>LWDU01040319.1_pt1 | contig 161734 bp, 151 predicted proteins | sample 727161 | NCBI WGS metagenome assembly LWDU01 (sample SAMN04566230, study PRJNA314399) | hydrothermal vent metagenome | isolation source: deep sea hydrothermal plume seawater | place: Mexico: Gulf of California, Guaymas Basin | collected 2004-07-11
AGGCGCTGGCCCGGTCGGACACCCTCGGCCTCAACTTCGGGCGAAGCGCCTGAGTAAACTGATCTTTCTGGACTTACTCGGACGCTGCCGGACTATGCCGGACAAGCGATCCGTGGAGGCGGGGGGAATCGAACCCCCGTCCGAAAGCACTCCACACCAGCGTCTACATGCTTAGCGCGTGTTTTTTATCTCAGACGGTGATCCCGACACGCACGCCGTGTCACCGTCCCAGCCACTCCACAGGTTCGGCTGGGGAGGTCTGCGGCCGACCCCCTTGCCTATCCCGCTAATACCCGCCCCCGACCGACCGCGGGAAATTTCGGCCGGGGACGCTCACGGCAACTTAGGCCGCGAGAGCGTATTCGTAATCGTCCGCAGTTAAATCTGCAGCCTGCCTTTTTAACGAGGGTACAGACCTCGACATGCAACCAGAGCTTCATCACTCCCGTCGAACCCAGTTCGCCCCCAGGATCGTCTGGTGAATCTGCCGGCCGGAAAAACCNGCTCGGCGCAGTTGTCGTGCACCACGCGGGCCAGCTGGGCATCGGTCAGGCCCTCGCCCACGGCAGCGATTGCCCGATCAGACCTGGGCCAGGTGGAGTCGGAGTGGGGAAAATCGTTTGCCCACATGATGCGCTCTATGTTGCACATGTCGGCCATGTGCCCCACCACCGCGTCGTCCTGAAAGGTGACGTAGATGTTCTCGCGAAAGTACTCGCTGGGCACCTTGGTAATGCCACCGGGCTTGAGCCAGAAGCGGTGGCGGTTGTAGGCGTGGTCCATGCGGTAGAGATAGTGGGGCACCCAGCCGGCGTCGGCCTCCACGCACACGACCTTCAGGCGTGGATGGCGCTCGAACACGCCGCCGAACACCATCATGCCCATGATGTCCTGGCAGCCGCGGATGATAGACATGAAGCCGTTGATGTTAGGCCCCCTGCCCTCGCGCATGTTGGCGAGATCGTCGGCCTTGCTCGTGAGGATGTGAAAACTCACCGGCAGATCCAGGTCGACGCAGGCCTGCCAGAACGGGTCCCAGCTGGGCTGGTCGTAGTCGTCGTCGCCTACCGGGTCACCGGCCAGCATGACACCGCGAAAGCCGAAGTCCTTTATCTGCTGCAGCTCCTCGATGCCCTCGTCTATAGTGCGCACCGCCGCCTGGCCTATGCCGATGAGCCTGTCGGGAGCGCCCTCGCAGAAACCCGCCAGCCAGCGGTTGTAGGCGTCGAAGCAGGCCTTGCGGAAGTCCGCGTCAGGGTGCAGGCAGATGATCATGCCCACCGAGGGATACAGCACCTCGGCCGACACGCCGTCCTGGTCCTGGGCCTCCAGGCGCGGGCCGACCTCCCAGCCGCCGTGATTAAGATCGTCCCACTTCCGGTTTATGTCGGCCAGTTCCTCGGCCGTGCGGCCGGCGGCGTTGATCATGCTCATGGGCACCGGCATGGGGAGTCCCTCCACGACGAAGGCCGCGCCCAGGGTCTCGTGCTGTACCAGGGTGGGCTTGCGGTCGCGGAAGACCGGGTCGATGTCGTCAAAAGCCTCCGGTGGCTCGCAGATGTGCGAGTCCGCGGAAATGGCAATTATATTTTCGGCGCTGGTGGTCACGGTAATCCTCCCGATGGGCCCCCGTCGGGACCGCCAAGTGCACAGTGAGCCCGCCGTCCACCGCCGTTGCAAACGGGTCGGGGCGGCCCGCTACTCTCTTATGACCAGTCGCTTGCCCAGCCTGGTCTCAAGTGACATCGCATCGCTGGCCGGATCATCCACGACGTCGATGAGCAGCTTCGCATCGGCATAAAGCTTCTGCCATTCGCGCGGCAGGAAGACCGGTATGTCGGCCACGCGGCCTATTTCGCCGGCCCCGAAGGGAAGCAGGTAGTCCTCGTACAGGTGCGGTGCGCTGCCCTCGCAGCAGCCCCCATCAACAGTGATGGTGAGCACCCCGTCGTGCCTGCTGCGCACTGCGCGCAGGACGGCCTCTGCCTCGTCGGTGGCTTTTACCTCGCTCACTGCCAGACCACTTATCAGCCCACTACTATGCGCCCACTACTATGCGTCCGTCGGCGACAGAGGCAACCTCGGCGTGGGTAAAAAAGATCTCGCCGTCACTGTGCGACAGGCTGCCGTAGCCCACGAGGTCGGCGGCCGGCAAGGGGGCCAGCACGCGGGCCTGCATGCAGGGGGTCGATGCCTTGTGGGGGCCCGGGCCGGTGGTGGCCCAGGCGGCCATCGCGCCGGTGGTATCGAGCAGCGCCAGCACCGCGCCCTCGGCTACACCGCCGCCGGCGTCGAGGTTGCCCTGGGCAAGAGGCATTACGATACGCGAGCAGCTGTCGACCATGTGTTCGACGTTCATGCCCAGCCTGGCGGCGAAGGGAATCTGGCTTATGAACGGGCCCATGGGCCCCGGGTCTGCAGCTCCGTTGTCGCCCACGGCCGCGGGCAGCTCGACCCCGGCAGCGCCCATGCGTCCGCGCACACTCACCAGGCCGCGGGCTATGTCCCTGCCGGACTCACTGGAGACCGCCACATCGACGAACGCGAGTTCCTTGCCCTTCCTGAGCAAGCGCGCGGTGGCGGTTATCCCCTCTTCCCTTGCCGCCGCCAGCCACGTGACCTGCACGGCCGAGGTGTGCCAGGGGCCAGAGTCTTCACCGAGCGCTGTGCGCGCCATGGCTTGCGCCGACAACGCTATCATCGACGCGGCCACCCCTCCGTGCAGCACGTTGCCGGGGTTGGTATTGCCCTCGTCAAAGGGCAGTTCGAGCACGACCCGCTCGTCTGACAACTCGGCGGCGACTACGCCCAGCGATTTGTTGAAGGCCGAGTCGGCCAGCCATTGTTCGACGTGGTCCATTGTTTACCGCACCCCCCCTACATCCCCTCTACGCGCACGGCAGCAGGCAGGAGTGCACTGACTCTTCGCCCGGTATCTCGCGCGCCAGCGTGCGTATGGCCAGCTCGGCGTCCTCGAGTGCGAAATTGTGGGTGTGCATCTTCTCGATCGGCACGCTGCCCGATTCTATCAATCGTATGGCCGAGTCATAGGCCGACCAGGTGACACCCATGGCTCCCTTGATCGTGAGCTCCTTGAGCACTGCCTTGTCGGACACAAAACCTGGTACTTCTTTCATGCCCTTCACTCCGGCCAGCACTATGGTGCCGCCCTGCCGGGCGTAGTCGAGGCTGGCGGCCACCGGCTCGGTGGCGTAAGAGGTCACCTCCACCACCACGTCGGCACCGCGGCCGTTGGTGATTTCGCGCACGCGCTGCGCGGTGTTCTCTTCTTCGGAGTTGATGGTGTGGGTCGCCCCGAACTCGCGAGCCAGTTCTAGTTTGTTTTCGTCGGCTCCGAGGCCGGTCACTATTATGTCGCCCGCTCCCACCTGCCGGCAGGCGATCACCGACGCGAGTCCGCGCTGGCCGGGACCCAGGATCAGTACGGTGTCGCCCGGACGGGTCTGCGGCATTTCTACCGCCCAGCGAAAGCCCGCGCCCAGCGGGTTGAACATGACGGCGATCTCCGGCGGCAGGCCGGGGTCGACCTTGTGCACCACCGCGTTGGGCGCAATGTACATGTACTGCGAGTACGCACCCCACAAACCCGGCGGCTGATCGACAGGTATGTACGAATAGATCTGCCGCGTGGAGCACAGGTGGTAGCTGCCCGAGTAACAGTCACGGCAGGACTGGCAGCCGAGCATGGTCTCCACCGCCACGCGGTCGCCCACGTCGACGCCCCACCTGCGGGCGGCGCCATCGCCTATGGCCTCGATTATGCCCAGCGGTTCGTGGCCCGGGATGATGGGGTAAGGCACGGGCAACACACCGTTAAACTGCTCGTGGTCACTGCCGCAGATGCCGCAGGCCTCGACCCTCAACAGCGCGTCGTTGTCGCTGATGTCGGGCAGCGGAAACTCACGTGCCTCCAGCGCCCGCGGACCGGTCTGCACCATTGCCGTTGTTTTCTTTATAGCCATCCCATCCCCACCGGCAAGTCTCCCCGCTTACTGTCAGTTAAACAGGGCGCTGAAGTAGATCTTGTCTGGCGTGTCCTCGCCCACGTGGATGTGCTTGGTTTCCTGGAACGCCGACATACCCCAGGGGCCCAGCTCGCGGCCCACGCCACTTTGCTTGTAGCCTCCAAAGGGAAAACGGACGTTGATCATGTGGTAGTCGTTGATCCACACGGTGCCGGTTTCGAGTCGCCGGGCCACCGACAAAGCGCGCTCGGTATCGCTCGACCACACGGCCCCACCAAGCCCGTACATCGAGTCGTTGGCGATACGCACTGCCTCTTCGTCGTCGGAATAACGTATCACCGACACCACGGGGCCGAAGATTTCTTCCTGGGCGATGCGCATGCCGTTGTCCACGCCCGTAAAGATAGTGGGGTTGTAGTAGTAGCCGCTCTCCATGTCGGGGCGATCGCCGCCCAGCACGCACTCGGCCCCTGCCTCGCGGCCGAGTCCCACGTACCGCTCCACGGTGTCGAGCTGGTTACTGCTCACCATGGGGCCCATGGTGGACATCATGTCCATTGGGTCGCCTACCTGTATGCGATCGCAGGCGCTTACCATCTTGTCGACGAGTTCGTCGTGATTATTTTCCGAAACCAGCACCCGCGTGCCCGACTCGCAGACCTGGCCCTGGTGAAAGAACGTGCCGTAGCAGGCACCCAGCGCGGCGGTGTCGAGATCAGCATCGTCGAGAACGATGTTGGGCGACTTGCCGCCCAGCTCGAGGGTCACCTTCTTTATGGTGCCCGACGCCAGCTGCATGATACGACGGCCGACCTCGGTAGAGCCGGTGAACGCCACCTTACCCACGTCGGGGTGAGAGGCCAGGCGCTCGCCGGCCACGCCGCCGGGGCCACTTACGACGTTGACCACGCCGTCGGGCACGCCCGCGTCCTTGCAGATCTGCCCCAGTATGAGCGCGGTCACCGGTGTTACCGACGCCGGCTTGATGATGACCGTGTTACCAGCGGCCAGCGCTGGCGCTATCTTCCACGACGCCATCAGTATGGGGAAGTTCCACGGCACGATACCGGCGCACACGCCGATGGGTTCTCGACGCACGATGTTGCGGCTCGCTACCGGCACCGTCTCCGCGAACTCTTCTTCGTCTTTGTAGCCGCGGCATAGCCCGGAGAAATACTGAAAGGTGCCGGCGGCTCCCGGCACGTCGGCAAAACTGGCCTTGCGTATGGTGCCGCCACCGTCCTGGGCCTCGGCTGCCGCCAGGGCCTCGCCCTGCCCGTTGATGACCTCGGCCACCGCCGCCAGGATGTCGGCTCTCTCCTCGTAGCTCTTGTTTCGCCACACGCCGGACGCGTGGGCCTTGCGGGCGGCCTCAACGGCGTCGTCTACGTCGGCTTCGCCGGCGCTGGCCACCTCGGCCCAGGGCTGCTCGGTCGCCGGGTTGATGCTCTTTATGGTCCCGCCAGCCTTCGCGTCTCGATATTCTCCGTCAATAAAAAGCCCGTATTGCTCCATCAGATCCTCCTGCCGCCGGGGGGCGACGTAGAAAAGTAATGAATGCTCAATATGCTCGCGGCAACCCTCAATCAAGCTTATTCACAGTAGACCTTGACGCGGACGGCCTCCTTGTGAGACATTTAAGTTGGTGGTCAAGACGGCCGGGGTGTCCCCCGGCTGTAAACCGGAGCTTCTATTATGCCCCCTTCCCCAGACGCACCTCCTTCCAACACCCCGCCCTCCAGCACACCGGCCCCTTACAGTGGGGCCTGGTGGGTAGTCCCCGGCCGTTTGCTGGCCGGCCCCTACCCGGCTGGGAGCGACGAGGAATCTACCCGCGAGATACTGGCCGCGCTGCTCGCGGCCGGCCTGCGCTCGGTGATCAACCTCACCGAAGAAGACGAGGTAAACGGTGACGGCGAGGTGCCGCACATCCCCGCCTACGAAGACGCGCTCGAAGAAATGGGCGAAGAGTTGGGAGACGTCATCGAGATAGAGCGCTTCTCCATAGAAGAAGGCACCGCGCCCCCGGCCGACGAGATGGAGATGATCATCGACGCCATCGACAACGAGATTGACGGCCGCGACAGCCCCACGCTGCTGCACTGCACCAGCGGCAACGGGCGGGCCTGGCTGGTTGCCGGCTGCTACCTGGCGCGACACGGCATAGCCGTGGGCAAGGACGCCGTGGCCCGGCTCACAGAACTTCGCGCAGGCGATCCCGCCCTGGCGGCTGCCAAGTGCCCCGAGACCATAGTGCAGGAACGCTTCGTGTCGCGTTGGCGGCAGGACCAGTAACGCCGACATACCTGGGACAGAGCCGCCAGGGCGTTCCCGAGCGACCACCAACATGAACCTGGCAAGGCGAATCCTCGACACACTGCAAGCTGACAGCTCGCTGGCCGCTGTCTCCGGTTTGCAGGAGACCGGCTTGGACCACGGCGACAACGACACGCCCTTCCTCGCCTGGACACAAAACCGCGAGCAACTGCTCGAGCGAACCGCGCTGTGGTCGTCGCGCCTGCGACAGGAAGGCATAGAGCCCGGCCAACGCGTGCTACTCGGCCCCTCGCGCGGTCCTGAGCTGGTAGCCCTGCACCTGGCAGTGCTCTCCAGCGGCGCCGTGGTGGTGCCGCTCAACAGCTCGCTGTCGACGGCCGAGGTCGAGGAGCTGCTACCGCGCGCCCTGCCCTCGCTGATAGTTACCAGCCCCGGCATCGCCCGGCATCACGCCGCTGCGGCTGGCAACAGTGGCTGTCGGTGGCTTAGCGAAGACGAACTCTCCCCGCACGAAGACCTGGCCCCAGCACTATCGGTCGAAAGCCGACAACCGGCAGACACAGCGCTGCTGCTGTTTACCTCGGGCACCACTGGCCAGCCCAAGGGCGTGCCGTTGTCACACGGCCAACTCCTGGCCAACCTCGCCCAGCTGGCCCTGGCCTGGCAACGCAATCCAGACGACCGCCTGCTGCACCTGTTGCCGGCCCATCATTTTCACGGCCTCGTGCTGGGACTGTACGGCAGCCTGCTGGCGGGCAACGAGATCGTGCTGGCGCCGCGTTTTGACGCACGCGCCTGCCTCGACGCGATAGCCGCGCTCGATGCGAAACTGCTTATGGGCGTTCCCACCGTCTACCGGCGACTGCTGGCGGAAGCCGGCCCCGACGATTCGCTGGCGACTCTCAGGCTGGCTCTTTGTGGCTCAGCACCGCTGGACGCCCAGCTGTGGCAGCAGTTTTACGAGCGCTTCGGCGTCGAGCTGGTCGAACGCTACGGGTTGACCGAAACCGGCATCATATCGAGCAACCTGCCCGGCGACACGGCGGCCGGCAGCGCCGGGTTTCCCCTGCCCGGCACCCTCATAGCTCTTTGTGACCACGACGCGGGGACCGGCGATCACCCGATCTACCGCGAGGGAGGACCGGGCTTGCCCGCCAGTGGGCCGGGTGAAGTATGCGTGCAGGGGCCGACCGTTTTTTCGGGCTACCTGCAAAATGACGGCAGCCCGGACAACAGCGACGACGCAAACAAGGGATGGTTTCACACCGGCGATATCGGACGCTTTGATGATCGCGGGCGCCTCTACCTCGACGGCCGCATCAAGGACCTGGTCATCAGCGGCGGCTCCAATATTGTGCCGGCCGAGGTCGAGCGCCTGCTGTCAACCGTGGAGGGCGTTGCCGAAGTGGTGGTGGCTGGCCTGCCCGACGACGACCTCGGCGAGGTGCCCGCCGCCTGGATCGTGGGCGCAGCCGGTGCCGACCCGGCACTGCTCGAACGAGCCCTCACTCGGGTGGCCGACGAAAAACTTGCTCGCTATAAGAGACCGCGCCGCTACCGCTTCGTGGCCGAACTGCCGCGCAACGCCATGGGCAAGCTCGACCGCTCGGCGTTGCCGCGCGGCTGAGGCCTGCAAAGTTCGCGTCAGAACCGGAGCGTCAGAACCGGAGCTTGGTGGCGCGCGCGGCCTCTCGCTGGCGCTCGCGATCCTTGAGCGAGGAGCGCTTGTCGTGTTTTTTCTTGCCCTTCGCGAGCACTACCTCCGCCTTGATTTTCCCGCCACTGTCGTAAAGGCGCGTCACGACCAGCGTGTAGCCGCTCTGCCGCACCTTGCCCTCGAGCTTGTCGATTTCGCGGCGATGCAGGAGCAGCTTGCGGTCGTGCACCGACTCGTGGCCCTGCTCGCCCTGCGAAGAACAGGCCCCCACGTGGCAGCCCTGCAGGTAAGCCTCGCCGCGGCGCAATCGAACGTAGGAATCGGCGAGGTTGGCGCGGCCCTCGCGTATGGCCTTCACCTCGCTGCCGACCAGTACGATACCGGCCTCCATGGTATCCTCGACCATGTACTGGTAACGCACGCGGCGGTTCTCGGCCAGAGCCCCCCTTCCCTTGCTGCCCGATCGCTTAGCCACCGCCGGAGTTTAACACGCCACCCGACTGGGCACGAAGCAGGCCCCACCCCCCGCTTGGGGGGGGAGGCTGACTGGCCCCCCGCAAACCGCCTGCCCGCCTATACGGTACATCCTGGCGCTGAAGTCGAAAAAGCCCTTGACCGACCCCGGCCAGAAGCGCTTCAATAGGTATTGGAGCCGTATGGCCCCAGCGTATTACGCCACCGAGACGGCAGCTTTATCGCCGGGTCGGTGTCGGGGTGGCAGTTCGAGAGAAGTGGCCCCCCGGGGATGCGGCGGCGTTTCCTGGCGTCTCCATCGGACGCAAGCGTCGCTCGCATCGCGTGAGCGCTCTTCATTTTTTACCGCAGTATCTACCGCAGTATCGCCCGCAGCCCAGCGAGCCGGCTCAGCCGAAGGCCTGGCCGGGTACTTCTTCGCGTCCCTCGTCGACCGGGTTGTTCGCCTCGTCTACGAACACGCAGCTGGGCTTCCAGCTCAAGGCCTGCGAGTCTTCCATCCAGCCGAAGGCGGCAACTATTACGAGGTCGCCACGCGAAGCCTTGTGAGCCGCGGCGCCGTTGATGCAGACCACCCGTGAGCCTGCCGCGCCCTCGATGGCGTAGGTCTCAAAACGCTCGCCGTTGGTCACGTTCCACACGTGTACGGCTTCGCCCGTGATCAGGCCGGCTGCGTCCATGAGCTCGCTGTCTATGGTCACGCTGCCCTCGTAGTCGAGGTCGGCACCGGTGACGGTGGCGCGATGGATTTTGCCTCTCAGCATCTTACGCATGTGCGGGAGTCTCCTCTTTGTCGGCAGCAGTCACGGCCGAGGCCGTGCGTTGCAATACCACGTTGTCAATCAAGCGTACCGGCCCCAGCGCGGCGGCCACGGCCAGCACGCAGCCTGCCGTGGCCCGCGGCACGGGTTGCAGCGTGGCACCATCGACCAGGCTCACGTACTCGGCCGTCATTCCCTCGGCGGCTTCGATTTCCGAGGCCACGAGGCCGACCAGGGCCTGCGACGAGTCTTCGCCTGTCTGCCAGGCGTCGCTGGCCAGGCACAGGCCGCGGTAGATGGCGGGGGCCTGCTGCCGTTCTGCGGCCGAGAGGCGTTCGTTGCGCGTGCTCATGGCCACGCCGTCGGGCTCTCGGCAGGTGGCCACCGAAACAACATCGACGCCAAAGTGAAGGTCGGCGGCCATGCGGCGTATTACCTGCAGTTGCTGGTAGTCCTTCTCGCCGAAGACCGCGAAGTCGGGCTCGACCATGTTGAACAGCGCACTCACCACCGTGGCCACGCCGTCAAAGTGCCCGGGCCTGCCGGGACCGCAGAGGGTGTCGGCCAGTCCCGATACTATCACCCGGCTGGCCGATCCCGCCGGGTACACCTGCTCCGCCTCGGGCACGAACATCATGTCGACTCCCTCGGCCTGCAGCATGGCCTCGTCGGCCGAAGTGTTGCGGGGGTAGTTTTCAAAATCACCCGGGTCGTTGAACTGCGCCGGGTTAACAAAAATCGACACGACCACGACGTCGGCATCGGCCTTCGCGCGACGCACCAGCTCGAGGTGCCCCTCGTGGAGAAAACCCATGGTCGGCACCAGGCCCACGCGCAGCCCCGCGCCGCGAACCTGTCGCGACAGCTCACGCATGACTGCTATATCGGTTACAGTTTTCAACTGGTTATTCTGCCGTTATCCGGCCAAGCCTTTCGCTTGGCCCCCGCTCCAGCTCAGGAACCGCCCAGCGCCCTGCGCCGCGAAGGTGGCCTGTTGGCCGAGCGTGGCTTACGCGACGAGAAGCAGTGCTCGGGTGCCGGAAAGCTGCCGTCGCGAACCTCGGCCACGTAGCTGCCTATGGCCTCGGTGGCCACCGTTCCCAGCTCGGCGTAACGGCGCACAAAGCGTGGGGCTATGCGTTCTTCGAGCCCGAGCACGTCGTGCATGACCAGCACCTGCCCGTCGCAGGAGGGGCCGGCACCTATGCCTATGGTGGGCACGTTTACTGATTCGGTGATCTCGCGACCAAGCTCGGAGGGAACGCCCTCTATCACGATGGCAAAGGCTCCCGCGTCTTCGAGCGCGCGGGCGTCGGCCAGGATCCGTTCGCGGGCCCCCGGTGCGCCACCGCTCTCGCGGCCCTGCACCTTGTGTCCGCCCATGCGGTGCACCGACTGCGGGGTCAGGCCAATGTGGCCCACCACGGGGATGTCGATGTTGGACAGGCGCGCCACTGTATCGGCGATGTTGACTCCGCCCTCGAGCTTGACGGCCTCGGCGCCGGCTTCCTTGATGAAGCGACCGGCGTTTACCAGCGCCTCTTCGGCCGACACCTGGTAAGACATGAAGGGCATGTCGGCCACCACCAGGGCACGCTTGCGGCCGCGGGCCACCATGCGCACGTGGTAGACCATCTCGTCCATGGTGACACCCAGGGTGTTGTCCATGCCCTGTACCACCATGGCCAGCGAGTCTCCCACCAGCAGCATGTCCACGCCCGCCCGGTCGGCCAGGCGCGAGAAGGTAAAGTCGTAGGCGGTGAGCATGGTCAAGCGACGCTCGCCCTTGGCGTCGATGACGCCGGGCACGGTCACTTTTTTCTCAGTAAACTTACTGTCAGCTATTCCGGTGGTCATAAAAAAACCTCCCGAACCAGCGGAAGGTCATCGACCACCGGCAGTCGCGAGCCCGTGGTCACGGGTGACGCTACGCCGGAAGACGCTCTGAACTCCCGTCTCGGTCCTTAGTTGGATCCAAGCGGTACGTAATGCTGGACACCCTGTCCCATGCCGTCAATCTCCCGGACGAGGTCGGTGAAATCACCGCCATTCTCGACAAAGTCGATGTCCGAACTGTTGACGACCAACAACGGGGCGTCCCGGTATCCATGGAAGAAGCGCCTGTACGCTTCTGCCAGCTTCTCAAGGTACTCGCGTCCGAGCCTTTTCTCAAAAGATCGGGCGCGCTTCCTCAGTCTCCTTAGCAGGACATCGATGTCCGCGTCAAGGAACACGACCAGGTCAGGTTGCCTGACTCGAGCATCAAGCAATCCATAAATACGATCGTAAAGGACCAATTCGTCCTCGGAAAGGGTGATTTCAGCAAAAATACGGTCTTTTGCGAACAAATAGTCGGCTACGGTGGCCTGTTGAAAAAGATCCATCTGCACCAGTTCCTGCTGCTGGCGGTAGCGTTCGATGAGAAACGAGAGCTGGGCGGTAAAGGCGTAGCGCTGCGGTTCCTCGTAAAAACGGGCCAGGAAGGGGTTGTCTTCCAGCGGCTCGCGCACCAGGCGGGCCCCGTAGTTCTGGGCCAGGGCCTGGGCCAGCGAGCTCTTGCCCACCGCTATGGGCCCCTCCACTGCGATATAACGCAGGCTGTGTTCGTTCGGCAACTGAAAACTCCCCTCAACTGAGTCGGTTAGCACGCCCCCGAATGGGGGTAAAGCGCTGGCTGTGATAAGATTTAATCTATGTCCCCGCGTTCGGCAGCAGGGGTGGTGGAGAAGGCGGAAGTGGAGGCCGGCGGGTTCCTGGTGACAGGTATCGAGGAGGCCCGCCTCGGGGACGACGACAGTGGTCGGCTCGAGCGGATCATGCCCTTTGCGGTGATACTTTTTGCCCGCCACATGCCCGATCTCGAAAGCTTGCTTTCGCTCACGGCCCAGCTGCGTGAGCGCGACGCCGACTGCCTGCTGGCCATAGACCACGAGGGCGGCCGCGTAGACCGCACGCCCGATCCCTTTACGCACTTTCCTGCCGCTCTCAACATGGCCCGGCACGGCGACCCCGGGGCGGTAAAGCACGCTGGCGCCTGCCAGGGTGCAGAGCTTCGCGCGGCGGGCTTCGACATCGACTTCGGGCCGGTGCTCGACATCCACACCAACGAGGCCAACCCCATCATCGGGGACCGCGCCTTCGGAACCACGCCTGAAGAAGTGTCACACTTTGCCCTCCCCTGGCTGCAAGGCTTGAGCGAGTCGGGAGTAACCGGCTGCGGTAAACATTTTCCGGGCCACGGCGACACCGACCTCGACTCGCACCTCGCCCTTCCCACCGTCAGCCACAACATAGACCGACTGCGCAGCGTTGAACTGAGACCATTTGCGCGCGCCATTGCCAGCGGCGTGCCCATGCTCATGACCGCCCACCTGCTCTGCCGCGCCCTGGACGCCGAGCTGCCCGCGAGTCTGAGCAAGGCGGCGGTCAGCGGCTACCTGCGCGACGAGCTGGGTTACAATGGCGTGGTGATCGTGGATGACCTCGAGATGAAAGCCGTGGCCAACCAGTACGGTGCCGGTGAAGCCGCCGTCATGGCACTGCAGGCGGGCAACGATCTCGCCATGGTGTGCAACGGTGGCCGGGCGATGGACGAAGCCCACGAGGGAATCGCACGCGCCATAGCCGACCGTAGAATCGACGAAGGACAGCTGGCCCGCTCGCGCTCGCGACTGTCCAGGCTACGCAAGCGGGCGCTCAAGGGACGAAAAAAAACGGGACCAATCTCGGCTATCGGTGCCGAAGAACATCGCCTGCTGGCTGCGCAACTTGCGTAACGACACGGGCAACGGGATAAGGAAAAGGAATGCAGGTGAAACACTCGATGAAGAAACCAACCGGGCTGGCCTTTGGCGCGGTAACTACACTGGGAATAGTGTTGCTGGTACTGGCGGTTGCCAGGCAGGCAGGCGATCTACCGGCCGGGTTGTCCGGCGACCTTGGGTTCGGTAATGCCGGGCTGGCACTGGCCGGCCTGGGAGTGGGCACGGTAGCCACCGACGACAGCACCAACGACAGCACCGGCGCCCTGGATGCGCAGCAGCTGGCGGCCTCCACCCTGCGCGAGCGCTTCCTGCAAGGGACACCGTACGAAGAAACCGTAATCGACGCGCCCGCGGCACCTTCTTACGAACGCGGCTCGTCCTACCAACGGGGATCGAACAAGGCGGAAGTACTGCCGGCCGACGGCTGGCTGGCTGCGCCCAGCTCGAGCGAAAGCAACGGCGACGCCGACGCCGACGCCGCCAACCTGGCCGTCGATGAAATCCGCAAGGAAGTACAGAAGAATACAGCTGCTCCCGCGGCGGCTGTAAAGCCGGTGGCACCAGCTGCACCGGTGGCCCCGCCGCTCGTACAGACCGCCGAGGCTGCGCCCGGGGCCGTGCCGGCGATGTCGTTGCAAGTGGGAGCCTTCAGGCAGGTCGAGAGCGCGATGTCATTGAAGAACCGCCTGCTGCCTCGTTTCCCCGATACCTGGATAAGCCTTATAAATTCCGGCGGCGAGCCACTCTACCGCGTACGCGTGGGTCACTTCTTCGGTGTCGAAGAAACGACCTCGCTCAAGGCCGAGTTGCTGGCGCACGGTTTTCCCTCCTTCCGTACTACGAACTGAGGGCTGCCTTGGCGACCGCTGCCCTTGCTGATCGGGCCCGGGATACAACCCGGCGCAACCCGGTGGCGTAGTTTCCCCGAACAACTCCCTGCTCGGTTATTATCGCCGTCACCAGTTCGGAAGGCGTGACGTCGAAGGCCGGGTTGAACACCTTGACACCATCGGCCGCCACGCGACGGCCCGCCACGTGCGTGACCTCCGAAGCGTCGCGCTCCTCTATGGGAATGTCGTCGCCATGGGGACAACCAAGATCAATAGAAGAAGTGGGCGCGGCCACGAAGAACGGCACACCGTGCCTGCGCGCCAATACTGCCAGGGGGTAGGTGCCCACCTTGTTGGCCACGTCACCGTTGGCTGCCGTACGATCGGTGCCCACCACCACTGCGGCTATGGCACGGCTCTGGAACAGGCGGCCGGCCATGCTGTCGGTCATGAGCGTTACCGGGATCCCCAACTTCGTAAGCTCCCAGGCCGTCAGCCGAGCACCCTGCAGGTAGGGGCGTGTTTCGCCGGCATAAACTTCGCGCGAATTGTCCAGTTCCCAGGCCCTTCGTATGACTCCGACCGCCGTGCCGTAGCCGGCCGTGGCCAGCGCGCCGGCGTTGCAGTGGGTCACCAGCGGCCCGCGCCGCCGTATGAGCCTTGCGCCGTGCTCGCCGATGGCGCGATTGGCCGCCACGTCGTCGGTGAGCATGCGCCGGGCCTGCCTGACGAGCCTGCTCGATAAGCGCGCCGGCGTCATGCCCGCCTCCGCCGCGGCCACGGCCAGCGGGCGCAGGCTGCTCAGAGCCCAGGCCAGGTTGACCGCCGTGGGCCGCGAGGCCAGGAGCAGCGACGAGGCCGCGTCGTAGTCTTCGAGCAGCCGGCTCTTGCGAAACCGCGCGGCTTCAAGAGCGATGCCGAAAGCGGCGGTCACGCCTATGGCCGGCGCGCCGCGCACAACCATGCGGTTTATAGCGCGGGCCGTCTCACGCGCGCCGCGACAGCGGATCACCGTCTCCACAAACGGCAGCCGGCGCTGGTCGATGAGCTCGAGCACGCCGCTGCGCAGCGCTATGGGCCTTATTTCTGCCATCGTGTTGCTTAGCGGGGAGCCTCGTGACCGGCTGCCATAGGCCCACACACCCCGGCTACCGTCAACCGTGGGGAGGACATGGCCATCCAACCCCCGGTTGACCACCGGTCATTGCCCCAATAGGTTGGCTCAATGGAGAGGCAATCGCACACCGAGACCGTCCAGGCCACGCTGCAGCGCTGCTTTGAAACCGTCGTTGATTTCGAACGCTACCCCGACTGGTTCAGTGGCCTGGAAAAAGCAGACGTCATCGAGTCTGACCCCGACAAGGGGCTGTGGACAGTGCGCTACTCGCTCAACATGATAATCCGCACGCTGAGTTACACGCTCAGCTACAGCTCGACGACGCCCGGGCAGCTGCAATGGACGATGCTGGAGGGCGACGTCAACGACATCGAGGGCAGCTACGACTTCGTTGAGCTTGAGCCCGGTCTCACCGAGGCCACCTGCCGACAAGGAATAGACATCGGCTTCTGGATACCCGGGCCGGTGAAGCGCGGCTTCGAAGCGACAGCGCTCATCGCCTCGGTCAAAGAGTTCAAGGCCGCGGCCGAGTCGACCCCGGCTTAGCCGTCAGTCGGCCTTGCAGCTCAGCTTGCCCGGCTTCTGCTTGCAGTTGCTCGAGGTCTCCATGAAGCAGCGCGTGCCTATCGATATCCCTACCACGCCCTCGGCCGCATCGGGGCCCACGGGCAGGTCAATTTTCTTAGCGAGGACGAACAGCGACACGATGTTCTTTTTCGTGTCCATCGTGACCTTGGCCTTGGCCAGGCCGCTGTTGACACCATCCTTGTCCTTATAAGAAAACTTAACGCCGCCCTTCGCCTTCCACAGGCTCGTCGATACCGGGATGTCAACGTCAAATATGGCCGAGTCATCGCCGGCCGTGACCCGCATCGAGTCTAACTTCGGATCCATGCGTATGCGCCTGCACGTGCCCACTACCCCGCAGTCGGAGTTGCTCGTACACGCGGTCTCGTAGTCGCCACCTACGCACACGCTCAACGGCACGCTCCACTTGGCCACCACCTTGTCCTTACCCGCCTTGCTGGAGTCCTTGATCGACAGCTTCTTGAGCGTACCGCTCACACACAGGCGATCCTGCGGGGCCACGTCCAGCCCGTCGGGTACGGTGTCGCCGTCGGTGTCGGCCAGCGTGGGATCGCTACCCCAGCGGTACTCTGTTGCGAGCGTCGCGCCGTCACCGTCGGTGTCCGAACTGCCATCGTTACTCAAATCGCCGTCGTAGTACCAGGTCTCAAAGCCGTCTATCACGTCATCGTTGTCGGTGTCGCCGTCTTCGTCAACGCCGAAGGTGACCGCCTCGCAGACGTGCAGCATGGGGGCAAAGCGCCAGTCGCGCCACAGCGGCTGCAGCGAGGTGTTGTGGTAAGTCTGCTTGACGTTGTTGCCCGTAAAGCCGGCGGCTGTACCCGCCACCTCGGAACTCTGACCCATGGGGTAGATGAACTCGCCCTTGACGACGCTGCCCACCTCGATGATCTGCTCCCAGGTGCCGCGGTTGCCGCGCGGCGTGGGGTCAAACTCGATGGGCGTCTCGCAGCCACCCTGGCAAGGCAGGGCCGCCAGCGGGTGGTCATAATTGCGCATGGAGCGGTTGCTCGTGCCTATCGTCGGGTTGGCCGCGGCGTAGGTGCAGAAGCTGTCGTGCAGCACCTGTTTCCAGTCGCTGCCGTTGAAGTAGTCGCCGCCGTAAGCAGGAACGTAGGCGTTAACAACATCGCCCTCGGCCGCGTCAATGGCGTGCAGCACCCAGCCTATGGCCGCGTCACCGGTGGCCAGGCCCACGCCCGCCGCGCCGTACTCGTCGGAATAGATGTCACTGACCAGCTGGTTGGCCCAGCTCTTTATGTAAGTGGGCGCGTTGGACTGCACCGCGGCCGCCAGCGTGGTGCCGGCGGGCTCCACGACCAGCGGGTTGGTAAAGCGCCGGCCGCGCTCGGGGAAGTCGTTGTTGCTGCGCAACTCGTCGTCCACCGTGCCGCAGTCGCCGTGGGCCGCCAGGGCGGTGTCGAGCCGTCCGAGCAGGTAGCGGCCCGGCGTACCGGGGTCGATGATACCGGCCACGTACTTGTTAAGGCTGCGCAGGTCTTCCCGGTTGATCGACGAATCCAGTGACAGCTGCTCGAGTATGAGCTCCACGCGGTGGTTGCGCCCGTTCTCTCCCAGCAGCACGTCGTTGGCCACCGACTCCTTGTTGTTCCAGTTGGCCGAGTAGCCCTCGGACGGGTTGATGGCTTCAGGCATGGCCCTGATCTCGTACACCTCCCAGGTATCGCCCACCGAGGGCACGACCCCCCAGTCGTGTTCCAACGTGAGCGTGTCGTTGTTGTTCGAGGCTATGCGGCGGGTCTGCATGTGCCCGTTGCCAGCCGTTATGGACACGATGTACTCAGAGGCTTTGTCATCGGGGTTGTCGTAGGAGAAATTCACCGCCTCGGCCGAAAGGTCCTGGCCGGTAAAAGCACCGGTATCACTGAGGCTGTTGACGCCCGCCGCCGAGACCACGCCCGACAGCACGGGATAGGGATCGGCCGCCGTGCCGTCTATGGGCAGGCGGTGGTCGAGCCCACCCTGGCGCACGCGCATGAAACCACTGGTGTGGTAAGAAATATTACCCTGGCCGTGGTCGGTGCCTACGCCGTTCCACGCCTGGTTGTCGGCCTGGTAGAAGTTGTGGGTGGAAGGAATGAAACGGATCGCAGAACGCATGTCATCCACGCTCACGGCTTCCTGGAAGCGGCTGAAGCCGACCGCAGTAGTGCCCTCTTCGAGCCAGGTCGAGGCACCCGCCGCGACCATGGTTATGATCTCGCCTACGTCCACGGCCACGTAGTCCGAGCTGTCGTCGGGAATGGTCGTCCACGCGGTGGTGGTAGTAATGGTGGTGGCCGTACTCGAGTCGATGGCCCGCATCTGGCCGGCGCCGGTGCCGTCGGTTATGGCCACGTAGCCGCCCGTCAGGTCGGCAAATACAGCGCTGTTGTCGGTCAGGGTATTTGCGCCGGCCGAGTCGACCGTGCCCGCCACGTCGCCCGAGAACGACTGCACGACCCGGTTGCCGCCGGTGCAGCCGTTGACCGAGCAGACCTTGTTGGTCCTGAACACCGGTATCTGGTTGGTGCCCGACGACGGGCTGTAGACCAGCTCGATGCGCTTGGACACGGCCTCTTCTACGCCGTGGTGATCGTAGCGCAACAGGTCGAAGTCGCCGTTGACAAGTTGCTCGATATAAAACGACACCACCTGCATGTGGGCGGTGGTGGTGGTGTAGGCGACGTTGTCGGTCTGGCCGATAAGCGCGTAAGGCGCGGGCGCAAAGAACATACCGCGGCCGTTGATCTCGTCGCCCCTGAGCTCGGAGTAATGCATCAGCGAGGGCACCTGAATGCCGGTCTGGGGAAAACCACCTATCCAGGGCACGCCGGTCTCAGAGCGGTCAGGCGCTATCATCCACGCGTAGCTGCCCAGTGAGGGCCAGCCGCCCCACTTGCGAGCCGTGGCCTCGCGGTTGGCCATGGCCACGCGCAGTGGCTCAAGGCTGGCCGTGTAGTCTCTCATGGGATAACCGGGCAGGCGGGTTCGGCCGGTTGCGGCGGCCACTAGTTGGTCGGCCGCGCGTGCGATCTGCATCTTCTCGGCGGGCGTCCGGCCGACGGGCTCGGCCTTTGCCAGCGGGCCGCCATAGCCTGGCGTGCGCGAATCGGGCACCGACACCGGCGCCAAGGGGTCGTTGACCCAGTAGCGGTCGTCCCACAGCTCGGTTCCAACCGCCACACCGTAAGTGGCCTCGAGCTTGGCCAGCGCTTCGGCCATGCCTATCTCATCCCAGGCCTCAAAACCGAAATCACGCACCTGCAGTATGGCGAAGGACATGGCCAGCTCGGGCGTGAACTGGCTGCCGCTCGACGTGTAGGTGGCGCCGATACCGGGTGCCTCGTAGTAAGGGTCGAAACCCTCGCCCTGGGTGAGCACCTTGGCGTTGCCGAAAATATTGAGCGGCCCGGCCACCGCGCCCTGCTTGAAGAACTTGAGCGACATGGGTGCCTTGAGGTCACCCAGGGTCTTGTACATCTGGTTGATGGCGGCGTTGACGCCGTCCATGTAGGCGAGCAGCTCCTCCTGGGCCTCGAGCGGCAGCCGCTCGAACATCCCGTTGAGCTCCAGCCGCGAATAGCCGGTGCGCCGGGCGACGATGTCGTCGTCTATATCAATGCCCATCAGGCCGAGTGCGCCGTGCAGCGTGCCGCGTCCCACGTTGGAAAACAGCAGGAACTGCACCATGCGGTCGTGGGCCACCTCGTAGCCCAGCTGCCGCATGGCCTCGACGTCGGTATCGGCGCAGGTGTGGGGAAGCCCGAATCCCGGTTCGCGTAGCGTGACCGCGGCTGCCCGCGAACTCTCTACCGGCAACAGAACTGAAAACACGCCCACCAACAGGAGGACCGTTACGAGTTTCTTGACCATGGTATGACTCCTCGGCGTCGCCCGAAAGACGCCTGACTCGCCGAGTAGAAACCCCTGTCCGCCGTGTGTCAACGGAAAATTGACTTGCTGCGTGCGGCACCGCGCCCCGGCTGCCTGTTTGCCGCTCGCACGGCTACCCCCATTCGGGGGGGGACGGGGGAGAAGAAGTGGAGCCGAGCGGGATCGAACCGCCGACCTCCTGACTGCCAGTCAGGCGCTCTCCCAGCTGAGCTACGGCCCCATTCAGGAGTGCGGATACTAGGAGTTTTGCCCGGCGCGAACAAGTCGCCCGCGGCCGGCTTCAGTCGCAAGGCGGCTGCTGGATTGCGCGCGCCGGGCTGCTAATCTCGGTCATCGCCGCCGCGGGACAACCGCGGCGAGAAGCGAAACCGATCTGGAGCAGAACATGGGCACCCTCGTACTGGTAAGACACGGACAGTCTCAGTGGAATCTCGAAAACCGCTTCACCGGTTGGGTCGACGTGCCGCTCAGCGAGCAGGGCCGCGTGGAGGCGGGCCGTGCAGGGCAGGCGCTCAAGCAAACGGGCCTCCGGTTCGACCGGGCCTTCAGCTCCGAGCTCATCCGCGCCTGCGACACCCTGGACATCATGCTTTCGGTGCTGGGGCAGGAAGACCTCGCCATCACCCGCAACGCGGCTCTCAACGAGCGCCACTACGGTGATCTGCAGGGCCTGGACAAGGGCGAGACCATCGAGAAGTACGGAGCCGAGCAGGTGCACACCTGGCGGCGCAGCTACGACGTGCCGCCGCCGGGCGACGAGGGCGAAAGTCTCAAGGACACCGCCGAGCGAACCCTGCCCTGGTTTACCGCCAACATAATTCCCCCCGTCAAGGCGGGCGAGCGTGTGCTCGTGGCCGCGCACGGCAACAGCCTGCGCTCGGTTGTCATGCAGCTGGACGAACTCAGCCGCGAGCAGGTACTCGATCTCAACATCGCCACCGGCACGCCGTTGGTCTACGAGATCGACGCTGACGGCAAGGTGCTCTCGAGTGAGGTCCTGTCGCTATGAGCAACAGCCAACGAATCTGGCTGCGTTCGGCCGTGGGCATCGGGCTCGGTGCCGCTTGCCTGTGGGCGGTAGCAGCGCGGGTTGACCCCGATGAGCTGGCCGCTTCGTTCTCGCGCCTGAGGCCCGGCTGGCTGGTGGTGGCAGTCTTCATCAGCCTGGGCATACAACTGCTCAGGGCCTGGCGCTGGAAGGTCGAACTGTCGGTGCTGGCCGAGCTGGGCTACTGGACCACCTGGAAGGTAGTGTCGGTGTCTTACATGATGATCAACGTGCTGCCCTTCAGGCTGGGCGAGCCCGTGCGACCGCTGCTCATGGCGTGGAAGTCGGGCCTGCGCGTGCCGGCCATCGTGGGCAACTGGGTTTTCGAAAAGATGATGGATGCCGCCGCCATGGTGTTCTTCGTGCACCTGGCGCTGCTGTCGGCCGACCTGCCCGACTGGGCGGGTGCAGCGTCGCGAGGCAGCCTGGCCTTGTTCGGCCTGATGGTGGCGCTGGTAGCGGGCTACTGGCTGGGCGGCGACCAACTCATCGACTCGGCGCTCGGCCGCCTGCTGCCCACGAACGCTTCGCGCAAGGTGAGCGCCGCGCTGTCATCGGCCCGCGAGGGACTGAGCGTGCTGCCCAACACCGGCCTGGTGGCGTTGGTGGCCCTGCTGACGCTGGCCCTGTGGTCGCTGCCCGTGCTGTCGAGCTGGGTGCTGATACTGGCCTTTGATTTCGACCTTCCCTTTGCCGCCGCACTGGCTGTGTTCGTAGCCATCGGTGCAGGCACTGCCCTGCCCAATCCGCCGGGCATGGTGGGCGTATTCCAGGTGGCCACGGTGGTGGCACTCGGGCTGTTCGGGGTGCCGCTGGCCGACGCGGTGGCTTACGGGCTGCTGCTCAACGCCATACAACTGCTCACCCTGGTGGCCCAGGGACTGGTGGCGCTGCCCCTGCTGGGGCCGGGTGCCGGCGAGGCCACCCGCCGCGCACTGTCCGAAGACGCTGTGTCTTCCTGAGCGCGACTCAGCGGCCGCGCATACCCCAGTTCATCTTTCGCCTGAGCAACGAGAAGAACGACTCCTCGCCCAGGCCGAGTATCACCGCGCGGTTGCGCGAGCGCGACAGCTCCACCACGTCGCCGTTGTCCAGGTCCACCGACTGCTGCCCGTCCATGGTCAGCAGGGCTGGTCCCTCGCCCGCCACCTTGATCTCGATCAACGACCGGTCTGGTACCACCAGCGGCCGGCTGGTCAGCGTGTGTGGCGATATGGGAGTGAGCACCAGCGCCGCCACCGACGGCTGTACGATCGGCCCGCCCGAAGACAGCGAGTAGGCCGTCGAGCCGGTAGGCGTAGCCACGATAAGTCCGTCGCCCTGCCAGGTGCAGAGGTAGTCGCCGTCGACGTCGGCCTCGAGCTCGAGCAGGCGCGAGGGTGTGCCACGGGTGATCACCGCGTCGTTTAGCGCCTGGCTGCGTAGCACGATCCGGCCTCCGCGCCTTACGCGCACCGACAGCATGCTGCGCGGGTCGGGACTGCACTGGCCCGAAAGCACCCGCTCCATGGTGCGGTAGAGGCTGCCGCGGTCAGAGCCGGCGAGAAATCCGAAGTTGCCGTGATTGATGCCCACCACGGCCGCCGCCGATGGGCCCGACAGGCGCGCGGTACCCAGCAGGCTGCCGTCGCCACCCAGCACCACAACGAGGTCGGCCTCCCGGAGCATACGCCGGCGGTCCAGCCCCGGCAGGCGATCGCCGGTGGCCCAGGATTCGTGCGCCAGCACCTCCAGCCCGCGTTTGCCCAGCCAGGCGGCCAGGCGACGGGCGGCCGCCACGGCCTCGTCGGAACCCGGGCGAGCCACGATACCCACCTTGCGGTAACGCGTTTTTGCCGTATACGACATAGCCCCTATCCTATGACAGGTTGCGTGGGGTGACCAAGCCCCTGCAGTCTTCGCTCTTTGCCTCGGCCGATGACGCTGGCCGCGTACCGCTGGCCGAACGCATGCGTCCGCGCTCGGTGGACGAGCTCGTGGGACAGGCCGCAGCCCTCGGCCCGGAATCTTTCCTCGGGCGCATTCTCAGGGGCGCGCCGCCGCGCTCGTGCATATTGTGGGGGCCACCGGGCAGCGGCAAGACCACCGTGTCGGGGTTGCTGACGGCCCGCGACGACGTGGAGCTTGAGACCCTGTCGGCCGTGTTGAGCGGGGTCAAAGACCTGCGCCTGCTGTTCGAACGCGCCCGCCAACGCCGCGAACTCGAGGGCCGCGGCACGCTGCTGTTCGTTGACGAGATACACCGCTTCAACAAGGCCCAGCAGGATGCATTCCTGCCTCACGTGGAGTCGGGCAACGTGGTGCTGGTGGGCGCCACCACCGAGAACCCGTCGTTCGAGGTCAACGGTCCGCTGCTGTCACGCTGCCGCGTGGTGGTGCTTGGGCCACTCGACGCCGAGGATATATCACTGCTGGTCGACAAGGCGTTGGCCGACGAGGACAGGGGCCTGGGCAAGCTCGGCCTCGCGCTGGAAGACGACGCCCGCGAATTCCTCTGCCGGCAGGCAGGCGGCGACGCGAGGGTGGCCCTGGGAGCCATAGAGGCAGCAGCCGACCAGGCCCTGGCCACCGACACGCGCCTGCTGTCAACCGCGCTCATAGAGCAGGGCCTGCAGAAAAAAGCTCTGGCTTACGACCGCGCGGGCGAAGAACACTACAACGTCATCTCGGCCTTTATCAAGAGCATGCGGGCCGGCGACGTCGACGCGGCGCTGTACTGGCTCGCGCGCATGCTCGAAGCCGGCGAGGACGCCATGTTCGTGGCCCGTCGCATGGTCGTGTTTGCCAGCGAAGACGTGGGCCTGGCCGACCCGGCGGCGCTGTCACTGGCCGTGGCGGTCAAAGACGCGGTGCACTTCGTGGGCCTGCCCGAGGCAGCCATAAACCTGTCTCACGGAGTGGCCTACCTTGCACGCGCGGCCAAGTCGCGGGCCTCGCACGACGCCATGCTGGCGGCAACCGCCGAGGTGAGCGAGACGGGTAGCCTCGCGGTGCCCAGGCACTTGCGCAACGCGCCCACGCAGCTGATGAAAGACCTGGGTTATGGCCAGGCGGCCGACGACGCCTCGGGCAACCTGCCCGCGGGCGTGGCTCGTAAAAAATTCTTCAGCGAGGGCTGACTCTCAACGCCCGGCCAACTGGTGAATCCGTTGACCGTCGTAGTCCACGGTCACCAGCTCGAGCCCGCGCGAGGGAGCGGTTCTGCCGGCGCGTACGCGATCTCCGTGCTCGAGCAGGCGCTCGAACTCGGCGACCTCCATATCACCCAACGCTGTGTCGACCATGCTGCCAACCATCACCCTGACCATGTTGCGCAGGAAGGCGTTGCCCCGCACCTCGTACTTGAACAGCCCCGCCTCTTCGCTCCAACTGCTGCTGAAGATGCGGCGCATGGTGCTCTCGGACCCGCAGTCACTGGAACGAAAGGCGGCAAAATCATGCGTACCCTCCAACATCGCGGCCAGCCGCGAGAGCAGCTCAAGGTCCAGCCCCGGCACCACGTGCCAGGCACGGTCGGCCTGCAGCGGTGAATCGGGGCGGCCGGCCACCAGCGTGTAGCGATACAGCCGTCCGGTGGCCTCGCGCCTGGGGTCAAAGCCGGCGTGGGCATCTCGCAGGTCGCGCAGCGACATCGCCCTGGGCGTGAGTCCGTTCAACTTGCCCTGCAGGCGGTAAAGATCGGTGTCTGCCGCGACGTCAAAGGCCGCCACCTGGCCGCTGGCGTGCACGCCGGAATCGGTACGACCGGCACCCTCCACCCGGCAGGGTCTCCCGGTGGCCGTAGCCAGCGCCTGCTCCAAGGCCCCCTGCACGGTGGCCAGGTCGGGTTGCACCTGCCAGCCGGCGAACGCGCCGCCGTGGTACTCCACGAGGCAACGCGCCCGCCTTGAGTCGGCGCCGTTGGATAGTTGCGCTTCGTCGTTTGAAGCCGAGTCGCTCAGGGGCCCGTCTCCCTCGGCCCGGTGCCCACCCGCCTGGCCGCTGCCTGCAAGCGATTGAGCGCGTCAACAAACGCGAGCGCGGAGGCCATGATGATGTCGGTGTGCGAGCCGTGGCCACGCACCACGAGGTCGTCCTGGCGTACCAGGCAGGTCACTTCGCCAATGGCATCCGTGCCGCCGGTGATACCCTTGACCTGGTAGCTCTCCAGGCGCGGCGACAAGCCGGTGGCCTTTTTGATCGCAGCAAAGCAAGCGTCAACAGCACCGTCTCCACCCGAATCGGCCGAGCGTAACTCGCCGTTGACCAGCACGCGTAGCTGGGCCGAAGGCTCACCACCCAGCGAGGACGACACCGCCAGGTCCTTGAGTTCGAAGGCTCCCTCCACCTCGGAGTCGTCGGCGACCAGCGTGTAGAGATCCTCGTCGTAGACTTCCTTCTTCTTGTCGGCCAGGGCCTTGAAGCGAACGAACACGTCGCTGAAGTCGATGTGCTCGAGGTTCACGCCCAGGGTCTTGAGGCGATCAGCCAGCGCGGCGCGGCCCGAGTGCTTGCCCAGCACCAGGGCGGTGCTCACCCGGCCCACCGACTGCGGTGTCATGATCTCGTAGGTGAGCTTGTTCTTGAGCACGCCGTCCTGGTGTATACCGGCCTCGTGGGCAAAAGCGTTGTCGCCCACGATGGGCTTGGTAGGAGAAATCGTCACGCCTATGGTGCGCGCCAGCAGTTGGCTGCAGGGGTAGATCTGCTCGGTGTTTACGCGGGTGTCGACGCCGTAGTGATCGGCGCGGGTCTTGAGCACCATCACGACTTCTTCGAGCGAGGTGTTGCCCGCCCTCTCGCCTATGCCGTTCAGCGTGCACTCCACCTGCCTCGCACCGCCCTCCACGGCAGCCAAGGTGTTGGCCACCGCCATTCCGAGGTCGTTGTGGCAGTGTGCGCTCCACACGACATCGCCGCCTCCCTCGGTGTTGGCCCCCAGGAAAGTAAACAACTCACGCGTTCGTTCGGGCACCGCGTAGCCGGTGGTGTCGGGCACGTTGCACACAGTGGCGCCCGCGGCTATTGCCGCCGAAAAAACCTCGCAGAGGTAGTCTCGATCGCTGCGCGAAGCGTCCTCGGCCGAGAACTCCACGTGGTCCACGTACTGCTTCACCCGCTCAACGGCCCAGGCGGCGGCGTCCACCACCTCTGCGCGGCTCATGCCCAGCTTGTACTCCAGGTGCAGGTCGGATGTGGCGATAAAAATATGTATCCCCGGGCGCGCGGCTCCCTCTACAGAGCGGAGGGCATCGTCCAGGTCTTTCTCGGCGGGACGGGACAGGCTGAGCACCACGGGCTCTCTCACCGTCGCCGATACTTTTTTTACTGCCTCGAAATCGCCAGGCGACGCGGCCGCGAAACCGGCCTCGATGACATCGACCCCCAGGGCCTCGAGTTGCAGCGCTATGGCCACCTTTTCCTCGGTGTTCATGGTGCAGCCGGGCGATTGCTCACCGTCCCTCAGCGTGGTGTCGAATACTCTTACCCAGTCCTTATCTTTTTCCATCGTCTTGCTTCCTGTTCGTCATCGACGGGATACTATCGAGCCGCGGCAGCCTATATACCCGCCATAAACAAAAAGGGCCGCGGGTTATGCCCACGGCCCTTTCATTGGCGCCACGAGCGTTACGTCCCGCCCGTGGCCCGGTCATCGCGGTGTATACCTACACCACCGCCGAACCCACGGACGGGCTTCTAAGCAGTAGCTCGGCTAGAAACGTATTTTTTACGCTGCTCCACATGACTCACTAACTGTAGCGCCCCCGCGCCAGCACTGTCAAGCAGAAGCACTGCCAGGCGTAGGCACCATCAGCCGCCCTCGCTCGGCCAGGCGGCGTCCTCGTCGCCAACGTCACGATCTGCGTCATCGTCGTCGTCCACGGCCGGCGGCGGAAGTCCCCTGGCCTTTTTCCACGCCCAGGTGGCAGGCCCCGAGAGCACGTAAACCGTCATGAACAGGAATATCACGAGCTCATAGCGCGCGATCACCAACTGCAACGCGAGTATGGTAGCCACCAGCAGCCACAGCGGCTGCCGGCGGTCAAAGCGCAGTTGCTTGAAACTGGCGTAGGCCACGTTGCTCACCATGAGCAGGGCCAGCATGTAGGTGAGCAGCAACAGGGCAACCTGCTTGTCGGGCAGACCCGAGCGCCCGAGGTACTTGTACATCAGCACCACCGAGACCAGTGTCAGCGCAGCGGCGGGCACCGGCAGGCCGGTAAAGGCAGCGGGCGACGACTCGTCGGTGGAGATATTGAAGCGCGCAAGCCTGATGGCCGCGCAGATTATAAAAAGCGCGATGGCCAGCCAGCCCCAGGCCCCCCAGGGCATCAAGGCCCAGCGGTAGATGAGCAGGCCGGAGGCGACGCCGAAAGACACGAGGTCGCAAAGCGAGTCGTACTCCACGCCGAAACGGCTCGCGGTGTTGGTCAGGCGGGCGATGCGCCCGTCGAGTACGTCGAACACCGCAGCCACGACAATGGCCAGGGCCGCGTTCACGTACTGGCCCTCCATGGTCTGTACTATGGAAAATATTCCGCAGAACAGGCCGGCCGAGGTGGCCAGGTTGGGTAAAAGGTAAACGCCCCGGCGGGGTTCGCCACGGCCCTTGAGCAGCGACATGCGCCCGTCGCCGCGTCCCCCGGTCTCGCGCCGGCTCACGCGCTCAGCCTCGCCAGGGCCGTGGCACCAGCCTGGACTCTCTGTCCTGCGCTCACCAGCACCTCGATCCCGGGCGGAAGGTAGACGTCGACCCGCGAGCTGAACATGATCAGGCCGTAGCGCTCGCCACGCCCCAGGGTCTCTCCCTCTTTCACGCGGCAGATGATGCGACGCGCCAGCCAACCGGCCACTTGCACCACGGCTATGCGCAGCCCGCTTTCCCCGGAACCGACAGCCGCGGTTGATGCGGCGCCGGTCGCTGAAGCATCCAGCACGATGGTGTTGTTTTCGTTGCCGTCGGAAGCGTCTTCGCGAAAAGCGGCCCTGAAACTCCCGGCCTTGTGCTCCACTTCACTAACCGTGCCCGGCATGGGGCTGCGATTTATGTGGACGTCCAACGGCGACATGAAGATCGAAACGCGGCGGGTGGCCCCGGGCACAAGCCGGTGGCCTCCTTCGACCTCGCCCACAAAAACCACGCGACCGTCTGCCGGTGCGAGAAGGGTCGATTCGTCTCCCTCGGGCGTGCGTTCAGGGTCGCGAAAGAAAAGCAGCGTGCCCGTTGCCAATAACAGGAACACCCAGCCCACAGCCTGCCAGGACGGCCAGTACAAAGACAGTCCGAGCAGCGCTAGCCCAGCAGCGGCGGGTACGCCAGCTACCCGGTATCCTTCACTCGCAAACTTCACGACCCGTGGACGGCTCGACGTCGGTCAGTTGACCGACTTGTCCACGAGGCGTTCGTCGGTCAGCCAGGGCATGAGAGACCTCAACTCCTCGCCAACCTTTTCGACAGGGTGGTTCTCTCCTTCCCGGCGCAGCTCCTTGAAGTGGGGTAGACCGCACTTGTACTCGGTGATCCACTCGTCGGCGAAGTCGCCCGACTGTATTTCTTCGAGTATCTTCTTCATCGCGGCGCGCGTGCCGTCGCCCACCACGCGGGTGCCGCGGGTGAGATCGCCATACTCAGCCGTATTGCTGATCGAGTAGCGCATGTTGGCAATGCCGCCTTCGTAGATCAGGTCTACGATGAGCTTGACCTCGTGCACGCACTCGAAGTAGGCCATCTCGGGCGCGTAACCCGCTTCTACCAGGGTCTCAAAGCCCGCGCGGATGAGCTCGGTGAGTCCACCGCACAACACCGCCTGCTCGCCGAAGAGATCGGTCTCGGTCTCCTCCCTGAAGGAGGTGCCGATAACAGCCGCGCGTGTTCCGCCTATGCCGTCGGCGTAGGCCAGGCCCACCGCCTCGGTGTCACCCGACGGGTCCTGGGCCACTGCCAGCAGGCAGGGCACGCCCATACCCTTGACGTACATGCTTCTCACCAGGTGCCCGGGGCCCTTGGGAGCTACCATGAACACGCCGGTCCCGGCCAACGGCTTTATCTTGCCGAAGTGAACGTTAAAACCGTGCGCAAAGGCGAGGTAGCTGCCCGGCTTGAGATTGGGTTCGACGTCTTCGTAATAAACTTCGGCAGCCAGCTCATCGGGCAGCAGCATCATTACCACGTCGGCACGACCAACGGCGTCAGCTATCGAGGCCACCTCGAGGCCCGCTCCCTCGGCCTTGGCCACCGACGAGCTGCCTTCTCTCAGGCCCACGACGACGTTGACGCCGCTCTCCTTGAGGTTGAGCGCGTGCGCGTGCCCCTGGCTGCCGTAGCCCAGTACGGCCACGGTCTTGTTTTTCAAAAGGCCAGCGTCGGCCTCTTCGCGGGTGTAAATCTTCATGCAGCTTTCTCCGTACTCTTATTTTTCTTAGCCTTAGGGGCTCCCACGGTAAGCAGGCGCCCTCCCCTGAACAGCGCCGCCTTGCCGGTGCGCGCCACTTCCTTGATTCCAAGGGGAGCGAGCATCGTCATGATGGCGGCTATCTTCTCGTCGTCGCCGGTGACCTCGACCATGCACTCGGTAGGCCCGACGTCCACGATGCGGGCCCTGAATATGTCGGCTATGCCCACCAGTTCCAAGCGCGAGCGGGCATCGACGGCCACCTTGATCAGCGCGAGCTCGCGTTCAACGTGCTCCGCCTCGCTGTAGTCGACAACCTTGATGACCGACACCAGCTTGTTGAGCTGCTTGTTGATCTGCTCCACGATCTCGGCGTCGCCGGTGGTGGTGAGCGTAATGCGCGACACCGACGGATCCAACGTTTCGGCCACCGCCAGGCTCGATATGTTGTAACCACGGCCACTGAACAAGCCCGCCACGCGCGATAACACGCCGAACTCGTTCTCGACCAGTATGGATATTATGTAGCTTCCCTTCGTTGCCATGCTCACACCTCCACTCCTTAACCTGTGACCGCGCCCCGCGCGGCACTCGAAACCAGCCTCGAGTACTTCCACAGAACGCCGCTCGTGTACTTAGGCGCCGGTTCCGTCCAGGCGGCCTTTCGCCGTTTGAGCTCGCCGTCGTCCACTGCCAGTTCGAGCAGCAGGCGGTCGGCGTCTATGGTGATAGTATCGCCCTCTTCGACCAGCGCGATGGGGCCGCCGACCTGGGCCTCGGGCGCCACGTGCCCCACGACCATGCCGTAGGTGCCGCCCGAGAAGCGTCCGTCGGTTATAAAGCCCACGCTGTCACCCAGCCCCTTACCGATGATGGCGCTGGTGGGCGAGAGCATTTCGCGCATGCCGGGACCGCCGCTGGGGCCCTCGTAGCGAATGACGAGCACGTCGCCCTCGGCGATGCGGTCGCCCATTATAGCGTCCATGCAGTCCTCTTCGGAGTTGAACACGCGCGCTGGGCCGGTTATCGCGCGATTCTTGAGCCCGCTGATCTTGGCCACGCAGCCCTCGGGGGCAAGATTGCCCTTGAGCATAGCGAGGTGGCCCTGCGTGTAGACCGGTGAGTCGAAGGGGCGCACGACTTCCTGCCCCGCCGGCGGCTGGTCGGCCACGAGCTTGAGGTTGTCGGCCACCGTACCACCGGTGATGGTCATACAGTCTCCGTCTAACAAGCCCTGCACGAGCAGCATCTTCATGACCAGGGGTATGCCGCCAACGTCGTGCAGATCGGTGGCAACATAAGGCCCCGACGGCTTCATGTCGGCCAGCACGGGCACGCGCACGCGTATGTCTTCGAAGTCTTCCATCGTCAGCTCTACCTCGGCCGCGTGGGCGATGGCGAGCAGGTGCAGGACGGCGTTGGTCGAACCGCCCACGGCCATGACAACGGCGATGGCGTTGTTAAACGCGGCTCGGGTGAGTATGTCGCGGGGCTTCAGGTCGTCGGCGACCAGGCGCATAAGCACCCTGCCGCTTTCGGCGGCACTGTCGCGCTTCTCGTCGTCCTCGGCTGCCATGGTAGAGGAGCCGGGCAGGCTCATGCCCAGCGCCTCGAAGGCGGAGCTCATCGTGTTGGCCGTGTACATGCCGCCGCAGGCGCCGCGACCGGGACAGGCGCGCTTCTCGATCTCGCAGAAAGCCTCGCGGCTTATTCGGCCCGCGCCCAGCTCACCCACCGCCTCGAAAGCGCTCACGATGGTGAGATCCTTGCCGTCGTAGTGGCCGGCCTTGATGGTGCCGCCGTAGACAAAAACCGATGGCAGGTTGAGCCTTGCCATGGCTATCATGGCGCCGGGCATGTTCTTGTCACAGCCACCCACGGCCAGCAGGCCGTCCATGCTCTGGGCCCGACAAACGGTCTCGATCGAGTCGGCGATGACCTCGCGACTGACCAACGAGCACTTCATGCCCTCGGTACCCATGGAAATGCCGTCGCTGACGGTGATGGTGCCAAAGGTCTGGGGCATGCCGCCTTCTTCGCGAACCGCCCCCGCCGCGGCCAGCGAGAGGTCGCCCAGCCCGGCATTGCAGGGCGTTATGTCGCTCTGGCCGTTGGCGATAGCGACTATGGACTTACTGAAATCGCCGTCGCCGAAGCCCACCGCCCGCAGCATGGCTCGGTTGGGCGCGCGGTTGTCCCCCTCGGTGACCGCTCGACTGTGCCGGTTGGGGGCCTTTTTGTCGTTGCTTGTCATCGTATTACTTCCGGGTGCAACTCACAGGGGCCTGGGCCCGACCGCTCGCCGCCGGGCATACTAGTCGTTACCTGTCAGGAATACCAAGGCAGCACCACCAAGGGCACGGAGGTGGTGCTGTCGTGCACCCGGGCGACAAGCGCCGCGTGGCTGCGCCCCGGAAAATACGTCTGGACGGGGGCTACCGGTCGATGGGCGCAGTGGCCTCGACCGGTCAGCCCCGCTTCAGGCAGTCAGGCCGATTGGCTCTGACCCACTTCGCGTTCGCGCCGGTGGTCGGACAGGATGCGCATGACCCTGTCTTTCTCGGCAAGTTTCTTCTTCTTCAGCTCAGCGCATTCCAATTCCTGCAAGTCGCTGAGGTATTCAAGTCTCTCAAGCTCGTCTACCCTGGCTTTCAAACTCAAGTGCTTTTCGTAAGCACTTTTCAGATCCGCGTCTCCAGGTGTCAGGCTCTCTATGAGCTCCTCGTCTTGTGTTTCCATCCAAGCCTCCCTGTGTTGTTTTGTTTCGTCAGTTATCTCTCTCTTACACGCCCGGCGCCTTATCTCGCTGGCCCCGGTGCCGCCGACCATGCAGCCGCCACGCGGTTCTTGTTAGGCCTGGCCCCGGTAGGTCCTATGTAAGTGGGCAGCGCCTGCCCCGGGGTCACCCGGTCACCGGTCGTGCTACTGATTGAATCTAACTCTCTCCCCGCTGCCTTGGCAAGTGCAACTGCCGGATCAAGCACTTCGCTGGCCAGTCCAGGCACCCGCAGCCCCGCCTCCGAACAGGCCCCGAGTACAGCCAGGGCGGCGTTTCCGGCAATCCGCAGCCCGGCGGGCAGCGCCCGAATGTCAACAAGCAATTCTTCGGCCGTACAGCGTTTATAATCGAGCAGTTGCTCGCCACCGTCACCCGACCAGGCGGCCACGTAAATATTCCCCGAACCCGCGTCCAGCGTTGCCAGGACCGGGCTTCTGTCGCCTTCGGCTGGCTGGTCGCAACAAGCCAACTGCAAGCGCAGCGACGACATACCCGTCACCGGTAGTTTATGGGGCAGGACAAGGCCGGCTGCCAGCGCCAGGCCAATACGAACGCCCGTCCATGAACCAGGGCCGGTAGAAACACCGACCGCCGAAATATCAGCCACCGTCGCCGAGATACCCTTGAGCCCCAGCCGCAGTAAGTCGGCCAGGCCCTCACCCCGCACAGGGGGTTCGCAGGTTGCAAGCCAGGGATCCCGATCGGGGGCCAGCAGGGCTATCGACGGTACGCGGCCACTGCTGTCTATGCCGAGCAGCAGGCCTGTATCGCGGGAGCTCACCCGCCAACTATTCGGGAAATGTCGTTAAAAACGACCAGGACCATGAGCGCCACCAGCACCAGCACACCGAACTGCTGCACGAGGTCGCGAGCCCTGTCGGGCAACGGACGCCCTCGAATGGCTTCGTAGGAAAAGAAGGCCAGGTGACCACCGTCGAGCCCCGGTATGGGTAGCAGGTTGATGATGCCCAGGTTAACGCTCAGCAGGGCCATGAAGTGCAGCAGCGGCTCCATACCGCGATTGGCGCGGCGGCCCGCTTCCTGGGCTATGCCTATGGGGCCGGCGAGGTCCGACATGGAGAGCCGTCCCTGTCCGAGCCGTGAAAGTGTTTCGAGTATCACCACCGACCAGGTCCAGGTGTAGCGGGCGCCCAGTACCACCGACTCCACCGGGCCAACGTCCTGGTGCTCAGACGCGCGGTGCACGCCTATAACCCAGGCCGTGCCGATTTCTTCGCCCAGGTAGTCCCTGCGCACCCTCGACTCGGGCGTTACCGTGAGCACGCGTTCTTCGCCCTGCTCGGAAAGCACCAAGAGCTGTATTTCGCGGCCTTCGCTGGCCGTTACAGCCGCGTGCAGGCCGTCCCAGTTGCCCAGGGACTGCCCGTCTATGGCCGTCACGAGGTCACCGGCCGCCAGGCCCGCAGCCTGGGCCGGAGAGTCAGCCACGACCCCGCCCACCAGGGCCTTGTCGCTGGTGACCTGGTTGCCCCAGGTCATCATGATGACCGTGAACAAGAGGAAGGCGAAAACCATGTTTATTGCGGGGCCGGCCACCACGATCATGGCCCGCTGGTAGAGCGGCCTATCAGGAAACCCCCGGCCCGCCACCTTGGGAGCAAATTCATCGATTTCGCCCGCCATGCGCACGTAACCACCAAGCGGTATCAGCGAAAAGCGGTACTCGGTTTCCCCTCGCTGTATCGAGAACAGCTTGGGCCCGAAGCCGAAAGAAAACACCTGGACCTCGGTGTTGCACTTGCGTGCGACAATGAAGTGGCCCCACTCGTGGACCATGATGACCACCCCGAGAACGGCGATCGCTGCTAAAATTCCAGTCGGTGTCATAAAAGGCGGCGTCCGTAACGGTCAGCCAGTGACAAGGATAGCATAGTAATAGACGAAGACTATCGGCAAAACGAGGCTGTCGGTCCTATCGAGTACCCCCCCGTGGCCCGGCAGTATCCAGCCGGAATCCTTGGTCCGGTAGGCCCTTTTGATCATCGACTCCAGCAGGTCACCGAGCTGGGCCAGCACTGACATGACCCCGGCCACGAACAGTGTTTCGAAAAGACCCAACCTGTGCAGGATCAGCGAATTGACGAGGATACCGGCCACCAGGCTGCCGCCAAAACTGACCAGCGAGCCTTCGACTGTTTTGTTCGGGCTCACACTGGGCCAAAGCTTTCGCGTGCCCAGCATTTTGCCGCCGAAATAGCCGCCCACGTCACCGGCCATGACCACCGCGAAGACAAAGAACACCCAGGAGGGGCCGTCGCCACCGGGCAGGCCCCTGAGCCAGATCAAGTGCGGAAGCAGGGCACCGCCATAGAGCGCGCCCAGCAGCACCTGGCCGGCGCTGTTGACGCTCTGGCCCATGTCGCGAGCAGTCGCGAGGGTGGCCACCAGGGTAAGGATAAGGCAGGCCACAATACCGGCCGACAGGGCAGCGCCCCCGGCCAGACCACCTGGCACCAGCACCATCGAAGCCGCGATCATCATGCCACCGAGGGTCGTCAACGTGGCGGCCCCGGGCACACTCGACAGGGCCATGAGCGAAAACTCTCTCAACGCGACCCAGGTGGAAAACAACACCACGCCGTTGAAGATCCAGGCCGGCGCGAGGAAAAACAGCCACGCCAGCAGGGGAATGGCCACCGCGGCCGTAAACAGGCGGGATCTCAACAAGCGTTCAGGCCTCCACCGCCAACTCGCCCGTGGCACGGCCGAAGCGGCGGTCCCTTTGCGCGTACCAGTTGATGGCCTCAAGAAACTGGTCGCGCCGGAAGTCCGGCCAGGCGACGTCGGTGAAGTACAGTTCACTGTAGGCACACTGCCACAGCAGGAAGTTAGATATGCGCAGCTCGCCGCTGGTGCGTATGAGCAGGTCGGGGTCGGGTAGCCCGGCGGTCATCAACGACCCGGCCAGGCGCGACTCGTTTATCTGCTCGGGCTTCAGCTCGCCGTCGCGCACCTGCCGGGCCAGTTGCCTGGCCGCGCCAACGATGTCCTGCCTGCCCCCGTAGCTCACGGCCAGCACCACGGTCATGCGATCGTTGTCGCGCGTCTCGGCCTCCACCGAGCGAAGGTCCGAGAGCACCTCGGGCGGAAGTCGGCGCAGGTTACCCACCGCCTTCAGGCGGATACCGTAACGCATCATGCGACTGAGCTCGGTACGGCAGTAACGCCGCAGCAGTTTCATCAGGGCCTTGACCTCCGACGGAGGGCGGCTCCAGTTCTCGGTAGAGAAAGCGAACAGCGTGAGCACCTCGACGCCGATCTCGCGCGCGGTTTCGACCACCTCGCGAACCGAGTCCTTCCCCTTGCGGTGACCCTGCAAGCGGCTCAGACCACGCGCGCCTGCCCAGCGGCCGTTACCGTCCATTATGACGGCGACGTGCCGGGGCACCCGACCTTCCCAATCAGGCGACACCCGCGACAAGACCGTCAAACGGCCATTACCTCTTCGTCTTTCACCTTGGCAATTTCGTCGACCTTCTTGACGAACTTGTCGGTGAGTTCCTGCACCCGGCCCTGGGCCCCGCGCAGCTCGTCGTCGCTTATGTCCTTGTCCGAGTTGAGCTGCTTGAGCATGTCGTTAGCGTCGCGCCGGTGGTTTCGCAGCGACACGCGGTGCTTCTCGGCCTCGCGGCCCACCTGCTTGACGAGATCCCGCCTGCGCTCCTCGGTGAGCTCGGGGATGGAAAGCCTGATGAGCCTGCCATCGTTCGACGGGTTGAGCCCGAGATCAGCGACGGCGATTGCCTTTTCGATGGCCGGGATCGTGGCCTGGTCAAAGGGTTGAACTACCAGCAGCCGGGACTCGGGGACGTTGATAGATGCCAACTGGTTCAGGTGAGTAGCGGCCCCGTAGTAGTCAACCATCACGGCGTCGAGCAGAGCCGCGTTGGCCCGTCCCGTGCGAATGCGCGCGAGATCGTGGACAAAAGAGCCCACCGTGGACTCGAGCTCGGCCTCGAGGGCTTCAATTACTTCGTCGATCAATCCGTTTCCTCCCCTACCAGCGTACCTATCTGCTCGCCCATCACGGCCCTGAGGATATTGCCGGGAGTAGTCGCGTCAAAGACTATTATAGGCATCTCGTTTTCCATGCACAGGGTCACCGCCGTGGAGTCCATCACGGTCAGCCTGCCGTTGAGAACGTCGAGGTAAGACAGGCGGTCATAACGCCTGGCGTCCTTGTTTTCTTCGGGGTCGGCGTCGTAGATGCCGTCAACGCGGGTGCCCTTCATGATCACAGCCGCTCCCATCTCTATGGCCCGCAGGCTGGCGGCCGTGTCGGTGGTGAAAAAAGGGTTGCCAGTGCCGGCAGCAAAAATAACCACGCGGCCTTTCTCGACGTGGCGCTGCGCGCGGCGACGGATGTAGGGCTCGGCCACCTGCTGAACGTCGATGGCCGACATCACCCGCGTGGCCACGCCGGCTTTCTCGAGCGCGTCCTGCAAGGCAAGGCTGTTGAGTATGGTCGCGAGCATGCCCATGTAGTCGGCCGTCGCGCGGTCGATGCCCATCTCGGCAGCCTTCATGCCGCGAAAGATATTGCCGCCACCCACCACGATGGCCAGCTCGCAGCCAGCCTCACAGACGTCGCGCACCTCGGCGGCCAACGAAAGAAGAACACGAGGGTCGATGCCGCTGCCGGCTTCACCGGCCAGCGCTTCTCCGCTCAGTTTGAGCAGCACTCTTGGAAATTGTGGTTTATCGCCCGCCATCGTGACCGCACCGGCACTGTCGAACGGTCAGGTAGTCTGGCTGATCTGCTCGGCCACTTCCTGGGCCAGGTTCGCCACCCGACGCTCGATGCCCTCGCCAAGCTGGTAACGCACAAAGCGACTGACCGCAAGGGGTTCACCAGCCGAGCTTGATTCTTTTTCGAGCAGTTCCGAGATCGTGAGTTCGGTATCGCGCACGTATTCCTGCTCCAGGAGGCAGATCTCGCGGAAGTACTTGTTGATGCGTCCCTCGGCTATACGGTCGAGAATTTTTTCGGGCTTACCCGAGGCCAGGGCCTCGTTGCGGAAGATTTCTTTCTCGCGCTCAATCTCGTCCGGATCCACGGAGTCGCGATCCACGTAGCGCGGAGCCGCCGCGGCCACCTGCATGGCCACCGAACGGCACAGCTCCTGCTGCGAATTGCCGGCACCCTCTATCTCGACCAGCACACCGATCTTTCCACCCGCGTGCACGTAGGCCCCGACCCTGCCGCCGGCAGATTCGATGCGCGTCCAACGCCGCAGGGAGATCTTTTCGCCCATCGTCGTTACGGCTTCGGTAACACGGGCAGCCAGGGTAGAGCCGTTGGCCAGGGCCACGTCGTTGACGTCGGCACCCTCGCCCTCGGCAGCGCCTTCGACCGCGAGCAGGGCCTGCCCCAGCTCGTCGACCAGTGCCGCAAAATCATCTGTCTTGGCCACGAAATCGGTCTCGCAGTTGAGTTCCATGGCCACCGCACGGCTGCCACAGTCGGACACGAACAGTCCGACCAGCCCCTCGGCCGCCACCCTTCCGCCCTTCTTTGACGCGCTGGCCAGCCCCTGCTCACGCAGGGCCTTGATGGCCGCTTCCATGTCTCCGTCGACCTCGGCCAGGGCTCGCTTGCAGTCCATCATTCCGGCACCCGTGCGCTCGCGCAGGTCCTTTACCTGGGTGGCACTGACGCTCACTCGCTGCTTCCCTGGGGCACCGGGGTGGTGGAAGTAGCCTCCTCGGCGGGTGCGGCATCTGCGGCGGGCGCGACATCTGCTGCGGGAGCTGCCTCTGCTACCGGGGCTGCCTCTGCTACCGGGGCTGCCTCTGCTACCGGGGCTGTATCGGGCGCAGTGGCTTCTTCGCCGGCCACGCTGGAGAACATTCCCGCGAGATCGCCACCGGGCACGCCCTCACCTTCGCTGGCAGCGGCAAGACGTTCCTGCCGTTCGCGCTCGCCTTCGATCACGGCGTCGGCAATCGCTCCGCAGAACAACCTGATCGCCCTGATGGCGTCATCGTTGCCCGGAATACACATGGTGATGTTCCCGGGGTCGCAGTTGGAGTCGACCACCGCGACCACCGGTATCTCCAGGCGGTTGGCCTCGGCGATAGCAATTTCTTCGCAGTCGGGGTCGATCACGAACATGACGTCCGGCTGCTTCTTCAGGTTCTGCATGCCCTCAAGGTTGAGCTTGAGCTTCGCCAGCTCGCGGCTCATCATGAGCATCTCTTTCTTCTTCAGGCCCGTGGTCTGGACTTCGTCGCCCAACATCTCTTCGAGCTTGCGCATGCGATCAATAGACTGCCTGATGGTCGCAAAGTTGGTCAGCGCACCACCCAGCCAGCGGGTGTTAACCCAGTGTTGACCACAACGGCGTGCCTCGGCCTCTATGACGGCGCGCGCCTGCTTCTTGGTGCCCACGAACAGCACCGACCCACCCTCGGCCGCGGTCTTACGAACGAAATCGCAGGCCTCGGCGAACAACACAACGGTCTGCTGCAGGTCTATTATGTGAATCCCATTGCGGGCGCCGAAGATGAAAGGCTTCATCTTCGGATTCCAACGGCTGGTCTGGTGCCCGAAGTGCACCCCCGCCTCGAGTAATTGCTTCATGCTAACCTGGGTCATCAGTAACTCAGCTGTCCTCCGCAGGCTGCGCCGGATAACGCCGGGGCGCCTGCTATTACGGGCAAATCAATCGGTCTGTCTAACAAATCAGGGCAACCCTTGCAAAGGGTCGTCATCAGGAATTCATCGAGGACAGAAAATCCTCGTTGTCCTTGGTGTCTTTCATCTTGTCGAGCAGGAACTCCATGGCTTCGACTGTATTGAGCTGGCTCAGCAGCTTGCGCAGCACGTACACCTTGTTGATCACCGCGCGATCGTGCAGCAGGTCTTCCTTCCTGGTGCCCGACTTCATGATGTCTATGGTCGGAAACACCCTGCGGTCCATGAGCCGCCGGTCGAGGTGGATCTCGCAGTTACCGGTGCCCTTGAACTCTTCGAATATGACCTCGTCCATGCGACTGCCGGTATCGATCAGCGCGGTGGCTATGATGGTGAGGCTGCCCCCGTCCTCGATATTGCGGGCGGCGCCAAAGAACTTCTTGGGTCCCCTGAGCGCGTTTGAATCCACACCACCCGACAGGATCTTGCCGCTCGACGGAACCGTTGCGTTGTAGGCACGGGCCAGCCGGGTCAACGAATCGAGCAGTATGACGACGTCTTTGCCGTGCTCGACCAGGCGACGCGCTTTTTCGATCACCATCTCGGCGACCTGGACGTGGCGTGTGGGCGGCTCGTCAAAGGTCGAGGCAACCACCTCTCCCTTCACCGTGCGCTGCATGTCGGTCACTTCCTCGGGACGCTCGTCGATGAGCAGCACGATGAGCATCACGTCGGGATTATTTTCGGCTATGCCGTGGGCGATGTTCTGCAACATCACGGTTTTGCCGGTACGCGGCGCGGCCACGATGAGCGCGCGCTGGCCCTTGCCTATGGGAACGAGAAGGTCGATGACCCGCGAAATGAACTCTTTCGATTCGTGCGACAGCACCATCTGCTCGTCGGGGTAGAGCGGCGTCAGGTTGTCGAACAACACCCTCTTGCGGGCCATTTCCGGCTCTTCAAAGTTGATGGCCTCAACCTTGAGCAAGGCAAAGTAGCGCTCACCCTCCTTGGGCGAACGAATGGGGCCGGCCACGACGTCGCCAGTGCGCAAGCCGAACTTGCGCACCTGGCTGGGCGATATGTAGATATCATCGGGCCCAGGAAAATAGTTGGCGTCGGGAGCCCGCAGGAAACCGAAACCGTCGGGAAGTATTTCCAGCACACCCTCGCCGTACACGTTGCCGGCTTTCTCCGAGCGCGCACCCAGTATGGCAAAAACAAGCTCCTGCTTGCGCATGATGGACGGACTTTCAACGCCCATGTTGCGGGCGATGTCGCCCAGCTCCTTGGCCGTTTTTTCTTTGAGGCTCTTGAGATTGAGGATGGCGCCGTCGACGCCGTTAAAGGGGTCGGTCTCGGGATCGGCCTGGGCCGCCGCTTCGCGCACAGCCTCAACCTGCGCCGCTCTCGCGCCTTCCCTGAGGTCCGCCTCTTCCTGCCGGGGCTCAGCCCTGTGGCCGCGACCCGACTGGGCACGCGGCCTGCCCGATCCTCGTTTTCCCCTGCCCGACCGTGAGGTCGAACCTCCATTGCTGCTGTTCTCTCGTGGACTCATAGACTCCGGTGTTTGTTGAAAAACCGGCGACGTGCAATCGACCTGGCCCAAGTGCCTGGTCGGAGCGGGCCGCCCCTTACCTGAATATTCCCTGCTACTAAAGATACCGGGGCCAAGGGGCGCCCTCGAAGAACCAAGGATTCCGACCTGCAATTACGACGCTCCCCCCTTCAGGGCTGCGACAGTAAAGTGCCGGTGGACAACTTAAGGCTAGATAATCCCCCGACGACAGTCAAATCCTCCGTCACGGAGGGGCTGCCCTCAAGCAGCTACCCGCCGCGCAACCCGCGTAGAAGCGACTCAAAATCGTCGGGCAGCGGCGCCTCGATCGACAGCATAGATCCGGTCAGGGGATGGGCAAAGCCTATTTTTGCAGCGTGAAGCGCCTGCCTGGGCATGGCCGAAAGCAATTCGCGGGTGCGGGCCGACAAACAAAGCGAGGCCTGGTCACCCCGCGATCGCCCCCCGTACAAGGGGTCCCGGACCACCGGCCAGCCACTGGCCGCCATGTGCACCCTTATCTGGTGGGTCCTGCCGGTTTCGGGCATGACCTTGAGCAGGGTAAGCCCGTCAAAGCTTTCGAGCGGCTCGTAGCGAGTACTGGCCGGCCGCGAGTGCCTGGCTGCCTGGGACATCTTCTTGCGATCGCGCGGGTGTCGGCCGAGGGCCGCGTCGATGACCCCGGGCGACGTGACCACGCCCCTGACCAGGGCCAGGTACTGCTTACGTACGCTGCGACCACGGAACTGGGCCGATAAATGTTCATGGGCTTCCACCGTCCTGGCCACCAGCACCACCCCCGAGGTCTCCTTGTCCAGTCGATGCACGATGCCCGGGCGACCCCTGTCACCCGGCCAGCGCTCGTCGGGGTAACGATGCAACAAGGCGTTGACCAGGGTGCCCTGCCTGTTGCCCGCTCCGGGATGAACGACCATGCCCGCGGCCTTGTCTACGGCCAGCATGCACTCGTCTTCGTGGAGGATACGCAGTGGCAGGTCTTCGGCCGTTGGCAGGCCTTCTGCATCTACGGGCTTGCCCGGGGCCACCGTCACCGTCTCGCCGCCGGCCAGGCGCAACGAGGCGCGGGCGCGACGGCCATCGACATCGACCCGGCCTTCGCGAATGGCTGCTTGCAGCTGGGAGCGACTGCCCAGCTGACCGGAGGACGCCAGCCAGCGGTCAAGCCGCTCGCCGTTGTGCCGCTCGTGAACCTTCAATACGCGGGGGCCATCGCCGCTTGCGTGCACGCTTCAGCCAGCCTCTGCCAGCGCTCGCCGGGCGTCCTCGATGTCCCGGGCGACCTGCTGCTGGAGCTCTTCGGCCGAAGAAAAGCGCACCTGGCCACGCAGGCGCTCTATGAACTGAACCCCCATGGGCAGATCGTAAAGTTCGCCCTGGGGTTCGAAAAGATGTGATTCGACCACCGTAGCAGAACCGTCAAAGGTGGGCTTGTTGCCCACCGAGGTCACCCCATCGAGCGTCTGACCCGCGAGCAGCGCGCGGGTGGCATAGACGCCGTCGGCCGGAACAAGGTCGGTAGCCGGCAGAAGGTTAGCCGTGGCAAAGCCCAGCTCGCCGCCGCGCCCGTCGCCTCTTACTGTGCGACCGCGCAGGGTCCACGGCCTGCCGAGCAGCCCCGCCGCCCTGGCCACGTCGCCGTCTGCAACCGCCCGGCGCACGACGCTGGAGTGAACCACCTCGCCCCCCACAGCAACCGGCTGTATGACTTCGACCGAAAACCCACAGCTCTCGCCGGCCTCAAGCAGGGTCTCGGCCGAACCGCTGCGCCCCTTGCCGAAGTTGATGTCATGCCCCACCACCAGCTTGTGTACGTCGAGAGCTCCCACGAGCAGGTCGCGCACGAAGACCTCGGCCTCTATGTCGGCAAAGGCGGGCGAGAACCGCTGCACCACCACGGCGTCCATGCCGCAGTTGGCCAGGGCACGCAGCCGGTCACCGAGGGTCATCAACTGCCTGGGTGCGTTGTCCGGTCTCAATACCTGTAGCGGGTGCGGAAAGAACGTGAGTGCCACGGCATCGGTGCCGTGGTGGTCGGCGTCGGCCCTGACCTGGTCGAGTATGACCTGGTGACCGCGGTGAACGCCGTCAAAATTACCTATAGTCAGGACCGGGCGGCAAAATGATCCCCGGGCCCGTTCGAGCCCCCTGAAAACCCTCATCGTGAAAAGCCAGGGTCAGCTGCCCTGCCCCCTGAGCCTGCGCCACGCCTCGTTGGCCTCGCCTGATCCCGGGTAGCCATTTACGACTTTCTGGAGGCTGAGCTTGGCGTCTATCTCGTCGCCGATAGCTGCAAACGCGTCGGCCAGGCGCAGCAGGGCTGCCGCCGTGCGATCGCCTGAACGGTATGACACGACGACCCGGTTGTACTCGAGTATGGCGCGCGAGTACTGGCCCTGGCGAAGGCAGGCCTCGCCGATCATGAACTGAGCGTCATCGCGGTAAGACGAGTCGCTATGGTCGTGGATAAAATTACGAAATGCCTGGATCGCGCCATCGTTGTCGCCAGCCTCGAACAGCTCGACGCCCTTGCCGTAGTCACTCCCTCGGAGAGACGACGGCACCTTCGGTTTTTCCCAGGAACTCTCCGACATGCCGAAACCAGGCCCACCGGAGTCGGCTTCATCGTCGCCCCAGGCGCCAGCGGCCGGTGCCCGGGCTTCGCCGGCCGTGCGGTCTGCCGGCGGCGCTGTGGCTTGCGCGGTATCTGCCTCGGCTGCCTCGGCATCAGACGGGCTGGGAATCCGGCCGAAAGGAACTTCACCGGCTTTCTGTTTATCCGCCCCGACCTCAACCCATCCGTCCGGAGCCGAAAGGCCGGGCCACTCGAGCAACCCTTCTCGACCATTACCCGCCGAGGTTGCTGCGCCCGCCGTCGCGGTCGCTCCTACTCCTGCCACGGCAGCAGGCCCTTCTACCACCACGGCACCTTCCTGCCCCGGCACAGCCTGGCCAGGAAGCAACTCAACTCGGCCGGGACCTTCGACGCCGGGGACCGGCGAAACGACCGGCGCCACGCGATCGGCCGACGACTCGGCTTGGTAGCCCAGCTCTTCGAGCATGGCCCGCAGGCGCTCCTGCTCAATTCGCAGCTCTTCTATAGCGCGGCGTTGCCGCACCTGTACCCGCTGCAGTTCACGGGTGCCCCGGTCGCCCGACACGACGCCGTACTGGGGCCCACAGGCCGAAACCAACAGGGTCGCTGTCAGAAAGCAGGGCATCAACAACAAGCGGGCGTTCTTCATATTCAGTCTTTTCCCAGGTCAACCAGTCGTGCGCGCCGGTTGCGTCGCCAGCAATCCGGGTTGGCATCCTTGCAAAGGGGGAGCTCTTCTCCGTAGCTCACAGTCGACAGCCTGTCGGAATCTACCCCGAGGGCGACCAGTCCGTCAACAACGGCTCGCGCTCGGCGAGCGCCCAGCGCCAGGTTGTACTCCGAGGTGCCGCGCTCGTCGCAGTGCCCTTCAACTTCGATCCTGTTGCCCGGGTGAGTGGCAGCCCAGGCGGCGTTGCGCTCGAGAACTGCCATCGCATCTTCGCTCAACTGCACAGAATCAAACTCAAAGGATACGTTTTCCAGGGGGCCACCCGAGGCCACGGCGCCCATCTCTTCAAACTGGTTTATGCTTGGCTCGGCCGCGAGCTCTTCGCTGGCCACGAGCCCCTGGTCGCGGGTTCCGCCGCCCCATCCGCCGAACACGCTTTCGCCCTGGGTCGAACAGCCAGCCATGACCAGTACGCACAGGGTCGTTACCGCCATCGTAGCTGCTACCCGCATATTTTCTCGCCTCGTTGTTACACCCATCTTCGTCACCACTTTTTCACTCCTTTCAGCACAATATCCCTTTCAGAACCGTATCCAGTCCAACACCGTATCGTCGGTTCCCACTCCAGGTGTTTACTATCTCATTGCAGGCGGCCAGACCACGTGGGGGCCGCATCATCTCCGGGGCCCGACGTGAGTCGGGTTATTATGCCACGGGCAGCGTGCACCATGTAGAGGTCGCGATCGCCAGCGCGCTTGCTCGAAAAAACGAGGAAGCGTGAGTCGGGCGACCAGGACGGATCTTCGTTTTCACCCTCAAAAGTCAGCTGCCGGGGCTTACCGCCCGCGGCGGGCATTGTCAGGATCTGGAAATATCGGCCCACGCGGCCCGTCCAGGCCAGGTGACGACCATCGGGGGACCAGGCGGGCGAGCAGTTGTAGCTGCCCTCGAAGGTCACCCGCCTCATGTCGCTACCGTCCTTCTTCATGACATATACCTGTGGCGTACCCCCTCTCGACGAGCAGAACGCCACCGAGTGGCCGTCGGGAGACCAGGCCGGATCGACGTCGATGCCCCAGTGCCGGGTGAGCCTGCGCGTGCGCTCGCTGCCAAGATCGAGGAGATAAAGGTCGGAATTGCCCTCGACCTCGCGCGAGAAAAGCAACGAGAGTCCCTGCGGCGCCCAGGCAGCGCCCACGTTGACGCCGTGGCGGTGGGCAAGGCGACTATCGTTACCGCTCGAGAGGTCGTAGCCGTAGAGTACCGGCTTGCCGCTCTTGAACGAGGTAAAGGCTATTCGCGTAGCGTCACGGTTCCAGGCCGGCGCCATGGTGATAGACCTGTGCGCCGTCAAGCGCGACACCGCGCCGTCAAAGCTGTACACGTAAAGCTCCCTGAAGTGTTCCTCTCGGTCGGAGACAAAACCTATCCAGGAATGAAAGGGCCCTTCGCGACCCGTCACGATCTCCATGACACCGTCGGCGACCTGGTGCGCCATTGCCGACACCGCGTCCACCGATCCGTTGAGACGACGTCCGCCCAGGCTGCGTCCCGCGGCTACGTCAAAAAACCTGACTTCGACAGTGATGCCCCCGGGCGTACCCGTGTAACTACCACCCACGACCCCGAGCACTCCCGCCGTTGACCAGCCTCCATAGCCATCGCTGGACGGCAAGCCCAGGCCCCGCGGCGGATCGACTACGTTAAAAATGCCCGACCTGCGAAGATCTTCGGCCAGCAGCTCATTAAAGCGTGCGGCCGCGGCCGGCCTGGTCTCGCCACCACCCCACTCCAGGCCGGGTACCGACACGGGCACGAGCACCGACCCGGGCCGCGAAATCTCGCCCCTGACCTGGGCCTCGGCCCGCGCGTTAATAAGCAGCAAGACACTGCAGACCATCAGGATCAGGGCCTTGCCCCGGCAGGTGATCATCTCTTTCGAGCCCCCGCGGCGTTGGCCAGGTCGTCTGAATTGAACTGTATGATCACCTCGCTGAACTCCTTCCTGTAACGATCCGGGGGAGGCTCTATCATGCCCGCGCTCCTGACCGCGTTCTCGACCGACCTGTCGAAGCCCGCGTTGCCCGACTCAGACAGCAGTCGGACCGCAGCCAGGCTTCCATCTGGCCTTACGCTGAAACTCACCGATACCGACAACCCGGTACCGGCATCTCCGGCCCAGATCCAGTTGCGGCGCAGGGTATCGATGAGCGTGTTGTAGTAGCGAAGAAACTCAACCCCCTGCAGCAAGTCGCCAGTGGCAGGGGCGTCCCCGGCAGACCCGCTCAAAGTGGCTAGCTTGCTGCCGTCTTCACTCTGTACGGCAGGCGGCGTGGTTTTCGGCGCAGGCTCAGACGCGGGGATGTTCTCCAGCACAGCTGCCACGGGCGCGGCCTTCTCCACGGGCGCGGCCTTCTCCACGGGCGCTGGCTTCTTGGCCACCGGCTCAGGCTTCTTCACGGGTACCGGCTTCTTCGCCACCGGCTCAGGTTTCTTCACAGGTACTGGCTTCTTCGCCACCGGCTCAGGTTTCTTCACAGGTACTGGCTTCTTCGCCACCGGCTCAGGTTTCTTCACGGGTACCGGCTTCTTCGCCAGGACGGGCGCCTTGGGTCGCGCGGCGGAACCGCCCAGCGGCCCCTGCCGCATCAGCAGCGAGCCGGGAGCTGCCTTGTGAATGCGCACGCCGTATATCGGAGCCCGCGCGGGGGACTCGCTCCAGTAGCTAGCCCCGAGAAACACCACCACCGCGAGTATCAGCAGGTGGCCAGCCAGCGACAGCAGTGCCGCCCTGATAAAATCGGGGTCCAGGACGTCACGGTGCAACGAGACCGGGCTGCCTGGAAAATCGACCTGCACTGGTCAGGCAGCCTCGGGGTCGGTTATCATCCCGAGGTTTTTTATTCCCACCCGCCGCAGCTCGGCCATGACGGCCACGACCGCCCCGTAGCGGGCCCTGTGGTCAGCCCTGAGATACACCGGGCGACCCGGCACATCTTTAACCATCGCGAGGATCTCGGCGCCCAGTGCATCCAGTTCGACTGCCTCGTCGGCCAGGTACACTTCACCATCGCCGGTCACCGACACCACCAGCGCTGACTCGTCACCCGGCAGGGGCTCTGCCGTCACCTCGGGCAGATCCACCGGGACACCCTGTTGAATAATGGGTGCGGTCACCATGAAGATCACCAGCAGCACCAGCATCACATCGACCAGGGGTGTGACGTTTATGCCCGAGATGGTCGACCCGCTGCCGATCTCTCCGCTCATCCGCGACCGGCCTGTCCCAGGAAGTGTCGCTCGGCGATGTTGAGAAACTCGGAGGCAAAGTTTTCCATGTCGCCCGCTAGAACGGTCGCGCGACGCGCAAAGTGGTTATAGGCCACCAGCGCCGGAATGGCCGCCGCCAGGCCCATGGCCGTGGCCACGAGTGCCTCGGATATGCCGGGAGCCACCGCCTGGATGCTCGACGAGCCACCTTCGCTCAAGCCCATGAAGGAGTTCATGATCCCCCACACCGTGCCAAAGAGGCCCACAAAAGGAGCCGAGCTGGCAGTGGTGGCCAGGAAAGTCAGCTGCCTTTCCATTTTGACCCGCTGCAGGCTGGCCGCTCGCCGCATGGCCCTCTCCACGTTGGCCACACCGCCAAGCTCGGTGGTCAGCGGGTCCGAGGATCCGCGCTTGCGGGTCCGCAAGCGAAGCAGCTCCTCGTAACCGGCCCTGAAAACCTCGGCGACCGGGTTTTCCGGCAGGCCGCTGCAAGCCCGCGACACCTCGGTCAGGTTGCGAGTCTGCCAGAACATGTCGAGGAAACGCTCGGAAAAACGTCGCGCCACACGGATCTGCCGAGCCTTGAAAAGAATGACCGCCCAGCTGATTACCGACACCGCGATGAGCAGGTACAGCACCCCCTGCACGACGGGCCCCGACCCACCGACCATGTCCAGAAACTGTATACCTCCACCCGACTCCACCGCCTCAGTCTACTCCCTCGCCGCCGACCGAATAACAGTTCGCGTCAGGCGCGCACAAGCTGCGCCCTGCAAACACCAGCCTGGTCACGCGGCCAACCCATTATGCAGCATCCCCCCGAAGCCGGAAACGAACGGCCCTGTTACCTTGACCCCGTCTGCCGCGCATGAGATACGAACGCTGTTTCCCCCACCTTTTCAAACGTTTGTACAAGGTGGGTTAACTCGTTTGCAGGACGATTGCCGCCAGCGGCGACGCGCCTGCGAGCAACACATCAGCCAGGAGGATTACAGTGGCAGCCAGGGTAGCAATTAACGGTTTCGGTCGCATCGGTCGTAACATGCTCCGTGCGGGGTTGGAACAGAAAGACTACGAAATCGTCGCGGTCAACGACCTCACCGACGCGGCAACGCTGGCCCACCTGCTGGAGTACGACAGCATCCACGGACGCTTTCCGGGACAGGTCGAAGCCTCTGACGCCAGCATCTCGGTCAACGGCAAGTCCATCAAGGTCCTGTCCGAGCGCGACCCGGCGCAACTCCCCTGGGGCGACCTGGGCGTGGACGTGGTCATCGAATCGACCGGCCTGTTCGCCTCCCGCGAGAAGGCAGCCGCCCACCTCCAAGCGGGCGCCCGCAAGGTAGTGATCTCGGCGCCGGCCGGCGACGTGGACCTCACGCTCTGCTACGGGGTCAACCACGAGAGCTACGACCCCGCCTCGCACCACGTCATCTCCAACGCTTCGTGTACGACCAACTGTCTTTCGCCGGTTGCCAAGATCCTGCACCAGGAGTTCACGCTCAAGCGTGGCCTGATGACGACCATACACTCCTACACCAACGACCAGCGAATACTCGACCTGCCGCATGGCGACATGCGCCGGGCACGGGCCGCCGCGCTGTCGATGATCCCCACCACCACCGGTGCCGCGAAGGCCGTCGGCCTGGTATTGCCCGAGCTGGCAGGAAAGCTAGACGGCATGGCCATAAGGGTTCCGACGCCCAACGTATCGGTGGTCGATCTCGTTTTTGAAACCGAAAAGACGCCCTCGGCCGAAGAAATAAACGCGGCCATGAAGGCCGCTGCCGACGGCCCAATGAAGGGCGTTCTGCAGTACAACGACAAGCCGCTGGTGTCGATAGACTTCAACGGCAACCCGCACTCGTCGATCTTTGACGCGCCGATCACCAAGGTACCCGAGCCCGGTTTTGCCAAGATCCTGTCCTGGTACGACAACGAAATGGGATTTTCGCACCGGCTGTGCGACGTCACCTCGATGATCGCCGGCAGTCTCTAGGAACATCGGCAGACAACAGAGGTGAGAAGGCTCGAGCAGCTCGAACTCGCCGGTCGCCGCGTGTTTTTGCGCGTAGACTTCAACGTGCCCCTGCGCGATGGCGTCATCGCTAACGCCGTGCGGGTGGAGAACGCGCTGCCGACCATAAAGGCCCTGCGCGACGCGGGTGCCCGCGTCATCCTGGCATCTCATCTCGGCAGGCCTGGTGGCAAGGCTGATCCCGCCTGCTCGCTGGCACCGGTGGCCGAGCTGCTGTCCGGCCTGCTGGAGACGCCCGTTCCCCTGGCCCCGGACTGCGTGGGCGAACAGGCAAGAGCTATGGCCATGGCTCTTGCCGACGGCGAAGTGCTGCTGCTCGAGAACCTGCGCTTTCACGACGGCGAAAAAAACAACGCCCCCGCCTTCGCGGCCGAGCTGGCCTCCCTGGCCGAGCTCTATGTAAACGATGCCTTCGGTGCCGTGCACCGTGCCCACGCTTCGATCGTGGGTGTTCCGGCCCTGCTGCCTGAGCACGCCGCTGGCCTGCTGCTCACGCGCGAAGTCGAGGCCTTGAGCATGCTGGTAGAATCGCCCGCGCAACCCTTTGTCGCGGTCGTCGGCGGCGCCAAGGTGTCCGACAAAATAGCGGTGATGAAAAACCTCCTCGGGCCGGCCGACTCGGTGCTCGTTGGCGGTGCGATGGCCTATACCTTCCTTGCAGCCATGGGGCACTCGACGGGCGACTCGAGGGTGGAGAGCGACAAGACCGAGCTCGCCGCACAGCTGCTCGACGAGGCCACGCGGGCCGGCTGCGAACTGCAACTGCCGGTCGACCACGTGGCCGCCGACAATTTTGACGAAAACGCGACCCCGGTAGCTATCGACAGCCGCGATATACCCGACGGGCTGATGGGGCTGGACATCGGTCCGCGCAGCCGACGCGCTTACCAGGACGCCATAGCAGGCGCGCGCACCCTGTTGTGGAACGGCCCCATGGGCGTGTTCGAGTGGCCGGCTTTTGCCGAGGGCACCATGGCCGTGGCCAACGCCGTGGCCGACTCCGCCGCGATGTCTGTCGTCGGCGGTGGCGACTCGGTGGCCGCTCTGACAGAATCCGGTAGACAGGACGACGTCACCCACGTATCAACAGGCGGCGGGGCCTCGCTGGAATTCCTGGAAGGACGAACCCTGCCGGGCATAGCCGCGCTGGACGACGAAAACGACCATGCCTGAGGAGACCAACATGCTTGTTCCGATGCTGGCGGCCAACTGGAAAATGAATTGCCTTGCCGACGAATCGGCTGAGTTGGCGCGCGCCGTCGTGGAGGGCTGTGCCGGACTCAAGGGGCGCGACGTACTGCTGGCGGTGCCCTACACCTCGCTGCACGTGGTGGCCCGCGAGCTGGCCGGCTCGTCGGTGTCGCTGGCGGCCCAGGACATGTTCTGGGAACAATCGGGCGCCTGGACGGGCGAAGTTTCGGCTGAAATGCTCGTCGACGCCGGCTGCAGCCACGTCGTGATCGGACACTCGGAACGCCGGGAACACTTCGGCGAAACCGACCACACCGTTGCCCGCAAGGTCGCCGCCGCCCACGCGGGCGGCTTGATACCGGTGCTGTGCGTTGGCGAGACCCTCGAGCAACGCGAATCCGGTCAGACCGCAGAAGTGGTAAAAAACCAGGTAAAAGGCGGTCTATGCGAGCTCGACCTGGCCGGTTTCACTAACCTGCTGCTGGCCTACGAGCCCGTATGGGCCATAGGAACGGGTCGTACAGCCAGCTCGGAACAGGCCGAAGAAGTCCACGCGGGCCTCAGAACCGTACTCGCCGACATGAGCAACGCAGACACCGCGGCCGGCATCCGCATACTATACGGGGGCAGCGTCAAGCCCGATAACGTAGACGAACTCATGGCCTGCCCCAACGTCAACGGCGCCCTGGTCGGCGGGGCCAGCTTGAAGGCGGAGGACTTCCTGCGCATAGTCCACCATCGGGAGCAATCGGGAGTAAGTTAAAGTGGAAACCCTGGTCAACGTAGTTCATATAATAGCCGCGGTGGTACTCATCGGAGTAGTGCTGCTGCAAAGCGGGAAGGGCGCCGATATGGGCGCGGCTTTCGGCGGCGGCGGCTCGGCCGTGTTCGGCCCCAGCGGCCCCGGCAACATGCTCACCCGGCTGACAACCATCATGGCCATAGTGTTCATGGCCACGTCTCTGACGCTGGCGGTGCTATCGGCCAAGCGAACCTCGGTGTTCGACGACGTCGAAGAGCCGGCGACGCTTGCCGTGCCTGCGGCGGAGCCAGTGGCAACGGAACCAGTGGCAACGGAACCAGTGGCAACGGAACCCGCGACTGAGCCCGCGGCGGCCGAAGAGTAGGCTGCTCCCTGGCCACAGCTGACTGCGAGGATGGCGGAACTGGTAGACGCGCCAGGTTGAGGGCCTGGTGGGCATTGCGCTCGTGGGGGTTCGAGTCCCCCTCCTCGCACCATGAAGTTCCGCTCAGAAACCCGCAGCCCGACAGCGCTCAGCCTGTCATACCTCGCCTGGTCAAGCTGCCTGCAGCTGCCGCGAGGGCGGTTGTTCTCGGGCGACTGGCCAAGCTCTCCTCGGGGCGTCTGCGCCTGCAGGAAAACGGTGCCGCGCTCAGCTTTGGTGACACCGCCCCTGGCAATGCCGGCCAACCCATCTTCGAGCCAACCATAACCGTCAACGACCCCCGCTTCTTCCTGCGCGTCGCGCTGCGCGGAGGCATCGGGGCGGCCGACAGTTACACGCGGGGCGAGTGGGACTGCGACGACCTGGTCGAACTCACACGGCTGCTGGCCGCCAACGAGCAGGGCATCGAAACCCGGCCAAGCCCAGCCGCCGCGCTCGTGCGGGGGATGAGAAGACTGCAACCGGCGGCCGGCAAGCTGCGCTCGCGGCGCAACGTGGCAAAACACTACGACCTCGGAAACGATTTTTTCGCACTCTTCCTCGACCCCGGGCTGAGTTATTCCTGCCTGATTTTTGACAGCCCCGCCACCTCACTGAAGGAAGCCGCGCAGGCCAAGCTCGAACGCGCCTGCGACAGCCTCGAGCTGAAGGCCGGGCAACGACTTCTCGACCTCGGCTGTGGCTGGGGGGCCCTGTCCCTGTACGCCGCCGAGCAGCGACAGGTCCAGGTGACGGCAGTGACCGTGTCAGAAAAGCAGGCCAACTACCTCGCCGCCCGCGTCCAGGCCCGCGGGCTGGGCGACCTCGTGACGGTAACGAGGAGCGACTACCGCGACCTGCGTGGCAGCCACGACGCGGTGGCCAGCATCGAGATGATAGAAGCGGTGGGCGCGCGCAATTACGGGCGCCTTTTTGCCTGCTACCGCGACCGCTTGCGACCGGGCGGCCGCTTGTTCCTGCAGGCCATCACCATAGATGACGCTCTTTATGACGAGTACCGCTACCGCCCCGACTTCATCCGCCAGCGGGTATTCCCCGGGGGCTGCCTGCCTTCGCTGCGGGTGATCAAGCGCGAAGCCCGGGACGCGGGCTTGCTGCTGGAAGAAACCACCGACATAGGCAGCCACTACGTGACGACGCTGGCTCACTGGCGGCAACGTTTCACGGCCAACCAGCAGCGGCTGTCCGAACTGGGCTACGACCGCGCGCTGCAGAGATCCTGGCTCATGTACCTGAGCTACTGCGAAGCCGGTTTCGCCGAGGGGCGCATATCAGACCTGCAGCTGCGCCTGCGCCGTCGCTGAGGGACGCCAGGACTAGTCTTCGAGCTTGAGCGCCTGCCGCGGGCAGAGTCTCACCGCTTCGCGCACCGACGCGTGCAGTTCTTCGCCCGGCTCTTCGACGAGCACCTGCAGGTTGTCGTCGTCATCAACCTCGAACACCTTCGGGCTCTCGCGCATGCAGATAGCGTTTGCCTCACACAGATCGTAGTCCACTTTTATTTTCATGTTACCTTCCCTTGCGGCGTAAAACTCAAACGCATTTCCTTTATACCGTCTATGAAGTTGGAATGCAGCCGCCGAACTGGGCCGGCAAACTCCATGTCGGGCAAGCGCGACACGAGCTCGCCCAGTATGGCGTTCAGCTGCACGCGGGCGAGGTTGGCCCCGAGGCAGAAGTGTTCGCCCACGCCGAAAGCGAGGTGCTCGTTGGGGCTGCGCCTGATGTCGAAAGTATCGGGATCGTCAAACATCGACTCGTCGCGGTTGATCGACGGGTACCAGATGACGACCTTCTCTCCCTTTTTAATGGCCTGCCCACCGAGTTCGGTGTCGGCCGTCGCGGTGCGCCGGAAGTGAATGACAGCCGGGTTGTAGCGCAGGACTTCTTCGACGGCGCCGGGCACCAACGACGGATCGTCTACCAGCAGTGCCCGTTGGTCGGGGTGCTCTATGAGCAGCCGCATGGCCTGGCTGGTGACGGTGCGGGTGGTCTCGTTTCCGGCCAGCGCGATGAGCAGGAAAAAAGAATTGAACTCGAGGTCGTCGAGCTTCTCCCCGTCGACCTCACCGTTGACGAGCACGCTCACAAGGTCATCGCCGGGATTGGCCCTGCGCTCGTCGCCCAGCTTCTGGGCATACTCGAACATACCCACCGAAGCGTTCATGCGGTCTTCGTCGCTTACCTGGAACTCGGGGTCGTCAAAGCCGATGAGCGTGTTGCTGAGATCGTACACGTGGCGACGATCTTCGGCCGGGACGCCCAGCATGTCGCAGATCGACATCATGGGCAGCTGCGAGGCCACGTCGTCCACGAACTCGCACTCGCCGCGCTCGGCTATGCTGTCGACTATTTCGCGCGACATGTCGACGATGCCGGAGCGTAAGTTGGCGACCCGCGCGGGGGTAAAGCCCTTGTTTACCAGGCGGCGGTACTTGCTGTGCTCGGGCGGGTCCATGTTGAGCATGAGCGCGCGCAGGATTACGAGTTGCTCCTCGCCGACCTCGAATATGTTGGTGCCACCGGCCGACGACGAAAACAGGACGTTGTCGCGCGACACCGTCACGGCGTCGTCGTAACGGGACACGCACCAGTATCCCGCCCCCTCGGTCTCTGGCTGCCAGCGCAGCGGGTCATTGGCCCTCATCCAGCGAAACCAGTCGTGCGGAATACCGTCGTCGAACACGAACAGGTCGTTAAGGTTTATATCACCAGGCAACATCAGCCCTGTTCTTCCTCGGCCTCTTTCATGTCCGCCACCAGCTTGTTCACCTCGGTGGCGGGCCACTTGCTGCCCTGGCCCACGCCTTCGCACATCCTGCGCGCGCTCGAGCGCCAGCTCAAGCGACCGGCGTTACCCGTCAGCATCGAGTCCCAGAACGGAAAGGTACGACACTGCAACGGCCGCGCTTCGTACACCGAGCAACAGTTCTTTTCGCGATTAAAAAACGGACAGGCATCGCTGTCCATTTTGATACGTGTCCAGCCCAGCTCGTCCACAAAAGCGTAACGCTCGAGAAACTCGTCGAGCTCCAGTGCCAGCTCGAGGGCCAGGCGTTCGGCGTCGTCGTCGTAGAGGTAAACGCAGTCGTAGCCGTCACGCACCCGGCAGCAGTCCCCACAGCCCGTGCACTCAAAGCACAGCCCGTCGGCCGGGCCGGGTGATGTGGAGAGGGTGACAGCCACCGCTCAGCCCTGTACGCGGGCGCCGATCAGGGCCTGTACGGCCTCAGATATGCCATCCACACTGAGCTGGAACATGGGGAAAGTACGGCGAATTACGCGCGTTGTCTGGGTCTGGTCCCAGTAGCGTTTCTCATCGGGGTTGAGCCAGGCGCTGCGGTTGAAGTGAGCGGCTATGCGATGCAGCCAGTCTATGCCCGGAGTTTCGCTCACCACCCGCGGGTCAATGTTGCCGTAGGATTGCAGCAGTTCGGCCGGGTGCATGGCCGCGTCGCCGACCACCAGCACCTTCCAACGCTCGTTGAGCATGCGAAACAATTCCCCGGTGGGCACAGCATCGGAGGCCGCGAGGCTCGCCGTCTTGAACACGTGCTCGTAGATGCAGTTGTGGAAATAGTAGGAACGGAAGTCGCGGATGCCACGCTCCTCGTGCAGCGCGGTCAACAAGCGGCTCACGGGCTCGTAGTAAGGATCCATGGTGCCGCCCACGTCCATGAGCAACAGCAGGCGCACGTTGTTGCGCTTGGGCGGCCGAAAGACGAGCTCTATTTCGCCGCCGTTGCGACAGGTCTCGTCTATGGTCTCGTCGAGATCCAGCTCCGAGGCGTTACCGCTGCGGGTCAGGTTGCGCAGTCGCCGCAGGGCGACCCGCGTCTGCCGCAGGTCGAGGGTCTGGTCGGTGCGGTAATCGCGAAAGCGCCTTTCCTCGGCCACCTTCATGGCCGAACGGTTGCGACCGGGGCCACCAACGCGGATGCCGGTGGGATGAACGCCACCGTGTCCGTAGGGCGACCTGCCGCCGGTGCCCACCCAGCGTCCGCCGCCATCGTGGCGCTCGTCCTGCTCGGCGAGGGTCTCGAGAAAACGTTTCATGAGCTCACTGTGCGTCAGTCGCTCAAGCTCGGCCAGCTGTTCGGCTGTGAGTTGCTCGGCCGCCTTGGGGTCGCGCAGCCACTTCATGACCTCGTCCTCTATGTCGAGAGCGCCCTCCACTCCCTCGAATACCTCGGCGAACACGGCATCAAAAGCATCGAACCAGACCTCGCTCTTTACCAGGCAGGCGCGCGAAAGGTGGTAGAAATGCAGCAGGCTGCAAGCGTGCATGCCCTGCTCGAGGCTCTCGAGCAGCATGCGCCACTCCTGCATGGCAACCGGTACTCCCGCTTTGCGCAGGCCGTAGAACAGGTCAAGAAACATGGGCCTACTGGTTGAAGCGGGGCCCGAGATCGCTCCACTGCGTGGGCAGTTCGCCGCCGCGGTCGTCGTAGCGGCTAAGGGCTTCGCTGTCCTGCTCGTTTTTGAGCAAGGCCGACATGAAGGGAATGTGAGACTCGAGCTGGTCCTGGCTGATCCCGGACTTCAGCAGCGCCGATATCCAGTCTAGCAACTCCGACGTGGACGGTTTCTTGCGCAGGTCGTTCTGCTCACGCAGCCAGTAGAACTTTATGAGCACCTGGTCGAGCAGTTTGCTGTCGAGGTTGTCGTGGTGGACGGCGACGATTTTCTGCATAAGCTCGCGTTCGGGAAACTCGATGAAATGAAACACGCAGCGACGCAGAAACGCGTCGGGCAGTTCGCGTTCGTTGTTGGAGGTGATGATGACGACCGGCCTTTCGCGGGCGGCCACCTCGTCGCCCGTCTCCATGACAGTGAACCTCATCTGGTCAAGCTCGAGCAGCAGGTCGTTGGGAAACTCGAGGTCGGCCTTGTCTATTTCGTCGATGAGCAGCACGGTGCGCTCCTCGGCCGAAAACGAGCGGCCCAGTGGCCCGTAGCGGATGTAGCGGCGGATGTCCGAGACATCGCCGTCGCCGAAACGAGCGTCGTTCAGGCGCTGCACGGTGTCGTAAACATACAAACCCTCGGAGGCCTTGCTGGTCGATTTTATGTGCCAGGACTCCATGGGCATGCCCAGGGCGCTGGCCACGTTCTCCGCGAGCAGGGTCTTGCCCGTGCCGGGCTCGCCCTTGATAAGCAGCGGCCTTTCGAGCGCGATGGCGCAGTTTACCGCGTCGACGAGCGACGGGGAGACTATGTAGTCGTCGGTACCGGTGAATCTGTAGAAACCGTTCTGGCTGGACATGGGGCTGCTCCCGGGAGGTGGAATCAGGCTGTTTTACTGGAATAACCCCGCCTTGGCAATGCAGCCGGCGCCCGTATAGCATCTGCCGCCATTATGTCAGTAACCGTTCTTCTCCTGTTGGCCCTGTTGTCGGGTACAGTTCAGATTGTCGCCCGCAACCGTGGCCTGCTCGCGCTTCACTACCTGCTCAAGCCGGGCACCATGCTGCTGATTATTGCCATAGCCTGGCTGCATCCGGGCGATGACCCGCGCTACCGCTGCCTGCTGCTGGCGGGGCTGGCCTTCGGACTGTGTGGAGACGTGCTGCTCATGCTGCCGCGCAAGCTGTTTGCCGCCGGCCTCGTCTCGTTCCTGGTCGGCCACCTGTTCTACGCGGCGGCATGGATAGCCCCGCCGCCCGGCGCGGTGCCAACGCTGCTGGTAGCGGGCCTTCTCGGCGGTGGTTCGGTAGCCTTGTACCGCTACCTGCTTCCCGGCCTGGGCGAGATGAAGTTGCCCGTGGCCGCCTACGTGGCGGTGATAGGCCTGGTCGCGGTGCTGGCGGTGTTGCGCGCGCTCGATGGCTCGCCCTCGGCCCTTGCCGCCGCGGCTGGAGCCCTGTTGTTCGTGCTGTCAGATGGACTGCTAGCCGTTGACCGTTTTCGGCTTTCGCTACCCGCTCGCGAAGCCCTGGTAATGGCCAGCTACTACGGGGCCCAAGCCTGTATTGCCTGCTCTGTGGCGCTTGCCTGACAGCCGCCACCTGCAAAAAGGGGCCCCGTGGCAAACTACGCCACGGGGCCCCCCCTGGTCGTCCATGCCTAGCCGGAGGGGTGAACGCCGGTCACCGACACGGTTGAGAAATCCGGGTAAGCCGACATGCCGTGCTCGCCCAGGTCGAGGCCCAGCATTTCTTCTTCCTCGCTGACGCGCAGGCCGATGGTCTTCTTGAGAACGCCGAAGATCAGCAGGGCCGACAGGAAGCAGGTCGCGCCGTAAGCCAGTACGCCTATGAGCTGGGTGCCCACCGAGTAATCGGGACCGCCGAAAATACCCACGGCCAGGGTGCCCCAGATTCCGCAGACCAGGTGAACCGAGATCGCGCCCACCGGATCGTCTATCTTGGCCCGGTCTAACCACATCACCGAGAACACAACGATCACGCCCGCCACCAGCCCGATGGCTATGGCCGAGTGCATGGCCATGAGGTCGGCGCCGGCGGTTATGCCCACCAGGCCAGCCAGTATGCCGTTGAGCGCCATCGACAGGTCGGGCTTCTTCGAGACGGCCCAGGAAACCACCATCGCCGCCAGGCCCCCAGCCGCGGCCGCGAGACAGGTGGTCACGAGCGTGAGCGAAACCAGGGCCGGGTCAGCGCTCAGCACCGAGCCGCCGTTGAAGCCGAACCAGCCCAGCCACAGCAGAAACACACCGATGGTGGCCAACGGCATGCTGCTGCCGGGTATGGCGCGAATCTTACCGTCCTTGGTGTACTTGCCCATGCGCGGGCCGAGCAGAAGGACACCGGCCAGTGCGCCCCAGCCGCCGACCGAGTGCACCAGGGTTGAGCCGGCGAAATCGTAGAAGCCCATGACGTCGAGCCAGCCGCCGCCCCACTTCCACGAACCGACGACCGTGTAGACCAGCGCCACGAAAACCGTGGAGAAGATCATAAACGACGAGAGCTTTATGCGCTCTGCTACCGCCCCCGAAACGATGGTGGCCGCAGTCGCTGCAAACATCGCCTGGAACAGGAAGTCGGTCCAGTAGGTGTAGCCACCGTCGGCGTAAGCCGCCGTGTTATCGGCCGCCGTCGGAAACAAGCCGTAACCGGCAAAGCCGAGCACGCCACCGCCTATGATGTTGAAGTCGCCGGGGTACATCAGGTTAAAGCCCACCAGCGCGTAGGTGATGATACCGATGCAGACGATAAACGTGTTTTTGAACAGGATGTTGGTGGTGTTCTTCGACCTGGTCAGACCCGACTCCAAGGTCGCGAAACCCAGGTGCATGATGAAAACCAGGCCCGCGGCCAGCATCATCCAGGAGTTGTTGGCAGTAAAAACTCCGTCACTCACTGCGGGCGCCGCGGCTTCTTCGGCCAACGCCACCGCTACGCCGGCCAGCAGCATGCTTGCAGCCAGGGGCAGGGAACGGATTATGGTGTGGATTCTCATGTGGTTTGCTCCTCTCAGTTTGGGTAAGGGTCTCCCCTCACCTCCCCTAGAAGCAGGATCGGTGCCAACTATCCAAGCTGTGCGTAAGCCGGGAAACCTGCGAAACCCGTGCACCCAGCGGGCAGAAAGCAGGCCGCAGGCGGCCCGTTGCCTTTAAAACGGTCAGCAGCACTGCCCGTCGAGCAGGCAGCGAGACCGGCTGAAGCCGGCTCGTAGAGGTAAGTGGCGAGGCTCAGTCGCCGGGGTCAGCCAGGCCCAGCTTTTTGCGGCCCGGCGCACTGATCATGTGGGCGTTCCACGGCGGATCCCACACCAGTCTGACCTCGGCCTTGTCAACGCCCTCGAGATCGAGAAGTTTCTGCCGGGCCTCGCCGGTTATGTAGCCGGCCATGCCGCAGCCGGGGGTGGTGAGGGTCATGGCGATGTCTACCGAACGGTCCACTATTTCAATGCTGTAGACCAATCCCAGCTCCACGATGTTGACCGGAATCTCAGGGTCGTTGATCGTCGAAAGGGTGGCGAGAACCAGTTCCTCATCGAGTTGTACGCTGTCTGCCATCTTGCTGTCCTCCATGCCGCGCCCCGGGGGCCGGCGGCTTTCTCAGGCCCGTGCCGTTAGGGCTGAAACCAGCCCATTGTCGTCGGCCCGTGCCGACAGGCCGGCAAGGTCGTGACCCTCGAGATACTTCAAGAGGGCCACCTGGGCGCCGCGCCAGACATCAGCCTGCGGGCAGACCTCTTCAAAATCACAGATCAGCTGCCCGCCCGCCGGTTTCTCGGCCAGGCACTCCACCAGGCACATGGGCCCGTTGATGCACTCGTACACGTCGCGCAGGCTTATGCTGGCCGGGTCGCGAGCCAACCAGAAACCGCCGCGCGGGCCCACGCCCGATTCTACCAGCCCGCCGTCTACCGCCTTGCGAAGGATCTTTGCCAGGTAATGCCGCGGTATGGCCTGGGCCTGACCGATCTCGGCTCGCCTTATCGGCGCGCCCGAACGCGACGCGACTGCCATGTAGCTGAGCGCGCGCACCGCGTAATCGACCTCGCGGCCCACGTTCATGAGCGACGCACGGTTGTTGGCCATGCAATGGGGCTGGGTGGCAGCAGGCATAGTAAATTCGTAGACCTTATGGGCCTTTGAATCTTATACGCCCGCCCCCGACGGTCGTCAATTGATATGGCGTGGGAGCCGACCTGATCTGCGCCAGCGGGCCGGCCAGGGCAGAATCAGTCGCGCAGGAGTACGTCCAGGCCCAGGCGGGCGGTGGACATCAACTTGCGCAGGCCGCGACTGGCCTGCACCCTGCGCCTGAGCATGACTATGGCCCGCCGCTCAACACTGTAGCGATCCCACTTGCGCGGTTTGCGCTGCGGCTTACCCGAGATCTCCTCGAGCGGCTGCCAGATGGTGTCCAGCGGGTGTCCCCAGGTCTGCAGGTCGGCGGGGTCGAGGTGGGCGATAATATTTCGGCACAGCGCCTCGCGGGCAGGATCGGCGGCCACCTCGGCTGCCCACTTGTGCATCGAATCGGTAGAGGGCCGCTTGTGACGGGCCACGCCTATCGGATCGCCCAGGCCTTTTTCAACATGCCCGTGCTCGCCGTAGTCCACCGCGCCCTCTTCGTTGGGAAGACCGAGATAGTCGAACACGCGCGCGAGCTCGGCTTCGGGGTCGGCGACGAGTTTTTCGTAGACGACGTGGCACAGCGGCAGGCCCGAATCGCGTAGGAACCCGGCTATGGCCGGCACGTAACGCTCGGTGATGGGATTGTAGTCGTGGGCAGCCTGGTAGTCACCGTCAAAGAACGACTCGGCGTAAGAGCTGAACACGGCCAGGGGGTGGCGCGTGAGCACCACGAAACGGGCATCGGGATAGATGCGCGCTATGAAATCCAGCACCAGCGCATAGGCCGGGGTCTTGTCCAGGAACACCTGCTTGCCGGGCTGCGTAGAAAGCATGCGCTCATAGAGCAGGTCGGCGTAAGCCCTGCAGGCGTCAACATAGTCCTGCTCTCCAGCGGGCAGATCCTCGACAAACTGTCGCGTGGACTCGGCCGCCAGCACGTGGTCGTAGGGAGCCTTGTCGACGTTGTCAAAATAGCCGAGGTGGGCAAGCGGTGTGAGCAGGTGAGGCTCGGGGCGCCCGTAAACAGCCGAATGCGACCCGATCATGCGCGCCAGCAGGGTCGACCCCGACCGCGGCGAACCAACTACAAATGCAGCTCTGCAACTCATGTTGAGACCATGCTAGCAGAGTTCCCCGGCACACGTTCCAGTATCCACTCGCCCAGCTCGGCGCTCACGCGCTCGCGTATGGTGTCTGCGAACAACTCGTGGCGCCCTCCTTCGTAAACCCTCAGGTCAAGATCGGCGGAAGAGGCCTGCTCGAGGTACTCCACCGCTCCCTCGGCGCTGCACAGGCGGTCGTCGCTGCCTTGCACGAGCAGCAAGGGCAGGCTCAGCTCGGCAGCCCTTCCCGGAAGGCGGCAGAGGCCGTCGAACAGGCGGTGATAGAGCTCGGGCTGGACGCGCTCCCTGAGTAGAAGCGGGTCACTCATGTACGACCGCCAGGCCGCCGGATCCCTGCTCAGGCGGGTCGGGTCAAGCCCGTCCTCGTCGTCTATCAGGGGCACAATAGCCGGGCTCGACAGTATCGCCATATCGGGCAGGGGGCGGCGGTCCAGCAGGTAGGCGAGCACGACCAGGCCTCCCATGGAATGGCCCATAAGCAGCAACGGCAATTCGGGCTGCTCGCGTGCTGCTTGTTCAACCACGGCCTGCAGATCGTCGAGCAGCTGATCGAAATCGCCCAGCCAGCCCGTGCGGCCCGGCCCGCGCCCGTGGCCACGCTGATCGTAAGCCGTAACGGCTACTCCAATCGACGCCAGGTGGCGCGCCAGCGCGTCAAAACGTCCCCCGTACTGCCCCATGCCGTGCAGCAGCAGCAGTTTTGCCCGCGAGCGGGCACCCGCCCATATGCAGGCAGCGCTGCGGCGGCCAGCATCGACCTCGAGGGCCCTTTCTTCGACCCGAACCCCGTTTTCAACCCGACACACCCAAACTGTTTATCCCCGGCGGGCCACCATTACACCCGCCCCCCCGTAAAGGCCCCAGTTGACGCAGGGGTCAAGGAAAAATCGGCTGAGGCCCGAAACCCTCAAATCCGGGACAGAGGGCCTATACAGGGTACGATACGGCGCCTGCTACGGCAGACTACACAGCTGAGAAAAAGGCCTAACCCACTGGATTAATAGCGCCAAAATTGATTGTTACAGAAGGCAACACCGAGTTTAAACGGCTGTACCAGAAGGATGACCGCTGTTATCAAATGTGAACAGCGTTACATTTATACCCGATCGGGGGGTTGACGACAATGGAGAAAATCTGCGAGAACTACCCTGCACACGGGGTAATTCATTTACGCACATAGAGGAGGAGCCTTTAGTGATTGAATCTATATTGATGGCAGCAGGCTTTTTACTGATCGGGGTACTGTTTCCCGATTGAGGGCTGGTAGATAAGGGTGTTTCTCGAGGATTTTCAAAGAGAGTTATTTACAAGCGACTGATACCAGCCGCCTGAAGCGATACGGCATCTTCTGACCGACCGTCTCGCTCACCCGCACGTCGTTAATACGCCTGGTCAGTGCAGCGTAGGCCCGCCGCGGCCCTTACCGCCGCCTCTCTCGCCGCCGCCCATGCGGCGCTTCTGCAAACGCCTGAACTTCCATCTCAGCCAGGCCATACGAATATCCTTCATCCCGGGCAAGGCACCCAACGTGGCACCGTAGCGCTGTCCCCACCAGCGCAGGTAAACATACCCGAAGGCCATACCGCCCAGGTGAGCCGCGTGAGCAATGCCACTGCCCGACGACTGCAAGGACTGCAGGAACTCGATCAGGATAAGAAACAGCACCAGCGTACGCACCGGAATCGGCACCACGAACCAGAGCAGCACCTGGCGGTTGGGAAACCACAAGCCGTAGGCCATCAGCACCCCGTAGATGGCACCCGAAGCGCCGACGCTGGGAACCATGGCATCGGCCATGAACAGGGTGTAGAGCAGGCCGCCGCCGACACCACAGAGGAAGTAGTACTTCAGAAAGAAACGCGGGCCCCAGCGCTGTTCAAGCTCCGAACCGAACATCCACAGCATGAGCATGTTTATGCCCAGGTGCCATGCTCCCCCGTGCAGGAACTGGTAGCTGCCAAGCCGCCAGATCTCGCCCCGCAGCACAAGCGGGCCCACCAGCGCGAAGTTCTCAAGAAAAAAGTAGCGGGGCGCGCTGATCTGCAGGATGTAGATCAGCACGTTGGCGATTATGAGGCCCTTTATCGCCGACGGGACAGGCCCGCTCGGCCCTATCCCCATGCCTGACCCGCCCGAACCGGAGCCGCCCAGGCGGAACCCGCGCTGCGGCTGGCTCAGGACGGCACCCGAGTTAGCCAGTGTTCGTAGCTCGGCTGCTTCCCCTTGATCACTGCGAAGAAAGTTTCCTGCAGTGCCTTGGTAATCGGCCCCGGCTTACCGGGTCCGACCTTGCGATCGTCCAACGAGGCTATGGGCGTGATCTCTGCCGCTGTGCCCGTAAACCAGGCCTCATCGGCTATGTAGATCTCGTCGCGGGTAAAGCGCTCCTCGACCAGCTCAACGCCCTGGTCACGGAGCAGCGTTATGACAGTGTCTCGCGTTATACCCTCGAGCACGGTGGCTATGTTGGGGGTCTTGACCCGCCCGCCCCGGGCCATAAACAGGTTTTCGCCACAGCCCTCGGCAACGAAACCATCAACGTCGAGCAACAGGGCCTCGTCGTAGCCGGAGTTGGCCGCCTCGCGGCTGGCCAGTATTGAGTTGATGTACTGGCCGGTCGCCTTGGCCTTGGTCATGAAGCTGTTGACCGTGTAGCGCTGCAACGAAGAGGTCTTCAAGCGGATGCCGTTCTTAATCGCGTCGTCACCCAGGTAGGCGCCCCATGGCCAGGCGGCTATGCTCAGGTGTACCTTGTTGGAGGTAGCGGCCAGCCCCATCTCGCCCTCGCCCAGAAACAGCAGTGGGCGAATGTAGCACTCTTCGAGCCCGTTGGCCTTTATAGTGTCGAGGCAGGCAGTGGCGATCTCGTCCTGGCTCCACGGGCAATCCAGCCCCAGTATATGGGCCGAATCGCGCAGGCGCCTGGTATGATCGTCGAGCCTGAACACGGCCGAACTGCCGTCGTCGCAGCGGTAGCAACGAATGCCTTCAAAAACGCCCAGCCCGTAGTGCAGGCTGTGGCTGAGCACGTGGACCTGGGCGTCATCCCAGTCAACGAGCTCTCCATCCATCCATATCTTGTCGGTAGTGGTCACCGGTCTCACCTCTTTTGCCCGCCACGCAATCGCGCGGGCAGCCTTGACCGATACACGCCGCCTGCCTGCAGGTCAACGAGACGACGGGTCGCGGGACAGGTGGCGGGCGTAGATCTCGCTTACCAGCGCGCGCCGGGCGTCCACCTCGGCGAGCAGGTCGGCCGAGGCCGAGGGGCCTGTGAATCCCATGCGACAGGCCACCGGTCCCAGCAAGCGGGCGTCGCGTTCGACGTCTTCCACCGACTTGTCCTGGTCAAGCCTGAGCCCCGACTCCAGCCGCCGCAGAAAGACATAGGCCGCCTCCAGGCGCTCGGCATCGGCCCGGTCCAGCAAGCCCTCTTCGCGCAACACGGCCAGCGTATCGCCGGTGCTGGAGGCCGCCCTCAGCAGTTCGTTCGAATGGCCGTGCGCGAGCTGCAACACCTGCACAATTGTCTCGAGGTCGGCGATGCCGCCCCGGCCGACTTTGAAATTAAGCCTCTGCTCTTCGTCTATCTCGCGGTCGGCTATCACCTTGTCGCGCAGCTCGGCGATCTCGCGAATCCCGCTCTTGCTGAGCCCGCTCGTATAGACCAGCCGCTGCAACTCCGAGTGAATGCGCCGCGCCAGCGTGGCCGGACCGTACACCACCCGTCCCCTGAGCAGGGCCTGTCGCTCCCACAGGTCGGCCTCCTTGTCGTGGTAGTTTATAAAACGATCGAGGGAGGTCACCAGGGGCCCTCCCCGGCCCGACGGGCGCAGCCTGGTGTCAACCTCGAACACCCTGCCGTCGCGGGTGGGCACCCGCAGCAGCGACACGATTTTCTGGGCCAGCCGGGTCGCCGCCGTGTGGGCCGTTTCGTCGAAGTCGTCGCCGCGTCCCTGGTAAACAAAGATTATGTCGAGGTCCGAGCCGTATCCCAGCTCGCCGGCGCCAAGTCGCCCCATGGCCAGCACCGCAAGCTGCACCCTGCCGCGGCCCGGGTCCTCGCCCAGGCCCAGTAGCCTGCGGGCCTGGCGGGCGGCTTCGCAAAGACAGACCTCGGCCAGGGTGACCAGCTCGCGGCCTACCTGCTGGTCGTCGAGTTCGCCCGCAAGATCATTGAAACCTATTCGCAACAGTTCAGCCGACTTGAAGCGCCTGAGCGCGGCCAACAGGTCTTCTTCCTCTTCCACCACGTCGCAGGCGCGGGCCAGCTCAGTCTCCATGTCGCGGCGCTCCCTGGTCGGAGCCCCTCGGTCAGACCTCACCAACGAATCGATGAGCTCGGGGTGACCGACCAGCAGGCTCGACAGCAAGGCGCTGCCGGCAAACAGGCGCACGAGGGTGAGCATGGTGGCCGGTGATCCGCCGAGCAGCGCCAGGTAGCTCGTGTGCGCGCCGGTGCGCAGGAGAAACTCCACGAGGTTGCCGAGCGCCCGGTCGGGGTCACCGCTGCTGACAACGGCGTCGAGCAGCGCCGGTGCCATGGCTTCGATGGCCCTGCGCCGTTGCGCGTTCATCGGGCCCAGGCCCCTTCCCCGGAACAAGCGTTGCAGAGACGACGCCGCGGCCGCGGCGTCGCGCAGGCCCAGCTCCTCGAGTCCGGCAGCGGCCTCGTCGAGGCGGCCCGACGAAAGATCGTCGACCAGGGCCGGAAAAGAATCCGTAGATTCCACCGGCGAAGAATCGGTCCGTAACTCGAGGAACCGTACGAACGCCTCGCGCACCTGCCCGGTGTAACGTTGCCAGTCGGCCTCAAAGGCGTCGACCTCGTCTCCGCCCGTAGCCGGGTCGAGCACCGGCCTGCCCCGGCGACCGGTCCCGTAACCCAGTCGCCGGGCCAGCCAGGCGAGCTCCTCGCGACCGCTGGGCAAAGCCTGGGTCTGCCGGCGCTCGACCACCTGCAGCGCGTGCTCAACGTCGCGCAGGAAAACGTACGCCTCGCGCAGCCTGCCGGTATCCTCGCTGGTCATGAAGCCGTGCTTCTCGAGTTCTACGAGCGCCGGCAACGTGCCCCGGCAGCGCACCGAGTGTACGTGGCCGCCGTGAACGATCTGCATGAGCTGAACCACGAACTCCAGCTCGCGTATGCCCCCCCGGCCTATCTTGACGTTCCTGGTCTCGCGCGGTAGCTCGGCCAGCTCGGCGTCTATGCGCTCCTTCATGCGCCTGAAATCTTCGATGGTCTGGTAGTCGAGGTGGCGACGAAAAACGAAGGGCTGTATCTCGCGGATAAACTCCTGGCCCAGTTCGAGTTGGCCACCCACCGGGCGGGCCTTGAGCATTACCCCGCGTTCCCAGGTGTCGCCCCAGCCCTCGTAGTAGGACAACGCCGCTGCCACGGGATTAACTACTGGGCCCTGCAGCCCCTCTGGCCTGAGGTCGAGATCAACCCGAAACACGAAGCCCCCCGAATCGCCGCCGCCTATTACACGCGACAGGCCAGACACCAGCGAGGAAAAAAAACTACCGGCGTCGGGGCACCCCTCGGCCATCGGCGCGCTCTCGTATAGACAGACCAGGTCAACATCTGAGCTGTAATTGAGCTCGCTCGCGCCCAGCTTGCCCATGCCGAGCACGACAAAGCCCAGCGGCCGGCCGTCCGTGGTGAGCACGTCGCCCTGCTCGTGCACGAGGATACGGCGCAACCTGTCCACCGTTGTCTTGATCGAAAACTCGGCGAGCTCGGTCAACCCCTGCGTGGTATCCTCGAGCGTGGCAAGGCCGAGCAGGTCGCGGGCCCCGATACGCAGCATCTCAAGCGCTGCGAGTTCGTGCAGGCGTTGGGCGAGCTGCTCTTCGTTGCGGGCCCGGCGGGCACCGCTGAGCGAGGCCAGCCCGCGCGGTCCGGGATTTGGATCCTGGTAGCGACGGGCGCAGTCGGGCCAGCTCTCGCCCATGCCCGCCAGGGTGCGGGTCATGGCAGGGCTGGCACCGAGGATGGCAAGCAGGTCGTCGAGCCCCGCAGCGGGCCAGCTGCTGAGCGCCTTGCGGCCGCCCGACTCGAGCAGCCTCTCGGTCGCCGCCAGCGCGTGGGCGGGTGACGGCGCCCTTTCCAACGCCGATTCGAGCGCAGCCCTCCACCCCGCCCTACCCAGCCCCGACAGTGCGGAGGGTAACACGATGCTCCTAGAGTCCTTTTTTCAGCCCGGGAGCGGCGCGAAAAGCAACGGTCTTTCCTGCCTTGATGGTCAACTCTTCACCGGTACGCGGGTTGCGTCCGTTGCGTGCCTTGCGAACCCGGACCGAGAAGGTGCCGAGCCCGGCCACGGACACTCGTTTTTCTTTTTTCAGGGCACGAGCGATCTGCCGTATGGTGGCTTCCACTGCATCGGCAGCCGCCCGCCCCGACAAGCCCGTACTCCTTGCCACCGATTCTACCAGCTCCGCCTTTGTCATGCCTGTTGCGCTCGCGCGTTGTGCCCGTCACTGCCGCCGGGCCAGGTCTGCATCCACCGCCCGTGTTCTTCGAGAGCCCTGCGGCCCATGGCCTGGCGACGCTCGCGCTTGCGCAGCTTGCGCCCCTCGAGCGGGGGCATGAGCCCGTAGTTGGCATTCATGGGTTGAAAATCCCGCCGTCCCTCGTCGGTGACGTAGGCCAGCAGCGAGCCCAGCGCCGTGCGGGGTGGTGGCAGCAGCGAGGCCTGGCCCTGGAGCGCGCGGGCCGCGTTGACGCCGCAGAGCAGGCCGGTGGCCGCCGACTCCACGTAGCCCTCCACCCCGGTCAGCTGCCCGGCTATGAACAGTCCAGGCCTTTTCTTTGCCTGCAGGTCGGTCGTGAGTACCCGCGGGGAGTCGAGAAAGGTGTTGCGGTGCAGGCTGCCCATGCGCACGAACTCGGCGTTCTCCAATCCAGGGATGCCGCGGAACACCCGGCGTTGTTCGGTCCAGGTCATGCGGGTCTGAAAACCCACCATGCCCAGTAGCCGTCCCTCGCGGTCGTCCTGCCTGAGCTGCAGCACCGCGTGGGCCATGCCGCCGCCGTCGGGCAGCTCCAGGCCTACGGGTTTCATCGGCCCGAACCTCAGCGATTCGCGTCCACGCCGCGCGATCTCTTCCACCGGCATGCAGCCTTCAAACCATACGCAGCGCTCAAAATCGCGGGCCTCCACGAACTCCGCCGAGAGAATCTCGTCGACCAGCGTGTTGTAGTCGTCTTCGGTGAGCGGGCAGTTCACGTAGTCGTCGCCACCGCGGCCGTAGCGCGCGGCGCGAAAGGCAACGTCCATATTAACCGACTCGGCGGTGACTATGGGCGATATGGCGTCGTAGAAATAGAGGTGCTTGCTGCCCATCAGCTGGCCGAGGGCCGAGGCCAGCGACGGCGAGGTCAACGGTCCGGTAGCTACGATGACTACCGCCTCGTCGGGAATGGTGGTCAGTTCGTCGCGCTTCAGCGTTATGCCGGGCTCCTGCTCAACAGCCTCGTGCACGTAGCGCGAAAAACCGCTGCGGTCGACCGCCAGCGCCGAACCGGCCGGCACCTGGTGAGCCTCGGCAGCGGCGATGATAAGCGAGCCCATGCGCCGCATTTCTTCCTTGAGAACGCCCACGGCACTCGAAAGGCTGTTGTCCCTGAGCGAGTTGGAGCAGACGAGCTCGGCGAGACCGTCGGTGGTATGTGCCTCGGTGCTGCGCAGCGGCCGCATTTCGAACAGGTCCACCGCCACGCCCTGCCTGGCCAACTGCCAGGCAGCCTCGCAGCCGGCCAACCCACCGCCGATGACGGTGACCTTGCCCGTCGTGCCCGACACCCGGCTCAGGACTCCACGTCGCCGGAATCGGCTGCTGGCTCTTCAGCAGTGGTCGCCTTGAGCGTCTTCTTAGCGGTCGCCTTCTTGCCGACGGCCTTCTTTTTAGTGGCCTTCTTCTTCGTGGTTTTCTTCTTGGCCTTCTTCTTCGCCGCTTTCTTCTTCTTTTTTCGTGCGGGCCCGCTCGCGCGCCGGTCGAGAATGAGCTGTACCGCTCTCGCCTCGGTAATCTGCTTGGCGTCGCCGCTGTCACGTGGCAGCGAGGCGTTGGTCTCACCGTCGGTCACGTAGGGGCCGAAGCGGCCGTCGAGCAACTTGATGGTCACCCCTTCGAGCGCCTCCACGTTTTCAAACACCTTCAGCGGCTCGGCAGCCTTACGCCGCCCGCGACGCTTTGGCTGGCTGAGCAGGAGCAGTGCCCGCTCGAGGCTCAGCTTGAGAAGGTCGTCTCCGTCTTCGAGGCTGCGGGTGTCACTGCCCCTCTTGATGTAGGGGCCGTAACGGCCGTTGAAGCCGAGTATCTCGACGCCGTCGTTGTCGGCACCCACAGTCCGGGGCAGGGCCAGCAACTGCAGCGCCTGCTCCAGGCTGAGCGTGGCGGGGTCCATGCCCGGCAGCGGGGACGCCCTCGGTGGCTTGTCGCCCTTTTCTTCCTGGTCGCCCAGTTGCACGTAGGGGCCAAAGCGGCCCTCCATCATGTATATCGCTTTGCCGGTCTCCGGGTCCTCGCCCAGTTGCACGGGGCCGGCAGCGGATTTCTCCAGCAACTCGTCGAGCCACGGCAGGGTAACTTCGTCGGGGCAGACGTCGTCGGGCAGCGAAGCCGTTTCTTCGCCCCGCTGCACGTAGGGGCCGTAACGACCGGCGCGGATTACGTATTCCCTGCCCTGCTCATCGCTCCCCATAGGAATCGAGCACACCTTGCGGGGGTCGATGTCCTCGATCTTCTCGTCGAGCAGTGGGCGCAGACCCGGGTCGCCGTTGCCATAATAAAACTCGTGCAGGTAGGGAATGGCCTCGCCCTCGCCCCTGGCTATGGAATCGAGACGGTCTTCCATGCCGGCGGTGAACGACGTGTCGATGAGGTGCGAAAAATGCTCCTGCAGCAGCTGCACCACCGCGAAGGCCGTGAAGGTGGGCACCAACGCCGTACCTTTCTTAAATGTGTACTCGCGCCGCTCGATGTTGGCTATCACGCTGGCGTAGGTACTGGGCCTGCCAATGCCCGACTCTTCCATGAGCTTGACCAGCGAGGCCTCGGTCAGGCGGGCTGGTGGCTGGGTGCTGTGCTCGTCGCCGTCGAGGCCGGCCAGCGCAAGACTGTCTCCCTCTTTTACCGACGGCAACACAACCTCGCGGTCCGAAAGGGCGGCCTCCGGGTCGTCGCTGCCCTCTACGTACACGCGCAGGAAGCCTGGAAAATCGACAACGTTGCCGTTGGCCTGGAACAACAGCTCCTGGTCGTTCACGGGCGCGGACACCTTGACCACCATTCGGCGGCCGCGGGACTCGGTCATCTGGCAGGCCATGGTGCGCTTCCAGATCATCTCGTACAGGCGCGCCTCGTCGTCGCCCAGTCTCGAGCGCAGCTCGTCCACCGGGGCAAAGGTGTCTCCCGACGGGCGTATCGCTTCATGGGCCTCCTGGGCGTTCTTGACCTTGTTGGCAAAGGTCCTCGGCTTGTCTGGCACGAAGTCCTTGCCGTAGAGCTTGCCTATGGTCGCCCGCGCGGCCTTTACCGCGTCGGGGGCCAGCGCCACCGAGTCGGTTCGCATGTAAGTAATAAAACCCAGTTCGTAGAGCCGCTGCGCCGCGCGCATGGTCCGCCGCGCGTCAAAACCGAGCTTACGCCCGCCCTCCTGCTGCAGGGTAGAAGTCGTAAATGGTGGAGCCGGCGAACGCTTGAAAGGTTTCTCCTCGGTGCTCAGGACCGAGTAGGAAGCCGTGGCCGCAGCCGCACGAAGTTTTGCGGCCTCCTCGCCGCCCAGCAGGTAGACCTTGTCGCGCGAAATCCTGCCGGTGTCGGGATCAAAGTCCTTGCCGCCCGCAAGCCGGGTACCGTCGATCGATACCAGGCGCGCCGAGAACTCGCCGCCCTCGTCAGCCTTCAAGGAGGCGACGAGATCCCACCAGCTGGCCTCCTTGAAACGCATGCGCGCGCGCTCGCGTTCCACTATCAAGCGTATGGCGACGCTCTGCACGCGACCGGCCGACAGCCGGGGCAGTATCTTGCGCCACAACACCGGCGACAGCTCGTAGCCCACCAGGCGGTCTATTATACGCCGGGCCTCCTGGGCACGTACCAGGTTATTGTCGAGCTCGCGGGTCTGGTCGAGGGCCGCGAGAATCGCGTCGCGGGTGATCTCGTGAAAGACCATGCGGCTAACGGGGACAGTGGGCTTGAGCACCTCGAGCAGGTGCCAGCTGATGGCCTCGCCTTCGCGGTCTTCATCAGTTGCGAGCAGCAGACGGTCGCAGCCCTTGAGCTGACGCTTGAGCGCCGCGACGACCTTCTTCTTTTCGGGCGACACCAGGTACAGCGGCTCGAAATCGTTTTCGACATCCACGCCCAGCGTGGCCCACTTCTTTTCTTTCTTTACCGCGTCGGGAATGTCGGACGCGCTGGCGGGCAGATCGCGCACGTGGCCGACGCTCGACTCTACGATGTAGTCCTCGCCGAGGAACTTCCCCAGGGTCTTCGCCTTGGTAGGCGACTCAACGATAACGAGGGTACGAGCCATAATTCTCTCTTATACCAAACGGCCTGGGCTTGCGTCCGTGGGCAACATGCAATCATCACCGTCACGCCACGCGGGCGTAGCTGCCACTGGACTGACGCTTGATCAGACCGATAAGTTCAAGCGACGTTATCAACGCCAATATCGCCGCACGGTCAAGCCCGGTCCTTCTCACCACGTCATCAATGTGCAGAGATTCGGTCGCAAGCAGGTCTAACAATCCTTGTTCGGCTGGGCTGCATTTGGTTGTCCTCGCGCTGACTTCCAGCCCCTGGGACCCGCTTGGATGCATGCCCAGCGCGGCCAGAAGGTCGGTAATTTCGAGTAAAGGTGTGCAGCCATCGCGTATAAGCGCGTTGCTGCCGCGCGACACCTGCGAGTCGACCGGACCGGGCACTGCCAGCAACTCCCGCCCCTGGGCCAGGGCCAGTTTTGCGCTTATCAGTGAGCCGCTGCCCTCGCCGGCCTCGATGACCACGGTCGCCGCCGACATGCCCGTCACAATCCGGTTGCGCCGGGGAAACTGCCACGCGGCCAGCTCGGTTCCCGGGGGAAACTCGCTCAGCACCGTCCCCCGCTCAAGCAGTTGCCGGTACAGCCGACTGCTCGACTCCGGGTAAGGCCGCTCAGGGCTGCAACCGAGCACGGCCACGCTCGCTCCGTTTTCGAGTGCACCGCGCTGCGCCTCGGCGTCAATCCCCCGCGCCATGCCGCTCACCACCACCAGCCCGCAAGCCGACGCTTCGCGACCCAGGCGGCGGGCCGTGCGCAGACCGTAGTCGCTCGCCTTGCGCGCGCCCACCACGCTTACGGCCAGGCGGTGGACAGAGGGAGTGGCACCCCGGTAGTAGAGGACCAGTGGGCCGTCTTCCACCGTGAGCAGGGCGGCGGGGTAAGCGGTGTCGCCCAGGCCGCAGACCTCGACCCGCTGACGGCGCCAGCCGTCGAGCCGGCGGCGCAGAATTTCCCAGGCCTTGAAGTTGCGCAGGCGACGCCGTCCACGCTCGTTGAAGCCCGCCCGCTCGAGCTCGGCATCAGAAGCCGCCCACAACGCCCGTGCCGAGCCGAAATCGGCCACCAGGCGTCGCCAGGGTACACCCCATGCTCCGCGCATGTCGGAAAGAGCGACCAGGCACAACAGTTCGTCGTCGGGGGGAATACTCACCCCCATTGCCTACTACCGAGCGACCCCGGTCTGCAATGCCTTGGAGTTAATGGATGTCGGGTGGGCCGGCCGCAGCGCTGTCGGAAGCGTTGGTGTCGGAAGCGTTGGTGTCGACTGCGACATCGCGCAGAAAACGTTCGAGCGTGTCGAGCGAAAACTCGAGCCCCGGGCTGCTCCAGGAAAGGGCCAGCAGGGCACCGCCGTCACGATTGAAAACTTCGGCTTCCAGCCGCAACACGAAAGGACCGGCACCGTCGGCGCTTTCTACCGGGTAGCTGTGTCCGAGCAGGGTTACGCTGTTGCCGTCTTCGAGCGTGACCCTGCGGTTGGCCTTTACCCTGTTGCCCATCCGGGCCAAGCGAAAATCACCGTCGCGCAGCCGGTCGGCCAGCAGTACGACCCACCCATCGGCCGCCGAGCCAAGGCTGACGGCGGCCTGGTAGCCCGAGGGTACGGCCACCCCGCCTGGCGTTCGGCTGATCGAAGCCGGCCCCGAAGAGCCGCCGCCGGATGGTCCGGGGGCACGGCGCGGGCCACAGCCGCCGACAACAACCAGCAGCGCCATCAACGCCAGCCCGAGAGCGCGCGCGGGCCGACTCTTCATGGACCCGACTCGCCGCCGGTGACCATGCCGAGAAAGTTGCCGAGCAACGCCTTGCCCTCGCTGGTGAGTATCGACTCGGGATGAAACTGCACGCCTTCAACCTGCAACTGCTTGTGGCGTATGCCCATGATCTCGCCCTCGGCCGTCCAAGCGCTGACCTCGAGCTCGGCGGGCAGGCTTTCTCTCTCGACCACCAGCGAGTGATAGCGCGTGGCGATAAAACCCTGCGGCAGGTCCTTGAAGACACCCTGGCCGTCGTGCTCCACGGGCGAGGTCTTGCCGTGCATCAGCCTGTCGGCCCTCACCACCTTGCCACCGAAGGCGCTGGCGATACACTGGTGGCCCAGGCAGACCCCCAGCACGGGCAGCTTGCCGGCGAAGCGACGAACGACTTCCACCGAGATACCCGCCTCACGCGGCGTGCACGGGCCAGGCGACACCACCACCCCGCGGGGCCCGGCCTGCTCTATTTCTTCCGGAGTTACCTCGTCGTTGCGATGAACAACCACATCGGCACCGAGTTCACCAAGGTACTGGACGAGGTTCCAGGTGAACGAGTCGTAGTTGTCTACCATCACAAGCATAGGCTTCTCTTTATCCGGCTCTTCAATATCACTGTCTCACGGCCCAGTCACCGTTATATTACATCCAATGCGTTGAGTAACCACGCGCCGACCTGACAGATTAGCGGGGTGCTGGCTAGTACCAATACCTGTGCGCACGAAGGCGTCGAAGGCTACCTGGTCCGCGTGGAGGCCAGCGTTTCCACCGGCCTGCCCCAGCTCACCTTCGTAGGACTGCCCGATACCGCCGTCAGGGAGGGCCGCGAGCGCGTGCGGTCGGCCATAAGGGCCACCACCCCTGACTTTCCTCGCGGGCGTGGCCTTGTGAACCTGTCGCCGGCGTCCCGGCGCAAGGCGGGCTCGGCCTTCGACCTGTCGATCGCCATCGCCCTGCTTACGGCGGCCGGGCTGAGCGACACCGAGCAGGTGCGTGGCACGGCCTTCCTCGGAGAGCTCGGCCTGGACGGGCAGGTGCGCGCAGTAAACGGCGCCCTGCCGGCCGCCCTGTGCGCCTCGCGCCGCGGGCTCGAGCGACTGGTGCTGCCGCGCGCCAACGCCGAAGAGGCCGCGCTTGCCGGCGGCCTCGCCGTGTACGGTGTCGACAGCCTCGGGGAAACCCTCTCGCTGCTGCGCTCGGGCTTCAAGGCGGCGGCGGTAGTGGTCAACGCCGAGGCGCTGCTGGCCCAGCGAGCCGACACCGATTCCGACCTCATCGACGTACACGGTCAGCAATCGGCGCGCCGGGCACTGGAGATCGCCGCCGCCGGCCGCCACCACATGCTCATGAGCGGTCCACCGGGCGCAGGCAAAACCATGCTCGCACGCAGGCTACCCGGCTTGCTACCGGCACTCTCGGTGGCCGAAGCCATGGAGGTCACCACCGTGCACAGCGTGGCGGGCGTGGCCGGTGGCGCCCTGGTGACCGAGCGGCCCTTTCGCGCACCCCACCACGCGGTGAGCGGCCCCGGCCTGGTGGGCGGAGGCGGGCCAGGCATACGACCTGGAGAGATCAGCCTGGCGCACCGGGGCGTGCTCTTCCTCGACGAGCTGCCCGAGTTCTCGCCGGCCGTGCTCAACCAGCTGCGGCAGCCGCTGGAAGAAGCGGAGCTCACCATATGTCGCGCAGCGGGCAGCGTGACCTTCCCTGCCGACTTTCTCCTCGTTGCCGCCATGAACCCCTGCCCCTGCGGTTTCAGGGGCTGCACGGGGCGCGAGTGTCGCTGCAGCGACCATCAACTGCGGCGTTACAGGAATCGCATTAGCGGCCCGCTGCTCGACCGCATAGACCTGCACATACACGTGCCCAGGATCAGCTTTGCCGAAATGGATCCGGGCACGAGCCCTGAAAACTCGGCTACCGTCCGCAAACGTGTACAAAGCGCGGCAGGGCGCCGCCACCTGCGCGGCCGAACTCGCCTGCCGTTTTCCTCGGCAGCAGAAGAACTCCTGGGCAAGGCCAGCGAGGCCATGGACCTGTCGGCTCGGTCAACTCGCAGCCTGCAGGCCGTGTCGTCGACCATCGCCGACCTCGGCGGCGAGAGCGAAGTGAGCTGCGCGCACCTGTCCGAAGCACTTCAGTACCGCCCGCTTGACGACGAACAGTTCTGAGCCCGCCGAGCGCATACGACCGATAAGCAAGGGCCGGCGCTGCCCGCCCGGGCTGCCGCGCCTTGACAAGACAGCCACCCGGGCAGCACATTAGGCCCGAGCCCGCGGCAGGCCGCCGCTGGACCGGAGACACACGACATGAGCGAAAACACTACCGAACAGGCAGTAACGTCCCTGCCCAGGCTGCTTGAGCCCGCGCCCGCGTTTGAGGCCGTATCAACACACGGACCTATCAAGCTCGAGGACTTCAAGGGCAAGTGGGTGGTGCTGTTCTCACATCCCGCCGACTTCACCCCGGTCTGCACCACCGAGCTGATGGAGTTCGCCCGCCGCAACGACGAGTTTGCCGCCAGGGGCGTGCAGCTCATCGGACTTTCCATCGACAGCATCTACTCGCACATCGCCTGGGTGCAGAACATCAAGTCGAACTTCGACGTCGAGATACCCTTTCCCCTGATCGCCGACCTCGACACCACTGTGGCCACGGCCTACGGCATGCTGCACCCGGGCGCGAGCAACACGGCCACCGTTCGTTGCGTGTTTGTCATCGACCCCGAGGGCCTGCTGCGCGCCATGGTCTACTACCCGCTCACCAACGGTCGTAGCGTCGACGAGATTTTCAGGTTGCTTGTGTCGCTGCAGACCACGACCGAGCACGCGGTGGCTACACCCGAGGGATGGAAGGAAGGCGATGACGTCATCCAACCGCCACCGCTGACCGTGAGCGATGCCGAGCAACGGACGAAGGACACCGGCCTGGAGGTCACCGATTGGTACTTCGCAAAACGAAAGCTCTAGCAACACTGGCTTTCGGCCTGCTGCTGGCGACAGGCACAGCGACGGCGGCCGTCACAGGGGGTGGCGGCGAAATCGAAAAGCGCCCGTCCACGGTGCAGACCACGTTCAAAAGCGTGGACGCCGTGCTCGCCGCGCAGTGGGATTTTCCGTCAGCGGGGCTGGCGCCACTGGTGGTCATCATTCCCCCGGGTGGACGCGTGGACCGAAACGGCTGGCCGCCGGGAGCGGACTTTGAACTCGGCAAGGGTGTGTATGAGCGCCTGGCCGAGTTGCTGGTAGACAAGGGCTACGCGGTCTTCCGCTTTGACGCGCCGGGCGCGGGCCGAAGCAGCCCCGGACACTGGGCCACAGACAGGTCCAACGCGCTGGAGGCCTACACGCGGGCCATCGACCACGCCCGCGTGGACACCGGGCGAGTGTTCCTGGTCGGACACGGCAGTGGCACCGCAACCATAGGCGCCATATTTGAGCGTTTTGAGAATATTAACCCCCTGAATGGAGTCGCCCTGCTGGGCAACCAGGTGGGCGAGCGACTCGCGTTGTCGCTCACTTCGCCGCTGCTGCTGGTCGTGGGTGACAAGTACCCCGATGACCTGTACCAGCGCGGGCGTTTCGTGCTCGACGCCCGCGAACACAATGAGGGCTCGAAGCTTGAAACCACGCTCGTCAGCATCGAGGGAAGCGACTCTTCGCTGATGCAGGAAGTATCGGACAAGGGCTCGCCGGGTCTCGGACTGCGCCCCGACGCCACCAAGGCCCTGATCGACTGGCTCTCAAATCACCTAGGCTGACACCAACGCGCACAACCGGGCCTACCCCCCCGTGTGAGGGGGCGAACGACCCCCGTGGCGGCTGTTTTACCCCTACCTGTTTGCCCTGTGCCTGCTAATCTCGGACACTGGGCTGCTGCACGGCTGGCGCGGTGCCCCCTCAATCTTCTATCGTTGCCATGTTCGACCTTAATTTATCCGCACGTCGGCTCATCGTACTGACCTCCTGCTGCACGCTCGTGCTGTTGGCCTGCGGCTGCTCGGACGACGATTCTTCGCGGCCCGAACGGCGCGCTGCCGTCACCCTCGCGGAAGCCGAAAGCCGCATGGTCGAAGTGCGCTTTGACGCGGTGGGCAACGTCAAGGCCAGCCTCAGGGCCGAAATAAGCCCGCAGGTCGACGGCGTCATCACCGGGCTGGGATTCGAAGAAGGCGCTACCGTCTCCCGGGGCCAGATGCTCGTGCAACTCGACGACAGCAAGGCCCGCGCGTCGGTCAACGTGGCCCGCGCGGCGCTGGACAACGCCGTTGCCCGCGCCGTGGTCAGCAGGCAACGGCAGTCCAGAATCGAGCGGCTTTTCGGCGACGAGCTGGTATCGGTCGAAGAACTCGAGGCCGCCCGGGCCGACCACCTCGGGGCGCAGGCATCCGTGCGCGAGAACGAAGCCTCACTCGACCTCGCCACCCGCGGGCTCGAAGAGTACCGGCTGCTGGCCCCCTTCGATGGCGAGTCAGGATACAGGCACTACGACATCGGCAACTTTGTTCGCTCAGGCGCGACCCTGGTCGTTGTCACCGACTCCACGCCGGTGGAAATAAGCTTTGGCGTTCCCGACAAGCACGCGGCCCTGGTCAAGGAGTCCACACCCGTTCGTGTCACGGTACCCGGACGATCCGAAGTCGTGCAGGGCATGGTCAATTTCATAGACCCCGCCGTGGACAGCGAAACCCGGCAGCTGAGACTCAAGGCCGAAGTCAGCAACCAGGACGGCCTGCTTCGAGACGGACAGTTCGTGGAGCTGAGCCTGGTGCTCGAGTCACGCCCCGACAGCGTGGTTGTCCCCGAACAGGCCATCCTGGGCGTAGGTGGAGAGCACTGGGTGTTCGTGGTCACCGACGGCAAGGCCCTGCGCAGGTCCGTGACCCTGGGCGAGCGTCTTCCCGGGGGAGTCGAGCTGCGCGCGGGCATGGAGGCCGGCGAGCAGGTGGTAATTGCGGGCCAGCATCGCCTGGCCGACGGAGACCCCGTGGCCACCGGCCTCGACGACTGAAGCCATGTTCCTGCCCGAGATCTGTATCAAGCGCCCCGTCCTGGCCACCGTGTTGTCGCTGTCGCTGCTCGCGGTAGGACTCGTTGGCTACTCGCGCCTGCCGGTCCGCGAACTACCCGCCGTCGACTTTCCGGTCATCTCGGTTTCCACGGTGCTGCCCGGCGCCAGTGCGCAGGTAGTAGAAACCGAGATCACCGAGGTGCTCGAAGAAGAACTCAACGGCATAGAAGGCGTGCAGTTCATCCGCTCGGTATCGACCGAGCAGGTCAGTAGCATCACCCTGCAGTTTGAGCTCCACCGCGACATAGACTCCGCCGCCCAGGACGTGCGCGACAAGGTTTCGCGCGTGCGCAGGCGGCTGCCCGAAGACGCCCAGCAGCCCCGCGTATCCAAGGTCGACATCGACGCACAGGCCATCATGTGGCTCGCCCTGCACTCGAGTACCCGCAACCCCTTTGAACGCATGCACATGGTCGACAAGGTCATCAAGCCGCTGGCCCAGGGTGTGCCCGGCGTGGGCAGCGTGCTCGTGGGTGGGTCCAACCGCAAGGCCATACGCATAGAACTGAACCGCTCGAGGCTCGCCGCGCATGGCATCACGGTGGGCGACGTGGAGCGCGCGTTGGTGACCCGTAACGTCGAGCTTCCCTCGGGCCGCGTGGAAGGCCAATGGCGCGAGTTCGTAGTGCGGACGCACGGCGAGGTTTCTTCGCCCGAAGAGTTCGAGGAGCTGGTGGTCGCGACGAGAAACGGGCGCCCGGTTCGAGTAGGTGACGTGGGCAAGGCCCGCTACGGATTTAACAACGAGCGCACCCGGGCCAGGTTCAACGGCACGCCCACCTCGGGACTGGGCATAGTAAAGCAGTCGGGGTCGAACACGCTCACGGTAACCGGGGGTGTAAAAGACCTGCACCGACGGCTCGACGGCCAACTGCCCGAAGGCTACAAACTCGACATCGCCTACGACCAGTCGGGCTTCATCGAGGACTCGGTGCGCGAGGTAAAGCAGTCGCTGGTCGTGGCCGGTGTGCTGGTGCTGCTGGTCATATTTGTGTTCCTGCAAAGCATGCGCACCACGCTGATCCCGAGCATAACGATGCCGGTGGCCATCATGTTCGCGTTCGGGATGCTCTACTTCCTCGATTTCTCAATAAACAACCTCACCCTGCTGGCCCTGACACTGGTGATAGGCGTGGTGGTAGACGACGCGATCATCGTCGTGGAAAACATATACCGCCACATGGAAAACGGGGCCACGCGCATACAGGCGGCCATCACTGCCAGCGGTGAGATAGCCTTCGCGGTCATCTCTACCACCCTCACCCTGCTCGCAGTATTCGTGCCCATTGCCTTCATGTCGGGCGTGGTGGGCAGGTTCTTCTACGAGTTCGGCATCGCAGTTGCGGTGGCCGTCAGCGCGTCGAGTTTCGTGGCGCTCACGCTCACGCCCATGCTCTGCTCGAGGTTCCTTTCGGTGGGCAGCACGACGCGAAGGGAGGGCGTGCTGGGCAGCATGGCGCGGCGTTTCGACTCCGACGTCGAGGCCCTTTCAAGAGGCTACCGACGCGCGCTCGAGTGGGCGCTCAACCACGGACGCTGGCTGGCGGCGCTGCTGCTGCTAGCGATAGTGGTGAGCGGGCTGCTGTTCAAGTTAGTGGGCAAAGAGTTCCTGCCCCAGGACGACCGTGGGTATTTTGTTGCCGTTATCAGCACCCCTGAAGGATCGACCCTCGACTACCAGGATCGTTACCAGCGACAGGTTGAAAAACTGCTCGACACTACTCCCGAAGTGGCAACCTACTTTTCCATTCTCGCCATAACCCGCGGCGGACCGGGAAAGGTGAACAGCGGCATAATGTTCGTCGGACTTCAGCCCCATGACCAACGCGAACGCAGCATGGCCGAAGTGCTGGGCGAGCTCAGGGGAAGAGCCGCCTCGATAGCCGGAGCCGACGCGTATTTTCTTACTTCGAACGCACTGCAGCGCAGCCGCCGCAGTAAACCGCTGCAGTTCGTCATCCAGCACAACGACTTTGACGAGCTGGCCAGGCAGGCCTTGGTGATGAAGACCGCGCTCGAAGACGAGCCCGGCTTCATCGACGTCGACACCGACCTCGAGATGAACAAGCCCCAGCTCAACGTGGAGATAGACCGCGAAAAGGCAGCAGCCCTGGGCATATCGCCGCTGGAGATAGCCGACTCGCTGCGCATACTGCTCGGTGGCGCCGACGTTTCGCGATTCAGGCAGGGCAACGAGCGTTACGACGTGATCCTTCAGCTCGAAGCCGCGCACCGCCTGTCGCCCGGCGACCTGTCGGGCATCTACGTCAGGACCAGCAGCGGCGAGCTGGTGACGCTTGAAAACGTGGTCACGGTGACCGAAGACGTGGGACCGAGCGAAGTCATACACTACAACCGCAAGAGGGCCGTGGTGGTGGAGGCCAACCTGGAGGACCTGGAACTGGGGCAGGCCATAGAACGCACTTCCCAACTCGCCGCTGACCTGTTGCCGCAGGGCTTCACCACCGATCTTGCCGGGGAGTCACGCGAGTATACCCGTGGCTCGCGCGGACTATCGCTGACCTTCCTGTTCGCGGTGATGGCCATCTACCTTGTACTGGCCGCCCAGTTCGAAAGTTTTATCCAGCCCATCACCATCATGCTGGCGCTACCGCTGGCGGTGCTCGGTGCCCTCGCGGGACTGCTGGTCACCGGCATGACCCTGAACATGTACAGTTTCATCGGCATCATCATGCTCATGGGACTGGTGACCAAGAACTCGATACTGCTGGTCGACTACATAAACATCCTGCGTGCGCGCGGCGTAGAAATACGCGAAGCCATACTCGAAGCCGGAGCAGTGCGCCTGCGGCCGATACTGATGACAGCGTTTTCTACGATATTCGGGATACTGCCCATAGCGTTGGGCAGTGGTCCAGGCGCCGAGAGCAGGCGACCGTTGGGCGTGGCCGTGGTGACAGGAATGATCCTGTCAACGGTGCTGACGCTGATGGTGGTCCCGGTATTCTACCGGGCCACAGATAGAATCGTCGAGCGATTTCGAGAAACGCCAGCCTGGAGGCTGACCACACGATATGTCCCCCGGGCATGAGCCCGGGGGACAATCGATCAGGCTCCGAGAACGGCCTCTTTAAAGGCCTTGGCCACACTGAAAGCGGCCTTCGTGCGAGCCGGGATCTGAATCGGCTCACCGGTCTGCGGATTACGACCCTGCCTGGCCTTGGTCTCCCTCTTCTTGAAGGTTCCCAGGCCCGGCAGCTTGACCGGGTCCCCAGCTTTAACCGCCGAAACGATTATCTGGGACAGTTCTTCCAACACCTGGGCCGACTGTGCTTTCGATAAGTCGGTGGCGTCTGCGAGTTTTTCTACCAATTGTGTCTTTGTCATGATTTTCCCCTTCACCTAGGGCGTGTTTTTTTAGTAGCTCCATGCTTAGTGAGAGTCGGCCGACTGTCAAGTTCTGCCTGTGNCTTCAGCCCTGAACTTCGCCTTCCCGCGGCCCCGGCGAACGCTGTAACTTACGAAAAAGTCTCGACAAGTTCTATAAGGCCGAGATCTCGCAGCGAAGAGAACAAATATCCCTTTATTTCTTCTACCGTGTCGTAGCGAAGCACCTCTTTGGCCACTACTTCCGCGTCTTCGCGCTTGACGGCCCGTATGAGCTTCTTCACTACGGGGATATAAATCGGCCCCATACTGAGTTCGTCGATGCCCGTACCGAGCAGAAAAAGCGTACACAGGGGATCGCCCGCCATCTCCCCGCACATCGCCACCCGACGCCCCGCAGAATGGGCCGCCTGCACCACCTTGGCCACCGATTCGAGCACGGCGGGGTGCAGGGACTGGTACATTGATGCGACGCGGCGGTTGTCGCGGTCGACGGCGAGGGTGTACTGGATGAGATCGTTGGTGCCTATAGACACGAAATCGACTTCCCTGACGATGGTGTCGGCCCTCAGCACGGCCGACGGCACCTCGATCATTGCACCCAGTTCAACGTCGTCGGGCAGGCCCACGCCTTCGGATTCAAGATCGGCCACGCACTCAGAGTAGATCTCCCTGGCCCGGCGCAGTTCTTCGACACTGGTTATCATGGGAAACAACACGCGCAGCGAGTAGCCCCTGCCCGCGCGCAGTAAGGCCCGTAACTGTTCCTGGAACAGGCTCTCAACCTCGAGCGATATCCGTATCGACCGCCAGCCGAGGAAGGGGTTAGCCTCGGGCGACCTTTCGCCGCTGAATGGATACTTGTCGGCTCCGAGATCAAGTGTGCGTATGGTCACCGGCTGGGGGTCTATCTTTTCGAACACGCTGCGGTACAGCGCTACCTGCTCATCTTCGCCCGGAAAATCACGGTAGGAGAGAAACGGAAGCTCAGTACGGTACAGGCCCACGCCCTCGGCTCCATGCTCGCGGGCAAAATCCAGGTCGGCCTGCAGACCCACGTTGGCCATCAGCGATATCCTGTAGCCATCCAGTGTCTCGGCGGGCTCGTCGCGCAGGTCGGACAGCTCCTCCTGGAAGGCCCGGTAGTTGCCATCCAGGCGTTGGTACTCAGCGTCAACCTCGTCAGTGGGGCGTATGTAGATCGCACCCGAGTTGCCATCAACGATGATCGGATCGCCATCGCCGCAAGCCTCGAGCACTCCCTCTACGCCCACCACCGTGGGTATCTCCAGCGACTTGGCCAGTATGGCCGCGTGCGAGGTCGTGCCACCGCTGGCGGTAACGATACCGCGCAGCCTCGTGTAATCGACCATGGCGAGATCCGAAAGTGATAGTTCGTGGGCCACCAGTATCGCGTCGTCGCTCACGGCGTCGAGCACGCTGCGTACTCCCATCAGGTTGCGCAGCACCCTCTGGCCCACGTCGCGCACCTCGGCCACCCGCTCCCTGAGGTACTCGTCGGCCATGTTCCTGAAACTCTCGCTATACTCGTTAATAACCCGCTTGAGCGCCGATTCGGCGGCCATGCCCTCGGATATCTGCTCACCCACCTTGCGCGAGAAAGATGGGTCTTCGAGCACCATTTTCAGGGCCTCGTAAAGGGCTCCGCCCACTTCGGGCACCAGCATGCGCATGCGCACGCGCGACTGCTCCACCTCGCCGGCGCTGCGGTCCAAGGCCTCGCTGAAGCGCTTGAGCTCCACCGACTCGCCGCCGCCGGGCTTGTCTTCGACCAGCTCGAGGTCGGCCGGCTCGCGTACACAGAAGGCCCGGCCCATGCCGAAACCGGGCGAAGCACCTTGCCCGTTGAGATGCCTGGGGCTCTCCCCGTCATCTTCCTCGGCCGTGGCAACGGCCTGCTTCTCGAAGCTTTCGAGCCTCTTGATGGCCCGCGCCATGCCTCTGCGATAACGCTCGCGCTCGGCCTCTTCGCGCTGCAGTTGATCGGCCAGGTGGGCGTTGACCATGACCGCATGTACGTGTCCGGCCACGGCGCGAACCAGGCGCTCCTCGTCATCAGTAAACCTGCGGCGGCGCCGTGACTGCACGACCAGCACGCCCAGCATGCCACTGCCGTCCCCCACGGGCACGCCAAGAAAGGAGTGGTACTTCTCCTCGCCGAGTTCGGGAAAAAACTTGAAGGCTTCGTGGGCCAGTGCGTCTTCAACTCGCAGCGGCTCGCTGGATTTGACCACCAGGCCGACCAGCCCCTCGCCGCGCGCCATGCTCACCCTACCTATGCTGCGGGCCGGCAGGCCCTGGGTAGCGGCCAGGGTCAGGTTGCCGCTTTCTACGTCGTGGCTGTAAAGCGAGCAGACTTCTGCGTCCATGTGCGACGCCACCAGCTTGACCACGCCTTCGAGCGCCTCGTGGGTGTCCTCGGTGCGCCCGACCAACACGGTGATGCGTTCGAGAAGGCGCAGCTGGGCACTCTCGCCGGCACCATGCCGACGTTTTCCTTGACCACTTTTTTTACTGGAACCGCCCACGCCCCGCCGCGCGGAATATACAACAGCCGCAGGGCAGCTTACAATCACCCCATCTGCGAACCGGGGGTAGTAGACGGAGGCCGCCGTATCGAACCCCCGCCGGCGAGCTCGACAGCCCCGTCAAACAAGCTGCGAACGTGGGCCTGCGCCTGCCGCACTGCGTCTTCGAGGACTGCGTCTTCGAGGGGCGCGTCTTCTATTGCCAACCCGAGCGCCAGCGCCGCCGCCAGGGCGCTGGCAAAGGCGCAACCCGTTCCGTGCAACGCCGCCCCGCGTCGTGGGCCGTTAGGCAATCGCAATACGCCTGTCGCGGTGGCGAGTATGTCTACGGGGTCGCCGGCCAGGTGCCCCCCCTTGACCACCACCGCCTGGGGCCCTCGCGCCAGCAGGGCCTCGGCGGCGCGCTCGGCCTGGTCGAGGTCATCGACTTTTGCGCCCGTAAAGGCCGCCGCCTCGGGCGCGTTCACGGTAAGCACGGTCCTGACAGCCTCTCGACCACCGCCTCGCGAGCCGGCCCGGTGGCCAGCGCCCCGCCCTGCCCCGCTTCAAATACCGGGTCGAGCACAAGCGGCAGGCCCAGCCTTTCTATGCGACAGGCCAGCAGCTCGGCGGTTTCGGGCAGGGGCAATTGCCCGCACTTGACCACCGTCAGCTCAAGGCAGCGGGCCAGCTCATCGAACTGTTCGGCAACTAGATCAGCGGCCACGGGTTCAACCCGCAGCACCGGCCCGCCCGATTGCACGGTCACGGCCGTCACCACGGTGACCCCGGCCACCCCCATGGCCTCAAAAGTCCGCAGGTCGGCCTGCACCCCGGCACCGCAGCTGGGGTCGAATCCACCCAGTGCCAGCACGAAATGATTTCGATTGCCCACGGGCTGAACCTGTCCCCGGACGACCGAGACCGCAAGCCCTTCGTTGACCAAAGGGCCCACCGTGGATACCCTTTACACGTTGCCCCCGTGAAACGTTTACGATGGATTCTTGCCTTGCTCGCCATAACCCTGGGCGGAGCTGCCGGCGTGCTGGGGTCGATACTATACCAGCAGTACTGGACGCAGCTGCCACCCATGGACGGCCTGCTCGACTACCGCCCGCCGGTAGCGACCCGCGTTTACACCCACGACAAGCGCCTGGTCGACGAGTTTTATTTTCAGAAACGCTACCTGGTGGCCGTCAACGACATCACGCCGCTGGTACAGAACGCCTTCATTGCAGCCGAGGACTCCGACTTCCGACGCCACCGTGGCATCGACCCGCGTGGTATCGCGCGGGCCTTCCTTGCCAACCTCAAGGCGGGCACCGTCGTACAGGGCGGCAGCACCATAACCCAGCAGGTGGTCAAATCGCTGGTATTGTCTCCCGAGCGCAGCTACCGCCGCAAGCTGCGCGAGATCATGCTCTCGCTCAGGCTCGAGAAAGAGCTGAGCAAGGACGAGATCCTCTACCTCTACCTCAACGAGATCTACCTCGGCGACGGCAACTACGGTGTGGGCGCAGCGGCGCGTTCTTACTTCGGCAAGGAAGTAGCCGAGCTCAACGCCGGCGAAGCGGCCCTGCTGGCCGGGCTGCCGCAGGCTCCCAGCCGCTACTCACCCACGCGCAACCCCGAGGGCGCGCGCAAGCGACAACTCTACGTGCTCAGGCGCATGCACGAAGAAGGTTTTATCGACACGCGCACCTACGCTTCGGCCAGCAGCCACCACGCCGAGGTCCAGCCCAGGGGCAAGCGGGCCGGCAAGGTGGGCAGCTACTACACCGAGTACGTGCGCCGCTACCTGGCCGAAGCCTACGGGCGCGAAGCTACCTACCACAAGGGTTTCGAGGTCTACACGAGCATGGACCTGGACATGCAGGCGGCGGCCGAACGGGCCGTGCGCGACGGCGCCTACAACATCGACGTGCTGCTGGGCTACCACGGGCCGGTGGGACACCTGGAGGCCGACGAACTCGATAAGCGCCTGGCCGCCGACCGCGCCGACGAATCCCTGGAGACGCTCAACGAAAACGGAGACTACGAGGGCGTGGTCGTGGCCGTCAACGGCGACATCATCAGGGTGGCCGTGGGTCCCCAGCAGTCGGCCATCGACGTGGCCGGGCTGGAGTGGAAACCCGGCGTTTCGCCGCGCGGATTCCGCGTGGGCGACCTCGTTGAACTGGTAGCCGAGGTGCACGACGACAAGCCCACCCTGCTGCTGCGGCAGGAACCGCAGGTGCAGCTCGCGCTGTTGTCGGTCGAGCCATCAACGGGACAGGTAAAAGCCATGGTCGGCGGTTTTGACTTCGCGCTGAGCGAGTTCAACCGCGCCACCCAGGCCAGGCGACAGCCGGGCTCGGCCTTCAAGCCCTTTGTTTACGCTGCCGCGTTGGACAACGGCTACACGCCGGCCAGCGTCATTCTCGACGCACCCATACAGTACGTAGACCACCTGAGCGTATGGCGGCCGCAGAACTACAGCCGCCGCTTTTACGGGCCCACCACGCTCAGGCGCGCGCTGGAGAAATCGCGCAACGTGGTCACCGTGCGAGTGGTACAGGACCTGGGCGTGGACACCGTGGTCGACTACGTAAAGCGCTTCGGTTTCACCAACAAGATAGGCCGCAACCTGTCCATAGGCCTGGGCACCTCGGAGGTTTCGCTCAAGGACCTGCTGCGAGCCTACACGCCCTTTGCCGACGGCGGCATCCTGCACGAGCCGGTTTTCATAACCAGGGTTGAAGACTCACGCGGCTACGTGCTCGAAGAAAACCTGCCCGAGCCCGTGCGCGTGCTCACCGAGCAGACGGCCTACCTGATGTCGCGACTGCTCAGGGGCGTGGTCGAAAACGGAACCGGGCGCGGCGTGCGCGCGCTGGGACGGCCGACGGGCGGCAAGACCGGCACCACCAACGAGCAACGCGACGCGTGGTTCGTTGGCTTCACGCCCGACCTGCTCACGGGCGTATGGGTGGGCTACGACGACAGCCGCGAGATCGGTACCCGCGGCACCGGCGGACGGGTGGCGGCGCCGGTGTGGCTCGACTACATGACCAGCGCGCACGAGGGCCTGCCGGTAAGGGAGTTCGAAATGCCGCCGGGGATAACCTGCGTGCAGATCAACCACGAGACCGGCGAGCGCGCGTCCCTGCAAGACACAGACCCACGGCTCGAGTGTTTTCGCAGCGGCAGCGAGCCCGAGCACGAAGACCAGACGTGGCTGGACATCGACGAAGCCGATTCCGAGGAACTCGACCTCGAGCAGCTGGCGCCGGCCTCGCTTGAAATTTTTCCGCTGCTGCCCTGAAACGGGAAACGCCTACAGGCCCCAGGTCGCTGCGAGAAGCTGCCTGGTTTTTTCTGTGTCGGGGCCGGCCTCGGCCTGTCCCGGCCAGCGGACGCGTTGGCCGCCGAGCACGCCCAGCACCGAGTCCACCGAACGGCTCAGCGCGCCCAGCTCGTAGCCGCCTTCGAGCAGCAACATCGCACGCCCGTCGGCCGAGCTGTCTGCCAGCTCAAGCAGGTCCGAGGCCATGCAGGCAAAGTCGTGCTCGTCCAGGCCAACCTGTGCCAGGGGGTCGTCTCGGTGGGCGTCAAAGCCGGCGGACACGAGTACGAAGTCAGGATCAAACGCAGAGGCCACCGGCAGCAGCACCTCCCTGAAGGCCGACTCATAGCCGGCCCAGTCGGCGCCGGCCGCCATCGGCAGATTGACGGTAAATCCCTCGCCCGGGCCCTGGCCGGTTTCTCCACAAGCGCCGCTGCCCGGATACCAGGGGTACTGGTGCAACGAAACGTACATAACGCCGGGGTCGTCGTAGAAGCGGTGCTGGGTGCCGTTGCCGTGGTGGACGTCCCAGTCCACGATCAGCACGCGCTCCACGCCGTGCACCCGTCTCAGGTGCTGGGCTACGACGGCCACGTTGTTGAACAGGCAGAACCCCATCGGGTGATCGCGCTCGGCGTGGTGCCCCGGCGGCCTGAGAGCAGCAAAACCGTTGTCTACGCGGCCCTCTACTATGGCATCGGCCAGGGCCATGGCCCCGCCCGCGGCCAGGCGGGCGGCCTCGAAGGAATCCTTGCAGGCAACCGTGTCGGCGTCGAAGCGGGTGAGCGCGGAGCCGGCGCTACCGGCCACCAGCGAAACGTGCTGCTGGTCGTGCACCGCCAGCAGCTCCGCGTCGTTGGCCTCGCGGGCCTCGACGCGCACGAGCGACGAGTGCCTCGGCTCGTCGAACAACAGGTCCAGGGCCGCCAGGCGTTCGGCGCGCTCGGGATGCCCCGCCCCGGGGTCGTGGAGACGGAACCTGTCGTCGCGAAGCAAACCAGTGATAGCCACGACCTCGGTCTAGCCCGGATAGCTGACCCGGGCCAGCAGGCAGCTCGCTGTCAACCGGCTCGACCTCTACCTTGACAGCCACAGGCACCGCACCTAGCGTGAGCCCTGCACGATGTTCGGCATAGGACCCACGGAACTTATTGTAATACTGGTCATCGCCCTGCTGGTGATAGGCCCGAAGAAGCTACCCGACCTGGCAAAGTCGCTGGGCAAGGGACTGGCCGAGTTCCGACGGGCCACCTCCGACATCACCACCGAGCTCGACAACGCGCGCATCGTTGTGCAGGACCAGGTGGAACAGGCCGCCAGCGCCCACGAGAAAAACATAGACAAGAAACGCACGCCCGCCAGTTCCGAGGCTGATAGTTCCGAAGCTGAGAGTTCCGAGACTGGCAAGGCTGAGCCCGATACCGACGACGACAAAGACGGCGACGGCGACAAGCGGAACGACGACTGATGGCCGAGCTCGAGCTCCCGCTCAGCGGCCACCTCGAAGAACTAAGGCGCAGGCTGGGCATCGCCGCGGTCGCTACGCTGGCGGCCTTCGCCCTGTGCTACCCCGGTTCAGAGTTCTTCTTCGACCTGCTCACGGCGCCGCTGTTCAGCGCTGCCGAGGGAACACCGGGGGTAAAACTCATCGGCACGGGCGTGGCCGAGGCTTTTTTCACGCGCTTGAAGGTGGCGTTGGTAGCAGCGCTGTTCGTCGCCCTGCCCGTCATCCTCTACCAGCTGTGGCTGTTCATCCTGCCGGCGCTGCGCCTGGGAGAGATCCGCTACCTGCGCTCCTTCGTGTTCTTCGGATCGATTTTTTTCGTCGCCGGCGGCGTGTTCTGCTACCGAGTGGTATTCCCCGTCGGCTTGCCCTTCTTCCTGGCCGAGTACAGCCGCATAGGCATAGAGCCAACCCTGCGCATCAGCGAGTACCTGTCGTTCACCTCTCGCATGCTGCTGGCCTTCGGCCTCACCTTCGAGATGCCCATCGTGACTTTCTTCCTGGCCAGAACGGGGCTGGTCACCCATGTAACCTTGCTGCAGAAAGGACGCTACGCGGTGCTGGTCATGTTCGTGGTGGCCGCCATACTGACGCCACCCGACGCCGTGTCGCAGATGCTGATGGTGCTGCCGCTGCTGCTGCTGTACCTGCTCTCTATAGGCGTCGCCTGGGCTTTCGGCCACGACCGCAAGGCCGACACTGACAATTCAGATATAGGCAACGACGACTGACCTCCGTCGCTGCCGACCGATCAGTCGCGCAGTTCGTCGAGCAGATCGCTGGACTGCAACTCGACCAGCGCGGGCGGCAGCTCGGACGCGGACACCAACAACACGTCGTCTATGTCGGCCAGCACCGCGACTACCTGCTGACAGGAACCCGGCACCGCCAGCAAGGCCACGAGGGCCCGGCCTTCGCGATAGTGCGGCAGCGCGGTCCTGATAACGCCGGCGCCCTCGTAGGACTCGAGCAGGACCTTGAGATGCACGCACTCCCAGCGCGGCAGCTCGACAAACAACAGGTACAGGCCCAGGCGCTCGTTATAAGCATCGGCAGGCCACGAGGGCGGCGGGCCGTCTTTCACCAGATCCGCCATCAGTGGTAGGCCGCGGTCACGTCGAAGTAGAGGTACCCCTGCTCTTCGCAGCCGTCGCATTCCACGCGCACCACGCGCACGCGCCTGTCTTCGCCACCGGCGGTGCCTTCGCCCAGGCTCTTCATACGGCCGCCGCAGTGGCAACGCCGGCGCTCGATTTCGGCGTCGATCTCTTTGAACCCGCCGACCTTCTTCGCGGTGTCAGAGCTGCCCCCGGGCAACATCCTGAGCTTGCGGGCGAGCAGCCGACGCCTGGCCAGCCTCCAGCCGGCGAACGAGAGCGCCACGATGAGCGCCAACCCGAGCGCAGAAAACACGACTCAGCGCCCGAAGTGTGTGTAGAGCGACGGCAGTTCCATGGGGATCTCCTCGCTCGGCAGGTCCGCCACGGGCGGGGTGACACCTACCCGGTAACGGCTGATAAAATCCTGGTCCACCTCCACGCGCAGGGCAGACAGGGGGCCACTGATGCGCAACGGCACACGCAGGTTCCGGTCTACACCCAGCTCCAGCAAGCAGTCGAGCTCGAGGCTGGCCGGTTTCTTACTGGCTGTATCCCTGTTGCTAACGGCCAGGTGACCGGAGCCTGACAGGCGACCACCACTAAGGCGGCCACCCTCAAGACGAACGTCCAGGTTAGCTATGCGAACGCCGTCACCGTCGCTGACGAAGTCCATCGCCAGGCGGTCAAATGCCGTGGCTGCAGCGGCACCGGAAGCAACGTCGACCGGCCTACCCTCCAGCGCTGCCCTGGCGACAGCCATCAGGTCCACACCAGCCAGCACGCCGTCGTGCAGGGCCAGGCGGCCCGCAGACTTGAGCTCGCTGCGGGTAGGGCCACCGTGGTCGGCCATGGCGTCAAGTGAGCCGCTTACCTGCAAACCCTCCAGGCCGCTGACGTCGACGAGCAACGCCTCAACATCAGCGTCGTTGATGACAACGCTCAGCCGGATATCGCTGCCCTCGGGGTTCTCGCCCCCCTTGTCTAACGATACCCCGCTGTCCAACGGTATCGCGCCACCCACCGACAGCGTGCCGTCCCAGATGGCCATGTTCATGGCGTTGAGGCGGAATACATCCTTCCACCACACCAGCCCCGAGCGCGCGTCGCTGAGCGTCACCGGGCCGGCCGTGAACTCGCGGGCCTTGAAAGAAACCGAAAGGTCGGCGTTAACGCTGTAGACAGCACCCGCAAAGCTCGTGTCGGTGGCCTGCATCTGCAACCAGGGCAGAGGCGAGAGATCCACCGAGTCGGCGGTCACCTCGTAGCGCAGCGCCGCGGCCTCGGGCGTGCCGGTGAGCTTGAGGGTTCCCGTCAGGGTGGTCTGCGGCACCAGCTCCCCCTCCAGTCCGAAGTCAGCCAGGAGGGCGGCCAGCTCCACATCCTCGGCCTGCACCCTCATCGAAGCCTCCGCCGACCTACGTCGGCTCAGCCAGCCCAGGGCGGTAAAGTCCTGTCCGTAAGCGCTGAGCGAGGCTCTCTTTACGCGCAGCCGGGAATCGTCCAACGACATGGTCGACTGCAGCTCGAGGCGATCGCGGCGATCGTACATGTCCAGCCCCACCGAACCCGTGACGCCGAACAGCAGCGGCTCGGCAGGCATATCATCGTTGCCACGCTCGCCAATGAAGCCGCCACCCTTGATATCGAGATCAAGCTCGCCAACCAGCCACGGCGGCAACCAGTCTCCGATGGCACCCCGCAGTAACTGCGGCGAGGCACCGCTCACGGCGACCTCAAAATCCAGGCCGTGCCCACCTGTCGGGCCGGCCCCCGGCAACAGGCTGCCCGAAGAAACCACACTGCCACCAGCTGCGGGCGAAGCCTTTACAGTGAACGCCAGTCCACCGTTCGCGGCCCGCCAGAATTCGCCGTCCAGCTCCCCGAGCTCCAGGGTCAGCGGGGGATCATAGCTGTTGTCCAGCAGCTGAACGCTACCGTCGATCACCGATCGCACTTGTCCGAGCAGCGCCAACACGAGCTCGCCGGAATGCTGCCCGGGTTTCCCGGCCGAAAAAAGATGCCCGCCATTCCTGTCGATCTCCAGGCGAAGCGTGGGCGCTACAACTTCTACGCCGACGGCTTCCACCCTGCCCATGAGCAAGGGCAGCAGGCGCGGACGTATCCGCACCGACTCCGCCGTGACCACTTCAACGGCCGGCTGCTTGCCCCGTTGTACGCTGACGACCACGTCGCTGATCTCGGCGGCCGGACTAGGAAAGAAAACCAGGCCCGCGGCGCCGTAGTTGGCAGTCACCCCGGGCAGTTCCTGTGCGCGGGCAGCGAAGACCCCGAAGTCGGTCACGATGCGGGTGCGCAGCGACGAAAGAGAAAAACCCAGCAACGCCGCAAGCGCGACGCAGGCGGCTATCAGCAGCTTACGCATCGGCCCAGCAACCCGTACCGCAGCAACCAGCGCCGCGTTGACAGTGTTCACCCGTGCCGCTAACCACAACCATGCCCGTGGTGGCGCCCGGAGGAGCAACGATGTCGGACGAAAGCTTGTCGTATGAAACCATAGAACTCAGCAGCACCGACCAGGGAGTAACAACCATACTCCTGGACAGGCCCGATGAGCGTAACGCAATGAACGTCGCCATGGGGAGGGAGATACAGCAGGCGGTCGAGAGCATCAACGCCGACCCCCACTGCCGCGTGGTGATCATAAGGGGCAGCGGACGGGCCTTCAGCGCCGGTGGCGACCTCAAGAGCCTGGCCCACGAGGCCGGCCTGGCCGGCGACGGCAGCGGCCTGGGAGGTGGATCGAGCTTCTACCGGCTTTTTCTGTCAATAACCGCGCTGCGCGTACCCTCGATAGCCGCGATCAACGGTCACGCCATAGGTGCCGGGCTGTGCTTTGCCCTGGGTGCCGACCTGCGCGTGATACACGAGAAAGCCAAGGTGGGCATGACCTTCGTAAAGCTGGGCATCCACCCGGGAATGGCGGCCACGTGGACGCTGCCGCGACTGGTGGGCCCTGCCGTTGCCGCCGAGCTGCTCTACACCGGCCGCCTGGTTACTGCCGACGAAGCGCTGGCGATGGGACTAGTCAACCGCACTGCGGGCGAAGACTTCGACGAGGTGGTAGCCTCGTTGGCCGCGGGCGTGGCCGGCAGCGGCCCGGTGGCTGTGCGGGCGGTCAAGGAAACCCTGGCCGGAACCTGGGAGAGGAGCATCGACGAAGCCATGGAGCTCGAGTCGACCACCCAGGCCATGACCTTCAATACCGACGATGCCCGTGAGGGGATGAAAGCGATAATGGAAAAACGACCGCCGCGCTTCGAGGGCCACTGATCTTCGCCTGGATATTTACTGGTCGCTGACGTCCGACTCCGAGTAGTTGCTGACCAGCCACTTGCCCTCGCTCTTTTCAAGCCGCAGCAGCACCTGCTTGTCGAAGGGCTCGGCTCCCACCGGCGACACGGTGAGGCGGTACACCATCATCACCGCTTGAGCGTCGCTGGCTGAGTCGCCGGCGCCGACTCCGGGCGCGTCTCCAGCCACGGCTCCAGCGCTACCCGCGAACTGCCGGTCCAGCCGGTAGTTGATACGCGGCATGCGGGTGTCAGTACCACGCTCAAACCCCTCGGTCAGGCGTATTTCTTCGCCCACCTTGCTGGCCGCCAGGCCGGTGGTCAGCAGGCTGGAGGACTGCAGGTCGGCCAGCAGGTAATGCGCATCGAGAAAGTCTCTCGCCGCGGCCTCAGGTGTTCCCGCTGCCGGCCCGCAGGCCGCAAAGGCCGCGGCCAATAGCAGTGGCAAGCACAGACCCATCACTCCCCGGGCAACCGGGCGCCCGGTAGCCGGGCCATTTACGGCAGGCTCAGCTGCCGCCCTTGAACAGTTTTTCGAGTTCACTCGTTGCTCCCCCCGTATCGTCGCCCGGCGAAATCGCCGCGCTGGCCTCCCAGTAGTCACAGAAGTTTGCCACATCCTTGTCCACCACCCTGTCGGCGGTCGGTTCGCCGCAGTCATTGAAGCGACTGGTATCGTAAAAGCGACAGGCCATGCAGCAGTGCAACCAGGCCGAACAGGCCGGGCAACAGGTCTGCCGTCCCATGGTCCCCTCCCACTCGTACACGGCCGAGCAGGCCGGGCAACTTACCCGGCGCGTCTCAGGCAAGCTCGAACCCCACGCTCCCGGTCAGCCAGTCCTGCAGCGTGTCGAGCAGTTCTTCGAGGGCACCGGGCTCTTCAAAACGATGCCCCACGCCGGGAAATATTACTTCGCGCACTGGCCCGGCCGCGGCTGCCGCCAGGCTGTGGGCCTGCTCCACCGGCACCACGGTATCGGCGTCCCCGTGCATGATGAGGGTGGGCAGTTGCAACGAAGGCAGGCGGGTGAGCAGTTCAAAACCCTCGGCGTCGTCGAGAAAACTCGACCGCAAACTCGCGTCACCCCAGGGCCGACTGCCACTGCTGCGCCACTGCTCGCGGTCGGCCTCCGACACGCCACGCAGAAACAGCGACGACTCGGCCACGGCGGCCAGCGTTGCGACACCCGACAACTGTCCGCCCAGGATCGTGGCCGCCTTGAGCGCCACCATTCCGCCCAGGCTCGAGCCCACCATGACGCAGAGACCAGGCTCGAAGCCGAGCAGAAAATCCATCGCACCCAGGGCGTCTTCCACCTCACCACTCAGCGTCAGGTCTTCAAAGTTGCCCTCCGAATCGCCCACGTAGCTGAAGTCAAAACGCAGTATGCCAACGCCCAGGGGCAGGAATCTTTCGACCATGGCCAGCTGCTTGGTACCGCCGCGGGTGGATTCCATGCCGTGGCACAGCAGCAGCCACGGGCAGCGTTCACTCGAGGGACGATGAACGTCGCCCACCAGGATGTTGCCCCGGCGACCGGCAAATTCGACCCTTTCCCCGCGGAGAAACCGCTGCCTGTTACTAATGCTTTGTCGGCTCACCGCAGTATTGTTACCATGTCAGCAGTGGTCGTGGAACAGGCAGACTCATCTCGATCGGGCACAGGCTGGGAAACCACCGCCCATCGCAGGCTGGAGCAGGCGCGCGAAGCGGCCGGTCTAGCCAGCGACGCGCCCTTGTTGGGCGAGTTGCTCGGCTTTGCCCGCTACCTTCACGTCGAGCGCGGGCATTCGGCCAACACCGTGCGCGCCTACATGGGCGACATAGGCCGCTACGTGATATTTCTCTACGAGCGCGGCTTCATGCAGGGCCGGTCGCCGGATTGCAACGAGCTGGTGGCCACCGGCTCGGGGGCCGTGAAGTCCTGGCTCGCCTCGCGCCTGCCCGACTGCCGTCGCAGCACCCTGGCCCGCAACCTGTCGTCGCTCAGAACCCTGTTCCGTTTTCTTTCGAGGGACGGCCTGCTCGCCGACCCGGGCGAGGGCATGAAGTCCCCACGCGTGCCCGCCGTGTTGCCACCCTGCCTGTCGGTAGAGGACGTCGACACCCTGTTGGAGTCGACCGCGGGCAGCGACGACGGCTCGCTCAGGGACCGCGCCCTGCTCGAAGTCATTTACTCCTGTGGCCTGCGTGCCTCCGAATGCGTGGGCATGGACTGGACCGACGTCAACCAGGAACTCGGGGTGGTCAGGGTGATGGGCAAGGGCAACAAGGAACGCATCGTGCCGGTGGGCAGCCGCGCGCTCGACGCGCTGGCCCACTACCGCCACGGCTGGACGCGAAAGCGGAGCGACGTCGACGCGGTGTTCGTCAACTGGTCGGGGTCGCGACTGAGCTCGCGCAGCGCCGGGCGCGTGCTCGACCGGCGCCTGCTCGAGTCGGGGCTGAGCGCGCGCGTGGGACCCCACTCGCTGCGCCACTCCTTTGCCACCCACCTGCTCGAAAGCGGGGCCGACCTCAGGTCCATACAGGAGATGCTCGGGCACGCTTCACTCTCGACCACACAGAAGTACACCCACTTGGACATGAAGCACCTCTCGGAGGTCTACGACCGCGCCCACCCGCGGGCCTGAACGCAGCCTGCCCACCCGCCTGGCCCCTGCCCCTGCCCCTGAAAACGGGGGCCTGCTTGGATTCTTAGCCGCGAACAGGGCAACCTCTGCGGCGATGCACGCAACGACCATTATCGCCGTCCGCCGCGACGACCGGGTAGCCATGGCCGGAGACGGGCAGGTGTCCACCGGCGACACGATCATGAAACACTCGGCCCGCAAGGTCCGCCGGCTGTATGGCGGCAAGGTGCTGGGCGGCTTCGCCGGGGCCACGGCAGACGCATTTACCCTGTTTGAAAAGTTCGAGGCCAAGCTCGATCAGCACAACGGCCAGATCGTTCGCGCGGCCGTGGAGCTGGCCAAGGACTGGCGCAGCGACCGCGTATTGCGGAGGCTGGAGGCCATGCTCATCGTCGCCGACAGCGAGGCCTCGTTACTGATTTCGGGAGCTGGCGACGTCATAGAACCCGACGACGGGGTAATCGCCATCGGCTCGGGTGGCAGCTACGCGCTGGCCGCCGCAAGAGCGCTGCTGGCCCACTCCGAGCTGTCGGCGGCCGACACGGCGCGCGAGGCCATGAAAATCGCCGGCCGTATCTGCGTGTACACCAACGATAACATAGCCATCGAGGAACTCCCGTGAACGACTACCCGATGACGCCGCGGGAAATCGTGTCGGAGCTCGACCGTTACATAGTTGGCCAGTCGGATGCCAAGCGGGCGGTGGCCATCGCCCTGCGCAACCGCTGGCGGCGGCTGCAGGTCGACAGCGAGCTGCGCGAAGAAATCGTGCCCAAGAACATCATCATGATCGGCCCCACCGGCGTGGGAAAGACCGAGATCTCGCGCAGGCTGGCCAAGTTGGCCGACGCGCCCTTCGTCAAGGTGGAGGCCACGCGCTTTACCGAGGTGGGCTACGTAGGCCGTGACGTGGAATCGATCATCCGCGACCTCACCGAGCTGGCCATAAGCATGGTCGAGGAAGAAGAGAAGGAAAAGGTCCAGTCCAGGGCCGCCGAGCGGGCCGAGGAGCGGGTGCTCGACGCCCTGCTGCCGGGCAAGGACCCTGCGATGGTGGCCGCCGGCGGGCCGGAGAGCCTGCCCGAGAACGCCGACACCCGTGAAAAGCTGCGCCGCATGCTGCGTGAGGGCGCACTCGATGACAGGGAAGTCGACGTGGAGCCGACCCAGCAGATGCCCATGCTCGAGATACTCGGCCCGCAGGGAATGGACGACGCGACGTCGAGCCTCAAGGACAGCCTCGGAAGTTTTCTGCAGGGGATGCGCGAGCCGCGGCAGCACAAGGTCAAGGTGCCCGAGGCGCTCGAACAGCTCACCGCCCAGGAGGCCGAGGCCATGCTTGACCGGGGCGAGGTCGCCACCGAGGCCATCAGGCGGGTTGAAGAAAGCGGCATAGTCTTCATCGACGAGATCGACAAGATCTGCGGTCGTGACGGCTCAATGGGGGCCGACGTGTCGAGGGAAGGCGTGCAGCGGGACCTGCTGCCCATAGTCGAAGGCTCCACGATCAAGACCCGCCACGGCATGGTCAAGTCCGACCACGTGTTGTTCATCGCCTCGGGCGCCTTCAACGTCGCCAAGCCAGCCGACCTCATACCCGAGTTCCAGGGACGGTTTCCCGTCAGGGTGGAACTCAAGGCGCTGGACCGCGGCGATTTCGTACGCATACTCACCGAGCCGCGCAATGCGCTGACACGCCAATACTCCGCCCTGCTCGAAACCGAGAACGTGGAGCTGGTATTTGAAGCGTCGGCCATAGACGCGTTGGCCGGCATGGCGGCCGAGGTCAACGAGCGCTCTGAAAACGTGGGCGCACGGCGGCTGCACACCCTGCTCGAGCGGCTGCTGGACGAAATATCCTTCGAGGCCCCCGAGCGCTCGGGCAGCCGGCTGCTCATAGACGCCGATTATGTGAATGAAAAGCTGTCGGCCATCGTAGAAGACCAGGACCTTTCGCGCTATATTCTCTGACTCCGGCCGGCCGGGCGAACGCAGCCCGGCTGTACGGATGAAAGCTGCATAAAACACCGATGAACGAGCTCATAGCCAAGGCAGAAGTACTGCTCGAAGCGCTGCCCTACATAAAGCGCTTCGCAGGACGCACGATCGTCATCAAGTATGGTGGCGCCGCCATGCTCTCCGATGAGCTCAGGGACGGCTTTGCCGAGGACGTGGTGCTGCTTAAATCGCTGGGCCTGAACCCGGTGGTAGTGCACGGCGGCGGCCCGCAGATAGGCGAAGCACTCAAGCGCAGCGGCGTCGAGACGCGCTTCGTCAGGGGCATGCGGGTGACCGACAAGGCGGTCATGGACGTGGTCGAGATGGTGCTGGGCGGCACCGTCAACATGGGGATCGTGTCGATGATACAAGGCCACGGCGGTCAGGCCATAGGGCTGAGCGGCAAAGACGGTGGCCTGCTTGAAGCCGTGCCGATGAAGGTCGTCGTGGAGGGCTCCGACGAAGCAGTAGACCTGGGACAGGTGGGCGATGTGACGCGGGTGAACCCCGGGGTACTCGAGAAATTTATCTCCACCGACTACATCCCGGTCATCGCCCCCATCGGCGCGGGCAGCGACGGACTCAGTTACAACATCAACGCCGACCTCGCGGCCTCGCACATCGCCCGTGCGCTGGGCGCGGCCAAGCTCATGCTGCTCACCGACGTAGAGGGCATACGCGGTAGCGACGGTGAGCTGTCCCCCAGGGTCTCGACCCCCCAGGCGCGGACCTGGATAGACGGCGGCACAATAGAAGGCGGCATGATCCCCAAGGTAGAGTGCGGGCTCGACGCCCTGGCTGGTGGCGTGAGCCAGGTCCACATCATCGACGGCAGGGTCAGCCACGCGGTGCTGCTCGAGATCTTCACCAACACCGGCGTCGGCACCGAGCTGGTGCTCGACACAGAAGATGGAGCGTCCTGAAGTGGCCGAGAAAACCCAGCCCAGTGTCGAGCTCACCGAGAACTTCACGGTGGGCAACTACGCGAGGTTTCCCGTTGCCTTTACGCACGGCGAAGGCCGCTACCTGTGGGACGAAGGCGGGCGGCGCTACCTGGATTTCTTCAGCGGCCTGGGCGTCAGCTGCCTCGGGCACGGCCACCCCGCCCTGCTTGAGGCCATCACCGAGCAGGCCGGCAAGCTGCTGCACACTTCGAACCTGTACAGCCACGCACCTGGAGCCGAACTCGCACGGCGACTTTGCGAACTCAGTTTCGCCGACCGGGTTTTCCTGTGCAACAGCGGTACCGAGGCCATCGAAGCAGCCATAAAAATGGCGCGCAGGGCCAAGCCCGACCGACACGAAATCGTGACCGCATTCGGTTCTTTTCACGGCAGGACGATGGGGGCGCTGGCGGCAACCGGACAACCCGCCCTGCACGAAGGCTTCGGACCCATGCCGCCAGGCTTTGTGCACGTGAAGTACGGTGACCCCGCGGCCGTGGCCGCCGCCGTGAAGCCCGACACCGCTGCCGTGCTCGTGGAACCCATACTCGGCGAAAGCGGCGTGGTGCTTCCCCCGCCCGGCTACCTGGCCGAGCTGCGCAGTATCTGCGACCGCGAGGGCGTACTGCTGCTGCTCGACGAGGTTCAGACCGGCATCGGCCGAACGGGAACCCTGTTTGCCTGCGAGGGGGAAGACGTAAAACCCGACATCCTGGCCACCGCCAAGGGGCTGGCCGGCGGTCTGCCGGTGGGCGCGGTGCTGGCCACAGAGCAGGTGGCAGCCGCCCTGGTGCCCGGCAGCCACGGCTCTACCTTCGGCGGCAACCCGGTAGCCAGCGCGGCAGCCCTGGCCGTACTCGACAGCTTTGACAAGGAAGGCATACTGAAAAACTGTCGGGAAACAGGCGAATACCTGGCCGCCGGGCTACGTCGCTTATTTGAGGGCCACCCCGACGTCGTCGAGATCCGCGGACGCGGCCTGATGCTGGGCGTGGAGTTTTCAAAGCCGACCGGGCCCCTGGTGCTGGCGGCGCTGGAACAGGGCCTGCTCGTGAATGCGGCGGCCGGCACTGTGCTTCGACTGCTGCCGCCACTTACCCTGACGCGCGAGGAAGCAGACGAGGGCCTTGACCTGCTGGCCACGGCGTTAAAGAACTCGGGACTGGAAAGGTAAACTGAAGAAATGAAACGAGACCTTGTCACACTTGACGGCCTTTCGGCCGAAGAACTGCGGAGCCTGCTTGCGCTGGCCGCGCGGCTCAAGCAGCAACTCGCCCAGGGGCAGGCCCACCCGCTGCTGGCCGGGCGAACGCTGGTGCTGGTGTTCGAGAAACCCAGCCTCCGTACGCGGGTGACTTTTGAAACCGGCATGTTCCAGCTGGGTGGCCACACTGTTTACCTGGCACCCGACGACATAGGCCTCGGCAAGCGCGAGAGCGTGACCGACGTCGCCCGCGCGCTGTCGCAGTGGGTAGACGTCATCGCCGCACGCACCTTCGCGCAGCAGACGGTAGAAGAACTGGCCGCCGAAGCCTCGGTGCCGGTCATCAACGCGCTGAGCGACCTCGCCCACCCCTGCCAGGTAATCGCTGACCTGCTCACCATACAGGAGAGCAGGGGCAGCCTGGACGAGATGCGGGTGACCTTTCTCGGCGACGGCAACAACGTGGTCAACTCCTGGTTGGTGGCCGCGTCGAAGCTGGGTTTTGATTTCACGCTGGCCTGTCCAGCGGGATACGAGCCCAACGCCGGCGTGCTCGAGCGCGCGTGTGCGGCTGCTACGGGCAGCATCACCATCACCCACGACATAGACCAGGCAGCCGATGGGGCCGACGTTCTTTACACCGACGTCTGGACGAGCATGGGACAGGAAGAAGAAACCGCGATGCGGCTGCAGGCCTTCGCGCCCTACCAGCTCAACCAGTCGGTGGTCGACAAAGCGGCCGACGGGGTTATTGTTATGCACGACCTGCCGGCTCACAGGGGCGAAGAAATCACCGACGAGGTGATCGACGGCCCCGCGTCGGTGGTTATGAGGCAGGCCGAGAACCGCATGCACGCGCAGAAGGCTCTGCTCGTGTGGCTGCTCGAAGCAACGGAGGCAGGGTCCTGAACGAGTCCATCAAAAAAATCGTACTGGCCTACAGCGGCGGGCTCGACACATCGGTCATCCTCAAGTGGCTCGTGGAGACCTACGACTGCGAGGTGGTAGCCTACGCCGCCGACGTGGGCCAGGGCAAGGAGCTCACCGGCCTGCGCGAGAAAGCCATGGCCACCGGTGCCTGCGAGGTCTACGTGGAAGACCTGCGCGAGGAGTTCGTGGGCGATTTTGTATTCCCCATGCTCAGGGCCGGTGCGGTTTACGAGGGGACCTACCTGCTGGGCACCTCCATAGCGCGGCCGATCATAGCCAGGCGACAGGTCGAGATAGCCGAAGAGACCGGCTCTGACGCCGTGTCGCACGGTGCCACGGGCAAGGGCAACGACCAGGTCAGGTTTGAGCTCACCTTCGCCGCGCTCGCGCCCCAGCTCGCGGTGGTGGCGCCCTGGCGAACCTGGGACCTCAACTCGAGAACAAAGCTTTTTGCCTTTGCCGACAAGCACGGCATCGAGGTGCCGGGTACAAAAGAAAAAAGCTACAGCATGGATCGCAACGTCCTGCACGTGAGCTACGAGGGCCACGACCTCGAGGATCCGTGGTCGGAGCCCGACGACGCCATGTTCCTGACCACGGTGTCTCCCGAGCAGGCCCCCGACAAGGCCGAGTACGTGGAGATCGACTACGAGCAGGGGAACCCGGTGGCCATCGACGGCAAGCGCCTGTCCCCCTTTGAACTGCTGAGCGAAGCCAACACGGTGGCGGGACGCAACGGGGTGGGCCGGGCCGACATCGTCGAGAACCGTTACGTGGGCATGAAATCACGAGGGGTGTACGAGACCCCGGGTGGAACCCTGCTCACGACGGCGCACCGGGCGCTGGAATCCCTGGTGATGGACCGCGAGGTCATGCACCTGAGAGATTCGCTCATCCCGCGCTACGCCGAGATGGTGTACTACGGCTACTGGTTCGCGCCCGAGCGCGAGATGCTGCAGGCCGCCATCGACCAGTCCCAGGCCCAGATGAACGGCACGGTGAGAATGAAGCTGTACAAGGGATCGGCCCAGGTCGTGGGACGGCGCTCGGACTATTCTCTTTATGACCCCTCCCTGGCGACCTTTGAAGAGGACGACGTCTACTCGCAGGCCGACGCGGGCGGCTTCATCCGACTGAACGCACTGAGGCTGAAGATCAGGCAGAAGCTGGCACAATCGAAGCCAGGCTGAAGAGAGCAGCGCTCAATACATGACAACGTAACAAGCATGACGACTCGAAAAACAACAACACCCAAAGCGCAGAAGAAACCAGCTCGGAAGAAAGCTGCCGCTAAGAAACCAGCCCGGCAAAAAACCGCTCCGGCGGGCAGCAAGAGCTGGGGTGGCCGCTTCGGTGAGTCCACCGACCCGGACGCGCAGGCGTTTACCGCCTCTATTGGTTTCGACATCCGGCTGTACCCCTACGACATACGCGTCAGCACGGCCCACGCGCGCATGCTGGCCGCGCAGAAAATAATCAGCATCGCCGATTCGACACGGATCGTTCGAGCGCTCAAGCAGATCGGCGGCGAACTCGACGAGGGCAGCTTCGTCCCCTCGGTGGCCGACGAAGACATCCACATGGCCATAGAGCGGCGGCTGGTCGAAAAGATCGGCTCCGTGGGCGCGCGCCTGCACGCCGGGCGCAGCCGCAACGACCAGGTCATTACCGACGTCAGGCTGTTCGTCAAGGACGCCATCGCCGGGCTCAGCGACGCCATCGCCGGACTGCAGGCTGGCCTGCGGCAGGTGGCCAAGGACAACGAGGGCGCCATCATGCCCGGCTACACCCACCTGCAAAGGGCGCAACCGGTGCTGCTCGGACACCACCTGCTGGCTTACCACGACATGCTTGAGCGCGACTCTGCACGACTGGCCGACTGCCTGGCGCGGGTCGACGTGCTGCCGCTTGGAGCCGGCGCGCTCGCGGGCAGCACGCTGCCGCTCAACCCGAAACTGGTCGCCGCCGAGCTGGGATTCGGACGGGTTGCGACCAACAGCATCGACGCGGTATCGGACAGGGATTTCATCATCGAGTTTCTCTCGGCCACCGCCATAATGTTCAGCCACCTGGGGCGCCTGGCCACCGAGATCACGCTTTGGGCTTCGAGCGAGTTCGGCTTCGTGGGCCTGCACGATTCTTTTTCGACCGGCAGCTCAATGATGCCGCAGAAAAAGAACCCCGACATAGCCGAACTGGTCAGGGGCAAATCGGGACGTATCTACGGCAACCTCGTGGCCTTGTTGACCGTGGTCAAGGGATTACCGCTGGCCTACAACAGCGACTTGCAGGAAGACAAGGAAGCGCTGTTCGACAGCGCCGATACCGCCGAGCGGTCGCTGCGCATCATGACCGCGCTGCTGCGGTCACTCGCCTTTGACACCAACGCCATGCGGGAGGCGGCCTCCGACGGCATGCTGCTGGCCACCGACCTTGCGGAGTACCTGGTGGCCCGCGGGCTCCCCTTCCGCGAGGCCCACGAGGTCACCGGACGAGTAGTGGCCGACTGTCTCGAGCGCGGCGTAGACCTGGCCTCGCTGTCCAGCGATGAGCTCAAGGCCTACTCCAGTGTCATAGCCGACGACATCACCGACGTGTTCGACCCGGACAAGTCCGTGGCGCGCCGTAAGGCCGGGCCGGGTACCGCCGGCAGCAACGTGGCCAAGCGGCTGCGCGCGCTGGACCGTTGAAAAACAACTCGCTGCCAGCGATGCTGAGCCGGGCTGAACTTTTGTCGGCCCTGCTTTTGTCGGCCGTGCTGCTGCTTGGCGCCTGCGGGGTGCGCACCCCGCCGCGGCCCCCGGAAAACACAGCCCCGCTGATGACCGGCCAGGCCCTGGCCACCCGCAACGGCGACGGCAGCGTTACCCTGAGCTGGAAACGACCAGGAACAAGCGTGGACGGAAAGAGGCTCGACGACCTCGCCGGTTTTGAGATCGAGCGGCTGTCGGCCAACGGCGAATGGGAAGTCATAGCCACGCTGGCGGTCACCGACGCCAAGCGGATCCGCCCGCGTAGCAGCTGGTCGCACACCGACACGACCGCCCCGCCGGGTATCCCCGATTTCAGAGTGACGCCGTTTCTCGAAGACGGGCAGAGGGGATCGCCGCTCAAGTGTCTCAACAGATGACCACGAGCGTGGTTTTCCCGGGCCAGGGTTGCCAGAAAACCGGCATGGGCCGAGACTTCCACGACGAGTTTGAGCAGGCCCGACGGGTCTTCGAACTCGCGTCTGACACGCTCGACCTCGACATGCGGGCTCTTTGTTTTGAAGAAGACCCGCGGCTGCAGCAGACCGAGTTTCAGCAGCCAGCCATACTCACCGTCGAGTTGGCGATGCTGGAGTCACTGCGCGCGCACTTCGACCTGGCCGACAGCTGCTGGGGAGGCCACAGCCTGGGCGAGTACGCGGCGCTCGTGGCCGCCGGTGTACTGCCCACCGCCGAGGCCCTGCGCCTGTGCCGGCAACGAGGCCGGCTGATGCAGGACTGCCTTGCCGCGGACGGCGGGACAACTGTTACCGGCGCCATGCTGGCCGTCACCGCGCGCGGGCTCGACCAACAGGCACTGCTCGAGCTCGTGACCGAGCTCGGCGTTGACATCGCCAACGTAAACTCAACGCAGCAGGCGGTCATCGCCGGAGAGACCAGCGCGGTGGCCGAGGCTGGCGAAAGGATAGCCGCGCACCCTGCCCTGTCGGGCGCCAGGCTGGTTGAACTGAGGGTATCGGCGCCGTTTCATTCCCGGCTGATGGCCCCGGTGGCCGACAGCCTGCGCCCACTGCTCGAAGATTCGGCTGACCGCTGGCAACCCGCACACGCGAGCAGCGTGACGAGCAATCACAGCGGGGGCTTCTACGAGGCGGTCGCGGCCAGGATCGTAGACGGCCTGGCCATGCAGGTCTGCTCGACCGTACTCTGGAACGAAAACATGCCGCTACTCGCCGCTGGCGCCGAGCGCGTGATAGAAATCGGCCCTGGCCGCCCGTTGCGCGGCTTCTTTCGCAGCATAGGCGTAAAGGTGCTGTCGGTGAGCACGCTGAAAATCGCACGCGAGCTGCTCTCCGACTGAAAGCAGCGACTGACTGGCCTTCCCGAATAGCCGCGACTATAGTTCGCGCGGTCGCCCCCCCCGGCCAGTGCCTTGAGATGGATTTTTTCAACCGCAGGAACGGCAGCCTCTACGCCGAAGACGTAGCCCTGTCCGAGCTGGCCCGGGCGGTAGGCACGCCCTGTTACGTGTACAGCCTGGCCGCGCTCCGAACCCAGCTGGGCGCCTGGCGCAAAGGCTTCGGCGACCACCCCCACCTCGTCTGCTACTCGGTAAAGGCCAACTCCAACCTCGCGGTACTGCGATCGCTGGCCAACGAGGGTGCCGGTTTTGACGTCGTTTCGGGTGGCGAGCTGGCCCGCGTGCTGGCCGCCGGCGGCGAGGCATCCCGCGTGGTGTTCTCCGGAGTAGGCAAGCAGGCCTGGGAGATCCGCGCCGCCCTGGATGCCGGCATCCTGATGTTCAACGTCGAGTCGCTGGCCGAGCTCGAGCTGATAAGCCAGCTCGCCCTTGAAATGAGAACCACGGCCCCGGTGTCCCTGCGCGTCAACCCCGACGTCGACCCCCAGACCCATCCCTACATCGCCACCGGCTTGGCCGACAGCAAGTTTGGCGTAGCCGCAGACCAATGCGTGGAGCACTACCACCGGGCTGCCGAACTGGAGGGAATAGAGGTGCTGGGCGTCGACTGCCACGTGGGCTCGCAACTGGTGAGCAGCTCGCCGATAGAAGAAGCCGCCACGCGCATAGCCTCCCTGCTCGACCGCCTGGACAGTGCGGGAATACCGATAGGCTACGTCGACATGGGCGGCGGCCTGGGCGTGACCTACCAGGACGAGTCACCGCCGAGCCCCGACGAGTGGGCGGCCACCCTGCTGCGCGTCTTCAAGGGCCGCGGGCTCACCATCGTGGTGGAACCGGGTCGCTCCATAGCTGCCAACGCCGGTGTATTGCTCACCACCGTGCTGTTTCACAAGGGCAACCAGGAGAAGAACTTCGTCGTAGTAGATGCGGGCATGAACGACCTTGCCCGGCCCTCGCTGTACTCGGCGCACCACGACGTGGAGGCGGTCGAGGACTGCGACGGCACGATCACCGCCGACGTGGTCGGTCCCATATGCGAGAGCGGCGACTTTTTTGCGAAGGAAAGGCTGGTGGCCAACGTCCAAGCAGGCGGACTGCTGGCCATCATGAGCGCCGGTGCATACGGTTTCGTGATGGCTTCAAACTACAACACCCGGCCTCGGCCGGCCGAGGTACTGGTCAACGGCGACAAGTGGGACCTGGTGCGCGAAAGAGAAACCGTGGAGTCGCTGTTCGCGGGCGAGGCCATCCCGGGCCACCTGTCGGGAGAATAGCTCACTGAGGCCCATGCAACTCGAGCTCGCCAAGATCCACGGTTGTCACAACGACTACCTGTTCGTCGACTGCACCCGGGCTCCGCTCGAAAACCCCGACGAGCTCAGCCGCCGCCTGTCACAGCGCAGGGGAGGACTCGGTGCCGACGGGCTGATCCTGGTCTGCCCGTCGGAGAAGGCTGACTTCCGCATGGAAATGTACAACGCCGACGGCAGTCGCGGTGCCATGTGCGGCAACGGCATCAGGGGGCTGGCCAAGTTCGTCTACGAACGCGGGCTGGCGGGAACGTCCAACAGCCTGCTGGTCGAGACCGACTGCGGCAACAAGGCTCTCGAGTTGCACGTGACCGACGGCAAGGTCGAATCGGTGACCGTGGACATGGGGCCGCCCGTTCTCGAGGGAAGGCAGGTGCCGGTCAACGCTGATGGCGAGCAGTTCGATGTGCCGCTGCTGGTAGACGGGCGAAGCTGGACGGTCAGCTGCGTGTCGATGGGCAACCCCCACTGCGTGACCTTCGACGAAGATCCCGAAGGCCTTGACCTCGAACGCATAGGCCCGGCCTTCGACAAGCACGAGTTCTTTCCCTCGGGCGTCAACACCGAGTTTGTGCGCGTAGACAACCGCGGGCAGCTCACCATGCGGGTGTGGGAGCGCGGCTCGGGCGAAACCGAGGCCTGCGGCACCGGGGCCTGCGCCGTGGTGGTGGCCGCCCACCGCACCGGTCGATGCGACAGTACCGCCACGGTGGTGCTTAATGGCGGACAACTGTACATAGAACTGCGCGGGGATGGCCGGGTGTTCATGACAGGCCCCGTCGAAGAGAGTTTTCGTGGCACGGTGAGCGTGCCTGGATGAATCAGAGCAATAGGAACAACGAGCGTGTTTGAAGGAACCTGGACAGCACTGGTAACCCCCTTTAGCGACGGCGAGATCAACGCCGAGGCCCTCGCCCGGCTGGTCGACCTGCAGGCCGAGGCGGGCGTCGATGGCGTCGTCCCCTGCGGGAGCACCGGCGAGTCGGCCACCATGAGCCACGACGAACACGAGCGCGTGATCAGCGCCGTCATCGAAGCCGCCGACGGCCGGCTCAAAGTGCTGGCCGGCACCGGCTCCAACTCCACCGCCGAGTCGGTGAAGCTGACGCGTTTTGCTCGCAGCGCCGGTGCCGACGGCGCGCTGCTGATATCCCCTTACTACAACAAGCCCACCCAGGCCGGCCACGTGGTTCACTACCGCGAGGTGGCCGAGGCCGCCGACCTGCCGCTGGTGGTCTACAACATCCCTGGCAGAACGGGCGTCAACCTGCTGCCCGAGACCTTGGCCGAGCTGGCCGCGATACCTGGCATCGTGGCGCTCAAGGACGCCGCCGGGTCCATGGACCAGGCCATGCGAACAATGCAGCTGGCCGGCGACGACCTGACGGTGCTCTCGGGTGACGACTCGCTCACCCTGCCGCTGATGGCCCTGGGTGCCGGCGGGGTCATAGCCGTGGTTTCCAACCTGCTGCCCGCGCGCATGAAGGCGCTGGTGGACGCGGCTGCCGCGGGACAGATGGAGAACGCGCGCAACATACACCGCGAGCTTCTCCCGCTCATGCAGGCAATGTCGCTGGAGACCAACCCCATACCGGTCAAGACAGCCATGCAACTTGCCGGCCGTTGCTCGGCCGAGATGCGACTGCCACTTACCCCCATGACGGCCGAGAACAGCTCGGCGCTCGAAGCCGTCATGCGCGGCTACGACCTGCTGCAGGGATAAGGTGAAAGGATAATGGGCAAGCTGGTAAACATAACGGTGTGCGGAGCCGGCGGACGTATGGGCCGACGGATAATAGCGCTGGCCGAAGAGAACGGACTGCGGGTTACGGGCGCGCTGGAGGCACCGGGCCACCCGGCCCTGGGCCAGGACGCTGGCCTCGCGGCCGGGGTCGCGGCCAGCGGCGTCACCATCGGCGATGACCTGAAGGCCTCGTGGACCAAGGGCGCAGTGATAGTCGATTTCAGTTCACCCGCCGCTACGCTGGCCCAGCTCGAGTTCGCGGCCGGCAACGGCGCGCCGGTAGTAGTGGGCACGACCGGGCTCGACTCGGAACAGCGCGCGCGCGCTGAAGAGCTCGCCGCACGCACGGCCACCGTAATGGCATCGAACATGAGCGTGGGCATCACGGTGCTCGACAGCCTTGTCGAACAAGCGGTCAAAGCGCTCGGGGCCGGTTTTGATTGCGAAGTCCTGGAGCTGCACCACCGCCTCAAGAAGGACGCCCCCAGCGGAACTGCGCTGTCGCTGGCCGCTACCGCTGCCGCCGCCCGAGGGCTGGAGCTGCCGGTCTCCCTGGCAACGGCCAGGGAGGGCATGATCGGCGAAAGGCCGGACAACGAAATAGGCGTGGTCGCACTTCGCGGCGGCGACGCGGTCGGCGATCATACCGTCATGCTTGTGGGAACGGGCGAAAGACTCGAACTTACGCACAGGGCCGCGTCGCGTGACTGCCTGGCTGGCGGCGCGCTCAGGGCAGCGCTATGGGTAGCCGGACGGCAGCCAGGCCTGTACGGAATGCGGCAGGTCTGCGGCCTTGAGCCGGCTTGAGAACAGGAGCGGACGTTGGTCGGCCCCCCCGGAAAGCCCTGAATAACCAGCCCGGCACCCGAACAGCCGATTTGCAGGCTGTACCGATTCAAGATAAACCCTGCCCTTGGCTGTAACTGCTGGTAAACACGGAGTTATCATGGGCCGCCCGTCACAGGCCACCGTAGAACCGCAGCGAGTTTCACCCCTCTACAGCCGCGTGCGTTAATGGAACATCGCGTCTACATCGCCATCGGCAGCAACCTCGGCGACCGAGAAAACCACATTTCGGCGGCACTGTCTGCCATCGCCGAGCTGCCCGACACCAGGATCACCGGCCGCAGCTCCCTGTACGAAACCGAACCCCACGGCCGTGCCCGCAACTGGTTTCTTAACGCGGTGGTCGAGATCATAACCGGCTTCGAAGCCAAGGACCTGCTCAAGGAGCTGCTGGCCGTCGAAACCGCCGTGGGCCGCAGGCGCGGAGCAAAAACCAAGGCCACTAAGAACCAGAGCGTGTCGCGCGAGATCGACCTCGATATACTCCTCTTCGATGCCGTGGTGATGAAAACGCGGAAGCTGACGATCCCCCACCGGGAGCTCACCGCCCGGCGTTTTGTGCTGCTCCCCCTGGCCGAACTGGCCCCCGGACTGAGGCACCCAGTAACCGAGGAGACGATCTCTTCGCTTCTGGTCGCTGCAGAAGATGACAAGAAAGTAGTTCTTTACCGGCCGCCGAACACGGCCCGGCGCTAGCGGAGCGAACATGAAAATTTTTATCGACAGTGCCGACATGGGCGAGATTCGCGAGGCCATGTCCTGGGGAATAGTTGACGGCGCCACCACCAACCCGAGCCTTGCGGCCAAGACCGGCCGCCCGGTAGAAGAATCGCTGGTAGAAATCTGCGAACTCGTCAACGGACCGGTAAGCGCCGAGGTCATCGCGACCGACGCCGACGGCATGATCGCCGAGGGCCGCAAGTTGGCAGCCATGCACGAGCACGTGGTCGTCAAGTGCCCCATGACCGCTGATGGGCTGATGGCCACGCGCTGCCTGTCCGAAGAAGGCACGCGGGTAAACGTCACCCTCATCTTTCAGCCCGCCCAGGCCCTGCTGGCAGCGAAGGCCGGCGCGGCCTACGTGAGTCCTTTCGTGGGGCGACTGGACGACATAGGCGAAGACGGCATGGGTATGGTCGCCTCGATCGTCGAGATCTTCTCCAACTTTGATTTCGCCACCGAGGTCCTGGTCGCGTCCGTGAGGGGAACCTTTCACGCGGTGGAAGCCGCGCGCATGGGCGCCGACGTGGCGACCTGCCCCGGGTCGGTCATACGACAGATGATGAAACACCCGCTGACCGATCTCGGCCTGGAGCGCTTCCTGGCTGACCACCGCAAGCTCACCGGCTGAGCGAAAAACCCTCCGTCTAACGCTGGCTTTCGCTGCTTTCGCGAAGCAATTCCATCCGGGTCCCCGCCGCCCCCATCTCCAGCCGCCCTACGGCCACGGCAATGGAGAGCTTCACGCTCTCGGACGGGTCGGCCGAAGCCTCCCTGAGCAGTTTGAGAACTACCGCGTACTCGGCCAGTACCTCGTCAAAAAGCTTCAGTGACCCCCGATCGGGCCACCTGCGGCGACTTATTTCTGCGAATTGCTGCGCTCGTTCGAGCGGGTAATCAAAACGCTCTATCTCGCCGGTATGCAACCTGCTGCCATAGCCGGCCTGCACCATGTCGCGGCCGTCGGCCGCCAGCCCTTCGAGCAAGCCCAGGTGGGTCTCCACCAGTTCCGGGTAGCGGGTCCAGTAGCAGGACGCCACCGTCGCCAGCAACAGCAGCAGGACTACGTAAGCCCCCGTTCGCCCTTTCACTGCCCCCGACACCGTACCAGATACTAGCCATAGTCGTTGGATTTCTCCATGAAAAGTCCTTGACCCCGTCCGGGAGCGGGCTTAACCTCTAGGTGATCAAGCCCGCGATAGCATCGCTCGTGAGCGGGGGTGGACAACCTTGAAAGAGCTGCCAAAAGTCTACTTCGAACAACTACTCGAAAACGCCCCCGACATCGTCATAGCGGTGGACAAGCAGGGCACGATAATCTTCTACAACGACGGCGCCGCCCAGACGCTGGGCTACGAGGCCAGCGAAGTCATGGGCGAGCACGTGGCCATGCTCTACCCCGACTCCGAGCACTCGCACGCGGTCATGGACGCCTTGCGTTCGGACGACCACGGTGGTGCCGGACTGGTGAGAAACTTCGAGACGGAGTTTGTCGACAGCAGCGGCCATAAGGTACCCGTGGCGATATCGGGTTCGATCATTTACGACGGACGTCAGCGCGAACGCGGCAGCATAGGTTTTGCCAAGGACATCTCGGCCCTCATTCACAACGAGCAGCTGCACACCCTGGCCGAACTGGCGGTGAGCCTCGCCCACGAAATAAACACGCCGCTGGAAATAGTCGTAAACCAGTCGGCCATGCTCGACCGCTACCTGCACGATAAGGCGCAGGAGGACGACTACAAGGCCGAGCATGAACGGGTTACCTCCATCAACCGCGCGCTGAGGAGAATCCAGTCGATAGTAGAGCGCGTGGGCGAGATGGCCGCCAGCGGGCAGTACGGCACCACCGAGTACCTGCCCGGTCGAACCATGACCGACCTCGGCATGCGGCAGGAGGCTCCCTCCATCAACGGTAACACGGGCAAGAGCAGGCTGACGGGCCGGCATATACTCGTGGTGGACGACGACGAAGAGCTGGTTGTTTCGATGGCCCACCTGCTCGAAGCCGAGGGCTGCCACGTGCTCACTGCCAGCTCCGGGCTCGATGCGCTCAAGCAGGTCGGCAAAGAAAAAATCGACCTCGTGCTCAGCGACGTGGTAATGCCCGACATGGACGGCTACGACTTGCTGCAGGAGCTCAACGCCCGCCACAGCGACCTGCCGGTGGTGCTCATGACCGCCTATTACTACGACAAGGATCACGTCCTCAAGCGGTCCCGGGCGGTCGGTCTGAAGGACGTGATCTTCAAGAAACCGATAGACCCCGACCGTCTCGTCGAGCTCATCGACGCCCGTGTTCGCGCTTAAACGCCGCCGGGGGTAAACCTGTCGCCGCGATGGCGATACGCATAAACCGCGTTTATACCCGTACAGGGGATGATGGACTGACCTCGCTGGTAGGTGGCGACCGGGTTTCAAAGAACCACCCGCGGGTGGACGCCTACGGCGAAGTAGATGAGCTCAACAGCGTACTCGGCCTGGTTCGCGCGTCGCTGGGCAGCACCGGAAAGAACGGCTCGGGCATGCCCGAAGCAGACAACGCCCGCTTGCAGTCGCTGCTCGGGCGGCTGCAGCAGGAGCTGTTCGACCTCGGCTCCGAACTGGCGACGCCGCCCTCGAGTTCGCGACCCGGCTCCAAAAGCATCGGCGACGAGCACATTGCCTGGCTCGAGCAGCAGATGGACGAGCTGCAGGAAGACCTCGAGGAACTGAAATCCTTCGTGCTGCCCGGGGGAGGCGAAACCGGGGCGCGACTGCACCTGGCGCGTACCGTCTGCCGACGGGCCGAGCGCAAAGTAATCGGCATGGCCCACAACGACACCCTGCCCGCTGGCCCGGTGCGCTACCTCAACCGGCTGAGCGACCTGCTCTTCGTCATGTCGCGTTGGGCGGCCAGGAAATCCGGCATCGAGGAAACGCTGTGGCAACACGGCCTCGAAGACAGCCGCAAGGAAGACTAACGCAGCATGAAAGAGGGCCTCTACTTCAAGCAACTCGCGATCGGCGACATGGCCAACTACGTCTACCTGATCGGCGACCAGGCGGAGCGCAAAGCGGTGGTGGTTGATCCCGCGTGGGACATAGACGCCATACTCGAACAGCTCGACAAGGACGACATGGAACTGGTCGGCGCCCTGGCGACCCACTACCACCCCGACCACATCGGCGGCGACATGATGGGCCTCAGCATCGAGGGCCTCGACACGCTGCTGGAAAAACGGCCAGTGAAGATTTATATCCACAAAGCCGAGGCGCCTTACGTGGCCCAGACCACCGGGCTTGAGAGCAGCGACTACGTGGCGGTTGATGGCGAGACCACCCTCGACGTGGGAAAGATTCCTGTTCGTTTTCTGCACACTCCCGGCCACACGCCGGGCTCGCAGTGCTTCCTCGTGGACGGCAACGTCGTATCGGGGGACACGCTTTTCATCGGTGCCTGCGGGCGGGTGGACCTGCCCGGAAGCAACCCCGAAGACCTCTACTACAGCCTCAAGCAGAAGCTGTCGGCCCTGCCCGACGACACCGTCGTTTACCCCGGCCACAACTACGCGACGGACAGCAGCTCGACCATAGGCGCCGAGAAGAAGTCCAATGTTTTCATGCGCTTTGAAAACCTGCAGCAGTTCCTCTCGATGATGGGCGTAGCCGGCTGAGAGGCCGGTTCTGCCAGGTATTCAGGGCCCGGCCCGGGGGCTGTTAGCGACAGCTGGGCCAGCCGTCTTCTTCCCACTTGACCCCGCCCCGATAGATCCACTGCCCGGTCTAAATCGTGGTAAGAAAACCTGTTCAAAGGCCCGCCTTAACCCTTGACATCGCTGGGTCGAGAACATAATCACGTCTTCTGTAAGCGGCGAAAGCAAGGCTTACAACAACGAAAAAGCTAAGGAGAAATCAACTGTTATGAGAACCATAAAAGCACTCTCACTTGCCACACTATTCGCGTTGACGGGCCTGTTCGGCTCGGGCCTGCTCGCGTCAGAGGCCCACGCGGCCATGACCAAAGACGAGGCCAAATGCCGCAGCACGATCTTCAAGACAACGTCCAAGTACCAGGCCGGTGCGTGGAAAGCCGTGGCGGGATGTCACAAGGGCAAGCTCAAGGGCAAGGTCGGTGCCGGCGTTGACTGCAACGACCCCATACAAGCCGACATCAAGGGCAAGCTGGGCAAGGCTGCTTCCAAGATTCGCGATTCGCTGGGTGGAGCCAAGGACAAGTGCGCTGACAAGACAACTGGAGACGCGCTATCCAACGTACTGGCAGTCTATGGCCGCTGCCCCTCGCCCGGTGAAATCACCGACGACGGCGGCGCCACGGACGGCATAGACGATTTTTCTGAACTGGCCGACTGCCTGATCGCGGTCTCGGACAGTCTCATCGGCCTCACGGCCAGCGAGGTCATGGGTGACCCGAATCACGCCTCGCTCAGCAAGGACTTGGCGAAGTGCCAGGGCACGATCGGAAAAAGCACGGCCAAGTTGATGGCAACCATCAGCAAGGAACGAGGCAAGTGCCAGGCCGGGGCCGACAAGGCCGGCGGCAACATAGACTGGACCTGCGGCTCTTTTGACGGCAAGGGCAAGATCGCCAGCACCGGTCAGAAGTTCAAGGACGGCATAACCAAGGCTTGCCTGGGCGACGAGGATACCCTCGACGCGCTCGATTCCTGCGGCGACACCCCCGCCCAGCTGCAGGCTTGCCTCGTGGACACCATAGCCGCCAAGGTGGGCAACGGCATGACAGCCATGCTCTTCGAGCTTCCCGGCGTCTGCCCCAGCGGAGTACAGGTGACCACCTTGGCCGGCTTTGGCCAGCAGCGCACCTCCACCGAGCTCAGCCTGGGCTGGACCGGACTTGCCCACGGCGTCGACATCCTCGACGGCTGGGTAGGCGAAGCCAACCTGGCCTGTGACACGGACTGCGACAACTGCGCAGTGTCAATACTGCCGGTAGACAAGTCCATGGGTAACTGCCGCTGCGACAACGACCCCACCATAAGCTGCGACGAGCCTTTCAGTGCCGAGGACGCAGACGACTGTGGCGCGGGCAACGAGTGCATCTGTCGTTTCGGACCACCCCTTGCCCTGTCCAGTGCCGGAGTACCGGTGTGCGTACTGACCCAGATTGCCGAGGAGCTCACCGGCAGCGCCGACGCCGGCACGGCCCTGGCCAACACGACGATACAGGGCGAGAGCAGCGTGTACACGGGCATCACCGTGACCCAGCCGTGTCCCACCTGTGACGGGGGCACCTGCAACGGAGGACCGCGGGATGGCCTGGCCTGCGCGGTAGACGCCGTACACCCGACCTTCGGCAACAGCAGTTTTGACTGCCAGCCGGACCCGGGCACGCGCATCCCGGGCACCGTAAAGACGGTACTCAACACCACCACGGAGAATTCTTCCCTGGGCTTCGACCTCACCTGCGACCCACCGCTCGCGGCCACTGCCTGTGCCTGCGCGGTGTGCAGCGGGGACAGCACGGTGGCGTGTAATTCAGACGCCGAGTGCGCGGCCGTAGGCGCAGGGCTCTGCGACAGCAACGGCGGCGGCTCGGCGCGCTTTCCCAATGCCTGCCTCGATGGCGTGTGCAGTGACTCGGGCGACGGCGTGCACGGTGTCTGCGACACGAGCCCGACCAGCCAGTTCTGCGACGGCCAGCTGCGCGCCAACGGCGACGGTTACATACCCTGCTCCAGCGACGCTGATTGCGACGCCCTTGACCCGGAGTGCGACGGCGGGGACTGTGGAAACTGCGGCGGTGCTGCCCTGCGATCCTGCTTCCTCGATCCCATCACTGTCTCGGGCGACCCCGGGCTCAACAGTTCGAGCCTGGTTGCAACCTGGTGCACGCCCCCCACCAGCAACTCGGCGGTCAACAACGCCGGCGGCTCACCCGGTCCGGGTCGCCTGGACGTGCGTTTCGACTTCACCGGGTACTGTCCTGATGGAGTCACAGAGTTTGAGACACCGGGCGGATCTAACTGCCCCTGACTGGCGGATCGACAGCGCCCCGACTCGACACATGGCCCCCGCGGTGGTTACTCCACCGCGGGGGTTTTTCTTTGCGTAACAGGGATCATCGGATCCGCCTCGCGGCCAATTCAAAAAAAAAGGCCTTCACCACAACTTTCCCCACCCTGTTGGGGGGGTTTCGCCATTGACACCCCCCCCCTAATAGACTAGTTTCGCGCAGTGCCCATGTCTCCGAGAAGACTGCTCACACGGCGGAAACAGGAATCCCGCGCTCACACTACAACAACCCTTCCCGGTAATGGGGAATTAACAGAGAGGAGAGAAAATCCATGTCAAGCAAATGGACAGGAGTAGCTGCAGCGGCAATCGCGGCACTGGTACTGGCGTTGGGGGTACCGACAGCGGATGCCCAGATTACCAAGGACGAGGCCAAGTGCCGAGGCACGATTGGCAAGAATGTGACCAAGTACGTGGCTACCGCGTGGAAGGCCGTCGGCGGCTGCCACAAAAGCCGCGACAAGGGCAAAGTGGGTGCGGGCACCGACTGCAACGACCTGGGCCAGGCCGATATCAAGGGTAAACTCACCAAGGCGGCCGCCAAGCTCCGCTCTTCGATAGGCGGCGCAAAAGACAAGTGCGCTGACAAGACCACTGGTAACCCGTTCACCAACGTATTGGACCAGTACGGACGTTGTCCCTCACCGGCCCAGGCCACCGACGACGGCGGTGCTGGCGACGGCATCGACGACTTCGCCGAACTCTCGGATTGCCTCATCGGCCTGGCCGACGCCACGGTTGAGATGGCATCTAAAGAGATCAACGGCCTGCCTGACAATCCTACCGGATTGTCAAAGGACCAGCTCAAGTGCCGTGGCGCCATTGCCAAGAACGCGGGCAAGCTGGTCGCGACAGTGGGCAAGGAGCGCAGCAAGTGCCAGGCGGGCACCGACAAGTCGCTGGGGCCCATTTCCTGGGTCTGCGGCAGCGCCGATCCCAAGGGAAAAATCGCCAGTACGGCGGGCAAGACCAACGACGGTATCGCCAAGGCCTGCGCCCTGTCCAAGGCCGAATTGGACGCGATCGATTCCTGCGGTGACACTGTTGCCCAGTTGCAGGCCTGCGTGACCGCCGACGTGGCTATAACGAACGGTGGCGGCACGGTGGCCATGGCCTTCGAACTGCCCGGCAACTGTCCGGCCAGCTTCCCCGTGCTGTTCAACGCCGGCTACGGCGCCCAGCTCACCAACTCCGAGCTGGATTCGGGATTCAACGGTGGCGCCCACGACGTGGACATCGTTGACGCCTTCCAGAGCGCGGTGCTGACCGCCTGCGACGGCGACTGCGCCAACTGCGTGGTCACCGAGGACCCGTCACCGGGCTACTGCCGTTGCGATAACGACTTGACCACCACCTGCGACGAGCCCTTCGTGGCCGACGCCGATGATTGCGGCGGCGACACCTGCAACTGCTTCTTCGGCCCACCGCTGGCGCTGTCGAGCTCGGGCACCCCGGTCTGCGTGATCAACGAGATCACCGGGCCGCTGGACTGCAACTGCGACGGGATCACCGGCGAGTGCACTGGCGACTGCAAGATCGGGCTGACTTCGCGCCTGCACCAGGGCATAGGCCAGACAAAGCCATGCCCGACCTGTGAGGGCGGTACCTGCAGCGGCGGGCCCCGTGACGGCCTGGCCTGCACCGTGGACGCCACTCACCCCGACTTCGGACCCGGTGCCATAGAGTGCCCCCCCGACGCGGGCTCTAAGATCAGCGACCTGTCGATCGCGCTCAACCTGAACCACGGAGTGGCCAGCTTGCCGTTTGGCACGCAGTGCGATGCACCGCTGGCAGCCAGCAGCTGCGCCTGTGCAGTATGCAGCGGCGACAGCACGGTTGGTTGTAACTCCGACGCCGAGTGCACGGCCCTGGGTGCCGGCACCTGCGACAGCAACGGTGGCGGCGCTGGGCGCCTCCCCAACGGCTGCGCCGCAGACGGGGTGTGCGGAGTTGACCCGGACGACCCCAGTGGCCAGGAAGGGATCTGCACCAATGCTGCTAACGTGGTTACTTTCTGCGACGCTCAACTGCGTGCCAGCGGCAAGGGTCTTATTCCCTGCTCCAGCGATGCTGACTGCGACGTGCTCGATTCGGAGTGTGACGGAGGCGACTGCGGCGACTGCACGTTGGTGCAGGGTCGTGACTGCTACCTCGATCCTATCGAGGCAGCGGGTGACCCCAGCCCCTACGGCGGCGACATGGGAGCCATATTCTGTGTGCCGCCTACCGCCAGCCCGGCCGTGAACAACGCCGGCGGGTTACCGGGGGCAGGCAGGGTAACGATCAACTTCGACTACCACGGAATTTGCGACGACGGCGTGACCGCCTTCGAAGCGCCGGGGGGATCGAACTGCCCGTAACGCCCGGCTCTATTGAGCGTCAGCCCCCCGAAAGGGGCTGAACGAACGACGCCCCCGCAGTGGACCAACCCGCTGCGGGGGTTTTTCTTTGCTCGTGTTTTCCGGACCGCTACCCTTAGGGCTCAGGCGCGGGCGATGTCGCCGGCGATGAACAGGTGGGTCAGCCAGGCGTTGGTGAGCTTCTCGAGCACGCCGTTGGCACGCAGGCGATCGTTGAGGTTGGCAAAATCAACCCGGTCAAGTCGCTGGTCCTGGTTGAAGCAGGAGAACACCGGCGGCAGCTCTTCACCGGTTTCGGGATCGATGTGCTTCTGCAGGCACTGGGCGCAGATCTCTTTCATCATGCACTGCATGGTGGAGTTGATAGACCCCAGGGCCAGCAGGTCGGGCGACAGGAACTTCGCGTGGCTGCCACGCACCGCCTGCGCCACGGCCGACATCATGCGATCCGAGCCGATGGCTATAAGCCTGGAGGCCTCGGCAACATCGATGAGCGGCTCACCCATCTCGCCCTTGGCGTAAGCTTCGAGAGCCTGCAACACGTTGCCCACCGTGCTGCGATCCTGGTCACGGCGGGGCTTTATAGGCTCGCCCTGGTCGACCGACCACACCACCACGTCGGCGGCAGCCTCGATGTCGTCCACGTGGTAAACATCGTCGGGGCTCTTGTAGGCCGCAAAATAGATGACCTTGTTGCCGCGCTCGCGCATGGCACGGCCGATTGAAAACTGCACAGCGTTGCCAAGGCCACCGCCGAAAAGGATTATGGTTTCGCCCGTGGGTATCTCGGTAGGCGCGCCGGTGGGTCCCATGAGCACCAGCGGGGTGCCCGGCTCCCAGGTGGCACACAGTCGCGAGCTGCCCCCCATCTCGAGCACTATGGTCGAGAGCAGTCCCTGCTCTCGATCGACCCAGGCCCCGGTGAGTGCCATGCCCTCGGCGGCAAGCGTGGTGCCGTTGACCTCGGGGGCAAGCGTCTCGTAGTTCTGCAGGCGGTAGAACTGCCCGGGCTCAAAGTGCCGGGTGGCAAAAGGCGCCTTGACCACTACCTCGATGATATTGGAGGTGAGCCTTATGACTTCGTGCACGCGCGGCATCAGACCTTCTTCGAGCCGAGCGGCCATAGTGTCCCACTCGCTCTCGCGGACGGGTTGGTCGGCGGCATCGAGTCCGGCTATCTCGTCGGCAAAAAGATTGACTATCTGCGGGTAACCGTCGCGGGCCGAGGCCATGGCCTTGACCACGTTGCCGGCATAGTCGGGATGGTTGTCGCCGAAGTAAGAAACCAGCCGCTGCGGGCCACCTTCGGCGCCGGACGTATGCGAGGTGAACACCCCGGGCTTGCCCTCGAACGGCTCGTCGACCACGGGGTAGGGAGACGGCCCGTCCTGGCCTGAACCGTTCTGGCTGGCGCTATCCTTCTCTATCCGAAAGCGCTTGAAGAACCTGCCGCGTTCATCCATCTCGAAACTGCCCGGATGCTCGCGCTCGTAAACCACGTTGGGCGAAGTGCCGGCGGCGACAAACAGGGCGCGGGCGGGTAGTTTCACGGTCTCTCCCGTGCCGGCCCAGCGACCGTCAACCCCTTCCTGCTGCTCGAACAACAGCCCGTCAAGCGCGCCGTACTCGTCCTGCAGCGCCTCGGTGGGGCTGAGCGTCTCGGCGTACCAGATGCCTTCTTCCAGCGCCTTGCTCACCTCTTCGTGGTTGAGCCTGTAGGCCGGCGAATCGACCAGGCCCTTGCGGTAGGCCATCGTCACGCCACCCCAGGACCTCAGCAGTGGTACGAAATTGGGCAGCTCACCGGCAGCCTCGGCGCGGCCTCTCTCGGCTCGGATCGCGCGGCCGTGCTCGAGAAACTCATCGAGTATGGCCGGCTCTTCATCACCAAAATATAACGCGCGTACGGCTTCCTCACCGTTTTCTTCAACAAGGGTCTCGTAGCGGTCCAGCGTCTTCTCTACCTGCACCGGGTAGTAGGCCATGACCTCGGTGCTGGTGTCTATTGCTGTCAGGCCTCCACCCACCACCACCGCTGGCAGGCGCACCTGCAGGTTGGTCATCGATGATTTCTTCTGGGCACCGGTCAGCTGCAACCCCATCAGGAAGTCAGACGCCTTACGCACGCCCCTGATGAGATTGTTCTTCATCTTGAGCACCGTCGGCTTGCCCGCGCCGGTGGCTATGGCGACGTGGTCGAAGCCGAGCTCCCAGGCGTCTTCAATCATCAGGGTGCCGCCAAAACGCACCCCACCGTAAGCCCTGAACCTCGGTTGCCGCGACAGGCACGCACGCATGACCTGGAGAAAGTTCTTGTCCCAGCGCACGGTGATGCCATACTCGGCCACGCCGCCGAAACCCATGAGCGGACGCTCGTCGAGCTCCTCGTAGAGTTCCGAAAAATCGGCTACCGGTTCCGGCGCCGGCCCACCCAGACCCTTGGGCAGGGGTTCGAGCTTGAGGCCGTCGACACCGACCACGCCGAAACCCTCTGTCAGCAGGTAGTGGGCAAGAGTGTAACCGGCGGGCCCGAGCCCCACCACGAGCACGTTGCGCCCGTTGTAAGGCTTGGTCTGCGGGCAGCGACGGTTGATGGGATTCCACCTGCTCAGGAGGCTGTATACCTCGAAGCCCCAGGGAAGGTCGAGCACGTCGGTGAGCACGCGGGTTTCGATCTGGGGGATGTTGACCGGCTCAAACTTCTGGTAGATGCAGCCCTTCATGCAATCGTTGCATATACGGTGACCGGTGCCCGGCACCATGGGGTTGTCGATCATGATCAACGCCAGGGCCGCGATACTGTCACCCTCGGCCTGGCAGGCGTGCATTTCCGAGATTTTTTCGTCCAGCGGGCAACCGCCGAGCTCTATGCCAAGCGGGTTACTGGCCAAGTGGCCGTCCTTGCCGAACACGCCCTTGCTGCAGGAGTCCTTGTCGCGGGCGTGGCAAAGTATGCAGTAGTCGACTTCGGACATGACCTGCTTGCGATCGTAGCGACGGTCGGTGAGTTCAAAGCCGTCGCGACGACGCATGCTGTCGGCGGGGCCTTCCATGAGCCACGGCCGCTCGGGGTCCGGATGCTCGAGCTCCACGAGCTGGTCGAAGTCGATTTTCTCGGGGGTCTTGAAGCTGGCCCAGCCCGAGGTCAGCGATTGCTGATCGCCCTGGCTGGAGCGAACGCGACACCATAGGGCCGCATCGCCGAGAAACTTATCGGCCAGCGCTTCACCCTCGGCGCCCCCGGATGACCAGGAGTCCAGCGCGTCGATGGTGCCGTGGGCCGGCGAGTCATCCGGATCGGCCAGCAGGTCACAGACGAGGGCAGAAAAAACGAGCTCAGCGTGGGCCGTGGTGGCCCCCGCCCCTGATGCGAGGTCGAGCACGACCTGGTCAAAAGCGTCGGCGTCGAAGCCCTGCAGATCATCGTCGGTGATTTTCTTTACACGCTTGCCGAGAAACTGCTTCTTGAACTGCCACAGCGGGCCCAGCTCTTTGACGCCTTCGGCCAGCTCGCCAACGGCCGCTTCTATGCCGAAAAGCTGCGCAACGAAGGTCGACTGGCTGCTGGCCATCTCGACCAACAGGTTGCTCTCGTCTACGGCCGAGATCTCGGCACCAGAGCGGTACTGCTCAAAACGGGCCGCTAGCCCGGCGTCGGCCGCCGCCAACCAGGAGTAGAAGCGCTCGCTCAGTTCGGCCAGGCGGGCCGGGTCGAAGAGGTCCTGGTAAGAGAATCCATCGATCTTGAGTTGCAGCATATAAGTGTAAGTCGATCCGTAAGGGGTATGCCTTTCAGGCTATACGGGCGACGCCAGCGGCAGCGGGACGGTACCACCCGCTCTTTCTAAGGGCAACAGCAAACAGCGGCCCCAACCGCATCCCGGCGCGCGGTTTGCCCCGGCCGTTAGAGACCGTTAGTTTTCTCGATTCGTCGGTGACCGGCCCCGGGGCGGCGCGACAAGACTCAGCGGAGCAGGCAAAGCATGGCAGTAAAAACCGAGGCCTGGGTACTACACGCAGGCGAAAAAGGCGGCAGCCCGGTGAGCACCGAGCTGGTACGCGAAACTTTTGAATTCGACGAGCCCGGCCCGCAGGAAGCCCTGGTGGAGCCGCTTATTGGCTGCATGGAAGGCAACATGGGCCACGCCATCGAGCGGCGGCCGATAGATATCTGCCTGGCCCGCGGCGAAGACCGCGTGGTCATAGGCAACGCCGGCGTGGTGCGCGTGGGCAAGGTTGGGGACGAGGTCAGCACCGTCAAGGAAGGCGACACCGCCATTCTCTTCTGCAACGGAAAGGCCGATGCCCACGGCTACCCCGAGAGAATCTTTGCCTACGACGCCGAGGGCAGCGTGGGCATGCTCGCGAAGCAAAGCCGCTTTGGCCAGTCGCAGCTCATCCCCCTGCCCAGCAACACGAAGTACTCGTTGGAGCAGTGGGCCGCGTTCTCGCTGCGCTACATAACGGCGTGGTCCAACTGGGAGCTGGCCTACGGCACCCTGCGCTTGCTCCTCAACGAAACCGACCTGCCCAGGCCGCGGGTGTGGGGCTGGGGTGGCGGCGTCACCATGGGCGAGCTCGGGCTGGCAAAACACGCCGGCTGTGATGTCACCCAGGTGGCTTCCACCGACGACCGCCTGGCCATGATAGAGGCCCAGGGCATTCGCCCGGTTGACCGCCGCGAGTTCAAGGACCTGTATTTTGACAAGTCACGTTTTCGCAAGGACGAGGACTACACCAAGGCTTACACCGCGGCCGAGAAGACCTTTCTCGCCAAGGTGCGCGACATTACCGACGGCGACATGGTGAACATCTTCATCGACTTCGTCGGCGCGCCGGTGTTCAGGGCCACGCTCAAGGCACTGGCGCGTGAGGGCGTGGTGACCACGGCGGGCTGGAAAGAGGGCATGATGATTGAGCTGGTGCGAGCCAGCGAGTGTATCGCCCGCCACCAGCACGTGCACACGCACTACGCGCGTTACAGCCAGGGCGTGGCGGCCGTGGCCTTTGCCGAAGAGCACGGCTGGCTGCCGCCTGCCGACGAGCACGTTTACGGCTGGGACGAAGTGCCCGACCTCTTCAAGGACTACAACGCGGGCAACACGGGATGGTTCCCGGTCTACCGCATCAACGACTGAAGCGCCCCGGGCTGAAACCCACGGAGCAAGCGAGGAAAAAATGGCGATTTCAAAAGTAGCAGTACTGGGTGGCGGGCAGATGGGTGCCGGCATAGCCGAGGCCATAGCCTCGCGTGGCGTAGAGGTCGTGCTCGTCAAGGCGACCCCGGGTCCGTCGGACGCGGCCAGGGCCGGGATCGAGAAGGGGCTGGCCAGACGGGTCGACAAGGGCAAGCTCGAGCAGGCAGACGCCGACGCGGTGTTAGCGCGTATAAACTTTACCGACGACCTGTCGCAGGCCGCCGACGCCGACCTGCTCATCGAGTCCATTGTCGAAGACCTCGAAATCAAAAGAACGCGCTTCGCCGAGGCGGACGGCATCCTCAAGGAGGGGGCCATACTCGCGAGTAACACATCGACCCTGTCTATCTCCGACATGCAGGACGCGGTGTCGAGAAAAGACAGGTTCATCGGCCTGCACTTCTTCAACCCGGCCACGATGATGAAGCTGGTCGAGGTAGTAGGCACCGACTCCACCGACGCCGCGGTGCTCGACGAGGTCGTGGCTTTCGTCGAACAGATCGGCAAGACACCGGTACGGGTGAAGGACGCCACCGGGTTTATCGTCAACCGACTGCTCACCCCTTACATGGTCGACGCCATCCGTTGCCTGGAAGCGGGACTGGCCGACATCGCCGGCATAGACGCGGCCATGCAGCTGGGAGCCAACCATCCCATGGGCCCGCTCGCGCTGGCCGACTACATAGGGCTGGACATCGTCTGCGCCATGGCTGAAAACCTGCACGAGACCTTCGGCGAACCCACCATGGCACCGACCCCCTTGCTCAAACGCCTGGTCGAAGAAGGCAAGCTCGGGCGCAAGTCGAAGCTGGGCTTTTACGACTACTCCGAGCGTCCACCGGTGCCCAACCCCGACCTCCCCTGAAGAGGCCAGGCAGCTTTTTTGACACACCCCGGGCGGGGTAATAGCCTCACGGTATTCCAACGCGAGGAGGCCCCACACATGGCCCAGCCTGCAACAGCAAGCACGACCGATACCCTGGACACGAACCCCCCGACCTTCGACATCCTGAGCCCCGTGAGCGGCCAGGTCGTCGGCAACCTGCCGCAGATGGACCGCGGGCAGGTGGAAGCCGTGGTCGCGCGCTGCCGCGAGGCCCAGGCGGTCTGGGCGGCACTGAGCTTCAGCCAGCGCGCAAGGATGTTGCGCGACTACCGCGATCTGCTCGTCTCCCGCAAGGAAGAGATCGCCGACGTGGTCATCTCAGAAACCGGCAAACCCCGGGTAGACGTGTTTGCCACCGAGCTTTTCTATATCTGTGATGGCATAGGCTACTGGGGTCGCAACGCGGCCCGCCTGCTGGCCGACCGGCAGGTTTCGACCCACCTGCTCAAAACAAAAAAGGCGATCTCGACCTACAAGCCCCGCGGCGTCATCGGCATGATCACCCCGTGGAACTTTCCGCTGACGTTGACCATCGGCGAGGCCATCCCCGCGCTGATGGCGGGTAACGGCGTGGTCATAAAGCCCGCGTCGGCAACACCGCTGTGCGCCGAACTGTGCTGCCGACTGGCCGACGAAGCGGGGCTGCCCGAGGGCCTGCTGGCCACCGTCACCGGGCGGGGTGGCACCGGCGATACGCTCATCGATTTTGTCGACATGGTGTCGTTCACCGGCAGCGTAGAGACCGGCCGCAAGGTGCAGATGCGCTGCGCCGAGCAACTCAAGCCCACGACCATGGAGCTGGGCGGCAAGGACCCGGCCATCGTGTGCGCCGACGCTAACCTTGACCGGGCCGCCAACGGCTGCGTGTGGGGCAGCATGGTCAATCTCGGCCAGGTCTGCATGTCTATCGAGAGGGTCTACGCCCACGAGGACATATACGACGAATTCGTCGACAAGGTGGTCAACGTTGTAGGCCAGATACGCCAGGGACTGGGCGAAGATGCCGACGTGGGGTCAATAATACACCCGCCCCAGCGCGACATCATCGAAGACCAGCTCGACAAAGCCCGCGCCAGCGGCGCTACCGTGCTCGCCGGCGGAGCCCGGCCCCAGCTGGAAGGCTGCTGGTACCAGCCCACGGTACTGGTCGACGTCAACCACGACATGGAGATCATGCAGGAAGAAACCTTCGGGCCGGTGATCGCGATACAGAAGGTAAAAGACGACGCCGAGGCCATCCGCCTGGCCAACGATTCGCGCTTTGGTCTTTCAGCCTCGGTCTGGTCGCGCGACAAGGAAGGGGCCACCAACATAGCGCGCCGCGTGGAAGCCGGCGCCGTCTGCATCAACGATCACATGATCCACATGCTCATACCCGAAGTGCCCATGGGCGGCATCAAGGAATCGGGCATAGGCCGGCGCAACGGCGAAGAAGGCATACGCAAGTTCTGCAGTCAGCAAACCATTGTCATCGATCGCTTCGGTACGAACAAAGAACCCATCTGGTACCCGGCACCCAAGGCGCTGGCCGGTGTCCTGCGCAAGGTTCTCAACCTGCTGTACCGGTCGAGCTGGAAGAACAAGCTGGCTTCCTGAGCTGCGGCTCCTTTCGTCCGGGCCGGCTGGTCGCCTTCAGGCCCGGTCGTAGTCTGTCGTTGCTTCTCCCGGGCCGGCAACGACGTCGAACAGGCCACGCGCCAGCTCCACCATCTTGGCCACGCTGACCCCCCCGGGGGAAACAGCGTCGCGCCAACGAGCGGGTATAGCGTCGAGACCCAGGAAGGCCCCGGAGGCGGCGCCCGCCATCGCGGCTATCGAGGTCACCGAACCTCCCAGCGACATAGCCCGGCATACCGTGTCGGTGTAGCTCTCGCTGTGCTCTGCAAAACACCAGGTGGCGGTAACCACCGACCCCAGTGCCGAAGAATTGTTACCAAGTGTCTCAACCACCGTCGCGTCGCTGCGCGAACGCCCGACCATGGCAGCGGCGGCCTTCAAGCGAGACGCGAACTCCCTCGTCCGGGTCTCGCCCGCGAGGGTCTCGAGCAGTCCAGCCCCCGACAAGGCCTCGCCGGAAGCCAGCAGGGCCAGCGCCACCGTCATCGCGTGGAGTACGGCGCCCTCGCCGGACAACAAGTGCTGGTGGGTAAGCCCGGCAGCCTCCTCGGCCAACCAGCGCAAGGTCTCGGCATCGTCGGACAGCAGCAGGCCGACCGGCGCAGACCTCAACGCAGCGCCGTTGCCAAATGATTCCCTGCCACCAACCGAATGCCCGGCTTCATTCCAGTGCACGCCATCGCGCAGTCTGCGCAGGGCCGCGTCGCTGCCCTGCCCCCAACTCTGCTTCGGATCCCAGGCGGTCAACATCCTCAGGGCAAGATCCTCGCCATCAAAATCCGGAGCCACGACCAGCGAGGCTGCCACGGCCGCAGTCGACAGCGCGGCGGGTCCCGGGGCGCCCGGCATGAGCTTGGCCAGGCCCGCTACCCCACCGAAACGCGGGGCTATAGCCTCTCGGTTCAGGCCTTCAACGCGCGCGCCCATGGCCTCGCCAACAAGCATGCCGACCAGGCATCCCTCGAACGAACTTTCACTTAAATCAGTCAACAGCAGAGCTTCCCATTGCCAGTAACTGTTTCTTTTGCAATAAACGCAGGGCGAATGAAAAGACTACTCATAACAGGGATCTCGGGCGGACAGGGCCGGCTGCTCGCCAAGAGGCTGTCAGAGGGCTGGCAGATCACCGGCGTGGACCGCGTCCCATGGGAGGGCGCACCCGAATATGTTGACGTAAAAACGCTCGACCTGCGCAAGAAAAAGTTCGAAGACGTGCTGCGCAAAAACCGCCCGGACGCCGTGGTGCACCTTGCCTTCGTGCGTCACTTTCGCGGCAGCAACGAGCTGCGCCACGAGGTCAACGTCGGTGGGACGCGCCGCTTGCTCAACTCCTGCGCCCGCTACGGGGTCAAGCAGGTGGTCGTGCTCTCGAGCGCCTACGTCTACGGCGCGTTGCCTGAAAACCCCATGTACATGGCCGAGGACAGCCCTCTGAACGTGGCACGCAATTTTCCCGACATCCGCGACCTGGCCGAGGTGGAAGGCCTGGTCTCGAGTTTCCTGTGGAGGTACCCGGAAATCTCGACGTCGATCCTGCGGCCGGTAAACACGCTGGGCTACTACGTGCACAGTGCCATCGGCAGCTACCTCGGATTGGATATTGTGCCGACAGTGACCGGCTTCAACCCCATGCTGCAATTCATACACGAAGAAGACGTGTGCGAGGCGCTCGCGCTGGCCATAGAAAAACAGCTGCGTGGCGTGTTCAACGTGGCCGGGCCGGGCGCGGTGCCCTTGAAAACTGCGATACACGAAATCGGACGGCGGCGCATATCGGTGCCGGAGCCGTTGGCCCATCTCATCATCCGCGAGCTTTTTCGCTTCCGCGTCTACGACTTCCCGCCCGCGGCCATGGACTTCATAAAATACCCGTGTACGGTTGACGGCAGCAGTTTCGTAGAAGCCACGGGTTTCAAACCCTTGTTTTCACTTAGAGACGTATTCGCGAGCGTGGCCTGATGTTCTATTTCAACAAGGTGGCCGAACTGGCAGCCAGCGCCATACAGTCGGGGCTGTCCCTTTCTTCGTCCTCGCTTCCCGGCTTGCCGTTCGCCGACTTGTCCCGCGAGCTGTCCGACAAGATCGACCAGCTGCCCATTGACCTCAACGAATACGGCTACGACCCCTGGGGATTCAACCCCGATGTACTCAAGACCTCGATGATGACGGCTGCCATTCTCTACCGCCATTATTTCAGAGTCGTTTCCGTCGGCATGGACAGGCTGCCGCCCGGCCGCGTGCTGCTGGTGGGAAACCACGCCGGGCAGATCGCCTTTGACGGCATGATGGTGGCCACGGCGATGCTGCTCGAGGCTTCGCCACCGCGGCTGGCTCGCGGCATGGGCGAGTACTGGCTGGCGACCCTGCCCTGGCTCAACGTCCTGTTGGACCGCATGGGCCACTCCATCGGCACGCCATCGACCTGCGCCGAGATGCTCAACAGGGACGAGTGCGTGCTGGTGTTTCCCGAGGGAGTTCGCGGCATGAACAAGGTCTACGCAGACGCTTACCAGCTGCAGGACTTCGGTCTCGGTTTCATGCGGCTGGCACTGGAGACCAACACCCCGATAGTGCCGTTTGCCGTGGTCGGCTCCGAGGAGCAGGCCCCGGGCATCGCCAACCTCGAATCGGTGGCCGCCATGCTCAACATGCCGGCCTTTCCCGTTACGCTGACCTGGCCGCTGCTGGGGCCGCTGGGGATGTTGCCGCTGCCGGTGCGCTACCACATCGAGTTCGGGCAAGCCATGCACTTTGAAGGCGACCACAACGACGAAGACGACACCATCAGCCACAAGGTGGATGAAGTGAAGGACTCCATCCAGTCCATGCTCAGACGTGGACTGGCCGAGCGCACGAGCATCTTTCTGTGAGCCACGGCGACCGCAAACGAATCTTCGTGATGGGCGGCGGCGCGGCCCTCGGTGCCCACCAGGCTGGAGCACTGCAGTACCTCGACGAGCAAGGCATCAAGCCCGACGTGCTCATCGCCAGCTCCATCGGCGTGGTTAACTCCTGCGTGTACGCCTCGGTGGGAGCGCAGGGAGTGGTGCAGGCCTGGAAAGAATTCCAAGCCTTCCCGCGAATGTTCTACCCCACCCTGCGCGACAACCCCTTTACCGGGCTGGCGCTGTCGTCGATCGAAAGACTGGCGTCGGGCATAGAAGAGTTCATCGACTTTCCCGGCCTGATGGACAGCAGCATTGACCTGGAGTTCATACTGCTCAACCTCTCGACCGGCCGCGGCGAGATGTGGTCGAAACGCCACTGCCGCGATTGGCGCGAACTTCGCACCCTGTCGCGGGCGGGCTACTCCATCCCCCCGCTCTTTCCACCGGTGGAGTTCCAGGGCCAGCAATTTGTCGACGGCGGCCTGGCGTGGAACGTACCCCTGGGTTACGCCATCGAACTGGAAGCCACCGAGATCTACGTGCTGGCCCCGGTGAGCAGCACCCTCCCCTACCTGCCGCCAGTGGCTGGGCGGGTGGCTTACCTGCGCCGGTTGGCCGACGTCTTGTTCAGGACCATCGGCAACGTGGGGCGAATTCACGCGAGTCTCGACGACGGGCTTTTTCACGGCGTGCCGATAACTGTCATAGAGCCGGGCGAAGAATTCAGCGGAGCGGGGCTGCGCCTGCTCTTCCATTCCAGCCCGGAAAAAGCCGAGCGCCTGCTCGCGGCCGGCTACCGGGACGCCAAGCGGGCGGTCAACCGCCCGGACGTAGAAGAGCCCGTCGGTCATCTGCACGCCGTCTGAGCGGTAAGCCACGCCTGCGCTCCCCCCCGATCGGGGCAGCCCTGCCGTCTAAAAAAGCCTGTATCTGTCCCTTCAAGTTCTATTTCTCTACATAAAGTGGTTGCCGCAGGCCTGTTTCACCAGTTACCTTAGTACGTGGGGACCGTGCGCGCGGCCCCCACCCCACATGACAAAGCTGGCTTCCCTAATAACTCTCGTGACGCTGGCCACCGCAGCCCTGCTTCCGCTTGCGCTGCCCAGCAGTTCGGCTGCACTCAGCCGCCATGAAAACAGCTGCCGGGATCGCGTTGCGACTACCGCCCGGCGATCGGCCAGGCTGCTGCTCAAGGCGCGCGGAAAATGCGTGCGCGGCAAAGCCTCTGGCAAATTTGCACCTACCGTAGACTGTCTTCTCGACCCCGCCCCCTCGGGCCCTGGCACCGGCAGCGCCCTCGTGGACAAGAAGCTCGGCAAGGCCATCGATTATCGCGGAAAACTTGAACAGCGCTGCAATGCCAGCGTCACTGCCGCTGCCATAAGCGTTGACGGACTGTGCGCCGCCGTGGCTACGCTGCGGAGCAGCGAAAATCGAACCACCGAGGCTGAGTGGCAAGCCCTGGATGCCTGCGCGGCCGACCTGGGCAAAACCATTGGCGACAACCTCGCTGCGACCATCAACAAACCTGCCGCCGGCACACTTGGAGCCGAGGAAGCAGCTTGCCGCACGGAGCTGGCGCTGAGGCTTCGCAAATCGCTCGGACGGGGACTGGCCCTGACGGGCAAATGTTTTTCGGCTCTGGGCAAGGATCCCGCTGCTGGACTCAACTGTTACGCCGTGACCGGCTGGCCGGGAACGACTGCCAGCACGGGCGACACCAAGCTGGACTCCAGGATGACCAGGCCCTCACTGACCCTGTTGCAGGAGATAACCGACTCCTGTTCGGGTGATGTCAACGCCATGGGCTTCGGCCTGGTTCTCACCGACCCCACCGGCGGCACCTTTACCAGCAGTGATCTTTTTCACACCATCAACGACCAGCTCGCGCAGGCCCTCGCCAGCGCGGCTTCGGCTGTATTTCCCGGTGGACCCGAATGCGGGGACGGAGTGGTCGACCTGGACGAGCAATGCGACGACGGCAATCGCCTGAGCTGTGACGGCTGCGACCGCAACTGCGCGCTACCTGCCTGTGGCAACGGTGCCGCCTGTGCTCCCGAAACCTGCGACGACGGCAACACCGTGGCCAGCGACGGCTGCAATGTTGCCTGCATAACCGAGAGCTGCGGCGACGGCGTGGTACAGGCCGGGCTCGACGAGACCTGCGACGACGGCAATACAGTGGACTGCGACGGCTGCGACAGTACCTGCAAGCCAAGCGGCTGCGGCAGCGGCGCAATCTGCGCTCCCGAAACCTGCGACGACGGTAACACGGTGGCCAGCGACGGCTGCTCGGATACCTGTATTACCGAGTTCTGCGGCGACGGCATCATCCAGGCCGGCCTACTCGAACAGTGTGACAACGGCGCCGGCAACTCCGACGTGAACGCGGATGCCTGTCGTTCAGATTGCCGCGACCCCTGGTGCGGGGACGGAGTGACTGACCCCGCTTCGGGCGAAACCTGCGACGCGGCCAACGCCAACAGCGACCTGCTCCCCAACAGCTGTCGCTCCAACTGTCTCGTTGCTTCCTGCGGCGACGGCGTGGCCGACAGCGGTGAAAGCTGCGACGACGGCAACAACGCCAACCTGGACTCCTGCCTCAACAGTTGCCTGTCGGCTACCTGTGGCGACGGGTTTCTATGCAGCGACGCCTCATGCATCCACGGTCCCGACAGCGGGCCCGAGCAGTGCGACGACGGTAACACGGTGGCCAGCGACGCCTGCTCGGACACCTGTAGTATAAACAGCGTGAGCACCACCAGCACCACCACGAGCACCTCTTCGACCACGACCACTACGACCACCTCGACCACCTCTTCGACCACGACCACCACGCTCTGAGCGAGCGCGACTTGGCGTGAGTTGCCGGCGCGGCTACCATCGCCCGATGCGGCTGCGCCAGCTCCCAGCTAGACCACCCGGACTCGTCACGGCCGCGCTTATTGCTGCGGCGACCGCGCTGGCCTCGATAACACTGCTCGCCACGACCTCCGGACACGCCCAGGCCCACATGGGATCTGTGAGCTACTCCACGGTGGTGGCGCGAGCAGATCTCGTTGACTACCGCTTACGTTTTGCCGCCCACCTCCTGCCCGGCCTCCAGGCCGTAAAGCCAGAGAACCCCAGCAGGCAGGAAGTACTCGCTGTCGACAAGCTGTTGGATCGCTGGTTTCAACGGCAGCTGATCGTCGAAGTACCGGCCGGCCGCTGCAGCCCCTCGGTGTCGGACATAATCGGCCCCGATCATCAGGCCGACATCGAGATCACGCTCCGCTACTCCTGCCCGGGGCCCAGCGATTCGTTCTCGGTGGACTTCCATCTCTTTGACGACCTGCTGCCGGACTACCGCAACATGGTCTCGCTCAAGTCACTATCGGGCGAAAACCGCAGCTGGGTCTTCGACCGCCACAACAACCGCCTGTCGCTGGGGCCAAGCTTCAGCAGCTCTGCCGGACGTGGCGAATCCACGTCTGAAGGTTCGGGTTTCTGGCGATTCTCCCTGCTCGGGTTCGAGCACATACTCGAAGGCTACGACCACCTGCTGTTCCTGCTCGCGCTGCTCATACCTGGTGGCACGCTGGGCCGCCTGGCCGGTATAGTAACCTCGTTTACCATCGCCCACAGCATCACACTGGCGCTGGCCACCCTGGGCGCGGTTGTGCTGCCGCCTGTCCCGGTCGAGATCGCCATCGCGGCGAGCATCGTCTACGTGGCTGCCGAAAATATCTGGCGCGGGCCCGGCGGCCACCGCTGGCTGGTGACCTTCGTGTTCGGGCTGCTGCACGGCTTCGGTTTTGCCGGCGTGCTCAAGCAGGCAGGTATAGGCAACGGTGCTTTTCTGGCGCCATTACTGGGCTTCAACCTGGGCGTTGAAGCGGGGCAGCTCGCTGTAATCGCCGTGCTGCTTCCCCTGCTGGCGCTGTTGAGCAGGCACAGCCGGCTACCGCTGCGCACGGCGCTTTCATGGTTCGCGCTCGCAGCCGGCAGCGCATGGCTGCTTGAACGAAGCGCAGCCCTGTTGGCCTGAAAAGCGGACCGTGGAGGCCGCCGCTACTGGCTTAGGACGACTTTTTCGGCAAGAATCCGCGGCTATGCCAGCGCTCATCGACACACTGGACCCGCTGAGAGTACGCGCCGCGGTATTCGATCTCGGTGGCGTACTGATCAACGTGGGCGGCCCCGCCGGCCCCAGGGCCTTCGGCAGCCGTACGGGCCTGGACGAGGAGACCTGGGATCGCCTGCGACTCCAGATATTCGGTGACAACGAGGGCCCGTGGGCACGGCTCGAGCGCGCGGAGATGAGCTGGAGCGACTTCAACTCTGAACTGAGACGGCGCATAGAAGAAGAAGGCGGTCACGTCACCGCCGAACAGGCCGACGCCGTGCTGGGCGACCCCCGCCCACTGGGAGACGAGTCGGCCGTGCGGCAGCCCATGATAGAGGCCGTGAGGCGGTTAGCGGCGAGCATGCCGGTGGCCCTGCTCACCAACAACGTGACCGAGTGGCGACAGCAGTGGCAGAGCCTTCCCTCGCTGGGCGGCCTGTTCAACGTGATCGTCGACTCCAGCGAGGTCGGCACGCGCAAACCCGAACGGCGCATATACGAACTCACGCGCGAGCGGCTGGCCGTGGACCACGAGGCCATCCTCTTCGTGGACGACCTGGGCATCAACCTCAAGGCCGCTCGCTCGTTGGGCTGGCAGACGGTGTTGTACACGTCCACCGAAGAAGTCGTGGCCATACTCGACCAGGTAGCGGCCAACGCGGCAACGGTTGGCGACTGAAGGTCAGGCCACTTCCAGGCGTGCCCCTACCGCAAGGCCCAGGCCATCGGCCAGCTCGGCGGCCGCGGCCTTGCGTACGCTAGCGGTACCCAGGCGGGCAAAGCGCAACGCCCCGTCAGCGCAGGCCACGGTCATACCATCATCGTCGATGACCAGCACGGTACCGGAGGCGGCGCGTTCGCCGTCCACCTTTCGCGAGCCGTAGAGCCGCAGTGTTTCGCCGCGCCACTGGCAGTGCGCGCCGGGCGAAGGATCGCAGCCCCTGACGAGATCGTGGAGACCGTCGCGGGGCCTGTCAAAATCGACAACCGCGTGCTCGTCCCGGCACAGCGGGTCGTAGCTGGCCAGGGATTCGTCCTGCACCCTGGGCACGGCTTCACCCGCCAACAACAGCTCCACCGACTCCAGGGTCGCCGCCACACCGGTTTCGAACACCGTCGAGTAGTAGTATGAGCCCGCGGTGTCGTCGGGGCCGATGACGAGTTCCTTTTCGAGATACACTGGCCCGGCGTCAAGGCCGGCGTCGGGCCGAAACAGCGCCAGGCCACCGCGGGTTTCGCCACGGATGATCTGCCAGTTGATGGCCGAGCCCCCGCGGTAGGCCGGTAGAAGCGAGGGGTGAAAACACAGCGACGCCAGGCGCGGGGCGTCGAGTAGCTCCACCGGAATTATCTGCGTCACGAAGGCGAGCACGGCGATGTCCACCGTATTGGCGCGCAGGGCCGAGGCCGCGTCGGCGTCGCGATAGCTCCGCCTCTGCACGGTGTCCAGGCCCGCAGCCAGCGCGGCCTCCTTGAGCGGGTCCAGCGCCCTTCCCTCCCTATCGGGGGGCAAAGATACCGCGCTTATCTCGTGCCCCGCCGCGAGCAACCCCGCCAGCACGTCTCGGCCGAATGCCGCCTGTCCAAGTAAAAGTATACGCGCCATGTTCTGTTCCCCTGCCGGCCAACGCCTGCCCGCGCCGGGACTGTTGCCAGTTAACCAGCCCGAGGCAAGCCGGCGCGCTGTCGCCAGGGATCAGTGACTCGACCTCCCCCGGTGCCGGCTTGTGTCCTAACGCGCTGCGTGGTAATTCTGCCGGATTCCATCGTCGGAACGGTTGCCCTGCGTGACCGCTTTGACCGTAGTGGGCTGGGCGGTTTTCGCCGAATAGACCAGCTCAAACTGCAGGCAATCAGGAGGAGATAAACAGTGAAGATTCTGGTGACCGCCAAGCGCGTCCCGGACCCGGAGACCACGATCAAGGTCAACGCGGACGGAACGGGAATAGAAGAGGCGGGTATCAAGTGGGTGGTAAACCCCTTTGATGAAATAGCAATTGAGCAGGCCTTGCAGATCAAGGAATCCCAGGGTGAATCCGAGGTCGTGATCGTTTCGGTCGGTAACAGCGACAGCCAGGAACAGTTGCGCACGGGGCTGGCCATGGGCGCCGACAGGGCCATCCTGGTGAGTGCCGACAACCCCGACCCCACGGTCGTGTCGCGCATACTCGAAAAAATCGTCGAGAAAGAAAGTCCCGATCTCGTCATCATGGGCAAGCAGGCCATCGACGACGATTCCAACGAGGTCGGACAGATGCTCGCGCAGAGACTGGGCTGGCCGCAGGCTACCTTTATCTCGGAGCTCGAGCTGGCCGACGGCGGCGGCAGCGCTACCTGCGTGCGCGAAATAGACGGTGGACTCGAGACCCTGTCGTTTCCGCTGCCCGCGGTGATAACCGCCGACCTGCGCCTGAACGAGCCGCGTTACGCATCGCTGCCTGGAATCATGAAAGCGCGCAAGAAGCCCATGGAAGAGGTAGACGCCGCTTCGCTGGGCATTGAACTCGGCAGGTCGGTCACCATCGTGAGCGTCGAGCCTCCCCCGGAACGGGCGGCAGGCCGCGTGGTTGAAAGCGTAGACGAACTGATCACCGCCCTGCAGGGCGAAGCCAAGGTCCTCTAAGCGGATCCCCGGACAAGGAGAATTCAAGTGGGTAACGTACTTATTTATGGAGAGCACGCTGGCGGAAACATCCCCAAGGCCACGGCCGTTGCAGTGGGTGCCGCGCAGCAGATCGCTGCCGCGAGCGGCGGTGACACTATACTGGCCCTGCTGGGCAACGATCTCGGTGGCGTCAAGGATGCGGCTGCGCAACTGGGCGCAACAAAGGTCGTGTGCGTAGAAAGCGCCGACCTCGAGCACGAGACAGCCGACATCAGGACCCTGACCATGAAAGCCGTGGCCGAGGCCACCGGCTCTGACACCGTGGTGTTTGCCGCGACGACCGCGGGCAAGGACATCGCCCCGCGCCTGGCGGCGGCCGCCGAGGCTGCGATCGCCAGCGACGTGACCGCCGTCAACGACGACGGCACCTTCGTCCGTCCCATGTACGCGGGCAACGTGTTTGCCACCGTCAAGCTGGAGTCGGACTTCAAGGTGGTGTCGGTACGAACCACTGCTTTCGAGCCCGTAGAGGGCGCGGCGGCATCGGCCAGCGAGGACCTGTCGCTGAGCATAGAAAAGCCCGGCAACGCGGTAGAGTTCGTAAAGCTCGACGCCACGGTGTCGGACCGCCCGGTCCTGACCGAGGCCGAGCGCGTCGTGGCCGGTGGCCGCGGACTGAAGTCCGCAGAGAACTTCACCACGGTGCTCGAGCCCCTGGTCGACGCGCTGGGCGCAGCCATGGGCGCCAGCCGTGCCGCGGTGGACGCGGGCTACGTGCCCAACGACCTGCAGGTGGGCCAGACCGGCAAGGTCATCGCGCCCACGCTCTACATAGGCGTGGGCATCTCGGGCGCCATCCAGCACCTCGCGGGCATGAAAGACTCGAAGGTCATAGTGGCCATCAACAAGGACGCGGATGCGCCGATCTTCAGTGTCGCCGACTTCGGACTGGTGGCCGATCTCTTCGAGGCCGTGCCCGAGTTGACCGAGAAGGTTAAGGCCCTGGCCTGACACCAGGCCTGCCGCCCCGGCCGCTGATGACCGGCGGTCAGGCCGGGGATGACTCGATGGCGTCGGCCACTATCTCAAGCACGTCGCGGGCCTGCACGGTCTCCTCGAGCCCCTTCCCCTTGATGCCATCGTCGAGCATGGTCATGCAGTAGGGACAGGCCGAGGCTATCACGTCCGGCTTTGTTTCGAGTAGCTGCTCGACCCTGAGCGTGTTCACGCGCTGCGTGGGTTCTTCTTCCACCCACATGCGGCCGCCACCGGCACCACAGCACATGCCCACGTTACGGCTGCGCTCGGCCTCGGCCAGTATCACTCCCGGTATGGCCGCGAGTATCTCGCGCGGGGCGTCGTATACCTCGTTGTAGCGGCCCAGGTAGCACGAATCGTGGTAGACGATGGTCTGGGCTGCCTCGCGGCTTATGCGTACGCTGCCGTCCTTTACCAGGCCGGCCACCAGCTCGGACGCGTGCAGCACCTCGAAATCGCCGCCGAACTGCGGAAACTCGTTGCGTATTGTGTTGAAGCAGTGCGGACAGTTGGTGATCACCTTCTTTACGTTGAAGCCTGCCAGCACGTCGACCGCGGCCTGGGCCATGGTCTGGTACAGGTACTCGTTGCCCAGGCGGCGCGCCGTGTCGCCGTTGCAGGGTTCATCGCGCCCCAGTATGGCGTAGCTCACGCCCGCAGCGTCGAGTATGCGAGCCACGGCCTGGGTGATTTTTTTTGCACGGTCGTCGAACGAGCCCGCGCAACCCACGTAGAACAGGTACTCGGCGTCGGGCTTGTCGGCCAGGTGGGGAATGCCCAGGCCCTCGGCCCAGTCGGCCTTCTTGTCGGCACCTATGCCCCAGGGGTTGCCCTGGGTCTCCAGGCCCTTGAAGGTGCGAGTCAACTCGGCGGGAAACCGTGCTTCTTCCTGCACCAGGTGACGCCGCATATCGACGATCTTGTCCACGTACTCTATGTGCACCGGGCAGGCATCTTCGCAGGCCCGGCAGGTAGTACACGACCAGATGACCTCGTCGCTGATGCAGTTGTCGCCCACTATCTTCTCGTCGTAACTCTCGTCGAGTATCGACTCGGGCTTCTCGTAAAGGTAATCGCGCAGGTCGAGCAGCATCTGACGCGGAGCCAGCGGCTTGTTGGTGGCCGTGGCCGGACACACCGACGAGCAGCGGCCGCACTCGGTGCAGGTGTACATGTCGAGCACCTGCTTCCAGTCGAAGTGAGCCATCTGCGAGGTGCCGTAAATCTCGGCGGTCTCGAGATCCTGCTTCGACAGTGCACCCACCGGATCGAGCTTGCTCATGAAAACATTGGGAATGGCCGTTATGACATGAAAGTGCTTTGAGAGCGGTAACATGTTGAGGAAGGTGAGCACGATCAGGTTATGTATCCACCAGGCCGCGTTGCTCACGCTCTCGGCCGCCGACGGACCACCCTGGGCCAGCAGGCCCGACAGCAGGTTCGCGACAGGTTGCCAGGCCCTCTCGGCCTCGATCTCGGAATGCCCCTTGAGGAACACCAGGCGGCCAGCGTCGTAAACCAGGCCGCTCATGGTTATGCCCGCTATGAAGCAGAGAATCAGCATGGCCTCCCAGTGAGAAGCTCCGGCGATTTTTTCCTCGGCTGGCTTAAAACCGTACAGGCGCTGCGGGTGGGTAATGAGCCAGCGTGATAGCAGGCCGAGTGCAGTCACGCAGACGATGACCTCGGTGAGGTCGCGCAGCAGCATGTAGGGGCCACCCAGCTGGTCAACCGCGAGAAGCGGCAGGTTGGCCTCGGGCGCCCAGCCGCGCAGGAACATGGTTGCTACCTGCCCGCCCAGTATGAGAAAGCCCCAGAAGACCATGGCGTGCATGACGCCAGCGGGCTGCTCGCCGCGGATAAACTTGAGTTGCCCGATGGCGTATACAAGCGTGTGCTTCAGGCGCTCAGGAATACGGTCGACGCGTGCAAAAGGCGTGGGCTGAGCCTTGAGCAGGGGCTTGAAGCGCCGATACATCTGCCAGGCAAAGAGCCCAGCGAAACCAGTAAGAACCAATGTCCAGATAATCGAGCTTGCCATCGTTCCCCCTCGGGTGCAGCGGTCGATAAGAAGAAGGTCTAAGATAGGACAGTATGCAGCTGAAGTACAGCTTTAAGCCCGCCTTATGGGCAATGATCCTGCTGTTGACGTCCTTCGCCCTCGCGGGATGCACCCACGACAGCAGCCCGGTAGTGGTTCTGCACACCGAGCTGGGCGACATCTCGATACGCGTAGAAGTGGCGACCAGCCCGGGGCAGTTGCAGCGCGGGCTTATGTGGCGCAGCGAAATGGCTGATGACGAAGGCATGCTGTTCGTGTTTGCCGAAGAAAAACCACGTAGTTTCTGGATGAAAAATACCCCGCTGTCCCTCGATATCATCTTTTTTGACTCCAGCGGCAAGCTGGTTTCAATAGCCCCTGACACCCGCCCCTACTCAGAACGCAGCATCGCGTCGGGGGCTCCGACCCGCTATGTGCTCGAGGTCGTGGCCGGTTTCTGCAGCAGACACGGGCTGCGTGTGGGCGATCGGGCTACACTCCCCCCCGGCCTTCCTGGCGGCCCCGGGGGGGGGCCGTACACCCGACCTTGAATTTTGCCCGCCGAAGCAGTATCAATCTTGTTTTTCGGGGCTCCGGACACCCCCATGGGGCCGTACCGAGCCTACGACGCCGAAGCATTTACGCGAAGCGTTTACGCGAAGAACCAGGGGAGCGGAGAACAGGATGGCACTGGACCGGGTGTTAAACGAGCTTGAGCGCCGTAATGCTGCTGCCGAAGCGGGCGGTGGCGAACAGCGTATAAAGAAACGTCACGACAAGGGGCAGCTTACCGCCAGGGAGCGCATCGAACTGCTGTTCGACGTGGGCAGCTTCGTTGAGCTCGACCGGCTGCGAACCCATCGCTGCGACGAGTTCGGCATGGGCGACAACAAGGTGCCCGGTGACGGCGTGATTACCGGCTTCGGCACGGTCGAGGGCCGCACCGTGTTCTGCTACTCCCAGGACTTCACCGTGCTCGGCGGCAGCCTCAGCCACACCGTGGCCGAGAAGATCTGCAAGATCATGGAGATGGCCACCACCGCAGGCGCACCCATAGTTGGCATCAACGATTCGGGCGGCGCGCGTATCCAGGAGGGAGTGGAGAGCCTCGGTGGCTACTCGGACATCTTCTACCGAAACACTATGGCCTCGGGTGTCGTGCCGCAGATATCGCTGGTCATGGGCCCCTGCGCAGGCGGCGCCTCGTACTCGCCGGCACTGACCGACTTCATAATGATGGTCGACAAGACCAGTTACATGTTCATCACCGGCCCGGAGGTAATCAAGTCGGTCACCCGCGAAGAGGTCAGCCAGGAAGATCTCGGTGGAGCCATGGCCCACAACAGCCGCAGCGGCGTGGCCCACTTCGTGTCGCCCGACGACCAGGCCTGCATAGCCGACCTCAGGCGACTGCTGTCCTTCCTGCCGTCAAATAACGTCGATGACCCACCGCTGGCCGACACTGGCGACCCCCAGGACCGGCTCACGCCCGAGCTCGAAGACCTTATTCCCGAGAACCCGAACAAGCCCTACGACATGCACACGCTGGTGCAGGCAGTGGTCGACGGCGGCAGCTTCATGGAAGCCCACGCCCATTTTGCCCTGAACGCCATCACCGGTTTTGCGCGTATAGGCGGACGGCCGGTGGGTATAGTGGCCAACCAGCCCATGCACCTCGCGGGCTGCCTCGACATAGACGCGTCGAATAAGATCTCGCGCTTCGTCAGGTTCTGCGACTGCTTCAACCTGCCGGTGATCACCTTCGAAGACGTGCCGGGCTACCTACCGGGAACAACCCAGGAGTGGGGTGGCATCATCCGCCACGGGGCCAAGATCGTTTACGCGTACGCCGAGGCCACCGTACCCAAGATCACGGTCATAACCCGCAAGGCTTACGGTGGCGCCTACGCCGTCATGGGGGCCAAGCACGTTGGCGCTGACCTCAACCTCGCCTTCCCCACCGCTCAGATCGCGGTGATGGGAGCCGACGGTGCGGTCAACATAATCTTCCGCAAGGAGATCAAGGAAGCCGACAAGCCCGAAGAGCGCCGCAAGGAGCTGGTCGAAGACTACGGCAACAAGATAGCCACCCCCTTCAGGGCCGCTGAACTGGGCTACATAGACGAAATAATTTCCCCCACGGACTTAAGGGTACGCATAGCCCAGGGGCTGGCCATGCTGGCCAACAAGAAAGCGACTACGCCGGCGCGCAAGCACGGCAATATCCCGCTGTGAGCATGGACGCCGGGGCAGTATCGGGGCCGAGCATGGCCGTGCTCGGCATAAGCATGGTGTTCCTGGCACTGCTGTTGTTGATAATCGTCATCGGCATCATGGACAAGGTACTGGCCCGGATCGAAGGCAAAACGGCCGTGCCTGCTCCGACAGCCAGCCTTGCCAGCGAAGACGGCGTTTCGGCTTCCGCGGCGATGGGCAAAGCCGAAGGGCAGGAAAAAGACGATCTGACCTCCGTGGCACTGGCAGCCTGGGGGCTGCACCAGCGGCGCCGTGTCAGTGTGCGGCCGGCCGCCAACAGCAGCAGGTGGGCCGCGTTGGCTCGTGCAAACCAACTGGCCGGAACCCGAGGGAGATAGAATGGCTGTTTACAAGGTCCGCAGTGGCGGCAACGAATACGAGGTAACGGTAACCGACCACGCTGGTGGCGGGGCTACGGTAAGAGTGGACGGGCAATCCTTCGAGGTAGAGTCGGTCGGGCCGGCGGTGGCGCCCCCTGCCGCCGCTTCACCGCTGGCAGCCACGCCGGCCGCGGCTCCCCCGGCACCGGCAAGGCCTGCGCCCGCGGCCGGTGGCAGCGGCTCGGTCACGGCTCCCATTCCCGGGGTAGTGACCGCCGTGCTGGTGAAAGCCGGCGACACTGTTGCTGCCGGGCAGATAGTGCTCAAGCTCGAAGCAATGAAAATGGAAAACGACATCGCTACCCCGGCAGCCGGTACGGTCAAGGCCGTGCACATATCACAAGGCAGCGAAGTCAACAGTGGCCAGTTGCTGGTCGAGGTCGGCTGACGGACACCCGCCATGATGGATTCCCTGGCTCACTTTCTCTCGCAAACCGGATTCGCGCTTTTCCCCCAGAACCCCGGCTCCCTGCTGATGATAGGCGTCGGGCTGCTGCTCATAGGCCTGGCCATAACCAAAAATTACGAGCCCCTGCTGCTGGTGCCCATAGGCTTCGGCATGATCATGGGCAACATCCCCGAGGCAGGGGCGTCTCCCTTTGATGAGCACGGGGTCATCCACTACCTCTACTTCGGCGTCAAACATGAGATCTTCCCCGCGCTGATCTTCCTCGGCCTGGGAGCGATGACGGATTTTTCGGCCATGCTATCGCAGCCCCGGCTTATACTGCTGGGCGCGGCTGCGCAGGCGGGCATTTTCTTTACTTACTGGGGTGCGCTGGCGCTTAACTTCACCCCCCAGGAAGCCGGTGCCATAGGCATCATCGGCGGCGCCGACGGGCCCACCACGATTTTCATAACCGCCCAGCTGGCCCCGGAATTATTGCCGGCCGTTGCCGTGGCGGCTTACGGCTACATGGCCCTGGTACCTATAATACAGCCCCCTATCGTGCGCCTGCTCACAACCCGCGAAGAACGGCTGATACGCATGAAGGATCCGCGCGAGGTGTCGCGCGCTCAGAAGATACTGTTTCCCATAGTGGGCTTTATCGTCTGCACGTTGATCGCACCCAAGGCGACAGTACTGCTGGGAATGCTGTTCTTCGGCAACCTGCTCAAGGAGAGCGGGGTCACCGACCGCCTGGCCAACACGGCGCGCAACGCTTTCATAGACTCGATCACCATAATCCTGGGCATCTGCGTGGGCGCCGGCGCCACGGCCGAGCGTTTTCTACGTGTTGAATCGTTGCAGATCTTTGGTTTGGGGCTGGTGGCCTTCTGCATTGCCACCGCCACCGGGGTGGTGTTTGCCAAGATCATGAATCGTTTTTCGAAGGACCCTATCAACCCCATCATCGGTGCTGCCGGGGTGTCGGCCGTACCCATGGCCGCGCGCGTGGCCCTCACGACCGCGCAGAAAGAAGACCCGACAAACTTTCTCATCATGCACGCCATGGCCCCCAACGTGGCCGGCGTGATCGGCTCGGCCGTGGCAGCCGGCGTGCTCCTGGCCATGCTCGGATAATCAGGCCAGCCCGACTGATCGACGGAGACCCGAAATCATGAGCAACTTTCACGAACAACTCGAAGACTGGGAAAACGCCACCCTGTCCAAGGCACTCAAAAAGAACTCCGAGCGCCGGGAAAACTTTACTACCACCTCCAACATCCCAATAGAGCGGGTGTACGGCCCGGCCGATAGCGACTACCCCGACAAGCTGGGACTTCCCGGCCAGTTTCCCTTCACGCGCGGGGCCCAGCCCACCATGTACCGCGGCCGCTTGTGGACCATGCGCCAGTACGCCGGCTTTGCCTCGGCCGAAGAGAGCAACAACCGCTACCGCTACCTTCTCGACAAGGGCACCAACGGCCTGAGTGTGGCATTCGACCTGCCCACGCAGATGGGCCACGACTCGGACCACGCACTATCGGCCGGCGAGGTCGGCAAGGTAGGCGTCGCGATCGATTCGCTCGAAGACATGGAAATCCTTTTCCGTGACATACCGCTCGACGAAGTCACCACCTCGATGACCATCAACGCGACTGCTTCGATACTGCTGGCGCTTTACCTGGCGGTGGCCGACAAGCAGGGCGTGCCCTGGGACAAGGTGGGTGGAACCGTACAGAACGACGTGCTCAAGGAGTACATCGCGCGCGGCACCTACGTCTACCCACCCACGGCTTCCATGCGCGTGATCACTGACATCTTTGCTTTCTGTACCGAGAAGGTCCCGCGCTGGAACACGATCTCGATCAGCGGCTACCACATCCGCGAAGCCGGTTCGACGGCAGTGCAGGAAGTAGCCTTCACGCTGGCCGACGGTATCGCCTACGTGCAGGCCGCGATCGACGTGGGCCTCAATGTCGATGATTTTGCCGGTCGCTTGTCGTTCTTCTTCAACGTGCACAACAACTTTTTTGAAGAGATCGCCAAGTACCGCGCTGCGCGTCGCCTGTGGGCGAAGATCATGAAGGAACGCTTCGGCGCCACCCGCGAGCGCTCCATGATGCTGCGCTTTCACAGCCAGACCGCGGGCTCATCGCTCACCGCCCAACAACCCATCAACAACATCGTGAGGACGGCCGTACAGGCGCTGGCCGCCGTCTGCGGCGGTACACAGTCGCTGCACACCAACTCCTACGACGAGGCCATGGCCTTGCCCACCGAGGCCGCGGTAACGGCAGCGCTGCGCACCCAGCAGATCATAGCCCACGAGTCAGGCGTGGCCGACTCGATAGACCCCATGGGCGGTTCCTGGTTCGTCGAGCAGTTGACCGACGAAATAGAGCAGCGGGCCGAGCAGTACATCGAGCAGATCGACAAGCTCGGCGGAGCGGTGGCTGCCATCGAGCGTGGCTTCCAGCAACAGGAAATCCAGCAGGCCGCCTACGCGTACCAGCTGGCACAGGAGAGCGGCGACAATGTCCTGGTGGGAGTAAACCGCTTCCAGGCCGACGAAGAAGCGCCCGTAGACCTGCTCAAAATAGACGCGTCGGTAGAAACGAAACAACTCAAAAAGCTAGCTGACCTCAAGGCGAGGCGCGACAACGACGCCGTGCGGGCCGCGCTGGCGTTGGTGACCGAGACCGCGAGGGGAGACGGCAACCTCATGCCGGTGATCGTCGACGCGGTTAAAACTTATGCCACCCTGGGCGAAGTGTCCGACGCCATGCGAGAGGTATTCGGCGAGTTCGACGCACCCGTGTTTATCTGAACCAGTGGGTGAAGTCGCGACCAGGGCCTTCCTGACCCGTGGCGTGGGGCGGCACAAAGAAAAACTAACGGCCTCGGTGAGTGTGGCCGTACCCCGCGACCGTTCGATGTACGGCTACCTGGGCGAACACCATTCCTTTGGCGAAACCGACGCGCAGGCCGGTGATTACACCGAGTATCTCGCGGCCCGGACGCTTGCCAAGATACTCAACGTAGATTTCGCCCCAGACACCAGCTACGACGAAAGAAGGCGTACTGGACACCGAGCGATCAGATCGTACGCACCCGCAATGTCTTGCAATCGGCCAGGGGGGCTACAGCCAAGCGTTGGAAGGTCCTGGTCGCCGCCTGCGTGTTCGTCCACTGAGATCCCATCGACGTGAGAAAGAAAAATAAACCCGACAACGAAGCAGTCGTCCTCGCGCGACTGCGTAAATCGCGCAAGCGTTACACCCCGGTGGCCGAGCTCCAGGCGAGCACCGAGCTTGAGCCGGCCGAGTTCGAAGAGGCACTGGCCTCGCTGGCCAAGCGCGGTGAACTGCTTCGCCGAAAGTCCCGCGTGGGCCTCACCCGAAAACTCGGGCTGGTGGCCGGCAGGGTAAGACGCCGTAGTCGCGATGCCCTCATCATCCCGCTGGACGATTCGCAGGACGCGTTGCGCGTGTCGGCAAACGCGCTGAGGCCCGCCATGGACGGCGACCTGGTGCTGGCCGAACCGCTGACCAGGAGTACCCGGAGGCCTGCGAACGCGGCCATACACAGCGTGCTTGAGCGAGGCCGCAAGGTCATCACCGGGGAGATGTCGACGCGCAACCGCAGAGTGTTCATTCCCAACGACCACGCCATTGACTACGAGGTCCGGCTTGCCCACGACAGCCCCCCCGCGCAGCCCGGCTGCCTGCTCAAGGCCACCATAAGCCGCTACCCGGGCCGGCACGACAACATAGAGGTCCGCATCGATGGCGAGGTAGAAAGCCGTGGCCCACTGGACAGGGAGATCGCCATCGCCTGCGCCGAGGCTTCGCTGCCGGTTGAGTTCAGCGACGAGGTGCTGGCCGAGGCCGAGCGTTTTCGTGAACCCGGCGACAGGGACGCCGAGGAACGACTCGACCTCAGGGACAGTCACTTCGTAACCATAGACGGAGCCGACGCCAGGGATTTTGACGACGCTATCTGCCTGTCGCGCAAGGGTAAGGGCTGGCTGCTCTGCGTGGCCATCGCCGACGTGTCCTGGTACGTCAAGGACGGCAGCAAGCTCGACGCCGAAGCCTTTGACAGGGGCACGAGCGTTTATTTTCCGGGCTATGCCGTGCCCATGCTACCGGAACGAATCTCCACCAACCTTGCCAGTCTGCGCCCGGACCGCGACCGGCTGACCGTCTCGGTCGAGATGACCATAAGCAACAGCGGCGAAGTCACCGATGCCACCTTTGCGCGCAGTATCATACGCAGTAAGGCGAGACTCACCTACCAGTCGGTGCAGGACTGCCTCGACGGGCAGCCGGAGGACATCGACAGCGCGACCGCCGAGATGCTCGGACAGATGCAGCGCTGCGCTGTCGCCATGAGGACGGCCCGACGCAAACGCGGGTCACTGGAGCTGGACCTCCCCGAAAGCCAGGTACAGGTCAACGACAACGGCGACCCCGACGTTATCGTCAACCGGCCGCGGCTGGCCGCACACCTTCTCATCGAGGACTTCATGCTGGCTGCCAACGAAACGGTCGCCGACAAACTCGACCGAGAAGGACCGGCTTTTCCTTACCGCGTGCACGAGCGCCCCGACCAGGCGGCTATGATATCGCTTGCCTCGCGCCTGCCCGCCTTGGGGCTGCGGCTGGACACTGCCCCCGAAAACATCAAGCCGGCCGACCTGCAGGCCCTGCTCGAGAAGGCCGCCCAGCTGCCGGGCTCGGGCCAGGTGAGCCTGATGATATTGAGATCGATGATGCGTGCGCGTTACACCGCGTATAAAGATCAGCACTTCGGCCTGGCCAGCCCCTGCTACGCGCACTTCACCTCACCCATACGGCGCTACCCCGACCTGCTGGTGCACCGTGCGCTGGTGGCCCGGATGGGCGGGCGCGCCGATTCGAGACCGGGAAAGGCAGCGATCGAGTCGATGTCAGGGGACTGCTCACGTCTCGAGCGCCGAGCAGAGGCGCTCGAACGCAGCGTGACCCGCGCCGCGTGGGCCATCTACCTGAGCACCCGCATAGGCAGGCGTTACGACGGCACCATCAGCGGCGTGGCGCCGCACGGCTACTACGTGCGCCTGGATGACAGTGGCGTTGAAGGGCTGGTACCCTTGTCTCGGCTGGACTACTACGTGGACCACGATGAGGATCGAATGGAATTGATGAGTCGCGATGGCAAATGGACCGCCAGGCCAGGGGACCGCGCCCGCGTGCGGGTGGTTTCCACCGACGTGACGAAACGGCGGATAGACTTCGAACCGTGCGATTGATCAGCCCGACATACCAGCCGCCTGTCGCGCTCACGCTGCGATTGCTCCCGCTCGCACTCGCAGCCGCAGTGGTCCTGCCCGCCTTCGCACCCGCCGTGACCGACGCGGGCAAGGCTTCGCCGGACCGCAGCGTCAGGCGCACACCGGTGGTGGAGGCCATAGAGAAGGTCAGCCCAGCGGTGGTCAATATCTACACCGAGACCATAGTGGACGCGCCGCTGGGACGTCGCTCGCCGTTTTTTGGCGACCCGTTTGTCGATGATTTCTTCTCCGACTTCTTCGGCGAGATGCAACCTCGCTCACGACGGCAGAAACGAAGCTCACTGGGGTCGGGCCTGCTCGTTGACGCCGACGGCACCATCGTCACCAACGAGCACGTCATCCTGCGAGCCACATCGATACGCGTACTGATGTCTGACGGCAGAGAGTTCGATGCCAGCCTGCAGGGAGCCGACTCGGATTCCGACCTCGCCGTGCTTCACATCGACAGCGACACCCCCCTTCCCTTTGTCCCGCTGCCATCGGACGACTCGGTGATGATCGGCGAAACGGTCGTAGCCATAGGCAACCCCTTCGGACTGTCGCACAGCGTGACGACCGGGGTCATCAGCGCTGCCGGGCGAACGATCAACGCCGGCAGGCTCGTGTACCACGGCCTGCTGCAAACCGACGCTTCGATCAACCCCGGCAACTCGGGTGGGCCACTGGTGGACGTTGAAGGACGCTTGCTGGGCATCAACACGGCCATACACCGCGACGGCGAGGGAATAGGCTTTGCCATTCCCAGCGCGAAAGTCCGTATCGTGGTCGAGCAGATCCTCAACTACGGCTCGGTTCAACCGGCGTGGCTGGGGCTCAAGGTGCAGGGTCTTACCGGAGAAATCGCCTTTCATCTGGGCGTAGACAGCGACGGCGGAGTACTCGTCCGGGGCGTAGAAAAGGACAGCCCGGCAGCCGAAGCCGGCGTGGCTGCGGGCGACATCATAGGCGCTATAGACGGCGACAAAGTACACAACATGGCCCAGTACCAGGCCCAGTTGGCCGGCCTCGAGGTGGGCGTGTTGAACGACGGGGTGCTGCGCTCGCTGAAACTGCAGGTAGCAGTATACCCAGCCGAGCGTATAGACCGGCTGGCGTGGCAGGGACTCGGGCTGAAGCTGGTGGAGCGCAAGGAAGGACCGCTTGCTGTTTCGGCGGTGAGAGAAAACAGTCCGGCGGCCGAAATCGGCATCAGGCCAGGCGACGGAATAAGCTCGCTCGGCGGCCGCGAGGTGGCCGACCGTGACGCGTTTCGCCGCCGGCTAGCGGCGCTGCGCAACAGCAACGCGGTACTGGTCTCGGTCGTAAGGGGGCGCAATGTCTACCGCGTAACGCTGCCCTTGAAGCGCGAGTTCTGAAACGTTCCCTGACGCCGAGAACAACGGATCCCGCTACGCCGAATAAAACGCCACCGCCTGCAAGGCCACGACATGCGAGTCCGGCTGGATGCCGGCCGCCGGCTTCATCGTGCCAGCTCGTCGAGCAGCAGGGTCATGGCCTCCGCCGCCATTTCGCGGGCCGCCTGCCGCAGTTCTTTTTCATCGTCCTCGAGCATTCCCAGGAAACGACTCAGCGCCGCGAAGTAACGCTCGAGGTCTTCCGCCTCGAGCTCGGGCAGACGGCGGTCCATGAGCTCAACAAAGATCTCGTGTGAAATGGCTATCTGTTCCAGGATTTCGCCGTTGCTGTTTTTACCCACGCCTCTTGTCTCCCGCCCTGTCCAGCAAGCCACGCAGGGTCTCAACGCTGACGTCGGCCAGGCTGTCGACCACCAGGTCGGCGTCCAGGCTCGCGGCCGCAAAGGTGTTGGTCACCGCCAGCGTATGCATACCGGCTGAGCGGGCCGAGACCAGGCCGGCCGTCGTGTCTTCTATGACCACGCAATTCTCGGCCGCTATGCCAGCGCCGGCCTCGCGACCAGCCCCCTGCTGCAACAAGCGCCGGGCCCTGTCGTAGGTCTCCGGGTCGGGCTTGCCCGCCGATACGTCCTCGGCTGACACGATGACCTCAAAGCGACTGGCCAACCCGGACTGCGCCAGCACCATCCGTATTTCGTTACCAAGCGCTCCCGAGCCGATGGCCAGGGGCACGCCCGCTTCGGCCAGGGCAGAGATAAGCTCTTCGACACCATCAAAGAGGCGAGCGCCGCCCGCCGCCAGGCGCTCAAACTCGGCGGCCTTATCGGCCATCAATCTGAGCAGGGCTTCTTCGTCCAGGCTCACTCCCCTATCACGGAAGATCACGGTGAAGCCGTCGCGGTCGTCGTAGCCCACGTAGCGTTGGTAATAATCCTCGTCGCTGATTTCCATGCCCAGCGACAACAGGGCGTGCCTGAAGCCAGCCAGGTGCAGTCCCTCGTCGTCGGCAATCACCCCGTCGAAATCAAAAATAACAGCGCCCAGCATGCCCTTGCCCTGCGTACTCCTGCTCAGCCCGGCGGCCACGCCATCGCGCGTCCGCCCAGCAGGTGAAAGTGTACGTGGTAAACTGTCTGCCCGCCGTCGCTCTTGCAGTTGGCGACCACGCGGTAGCCGTCGTCACTGAGGTCGTTTTCAGCGGCAAGGCGAGCCGCCAGGCGATAGATACCAGCCACCAGTGCACTATCGGCGTCCTCGAAGTCGAGTATGGTAGCGATGTGCTTGCGGGGAATGAGCAACAGGTGCAGCGGCGCGACCGGATTTATGTCGCGGATCGCAAACAGCTGGTCGTCCTCGTAAACCTTCTCGGCCGGGACCTCACCAGCGCCAATCGAACAGAAAAGACAGTCCGCCATGCAGCCGTCAATGCCACGCCACGGGCACGGGCGCAATCGCCAGCGTCGGCCGCCTCACGCGCAGCGCGCCAGCAGGGCGGCGAGCGCTTGTTCCCCGCTGTTGTCACAGCCCAGGATAAATCCGCCCGTCGAGGATGTCAGCTGCTCTATCCTGCTCGCGATCTCGGAAACAACAGGCGGGCAACCCTCGAGGGCTTGCTCAACCTGGTCGATCAAGTGAAACGGTGCCAGCAGGTCTCCGCATATCTCTATGCCCGACAGCGAGACATCGCCCTCCGTGCCCGGGCCGACCCCGCTGCACTCGAGCATGCCCAGCATGGACGGGCCGGCAGCCAGCAGCCGCCCCGCAGCAAGACTGCCCCGCTCGCGTTGGAAGCAGTCCCAGGCCGAAGCATCGGCCGTGAGCCCTTGCCCGGGAAGCGAGCCCGGCGACAGCTTGCAGGCAAAAACGCTGGCAGACTCCAGCGCCATCAGCCGGGCCCAGTCGATCTGCTGATCAACACCGAGTTGGGCAAGGCTGCAGCCCGCGTCGAGTCCACCCAGCGCCTGGCCGGTTATTCCAGCGGGATCCAGCAGCTCGAGCAACGAGTCAACCACGCCCGGCGCCTCGGCCGTAAACAACATCTGTTCGACGACGCAGACCCCGTCAGCAAAAACAGAATACGCTGCGTGGGCCACAGGCCTGGAGTCGACGGTGACAAGATCGCGCCCCGGGTAGAACGGCTCAAGCCCGGAGCGGCTCGATAACTCTGCCCTGAGACAAGCGAGCAGGGGCCTGAGCGCCCGGTTGAGTACCTGCCCCGGCCCAAGGCCACCAGCGCCCTCGTCGAGCCAGTCCACCGATGGCAGCACGAAGGCAAATTCCTGTACGGCTGGCCCCGCGGGCACATTTCGTCCGCCCGTCAAGCGTCGCTCAATGGACTCGGCACCCTCGGCACGCCGGTGGAAGCGCCCCAGGCTCACGCCCTGCTCACTGCGGGTCCAGGTCAACAGCCAGGCGCAGCCCAGGTCGGCCGCCAGGGTGGCAGCCAGTAATTCGGCCCGCCAGGCCTCGTAACCCGACACCGAGCCCAGTTCAACGCTTATAAGATCCCGTGACACCCCGCGAGACTAGCAGATCACCCCGTCGGCAGCAGCCCGCCACCACGATCCCGGCTTGCAGGCCCGGTCCGCAAACGCGTCACTGCCGGCCAGCTGTGATACAAGGAAGGGCCTGCCGTGGTCCGGCCGGGAGACAGCAGGCCCAGGAGTGATTCGCGGCGAAGATTCCCGGCGGAGTAAACATGCGCATCAAGAAACGATGGATCGTGCTTGGATTGCTGGCACTGGCTGTTTTCGTCCTTCTCCGCGACTCGGAGCCGGACGTACCCAGGGGCAGCTATCTCGTGATCGACCTCGAGGGCACCTACGCCGAGCTCCCGCCCGGACGTGACGCCCTTGACCGGCTGCTCGACGACCGGCCGGCTTTTCTCGACCTGCTCGCCACCCTGCGCAAGGCCCGCCACGACGAGCGCATCGACGGGGTGCTGCTGCGCGTGCAGGACACCCAACTGGGCTGGGCGCAGGCCCAGGAAATCCGTACGTCGCTGGCCGGCCTGCAGGACGCCGGTAAGAAAGTCGTGTCGCTGCTCGACAGCGGGTCGTTCGGCAGCAACAGGGAGTACTTCATCGCTTCGGCGGCAGACGAGTTGTACCTGCCCCCAGGATCCTCGGCCATGCTCAACGGCATGGCAGCGCACTTCGTCTTCCTGGGAGGCGTCTGGGAAAAGATCGACATCGACATGGAGGTCGAGCAGATCCGCGAATACAAATCGATGGGTGACATGATAGGCCGCAGGGGCATGTCGGCGGCCCACCGTGAAGCCGCTGACTTTCTGCTCGACGATCTCTATGGGCAGTTCGGCGTGTCCATCGCTTTGTCGCGCGGGCTCGAGCCCGGCGAGTTGCCCGCCGTGGTGGACGCGTGCCCGGCGTCGCCAGAAGCCTTCATGGATTCGGGCCTCGCCGACGGCGTGCGCCACATGGACCAGTTGCGCGAAAACCCAGCCGACGGCCCTTCCCCTCCCCTGGTCTACGAAGAAGACTACAGGCGCGTGAGTGCATCATCGCTCGGACTGGGCGGCGGCGAACGGGTGGCCGTCATCCACGCCGCGGGTAACATCGTGAACGGGGAGAGCAGGGCCGGTGGAGCGACCGGCGCGTCGGTTGGAGCCGACACCCTGGCGCGGGCTTTTGACGAGGCCCTGGCCGACGGCGTAAAAGCCATCGTGTTGCGCGTGGACAGCCCCGGCGGTTCGGCACAGGCGTCGGACCAGGTCTGGAGACTGGTGCGAGCCGCATCTCGAACGACGCCCGTGGTGGCTTCGCTCGGCAACATCGCGGGCTCGGGCGGGTACTACATGGCCTCTGGCGCCGACCGCGTGCTGGCCCAGGGAATGTCCATCACCGGATCGATAGGAGTGGTGCTGTTCAAGCCCAACGTGGCGGGCCTGCTGGGCAGGCTTGGCATAGGCAGCGAAACGCTCACCAGGGGCCGCTACGCGGGCCTGATGGACATCAGCAAGGGTTTTGACAGGGCCGAGCTATCGCTGGTACGCACGCAGATGGAGCGCACCTACCAGCTCTTCCTTCGGCGGGTGGCCCGGGGCCGGTCGCTGAGCATAAACGACGTGGACAGCGTGGGCGGCGGACGCGTGTGGAGCGGGCAACAGGCGCTCGAGCGGGGACTGGTAGACGAGATCGGCGGCTTTGAGCAGGCGGTAGCCGCCGCCGCCACCGCGGCTACCATAGAAGACATTGATTCTGTTGAGCTGGTTTACTACCCGCGCAGGGAAAAACTGGGCGAAAGGCTTTCGCGCCTGCGTGGATCGGTTGTATCCACCGTGAAGCTGCCGCCCTTGCTCGGGCGGCTGGCCGAGCTGGTGGAACCGGCCGCTGCTTTGCGGCCAGGCGTGCAGCTACTCTCCCCGGCGCTACCGGTGATCAACTGACCGAACTCGCTGCGTCTACTCGCTGCGGTACACGCGCAGGGGCATGCCGACGCCGCTCATAGCCGGTAGCTCGGCGGCTGACCCTGCGCGCAGCGCCAGCTCGAGTCGGCCGCCGCTGCCCTCGAGGGCCAGCAGCTCGCCCTCGCCCACGTCGGCGTAGCAGCGACTGAAGCCATCGATGACCAGCCCACCGGCCGCGGTCTTCAACTCGCCCGTCCCCGGCAGCCCGGTTGCGAGTGAGGCAGCGATGTTGGTCACCATGTTGCCGAAACGATCGACGTGGATAACCTCGCCCTCGAGCTGTCCGCCAACAGACTTCGGCACAGGCAGTTGCAGGCGCTCGAAGTCGCCCACCGGGTCACCCAGGTCGCCGGCGTCAGCCCCCGCAACCAGCGCGGCCGCGGCCGGGGCAAACAGATCGCGACCGTGGAACACCGGCGATACCGGTCGCGAGGAAACTCGCCCGACGTCGAGTTTCCAGCAGGCCACCGGCTCTCCGAAAGCCAACGAGAGCAACCCGTTGTCTGGTCCCAGGGCAAAACTCCCGTGCTCGTCCTGAAGCAGCAGTGCGTTGCGGTCAGAACCGACACCGGGGTCTACCACGGCCAGGTGGACCGTTGCCGGCGGAAACCAATTTATCGCCGCTTCCAGCGCCAGCGCGCCGGCCAGCACATCGCCCATGGGCAGGTCGTGGGTGATATCAATTACGCGCAGCTCTCTACACGCGGCCAGCAGTACTCCCTTTACAGCCCCTGCGTAGCCGTCGACACTGCCGAAATCCGTGGTCAGGGTAACCAGGCCCGACATGGATGCGTCGCGGTTATCGCTGGGAGGGGCCATCTCGACCGAGCCGTGGCTTCAGCCCTGCGGCTCGTGGGGCGTGCCGGTTTTTTCCTGTATGCGCTGAAGGCCGGCCTCCACCTGCTCGCGGTCCCCGGCTCCCAGTCCCTCGATAAAAGCCGACACCAGCATGCGCATCATGGCCCCCTCGGCCGGGTCGAGACGGTCGCCCAACTCTACGAGGTCGGCCATGGCCGCCGCCAGCGCGGTCAGCGCCTCGGGACTGCGGCCGTCGTCGCGCGCCGCCATCGCCTCTATGAGCCGGGCTTTCACCCTCTCGACCACCGGCGCGGCCTCCGGACCGATCACGGTCACCAGCTCGCCCAGTCCACCCGCCAGTCTTTCGATAGCCCACAATCGTTCGTCGGTCGCCATGCAGCGATTATCGGGTAGGGTGGGCACGATGCAAGTTTTCGTGCTACCTTCGTGGCGATGACCCACAACGGCCCATCTCCCGACTCGTACCGCCGGCGCCGCGAAACCCTGCTCGCCCGACTCAACGACGCGGTGCTGTTTCTGCCCCCCGTCGAGGAAGCACGCTACTCCAACGACGTGCACTATCGCTACCGGCCCGACAGCGACACGCGCTACCTGAGCGGCTTCGAAGAGCCCTGTTCGCTGATGCTGGTGGCCGGGGACTGCGAATCGAAGGGTTTCTCGATGTTCGTACGCGAACGCGACCCGCAGAGCGAGACATGGACCGGGCGCAGGGCCGGTCTTGAAGGCGCGCGCGAAACCTACGGCGCGGACAACGCGTGGGCCCTGGAACAAGGCGAAGAAAAACTCGAGCAGGCCCTGAGCGGCGCGCGAACGCTTTACTACGGTTTCGGGCGCAGCGCCGGCAGCGACAGCGCGATGCTCGAGCTCGTGAAGCGAGTCAACGCCGGGCGTCCCCGCAGCGGCTTGGCCCCGCTGGTGCTGCACGATAGTTCGGAGCTGATGTCAGAAATGAGGCTTTTCAAGTCCGACGAGGAAGCCGAGCTCATGCGGCGTTCCTGCGCCATAGCCGTGCAGGCCCACATCGCTGTGCTCGAAGACCTACGGCCCGGCCACAGCGAATCTGATATAGAGGCCAGCGTGGAATACCGATTTCGTCGGGGTGGCTGTTCGGGCCCGGCCTACGGCACCATCGCCGCGGCAGGCAATAACGCTACCGTGCTGCACTACACCTCCAACCGGGGGACACCTGGGCAGGGTGACCTCGTGTTGCTCGACGCGGGCGGCGAGTACGGCGGCTACGCGGCCGATATCACGTCGACCTTTCCCATGAGCGCCGACTGGAGCAACGCGCAGGCGGAGTTGTACGACCTCGTGCTCACGGCCCAGCGCAGCGCTCTAGCGCAGGTGAAACCAGGATCGAGCTGCGACAGCGTGCACCAGGCAGCTCTCGGTGTACTCGTGCAGGGAATGCACGACCTAGGCTTGCTCGAAGGCAGCGACACGAACGCTTCGCTGGAGTCGGGCGCCTACCAGCCCTACTACATGCACCGCACCAGCCACTGGCTGGGCATGGACGTGCACGACGTGGGCAGCTACCGCGACGACGAAGGCCCCCGGCCACTGGCCGCGGGCATGGTGCTCACCGTGGAGCCGGGCATCTACGTGCGCACAGACAGCGAGGCACCCGAGCGTTTCAGGGGAATCGGCATACGCCTGGAAGACGACGTGCTGGTCACGGCCGACGGCAGCGACAACCTCACTGCCGCGCTACCACGCGAGCGTGACGAAATATCAAGGATACGCCGCGCGGCGCTTTCCTGACCCACCGGCTGACACCTTTCGGTGCTCAGTCGGCCGCGTGTCTCGACAGGTAGGCGATGATCTTCTCGCGCTCTTCGTCGGCGAGACGCGGCAGCCCCCGGCGCTTAAGCTCGCTCTCCATGCGCGCCACCATGATGCCCCACATCGCCGGTTTCATGATCCCCGGCTCGTAGGGCGGGTGACAACCACCGCAGCGAAGGCTGTAAAGCTGCTCGTCGGCGCTGCCCTGCTCAGGCAGTGCCGACCTGCACCCCGCCCCCACGGCGGCCAACAGCACTATCAACGCACCCGCCTGTAGCGACGATCTTATACTCACGTCCGGGCCTTTCCGGCCAGCTGCCTGCAACAGCGCGCCTCCTGACCGGGTGCCTCGGCAACGGTCACTTCCAGGCTGAGCAGTGTGCGGTCCGCGGGCAGGGCCAACTCCTCGGCCAGGCGATCGCAGAACCACAACGCGAGTTCTTCTGCCGACGAGTGGGCTATGGGGAGCATGGCGCAGTCGACTTCGGGCATGCTGTAGCGCCCGCCGTCGTCGAGACACAACAGCTCCATCTGCCCGTCAGCGCAGCTCACCTCTATTCGGTCGTTGAGCGTGGGCACGATGAAACGCTCGTTCAGTCGCGAGCAGAGCAAGCGGGTGGCCTTCTTTATGTCACCGAAATCCACCACGTAACCGTCCGGCCCTATCTCGCCTTCCAGTAGCACGCTTACTCGGTAGTTGTGGCCGTGCAGCCGCTCCCTGAAGCCCGAGTAGACCGAGAAGTGGGCCGCGTTGAAGCGAAAGTCCTCCTTGCCTACGAATACCTGGAACCTGTCCGCCATTTTATCAGCCTGCCCCCATCGCCGGTTCTACCACTGGCTCCTGCTGCGCCTCGGTCCGGTCGCCCGCCCCTGCCAGGAACTCGCCCAGCAACTGGGTTACTTCATCCACGCTCGCGGCGCTGCCCATGCGCCTTCGCGCTGCGGCCGCCTCGGGCAATCCCTTGACCGCCCGGCAGGCCATGCCCCGGTAACGGCCCATGAAGGCCTGGTCGGGAAGGGTTTCACGCAACAGGTCCCTGAACAACTTCAGCGCGGCGACTTTGTCGGCAGGCCCGGGCGCAAACGGCAGGCGACCGGCCGCCAGATCGCCCACCTGCCTGAATATCCACGGGTTATCGAGTGCCGCCCGGCCTATCAAAAGCCCCGACACCCCGGGTGCCGCCAGCCTCTCGACTGCGGTGCCGGCCTCCACCACGTCGCCGCTGCCGAGCACGGGTATGTCCACCGCGGCGGCCACGCGCTCCACGAGCTCCCAGTCGGCGCTGCCGTTGTAGAGCTGCACGCGGGTGCGACCATGCACCGCCAGTGCGCTCGCGCCGGCCTGTTCGACCAGGCGCGCCACCTCTACCGCGTTGACCGAGTCCTGGTCCCAGCCAGCGCGTATCTTGACTGTCACCGGCACGCTCACGGCCTCGCGCACCTGCCGGACCACCGACTCCAGGCGCTCGGTCTGGCGCATGAGCTCGGCCCCGCCCCCCCTGCGCACGACCTTGGGTGCGGGACATCCGCAGTTGATATCAACTATATCGGCACCCGCCTGTTCGACCACGCGCGCGGCGTCGGCCATGCGCGTGGGTTCCGAACCAAAAATCTGTATGGACACCGGTCGCTCGCGGTCCTCGATCCTGAGCATGGAGAGCGTGCGTTGGTTGTCGCGGGTGATACCCTCGGCGGCGACAAACTCGCTCACCACCAGGCCGAGTGCCCCACCACTGCAATGACGTACGAGGCTGCGAAAGGCACAGTCGGTCACGCCCGACATGGGCGAGAGAACGAGGTTGGTTTTAACCCGTAAGGTTCCTATATCCAGCGGCCTGATCACGCGGGGAAATCCCTTGCCGCGACCGACGCGACGCCCTGCATACAGGGGGGAGCGTGAGGTTACTCGCTGGGGTGTCAGCCTGCAAGCCGCCACCCGCCAGGACGCCGCCCCTTGTCAGCCCCTGCGTTCGAAGCGCGCTATTTCCGGGTGACTGCTCGAGAGCAGCAACAGTCCCTTTTCGTCGTACACGAAGGCGTCCTCTACGCTCACGTCCAGTGCCTTGCAGATACGCATGGCGGTCCTCACCGTGGGCACGATGCGCGAGTTTTTGACCCTGTTGATGTAGCTCTGGGCCAGGCCGGTTCGACGCGACAACTCCATCTCGGTCCAGCCCTTGTCGTAAAGGATCTTGGAAATCCGTGTTTTTATTTCTGCTTTAGTTTCCGAATCCATCTTAAAAACCCCTCTTGCCGCATCCCCTGCGGAACAAGTGGAAGGCTAACGCCGATGACGGCCGGCAGTCAATGACAGAGAGGAATCAGCAGACCTCGAGCGGCCACTTAGTAGTTCGCAGCGATATATTACACCGCCCAAAGGCGGCCAGCTGGGCTCAGGGCGCCGAAGAAGCGTCCGTGGAGGCCTTCGCGGCTGCCTGTACATGGGCACCGCGTTCGAGCGCTTCGACCGAAAAAGTATCGGCCTCCAGGCCCTGATCATAGCTGATCCCGTCCAGGGTGAGGGTGGAGTAGCCAGCCGAAGCGACGGTCTTCATCGTGATCGACAGGGGCGTGGCAAAACCGTGGACAGTGCTCACGCGGTCGATGGTCATCACCCTGGCCAGGTCGCCGTCCCTGTCGTAGTACTCCACACGGCGCGGCAAGGCGTTGCGCTTGTCTATGAAGTTGACCACGCTCCCCCAGGGGTAGCCGCCCGGCAGGTCGGTAGTGGCTACCGCCACGCAGGCAGACTTGCCCGCCAACGAACCGTCAGCGGCACATGGCCGGTCTCCCTGCAGACGGTGGGTGCCGTCCTCTACCCTCACGCGGGCGAGGTCGGAGTAGAAAAAATCAGACCCTACAAAAGCGTCGCCGGCCGTGTGCATGGCCACGCGCCGCGCCCTCCCGTAAGCCGGCAGGTACAGCCACTGGTCCGCAGCTTTGCCTTGCCTGTCTCGGCTGAGCAGGGCCAACCCGTTGAGCGACGAGGGCTCGCGAAAGACGTAGAGCCTGTCGGCCAGTGCCCCCTCGCCGTTGCGACGGTAGGCCGTGCCCCGACGCGACAAGCGGCTGCCGTCGGAAAGCACGACCAGCATCTCGAACGAGGCCCTCATGTCCGCTGCCGGAAAACGAGCACGCTGTGAGCGTTGCAGCCACTGCCGTCCCTCGCCCGCGACTTCACTCGCAAACGCGGGCGACGCACCCAGAAACAGCAACAGTGCCGGTAGCACTCCCAGGCTCCAGCCCGGCCAAACAGCCACGCCCCCTTTCACTCCCCCAGGCATTCCGGGCATAGCCTAGGCCGCTTGCCACCGGTCGGTCAAGCGCCGTAAAACGCGCTGTGGTAGACCAGTGGGCCGCAGCCCGGCTGCCGGCACAAAAAACCCCGCCCCGGCGTTAACCGGGACGGGGCTGTTAATGTCGGGCACAACTGCCCGACAAGGCCTGTCGCTACTGGCAGCTGGTCGGATCACCCGGCGTGTACTCTACCGCCGGATTGTTGGCGCAGTAAAGGGTCGTCGTGAGTTCCTGTACCACCCGGCCCGCACCCGGCAGGCCCACGGCCGAGTTGACGCCCGCGCTCGAAACCGGGGCGATGCAGAACACCGAGGCAGCCTGGGGGTTGCCTGGGTTGGCAACACCGTCGGCCTGTATGGTGGGCAGGAAGCACTCACGCGTCTTGTCCAGCGTGCAGTTGCCCGCGCTCAACGCACCAAACTGGCAATCAGCGTTAACAGTGCAGCTGAGGTAGCCCTCGCCACTGGCCCGCACAAAGCCGTCGCAGGTACTCTCCACAACACCCGGACACTCGGCCTCGTTGCCAGTTGTCGCCGTGCAGACCGTGCTGAACGAAATGCATGGATCGGGACCGTTCATCACGCCCGCGCCAGTGACGGTGCAGATACCCGCTCCCACGGCGGCACATTCAGCGTCGTTGCTGCAAGGCACGGTGGTGTCGGCGCTGCATTGCAGGCAGTGGCAGTTATACGCCCCGAAGGGGAACGGGCAGGTCTTGGTGGCGGTAAGCGTCCGCGTACCCGAGGTCAGGCTCAGGTCAATGGGCAGGCCCTGCCCCGAAACGTTCTTGCCCACCGCCGGCATACAGTCGAGGCTGTACTCGCCGCCCACAGACGCCGGCGTGTAAGCCTCGCAATTCTCCGATGGAGCGTTGGGACAGTCGGAGTTCACCTCGCAGGGACCAGACGTAACGCTGCACCTGCGCCTCACGTTGGGGAAGGTATGGTTGAGGGCCGTCGAGTCACAGGACTCACCCATGTTGCGGCCGAAGCTGCAGATGCCGCCCCTGACGCCGTCGTCGTACACGGCATCACCGTCACAGGTGGGACAGGGGTTGAAGAGATCGAGGCCCAGGAACACCTGCGTGCGCAGGGCGGCCGCTGTCTCGAATTCACCCGTGTCGACGTTGGCAGTGCCGATGAGATCCTGGGAGAGTCGACTTACCACGCAGACCGCTATGCCGCCAGATGCCAGCGGAAAAGGCGCGCCGAGAAAGCACTGGCAGGTGTCGCCACCGCAGTCGTCGTTGTCGACCGCAAAGGGCTCGTCGCAAATAACCCGCAGGTCATTCTCGCAGCGGCAGTTACCTGCCGACGGATCGACACCCTCCAAGGAGCATTCACCGCAACCGCCCACGCCCGGAGGGCCCTCGCAAAGTAAGGTTCCAAGCCCGGTCGCAAAATCGTTAACGTCGGCGTCGTGACCTATCCCACTGGCACCCGAGTCAAGCTCGGTTGTGGTCTGGCAACGGCCGATGGTCAGGTTGCAGGTGCCGGCCGGGCAATCGAGGTCACTGGCACACGCGCCGCCGGTGCCGGCCCACAGGGTGGCTGATCCGGAATTCGGGCACTCGGGGTGCTGGCATCCGCTGCCTATCTCCAGCTGGCAGCTCGCGTCGCAGCAGTCGCCGGGAACGACGCCACCGTCGTCGCACTGGTCTACGCCATCCTGGACATAGCCATCGCCGCAGGACGCGTCCGTGCAGTCGTTGAGACAGGCGTCGGTGTTGTCAGAGTTTCCGTCATCGCAATCTTCGCCGGCTCCCGTGGCCCCGTCGCCACACACGACCAGGCTACCGAGCCCGGTGAGCCCATCGAAAAGGTCGCTGCCGCGGGTGTCCGAGTCGTCGAACACGCAGGTCTTCAAGCCGGCAAGGTCGGTGGCACAAGAGCCCACCGTGCTGAGGTCTGCCGCCGTACAACTCTTGTCAAAACCGGACTCGCCCTTGCTGCGAGCGCCGGCGATCTTACCCTTGGGGTCAGCGGCTATGCAGCTGCTGTTATCTTCAGCGCCGCCCTTTTCCGCACCTGACTGGCACTTGGTCCTTTCCTTGAGAATGGTCGCGAGGTGCTTACCCTGGGTCTTGCCGATGGTGCCGTGGCACTTGGCCTCGTCCTTGCCCAAGGGGACACCGGGAGCGCCCTGGCCCGAAGTGCTCATGGCCTGCACCGAGGTCTCGATCAGGCAGATCTGGCACTCGGCCACGTCAGCGAATGTAGCGATCGCGGGAACCGTGACGTCGCAGGGAGCCGGGCAGGAGAAGAAGTGGAGGTCGCCGGGTGTTCCTACCACGGCCTGCGGACACTTATCCTTGGCGCCACCAATCGCGTCGCGCAGCTTGGACTCGGTCTTGGCAACCTTACCCTTGATATCGGCTTCCGAGATGTCGTTGCAGTCGACCGCAGGGGCGATCTTTCCCTTGACGCGGTTCTTGTGGCAACCGCCGAGGGTCTTGGCCACGGTCGCGGCGAGCTTGCTGCCGTTCTTTGCCAGGGTCGAGCGGCATTTCTGCTCAAACTTGTTGTAGGAGGCCTGCGCGTCACCAACCAGGGCGAGCGCCAGGATTCCAGCCATTGCTACACTTAAGAAACCACCGTGCTTGATCGTCATCTGAATTTTTCTCCTCTGTTACAGCCCAGCTCGGCCATTACCTGCCGCCTCAACCAGTCTAAGGCAGGCGGTCAGCTTCCGCCGCCATAATCCTAACGTTTGTACATGGTTTTGGGTCCTATTGGCAAGGGTAAAACCCCCCCGATCGGGGTAAAAAATGCACAGGCTGTGTCTAGTCCTCTTCCAATCGCAGTTTGTAGCCGCCAAAGCACCCGGTTATCTGGTGCAACGCGGCCGGGCACTGCTGGCCGGCAGCTGAGATGACATGAGCGAAATAGACAAGAATGCAATGCGCGAACCGGCTCGCCGCCTGGACCTCCGGGGGGTAGCCTGCCCGCTCAACTGGGCCCGCGCCAAGGCGGCTCTCGCGCTCATGGCTAACGGTGAGCTTCTGGAACTACTGGTAGACGACCCCAGGGCGCCACTGGACATCCCCCGGGCGGCCGAAGCAGAGGGTCACGTGGTGCTGGCGGTGAACGTGAGGGGCCCGGAAACGCCGTCGCCAGGATCCGCCGGCGAGACAAGCACCATACTGCTTGAAAAGTAGTCGAAGCTGCTGTCTCAGTAGCGCGCAACAGCACGCAACACGGTGCAACACTGCCCCCCGGGCCTTGGCAGGCTGCAGGCTGCTGGCTGCAGCCATAAAAAAAGGGCCCCCGGTGGTGTCCGGGGGCCCCTGTGAAGCCTGGACGGTGGGCCGTCATGCGACCCACCGCCTCTCAATACTTCGTTCTAGTTGGTCAGCACCAACTGCGCCTGGATGACGTCAACACTATCTTCCGAGCCAGCTCCATCAGCGTAGATATCGCTATCCGAGGAATCGTGCCTGTACTCAAGACGGAAACCAACGCCGTCGGCCAGCTCCCAGCCAGCAGTTACAGTAAGGCCCCAGAGCTCATCGTCACAACCAATGCCACAGTCCGCGTCTACGAACTC
>LWDU01039456.1_pt1 | contig 161639 bp, 144 predicted proteins | sample 727161 | NCBI WGS metagenome assembly LWDU01 (sample SAMN04566230, study PRJNA314399) | hydrothermal vent metagenome | isolation source: deep sea hydrothermal plume seawater | place: Mexico: Gulf of California, Guaymas Basin | collected 2004-07-11
GTCTACCACAACGTCCTTAAGAAGGGCGGCCACTTCGCGGCCTTCGAACAGCCCGAAGCGTTCGTCGAAGAGGTTCGGAAATCGATGCGGAACGTGAAGGCCTAACATCCGACTAGCGAGAACCCCGCGCTCGAAAGGACACGGCCCTTAGTAGGCCTGCCGTCGAGCGGCGCATCAACACATCGACTCGTCAACACTGCGGTTAAAGCGAAATCAGCAAATCCGCCAGCATCGCCACGAAGACGGCGAAGAGAAATCCCAGGGAGACGCGAAAGACCTCGCGGGCCGCTTCATCCGTTCGCTCCTGGAAAAGGCGAATCGCGCGATACAGGAACCAGAGGCCAGCGGCACTGGCCACCGTGAAATAGATCGTGCCGACCAGTCCAAGGAAATACGGAGCCAGCGTGACCGGAAGCAGGCCGACCGTATAGGCGACAACGCGTCGGCGCGTCGCTTCGTCACCGATCACTTCGGGTGGCATCGGGATCCCGGCCGCTTTGTAGTCGTCCTTTCGATAGAGCGCGATCGCCCAGACATGGGGCGGCTGCCAGAAGAAGACGATGGCGAAGAGCGTCCATCCTGCGACGCCGATGGATCCGTTGACCGCCGCATCGGCAATCAGCGGCGCTGCGGCGCCCGCTGCGCCACCGATGACCGCGTTCCAGATCGAGCGCGGCTTCAGCCAGATCGTGTAGACGAACACATAAAAGAGAATGCTCGCGACACCGACGAAGGCGGCAGGCAATCCACTGACCCACAAGAGCAGCACGGTCGACGCCACGGCGAGCACCAGACCAAAAATCAGTGCAGCGTTTGGTGCGATCAAACCGGCGGGAAGCGGACGCGACTTCGTGCGCTCCATGAGCGCATCTTTGTCTCGCTCGATATACGCGTTCAAGGTATTGGCCGAAGCGGCCGCGAGCGCGATGCCCAGGATCACCAGGGCACTAAAGGAAAGACTCGGCCAACCGCCGGCGGCCATCCCCAAAACAGGCAAACCCGTAAACAAGACCATCGGCAGGAGCCGGGGCTTTGTCAGATCGAGATAATTCCTGGCAGTCGTGAGAACGGTTTCGCTCATGATTTCCGAAAAGAGGGCCCACGCCCTGAGACCCCCAGATCGCCTCTGATTGGCACGCGCGGCGCGCGTATCGGTACCACAGCGCTTCTCGCCATGCATCGGGCGAATGAACACTGGCTCCGCTGCGAAGATGAGAAAGTTCGAGAAAGCGCCAAGTAGCCTAGCCTACCCATTCAATGGACGAGACGAACTTCCGGCCGGAAAATTCGCAGCAACAATGCGATGCACGCACGCCGACGACGAAAACGAGCCGCCGCCTGTGGCTCTTCGGAATCGTCAGCGCGTGGCTGCTTCGGGGACTCGGCGCGACCTGGCGGATCGAAGTTCTGGGAAAGGATCCGAGACCCGGCGCAGGTCCCAGCAAGGCGGGAAGAGACCGGAATCCCCACCTGGCCGCCCTCTTTCACGAAGCCCTGCTCCCCTGCACATGGTTCTTCCGCGACCGCCTCTACAGTGTGGCAGTGAGTCGCAGTCGGGATGGCGATCTGATTCGAGCCAGTCTTTTAGCCCTCGGATACGACGAGCCCGCTCGCGGCTCGAGCTCACGCGGAGGACCGGCGGCACTCCGAGGGCTGGTCCGAAAGCTCGATCACGGCACGACGGTCTCGGTTCTCGTCGATGGACCTCGGGGCCCTGCACGAGCGGCCAAGGTTGGAGTCGTTGCCCTTGCGCGACTCACCCAAACTCCAATTCAGCCGGTCGCCTTTTCAGCGCATCCGGCAATCCGCTTGAAGAGTTGGGATCGGAGTCTGATTCCTCTGCCCTTCGCGCGGGTCGTTTGCGCCTTCGGCGAACCGATCACCCAGCCCGAAGGCGAAGACGAAACCGAGGAGCAGGCGACGGCGCATCGATTGGAAAGGGAACTCTCGAGACTGCATCTCAAGGCCGATGCCAAACTTCTAACGGATTGATCCCTGCCGGGTGTAGGCGCGGAATCGGATCGACAAACCTCGGACAAGCCTAGTCGGAGGCCAGCGCTTCATCCAACAATTGCGCCAGCCAGCCGCCGATATCCGGGTGTTGTGTCAGACCAGCGGCGCGCAACCGTTTGGCCGCGATCCCATGGACTTCCGATGCGGTCCTCGCAAGCAGGGCCGCCCGCGCATCCGCTTCGACCTCACCCGAATCGAGAGATCGAATGATTTCCTTCACAACCGGAATCGCCGCCGGTGTGCCTGAAAGCTCTTCAATGCCGAGACCGACCAGAATCGGAACCGCTAGAGGATTCGTTGCCATCTCGCCGCAAACCGAAATCGGGATCCCAGCCTCATTGGCGGCACTCACACTCATGGCGATCAACTGCAATACGGCCGGATGAAGCGAGTCGTAGAGATGTGCAACACGTTCATTGCCGCGATCAACGGCCAGCGTGTACTGGGTCAGGTCATTGGTCCCGATGCTGAAGAAATCACATTCCTGGGCAAAAACCTTCGCCGTGATCGCCGCCGAGGGCACTTCGATCATGATTCCAACCTTGAGATCGTGATCGAAGGCGCTGCCTTCTCGATCGAGTTCAAGCCGAACTTCGTCGATCACGCTCTTGGCTTCGCGCAGCTCGTCCAGACTTCCAATCATCGGCAACAACAACTTCAGATTACCGAGCGTGCTCGCGCGGAGAATCGCCCGCAACTGCGCCCGAAAGGCACGGCGGTTCTCGAGGGTAAGCCGAATCGAACGACACCCGAGTTGGGGGTTCTCTTCGTCGTCGAGGCCAATATTGGGAATGCCCTTGTCTCCGCCCAGGTCGAGGGTTCGCAGCGTCACCGTCTGGGGCTGGATAAATTCGACGACCCTCTGATAGAGCTGCCCCTGCTCTTCTTCACTGGGAAAGCCGCGATGAGCGAGCGCCAGCAGTTCCGTCCGGAATAGGCCGACACCCTCTGCGCCATGTTTTTCGACGAGTCGAAGGTCCGCGAGAAGTCCCGCATTCGCAGATAATCGAACACGATGTCCATCAAGGGTCTCGGCGGGCCGTTCACGCATGGCATCGAGATGTTCGACGGCGATCTCATATTGATGTTGCGCCTGCTCGAATTCCCGCGTGAGTGCTTCATCTGGCGAGAGATAGATCGTCCCCGTCGCACCATCGACGATCGCCGCCTCGCCTTCTCGAGCCTCTTCGAGCAGGCCCGATGCGCCGGTCACCGCTGGAATCTCGAGCGTGCGCGCAAAAATCACACCATGTGAGGTCTGACCACCGTGCTCGGCAACGATCGCAGAGACCTTGTCCATTTCGAGTTGGGCAAAGATCGCCGGTAGCAACTGATCGACAACCACGACGGATCCGCGCGGCATCGGCGCGACATCGTCCCGCACGCCTAATAGCCGCTCTATCACACGCTGTCCGATGTCGGCGATGTCCGTTCCGCGCTCGCGCAGATACGGATCCTCGATGCGCTGGAAGGTCTTCCTGTAGGTCGCCAACACATGGAGCAGCGCTTTTCGCGCGTCCCCGGTTCGTTCGATCGCCTGTGTGACGTTCAGCAAGAATCCCTTGTCTTCGAGGATCTGGATCTGGGCATGAAAGACGGCGGCGAACTCGGGACCGAATCGCTCCTGAACGATGTCGCGCATATCTTCGATCTGACGCCGAGCCGCAGTCATCGCCGCCTTGAAATCCGAGTGTTCCTGCGCGACGTCATCGCTGGGCTGATACGGCATCCGCTCGAGATCGACCGGCTTATCCATTCGAAAGATCGGACCGATCGCCACGCCGCGTGCGGTTGCCAGTCCCCGCAAGGTGACATTCTTCTCGGAACGAGGGGGTTTCTGCGCCGGACCCTGTTCGAAATCGAGCGCACCGAGCACGGATGATTCGGCGATTCGACTAACAGCCTCGAGCCCCTCATCATCGCTCGAACTCATGAGCGCTAGAAGCTGTGCGTTGGCAACAACCGGCGCAAGAAGTGAGGCGCAGGTCTGCAGCAATTCGATATCCGGCTCATCGAAGCGCCGCGGCTCTACGGTTTGAATGACGATGACACCGATCACGACGCCCTGGACAATGAGCGGGGCCGCTAACAACGATTCGAAACGCTCTTCGCCCGTCTCCGGGAAATATTGATATTGGGGATCCGACCGGGCATGCTCCATCGCAATCGGTTCGCCGCGTTTCGCTGCCAGCCCAACCAGCCCGTCACCGATCGGCAGTTCGACTTGACCGACCGCATCGGCGTCGAGTCCGATGGTCGAGGCCAGACGAAGCGTCTGTCGCCCAGCGTCTGCGGAGTAGATGGAGCAGACATCCGCGTCGAGCCGCTTCGACACCAGATCCGTCACATTGGCGAGGGTCTCCTCGAGATCGTGTGATCTGGACACGATTTCGGCGACATCAGCCAGTAATGAGACTCGATCTGGAATAGGGGTACCTCGGGGTCCGCGAACCTGGCGACTGAATCAAATCCCGAGGGTAGCAACTGGAAACGCCCGGGGTGGACCCGGGCGCTTCCAAGATTCCTGCTCGGCGCACACTCTAATCGAGTGACGCCCACTTTCTAGAATCGCTCCGCGACTTCTAGTGCGTCGTCGGGAAGACCACCGACCGTCGAATCGACGGAAAGACCTGGTCCTTGTCCTCAAAGGACATCCCCAGCGCGAGCAAAATTTTTCGCTTGGTGTCCATTCTGCAGTTCAGGCCCTTCTCGACACTGTGAATCGTCCGCAGGGCAACTTTTGCCTTTCGGGCGAGCTGCGCCTGCGTCATCAGCTTATCTTCGCGGAACTCGCGTACACGGTTCGGCACGCGCGCTTCCTGGGCATTCATGGCTTCCATCACAATACTTCCCCCAATTGATCCAATGCTCCGGGAATCACTCCCGAAGTGCGTCCTTCAAATCGATTGAGAATTCGACTTGCCCGAGGTGATTCTTTAGGCAATTCCGCTGGTTGGGAGCTTTTTGGGGGGGCGCGCCGCGCACGGGGTGCACTTGCAGAGGACTCGCGTGGAACCGGCGACATGGAGGCATCAAGCGCACAACCATGACCCCTCATTATGGGTAAATGAGGGTTCGTGCGTAGGCAACTCTGGTGAAAGTCGGGACCTCTGCGAGAGCCCGCTTGATTGGCCCGCTCTGCTAGCCTGAGTGGCTTTGCAGGGGGGGGAACAGGGTGCCACGAAGCTGGCTTCGCCTTTTTTGGGCGGGCGTCCTCATCTGCGGGGCAATCGTCGGCTACCTGGCGATCTCCGGTGTGGGTGCAAGGCTTCTTCACGAAGAGATCGAGACCCAACTGAGTCGACTCCTCAATGGCCCGGTGGAGATCGCGGAGGTCGATCTCCGTTTCGAAAACGGGCTGTGCATCGAGGCCCATGGGCTCGAGGCCTATCCAAATCCCGACGGCGACGTCCCCGCCCTGCGTGCCAGCCGTGTCCTGGCCTGGGTCGATCTGCTCGCCATTCTCGTCGGCCGTCTCGAACTCAGCTCGCTGATTCTAGAAGGGCCACTGGTCCGTATCGAGCAAAGGTCCGACGGATCACTGATCGGTCTTCCGCTAGCCCCGTTTGCTGCTCCGACCCATTCAAAGGAGGGGACCGACAAGACATCGATCGGCGAACTCATCGCCGCCCAACTCGAATCTCTCGATCCCACCGCCACCCAATTCCTCAATGAGTTTCGCCCAGCCGATCGAATCGAGGTTCTCGACGGTGCGATCAGCTGGATCGATCATCGACAACTCGGACCGAACGATCTGCCACGTGAGCTCCGGCTTGAACTCGTCTCCGGGCTTGCCATACGCAATTGGCTCTCAGGCGAGGTCACCCTCGATTGGCGCGGTGTGTTCGTCGACGGCCAACACACGCCCTTCCCTTTCGAAATGTCCGTCCACCGAGACGACGAGGCACATTTCGAATGGAAGGCATCCATGCTGCAGATTCCACTCGAGACCGCTAGGACGCCGCTCTACTTCATTCGAAACTCGGATCGACTCACCGGCACTCTGGATGCCCGATTTGCCCTCACCACCACTGCCTCTGGCCAGCTCCAGCTGACCTTTGAAGCCACCATTGAGGATGCCGCGTTTCGGCTCCGGGAGTCCGGTTCGCGGGTCCAACCGGGGAAAGTCGATGCTCGGGTCGTACTCGAATTCGATTCCAGCCGCCTCCGCCTGAAGACCGGCCGGTTCGCGGGGAATAGACTCGAGATCGAATTCAAGGGCGCCATCGACCGGCCGATTCGCCCGCGCTCGATGACACGCATCGAGTCTCGAATGCTGGGTGTCCAAATTTCCGGCGTCCGGGAGCTCGCCCGGCGATACGACACCGAATTCGACATCGCTCTCGCGATCGCACGACTCACGGAGAGCGTCCGCGATGGTCAAATCCGCTACATCGAAGCCGCTGGCACGACCACGCTCATGCGCTGGCTCGATCTTGCGAGCGGCCGAAGTCGAGAGCTTCCGGAAAATTTCACGTTCGGCGGCGGAATCGACGCCGTGGTGCTGGAAACGGGACCGGGCGAGAACATCGATGAACTCACGGGCGAGATCGACTGGACAGAAGACCGAGTCTCGCTGCGAAACATGACGGGACGCTTTCGCGGCAGGCCGCTCCCCAAAATGAATGCGGTCTTCGAAGGTGTCTCCCATCTCCTCGACAACATCGCCGCGATCGAGACGGTCAAGACGAGCCCACCTCCCATTCCCGGCGTCGGTCCGCTCCTGCAGATCTTCCGCCCCGACGATCCAACCGCGATTCCGACGATTCGCGCGATCGCCTTGGCATTCGATCATCTCGAACATCCGCTCTTCCGCTATCCGATCAGCGACCTGCGAATCCTGATCGAGCCTCTGCGCCGCGGGTTGCAAATGAATATTCGCGAAGGCCAATGGGCTCACACCGGCATCGAAGGCGACATCGTCTGGTTCAGCGATCCAGACGCACCGACCATCGACGCCCGTATCACACTTCATCAACCGGCCCTCGACGAAAATCCTCCGCAAGCGGCCGAGTCCGAGCAGGTCGAGATCGAGGAGGCTCAAGCCGTGGTCGAAAAGCTTCGCTGGGGATCCGGCCGCTTCGAAGTGAAATTCCGCCCGAAGCCAACACTTCCCTTTGAAACCGCAACCGGATTCTTCCGGCTCGATGACGCAGCGCTCATCGGTCATGAGATCGAGATTCGCCTCGCCCCGCGTGGCACCTCGGCGCTTCGGGCCAAGATCGACCTTGAGGATCCCGAATCCATCGGCCTCGACATTTCTTTCGCGATCACCGACGCAACGCTCGAGGCAATGAGCGAGTTCGTCGCGCTCCCTCCGGGTCTCGTTACCGGCGAGTTTCGTGCGACGGGATCGCTGATCGGTCGCGTCCAACCACAGACTTCGTTCATCGCCGACTTGACCGGTGATGTCCGGATTGAAGCCGAGAACGGCCTGGTGCACACCAACCTCCCGCTCATGCTTCGGCTCGGAAAAGCCACCGAGGGCTTCAGCCCATTCGCGGATGCCGACGAACTGCAATACGAATCGATGTCGGGAAACCTCGAAATCCAAAAGGGATGGCTCCGCACGGAAGACTTTGAACTCGAAGGCCCTCTTCGCGTCTATTCCAAGGTTCGACTCAACACGAACAAGTCACCGGGCAGAATCAAGGCAGTGGTCGGTATTTTCTTGTTTCGCACACCCAATGAGATCCTCAGCAGCCTGCCTCTACTGAAGAGCTTCCTTCCCGGATCCGACCGCGGCCTCATCGGCGCCTACTTCAAAGTCAAGGGCCCCGTTGATGACCCCGACGTCGAGGCGCTTGCACTCAAGACCATGTTGTCCAGCGTCCCGAATGCCATCAAGGTCCCCTTCAAGGCGATGCGCTTTCTCTTTGGCGCAAGTGACGACGACTCATGAACGCGCTCCCGGCCAGAACAAAGATCCTGACATTGCCCAGACTAGAAACAGAACTCTCCAATTCCCGAGCACTCGGCCAGCGAATCGTCTTCACGAATGGCTGTTTCGACCTACTCCATATCGGCCATGTCCGCAGTCTCGAATCCGCGCGGGCATTAGGCGACGTATTGGTCGTTGGCATCAACCTCGACGCGAGCGTCCGACGAGCCAAAGGGCCGGACCGACCTGTCAATCCCGCGCGCACTCGAATGGAAGTCGTCGCAGCATTCCAATGCGTGAATTGGGTCGTTGGATTTGCTGCGGACACGCCCATCCGACTGATCAAAGCAGTGCGGCCGGACGTGCTCGCGAAAGGTGGGGACTGGTCCCTCGATACGATCGTGGGTCGCGAAGAGGTCGAGCTAACGGGCGGACGCGTCGTGCGGCTGCCCGTCGTGAAGGGCATTCGATCCACTCAGATGATTGAGAAGATTCGTCGCTCGCCGCCACGGCGAAAACGTTAGGTCAAAAGGTCAAAGGCCGGAACTTGAGGTCAGACGAAGCGATCTGAGCCTTGGTCACCGGCCGTCACGGACTCGCCACTGACGAGCTCCGCTCGTCGGTACTCTGAATCGAGAAGCGGTTCGATCCGATCGACGATGAGGTCCGCCACACCCTGGAATTTCTTGGCGTGATCGCGTTCGGCCCTCGCAGAAAAGGGAACGAAGGGCTCACCGATATGAAATGCCGAAAGCTCTTCGTAGGGGATCGGCTCACCGACTCGGTAGACGATCTTGCCCCGGCCAGCGAACGGTGATGCGCCCGGATAGACACCATCGGAACCGTTGCAGCCCACTGGAACGATGGGCATCTTCAAATGCAGCGCGATCTGTGAAATACCGATGCGACCCGGGAGGAGCCGCTTCGAGCGTGTGCCCTGAGGAAAGACCAGAAGATCGAGGCCGATCCGCATCGCATGCGTATTCAACTCCACAAACTGAGCCATCATCGCCTGGAAGAGTGAGCATATATAATCGGCATAATCTGGTTCGCCATGTTCGGCTGGATCACCGTGGTTCGGACGGAATTCGACGCCCATCGGGTCCCGTGCTTTACGCAGCAGCATTTCTGGAACATCGGGCGGCGTCGGCAAATCCGCATGATCACCGACCGCCCGCGCGTCTATCACTTCACGCAAGAGCGCATATTCCCGATCGGTCGGCGTCCGCTTCATGACGGAAAGGAAATCTCGAGTGATCAGATAGCCGCGCGAGACGGTTGGCAGCTGAAGCATGCTCTCCATGAAGCGCGCCATGAACTGACCTTCGTAGTACTTGCCTTTTACCCATGTCGTGGTGAAGCGATCCAATTGCTGCCAGAGAATATATTGAAAGGGCCAATAGTTGTATCGGTCCGTATGGTTCATGGCGAAGATGACAGGGCCCTCGGGAATCCGATCCTCGTTTTCAAAACCAAGTTCGATGCCAGGCAATCGGCTGTAATTCACACCTAAAAACCAGCCCAGGAAGCGCTGTGAAAAGGGGCGGCGGACCAACTTCAGTCGTTCGAGCCGAGCGAGATCGAGCATGGCCTAGCTCCCCTCCAGGGTTGCCAGATCTTCTGGCGTATTGATGTTAGTCAGTGCCACATCCCCAAGATCGGACAGGCCGAGATCATCGAATCGGACTCGACTACACTCGACATGCGTAAGCAGATCTCGCATAGAGAGTCGTCCGGACGCGAGGTTCGAGCGCGCCACCTCAAGACATGACTCGCGTTGATAGATTGCGCAGAGCGGCTGATCACCTTGGTCATCCACCGGCACGACCGCGTCGTTTTCGGGCCAGGCACAAAGGGCCAACAGGAGATCAGCACAGAGCAATGGGAGATCCGTCGCCACGACCAGAACCCGAGGCGACGTCGCGGCGTCCAGCGCGGCGACCAGTCCGCGCAATGCGCATTGGGGGCCGGACGGATCCGAAACACGACGACCAGGAGCATCCGCATCGGGTATACCGCCAACCAGCAAGGTCTCCGTAAACAGACTTGCGAGCAGATTCGCGGCTCGTGTCGACCAAATTTCGCCCTGCCATTCCAGATGGGCCTTGTCTCGACCCATTCGCGTCGATTTTCCGCCGAGCAGTAGAGCGCCGGTCACATTGCCAAGCAGACTCGAATCCATTTCGTCAGAATCCCCGTTCGTTCTGGTCAAAGAATGCGGGGTCGAGAATCTGAACATCGACTTCAGCACCGACATCGAGCCCCTCGCACTCGGCCCTGAACACCGCCAGTCCGTGCCCTCGAACAAGTGAGGTCAAAACCCCGGAGCTCTGATTTTCCACCGGAGTCGCATGGTATTCGCCATCTCGTGTTTCGAGGATCACCCGCACGAAATGCAGCCGCCCCGCTTTCTTCGTCATTTTCTCGGTCAAACGGGCGCGAACGACAGGCCGATACAGCGCGCGATGCCCGAGCATCTTGCGCAGTACAGGCCGCACGAATTCTTCGAATGTCACGGAAGCCGAGACCGGGTTGCCCGGGAGCCCAAATACGAGCGTACCCGTCGACTCGATCACACCGAAGACGAGCGGGAATCCCGGCTTCATCTTCACGCCCCAGAAGTGCAAGCGGCAGCCCATTTTTTCAAGAACGCCCCGCACATGATCGTGATCACCGACGGAGACGCCGGCAGAGCTCACGATCACGTCGGCTCGCTGCCCCGCGTGTAGTTTCGCTTCGATGGAGGTCGGCGTGTCTTCGGCGATGCCGAGATACATGGGCATGGCACCGGCTTCCCGACACTGGGCTGCGATCGTATAGGAGTTCGACGAAACGATCTTGTCCGGATCGGCGGATCGATCCGGTTCGACGAGTTCGTTTCCACCTGAGAGAATGGCAACCGTCGGTCGCTGATGAACGGAGACGACCGAGCGCCCTACAGAGGCCAGAGCACCAAGGTGTGGCGCGCCTAACAAGGTACCCGAGGCAATCAGCTGGTCCCCGATTCCAAAATCTTCCCCGGCATCGCGGACATGTTCCCGAGCAAGAGGGGCGACCAGAATCTCGACACGTCCCGCATCCGAACGGGTGTCTTCTTGGCGAATGATTGCGTCGGCGCCCGTCGGAAGCGGTGCGCCCGTGAAGATCCGCGCGGCCTCGCCAGCCTCGAGAGACCGCTTCGCCTTTGCGCCCGCCGCGACTTCAAAGACGATCGGAACAGAGATGGGGGAATCCGCGGATGCTTCCAACAGATCCGCCCGGCGAACGGCATAACCGTCCATCGCCGAACAATCCTGTGGTGGTTGGCGGCGACCGGATTCAATCGACTCCGCGAGAATTCGACCCGCGGCTTCAGAAGTCGAAATCGTTTCCGCAGCCAGCCTCTGGGTCATTTTCAGGACCGCCTTCTGGGCCTCGTCGACGCTGAGTCCTTCTCGCATGACGTCGAACAATACCCTCTAGTGGGCGCTGGTGGGATCCCAGACTGCCCTGTTCCATTCGTCCGCGGGAATCTCTCACTGATCTCGCTTGCACCAAATGGCGCCACCGCTAAAGTGCCTAAAAATTAGGCATTCCTTCAGCGCTTCCCGCCCCAATTCATGCCGACGGGCCGGAGCGCCTCGCAGGGTACGATTGAATATCCATGAAACGCGAACTCCAAGGCATTTTTGACGCGCTGCTCGAAGGCGTCGTAATCCTCGACAAGGATGGCCGAATCGAAATGGTCAATTCCGAAGCCATTCGACTATTCAGTGCCTCTCGCGAGCTGTTGACGGGTGAATATCTCAGTCGTGCGCTCGGCAGCGATCACCCGGTCGTCGAGATCATCCGCCGGGTCGTGCAGTCCGGACGGGCGTCGATCCATGATGAAGTTGAATTTCCACGCCGGCTCGCCCCCCCTGTCCCGGTCGATGTCGCAGTTTCCATTCTCGACGGGCCCGACCGCGAAGGACCTGAGTTTGCCAGTATCGCCATCGCCCTGCGAGATCGCAGCACCGCACGAACCTTGCGCGAAGAAGTCAGCGAGCGTGAGCGACAAGAATCCTACGGAACCATCGCTGCCGGCATCGCCCACGAGGTCAAGAACCCACTCGGCGGCATTCGAGGCGCAGCCGAATTGATCGGAATGGACGCCTCGAACGAACGGGGAAGCAAGATTTCCGCGTTGATCGTCAAAGAAGTCGACCGGATCTCGGACCTCGTCGACGAACTCATGGTCTTCGCCCGAGGAGACCGGTTACGAATCGAAAGTGTGAACATCCATCGCCCTCTCGACGCATTGCTGGACCTGCTTCAGTTCGAGCGCGGCTACGAAAACATCGAAATCGAGCGTGTCTATGACCCATCTCTCCCCGAGATTCAGGCCGATTCCGATCGCCTTCAACAGGCCTTTCTCAATCTGGCCCGGAATGCGATGCAGGCCATGGAAGAAAAAGGCGGAATGCTCGTGCTCTCGACGAGAATGACGCTGACCCATCGCCTCGTCGACGCAAAGGGTCACCCGCAACCGACCATCGAAATCAGTTTCGTCGATACCGGCCTCGGGATCTCACCGGAAACCATGAATCGAATGTCAACGCCCTTTTACACCACGAAACGAAAGGGAACCGGGTTGGGGCTTTCAGTCGCGCGCCATTGGATCGGCCGTCACGGCGGGCGGATCCGAATTGACTCAGTCCCCGCTGAAGGAACCCGCGTCGACGTTCATCTTCCTCTTCGCACTATCCCAGACTCGAACCAGTCGCAGGAGCCACAGGAGCAACCATGATGACTCATTCGGAAACCGGCATGCAGATTCTCGTCGCGGATGATGAACCTTCCATCCGATTCGTCTTGCAGGAAGCCCTCGAGGATCTGGGGCATCACGTTACGGTCGTTGAAGATGGGGATGCCGCGTTAGGCGCGCTTACGCGCGCGCGCTTCGACCTCGCCTTTCTCGACATCCGAATGCCGGGACAAACCGGGATCGAAGTTCTGCAACAGTGTCGAGCTAGCGGCAACGATGTCGCAATTGTCATTATCACGGCTCAGAATCTTCTCGAAAATGCGGTCGAATCGATGAAGGCGGGAGCTCTCGACTATCTGGTCAAGCCCTTTGCCCTGGCCGCCGTCCAAGCACTGACGGAGAAGGCGCTTTCGACCCGCGCGCTGAAAGAGGAAGTTCGCTCTCTGCGCAGAGCCGTCGGCCGCGCAGTTCTGCCCGGTGGCGATCGGCTGGTCGGATCCAGTCACGCACTGCTCGAGATTTTCAAAACCGTCGGCAAGGTCGCACCGCGAAATGTCCCAGTCCTGATCACCGGTGAAAGTGGCACCGGCAAGGAACTCGTCGCCCATGCGATCCACGCGGCCAGTCCCCGAGCCGAAAAGCCCTTCATCGCCGTCAATGCCGCCGCGATTCCCCGCGAGTTGCTTGAGAGCGAACTGTTCGGTCACGAGCGCGGCGCATTTACAGGCGCGACGACCTCTCGCGCGGGACGCTTTCGTGAAGCTTCAGGCGGAACGCTCTTCCTCGATGAGATCGGCGACATGGCGATCGACCTGCAGGCCAAACTCCTTCGTGTGCTTCAATCGGGCGAGGTCACGCCGGTCGGTGGTCGCGGACAAGAAATCGTCGATGTACGGATCATCGCCGCGACACATCACGATCTCGACCAGGGTGTTCGTGACGGCGTGTTCCGAGAAGACCTGCTCTATCGCCTACGCGTCGTGCCGATGTCGATTCCGCCCCTTCGCGATCGAGCGGAGGACATCCGAACCCTGGCGCTACATTTTGTGGAACGTTATGCACGGGAACTCGCCGAGGGGTCAGTCAGCCTTCCGGAGCAGTCGATCGAATGTTTGGAAACCTATCCGTGGCCCGGCAATGTTCGCGAACTCGAGAACGCGATCAAGCGTGCGCTGGTCTTGTCGACCAACGAAGTACTCGCACCCGAGGAATTCGATTTCCTGACTGAGAAGTCGACTTCTCCCCCGAAGGAGGCGACGCTCGAAAACTTCATCATCCGCGAAACCAACCTCCTCTTCGATCGCGATGAAAATGCCAACGACATTTATCAACATCTTCAGCAGCGCGTCGAACGATCGCTGCTCGAGGTCGTACTCGAGCGAACCCAGGGAAATCAAATACGTGCGGCGGCTCGCCTCGGAATCAACCGAAATACACTTCGAAAGAAAATTACGGAACTCGGAATCGAGCTACCCAATCGAGGTTGATCGAGTGTGCGGATGGGTCCCGGTTCATCCATAGGCAAGCGTGGGCAACGGACTAGAGAATGTCAGCGAGCGGAATCTCCATGAACGAACGCGGAAACGATTATCTCGGACTTCACGTCCTGGTGGACGACGACCCGCGCTGGGATTGCAGCCCAGTCGAACAAGCCCGCAAGGCCTGCTCGGCGCAGGTTCCCGTCGTTCAGCTGCGTGTAAAAAATGCGACCGACGAGCAATGCCTCAAATGGGCCAAAGAGATCCGAGCCATGACTCGAATCTCCAATACCCGATTCGTCGTCAACGACCGCTTCGACATCGCGCTGCTCGCAGAAGCGGATGCCGTTCATCTCGGGCAGACGGACCTGCCCCCCGCCGCCATTCCTGCAGAATTTCGTGCGCGCCTCGCGATCGGACGCTCCACTCATACGGAGGCGCAATTAAAGACCGCTCGCTCCGAGGACGTCGACTATGTCGCCTTTGGACCGGTCTTTGGGACGACGTCCAAGGAGTCAGAGTTCGATGCCCGGGGCCTCGAGGCTCTCGCCCTTGCAGCAGAACTCGCGTCCCCACGACCGCTGATTGCCATCGGCGGCATCCAACTCTCGGACGTCTCCGACCTTCGCGATTCTGGCGCGGCCGGATTCGCCGTCATCTCAGCGATCGTCGAATCAGAGGACCCAACCGACGCGGCGCGCGCTTTCATCCTGGCCTTCGATCATGAATGAGATCGGCCTGCGCGCCCTCTCCTGTATTGGATTCTTCGTCCTGCTGGCGATCTGCTGGCTTCTATCCAGCGACCGCTCTGCCATCGACCGACGCCTGGTTGGCCTGGGCATCGCCATGCAGTTCGGACTCGCCATCCTCTTGCTGGCGACTCCGATCGGCGAATTCTTTTTCGTCTTTGTCAAAATTCCGGTCGAGGTCTTGATTGCGGTGACGCAGCAAGGCGTGGAATTCGTTTTCGGCCCACTGGCCCATGTCGGAAACAGCTTTGCGTTAGGCGTTCTCCCTATCATCATTTTCATGGGCAGCCTCTTCGGGATTCTCTACCACCTCGGATGGATCCAACCTATCGTCCATGTCCTGGCGCGAGCATTGGCTCGAACGCTGCGGCTCTCCGGTGCGGAAGCTCTGGCTGCGATCGCGAATCTTTTCGTCGGTTTGATTGAGTCCGGCGTCGTCATTCGCCCCTACCTGGGGCGCATGACCCATTCAGAACTCTTCACATTCATGACGCTAGGCATGTCGACGATCGCGGGTTCGGTCTTGATCGCGTACGTCACGATCCTGGGCGGCGGCGATTTCGCGGGTCATCTTGTTGTTGCGAGTTTGATCTCTGCACCGGCCGCCCTCGTCGTGGCCAAGATCCTGATCCCGGAGACCGAAACGCCCGAAACTCTCGGTTCCGCACCCCCGCTCGAGATGAAACCGGGAAGCAGCCTGATCGACGCCGCCGCGGAGGGGGGCATGATCGGAATGCGGCTCGCACTCAACATTGGTGCGCTTCTCATCGCATTCGTCGCACTCGTTGCGCTGGCCAATACGTTCATCGGCGCATTGGCAGGTCTCTTCGGTTATCCCGACTTGACGCTGCAAGGGCTACTCGGATACTTGATGGCGCCGGTTGCACTGCTCATGGGCATCCCATGGAGCGAAGCCTTCGAGGTGGGTTCCCTGATCGGACTGAAAACGATCGTGAACGAGTTCGTCGCCTACGAAGCCTTGGCGCGTGCAATGAGTGATGGGCTGCTTAGCAACCGCAGTGCGATCATCGCCTCCTATGCACTGTGTGGGTTTGCCAATTTCGGATCTCTCGCGATCTTGCTTGGCGGAATTCATGGAATCGCACCAGAACGTCGCTCCGAAGCCGCCGAGCTTGGGCTACGCTCGATTCTTGCAGGCACCTTGGCAACTTGTATGACTGGTTGTCTTGCGGGCCTACTGACGGGATAAGTCGGGCGAATTGATCCGCCGAGACGTGACTCGACTCAGAGATAGACTGAGGAATCGACATCGTGAAAGAATTCAGAGGGAAAGTCGCCGTCATCACGGGATCCGCGAGTGGGATCGGACGAGCAACGGCCCTGCGCCTCGCGAAACGAGGCTCGACGATCGCACTAGCGGACATCGATCCCGACGGGCTCGAATCTGTTGCAAAAGAACTGACCGAACTCGGCGCCAAGCATTCGATTCATCGCGTGGATGTCTCTTCTTCTTCCCAAATGGAAGCCTTCGCGGGAGAGGTCGAGGATATTCATGGCGTAGTCGACATCCTGATCAACAACGCCGGCGTCGCGATTGCCGGCCCCTTCGCCAATCAGCGCCTTGAAGATCTGGAATGGCTCGTCGGCATCAACTATTGGGGCGTCGTGTACGGCTGCCACTATTTCCTCCCGCTCCTGAAGCGACCGGAGCAGGCGCATATCGTCAACGTTTCGAGCATGTTTGGTTTTCTGGGCCTCCCCGAGCAGAGTGGCTACTGCGCAACGAAGGCTGCTGTCCGTGCGCTGTCCGAAAGTCTTTGGACGGAGTTGCGACGGGACAACATCGGCGTAACGAGTATCCATCCAGGCTGCATCGATACCTCGATCATCCAGTCGAGCCGGATGAAGAACGAAGATTCGCGCGAGAGCGCGCAGGAACTGTTCAGTCTTCGCGGCGCTCCTCCGGATGCCGTCGCCGTCGCAATCCTTCTGGGCATCGAAAAGAACAAGCTCCGAATGCGCGTCCGACCCGAGTCCGTATTGACAGAATGGCTGAAGCGAGTCTTCCCGGTCGGCGTCCATCGTTTCATCGCCAATCGCTGGGAAAAAGATCAGGCGAAGCGCGAGTTGAAGCTTGAGACGAAGGGCTCCACAGCAACGTGAGCTGGCGCCGCACCGCAGCGCGCTACGGCGCGATCGTCTCCGTTGTCATAGCCCTCCTATGGCTGGCGCTCGCGCTCCGGCTCGAGGGCTTCATCAATCAGGTCGACCCGACGCCGCTACGCCAATTGTCCCCGCGTGCTCGCGCGCTGCACGACACCAGTCTGGTCGCCGACCTGCATGCTGATTCCCTTCTCTTCGGTCGGAACCTGCTAGAACGAAGCAATCTGGGACATGTTGACCTACCCCGGCTCCGAGAAGGTGGCGTCGGCCTCCAAGTTTTCTCGCTCCCCACCGTCGTCCCCTTCGGCCTCAACATCGAAAACAACGAAAGACCGGGTCTGGACTCGCTCACGATTGCGGGACTCGCACAGCTCTCCCCAACGGCATGGCTCGGCCCGACCGGACGCGCCCTCTACCACGCCAACCAGTTGCATAATTACGCCCGTGCCTCGGATGGCGCGCTCCGACTCATCAAGAATCGTGCAGATCTCGAAAAGCTACTCGCGGCCCGTGCGGAGGGCGGTGAAGTGACGGGCGGTCTTCTCGCGATTGAAGGCGCCCATGCCATGGAGGGCGATCCAGCCAACCTCCAGGTCCTCTTCGACGCCGGCTATCGAATGATCGGGTTGACGCATTTCTTCGACAACCGTTATGCGGGCTCGGCCCACGGTGTCGAAAAAGGCGGACTGACGAAGCTCGGTCGCCAAACCATTGCCGACATGGAAGCCATGGGCATCATCGTCGACCTGGCGCATCTCTCCCCGACGGCCATCGACGAAACCCTCGACATCGCGACGCGCCCAACTGTCGTGTCCCATTCTGGCGTGCGTGCGACCTGCGACAACCGCCGGAACCTGTCCGATGACCAAATTCGTCGAATTGCGGCCGGCGGCGGCATCGTCGGCATCGGCAATTGGGAAACGGCCGTCTGTGGCCTCACCCCGGACGACATCGCGAAAGCCATTGTCCATATCGTCGGACTGGTCGGAGCAGACCATGCGGCACTCGGGTCGGACTACGACGGCGGAACGACCGTTGGCTTCGATACCAGTGGCGTTCCCGTGCTGACCCAGGCACTCCTCGACGCAGGACTCGGTGACGGTGCCATTCGCAAGGTTCTCGGCGAGAACGTTCTCCGAGTTCTGTCGAGCACTCTACCTTCGGCCGGCATCGCAGCAAACTAACATTGCCACCAGAACTCTAAGATGCCGATGGGCCTGGCGCATCTTTGGCAAGCGGCGCCTTGATTCCGTCCTCAGCGTCGACTTCCTCTATATCTGGCTCGAGAAACATCTCCAGCATCAAGAGGCCGACCCCGACCACGATCCAACAATCCGCCATGTTGAAAGTCGGCCAGATATAGCCGCCCCACAGACGAACATCGAGAAAGTCGATGACTTCGCCATACACAACACGATCAGACAAGTTGCCAATGGCCCCGCCCAACACCGCACCAATCGCGGCCGCGGATAGCGTTCGCCCCGGTTCGAGCCGCCGGAAGAAGGACAAGAGAAGGACGACCGCCAGGACGCCCGTACTCAGGAAAAAGGCGAACCGAAGTCCCGAGGGCATCGAAACCATGAAGCTGAAGGCGCCGCCGGGATTTCGCACGTGGGTCAGGTTGAAGCGATCGGGAATCAGTACCCACATCTCGCCGTAATGGAGGCGACCGATGATCCAAATCTTCGTGAATTTGTCGATGAGGAGCGTCGAAATGAAAACCATCGATAGAACGACGACATTGTGAGAGAATTTCGGCATATAGTCCGGGAGCGTATCACGTCGGCTCTAACCGCCCTAATTTCGAGCCTGGCGGACCATTCCCCCCAAGGGCTTCAAAGGGCACGGCGGGCTGCGACCCCCAAACATGACAGCCATGATACTGAACGGTCCCATTCGTTAATTTATGACAATGCATCCAACGCGCGAAGACTCGCGCTCGCCCTGATGGGCTTCCGTGAACTCCGCTAGGAACCGTTATGTCGACTGCACTATCAGATACCGATCCAACCCAGAATCTCAGCCCCGAGCAAATGCGCAGCGAACAGCATTGGAAAGAGCAGTTCACGAAGGAAGAGCTGCGAGAAATTCTCGCCATGGAGGACTGGCGAAGTGTCTGGACCCTGCTCGTGAATTGGGGAGTCATCTTCGCAAGCTTTGCGCTGGTGGGTTGGCGTGCGAATCCGCTGACGATCGTACTCGCGCTCTTCTTGATCGGGGGTCGACAGCTCGGATGCTCGATCGTGCTTCATGAAGCCGCTCATCGATCTTTTCTGTCCAACCGAAAGTGGAACGACCGGATCGGCAATTGGTTCGGCGCCTACCCGGTCTGGTCTGAAGTCCTCCCCTACCGAAACTACCATCTCGTTCATCACGCCAAGACGGGTACCGAAGCCGATCCCGATCTGTCGCTGACACTGCCCTTTCCGATCTCAAAGAAGAGTTTCAGGCGCAAGGTCTGGCGTGACCTCAGCGGCCAGACCGGCTGGAAGCAACTCGCTGGAACCTTCAAGCGCGACCTCGGAATCGGAGAGTTTCGAAACCAGCGCAATCAGGGTCTCAAGCCTGGCGAGAAGCCGGATGTCGGATGGCATAAGTTGGTGCCGGTGCTGGTCTCGAATGGCGTCATCCTGGGAATCCTGGCGCTCTTCGCACGCCCCGAGCTCTACCTGCTCTGGCCCATCGCATTGCTCACGACTTTTCGTCTCGTGATCCGAATTCGCTCGATTGCCGAACATGCCATGACGGGCCCAGCCGAGGATCCCCTTCGCAATACCCGAACCACCCTCGTCTCGTGGTGGGAACGGCTCTTTCTCGCGCCCAATTTCGTGAACTACCATCTTGAACATCATCTGCTCATGACGGTGCCGCACTATCATCTACCGAAAATGCACAAGCTCCTTCGAGAACGGGGCTTGCTCGAAAAGGCACTCATCAACGATGGCGGCTACCGCGATGTGTTGCAAAGAGCGGCCAGCGCCTAGCCCTATCAAACGAGTTCGAGAATCAGAGCGCGCAACGCCGAATCAGCATTCGGCCGCACGACCGCGCCCGTCGATCTTCAGTGCGGCATCCGCTGCGGCACGACGAAAGACCGGGTCTTCACGGATCTGATCCTCGCGAAAGCAGGCTTCGACCATCTTGATCGAGTGCTCCTGAAGCGAGCATGCGGCGTGATATCGAATCTCATCCCAGCTCTTGGCCACACGTTCCACTTCCTCGTCAGGGGCGTCGGTCACCGCTTCTCCACCGCGTGACCCAAAGATGGAATGCATGGCCGCCGTCGACTGAAAGACCGCCGATCCCAAACGACAAGCGTCCAGGTCACTCAGATACGGCGCGACCAGCCGTGTCGCACTCGGGATCGTGAGCGCATGAACGTACGCAATCCGCAAACTCGGGTGACCCAGATAGAGAGAGGCGGCAACTCGACAAAGGCGGCTTAGGAATTCATCGAGCTCAGCGATGTGAGGCGATGCGAGATCTTCGATGGCTTCCGAAAATGCGGGAAATCGGTCGAGCCGGCGAACACTCTCAAAGAAGAAACCCTGGCGAGCATCGGCCTCATTCACGAGCGGCCAGCTGTCCATCTGATCCGGTGCCTCGCAGGTCGGAGATGTCCCGGCTCCGAGTTGGCCCGGCAAGGATTGAAAGCGCGCCGACCAATAGGCGAGCCCTCGTGCCAGCTCGTTTCGCCGGAGGCGACTGTCCTCTAGCTCGAGACTTCGGACCGCATGCGCCACCCGCAAGAACCCGTGACCGGCTCCCGCGAAAAGCCCGGGAATGAGTGTCGGCACGAACGTCTCGACAACAGAGCGCCAATCCCCCTGCTCTAGTCGGCCCTCATACGTGGCGACCCAATCGGCGGCCCGAGACATTTCACCGAGCGCCACAGCTTCCTCCGACTCATTCATGACCTTGCCGGCCTTGGCCACCGGAACTCGCGCGGCGTAGAGGCCGAGAAAGGCCGGGATCAGTGCCTGATGTCCGAGCCGCTCGAGCGCCTCTGCCCCCATCGGCCCATGATTGGCGAGCCCGCCCGAATACTCGAGCTCCCCGAGATGAAAGCGCTCGAGTGCCTCATCGAAATTACTCACATCCATCCCTCTGTTGGTCGTTGCTCAGCCACCGGCAACCGAAACGGTAGCGGGGATAGTCTGGCGATAGCCTGCTAGGATCCTCGTGCCTTCAGATCGTCTTCGGATCACCATCCAACGGACGGATCGAACGTGCGCCCAAACCCGACACGCGCCGCCGAATCCCGAGACACTCTGTTCATACTCAATCACCTCGCTCATCCCAATTTACGCCCCCACCCTGAGAGGAATGACATCCATGGCTGACTCCGTCAGCGCGAGCCAGGTGCTCGACGCTCTCCGCCCCATCATCGATCCCGATTTCCAAAAGAGCATCGTCGATCTTGGATTCATCAAGGACCTGCGCATCGACGGCGCCGCGGTCTCCTTCGCAATCGAGTTGACCACACCCGCTTGCCCAGTGAAGGAAGAATTCAAGCGCGCCGCCCATGAGCGCGTACTCGCCCTCAAAGGCGTCGACGACGTTGCGGTCACGATGACGGCCAACACCCGTCAGGCTGCAAGGCAGGCCAGCGACGGACAAACCCAGGTCAGCCTCCCGGGCGTCAAAAACATCATCGCCGTTGCCTCGGGCAAAGGCGGCGTCGGCAAGAGCACGACGGCCATCAACCTCGCCCTCACGCTGCGCGACGAAGGCGCCGAGGTCGGCATTCTCGACACCGACGTCTACGGCCCCTCACTGTCCCTGCTTACGGGCGTGCACGGTCGGCCAGACACGACCCCCGATCGAAAGATCATGCCGCTGATAGGCCAGGGCATGAAGCTGATGTCGATGGCCTTCTTCATGGACGACGACTCGCCCGTGATCTGGCGTGGGCCCATGGTGCACGGACTTGTCAAGCAATTCCTCACGGATGTGAATTGGGGGGAACTCGACTATCTGATCGTCGATATGCCGCCTGGCACCGGCGATGCGGCGCTCACCCTGACACAGATGGCGCCTCTATCAGGAGCCGTGATCGTCACCACGGCGAACGATCTCTCCCTGATCGATGCCCGTAAGGGACTCCAGATGTTCGAAAAGGTTGGCGTCCCAATCTTGGGCATCGTCGAGAACATGTCGTACTTCACGCCTATGGATCAGCCGGATCGCAAATATCATATATTTGGTCGCGGCGGAGGCGAGCGAGTGGCGAAGGAGTTAGGCGTCGACTTTCTCGGTGAGGTTCCCATCGATCCACGGATTGCCGAGGACGGTGATGTCGGCAAGCCCATCGTCGTGAGTCAACCAGATTCGCCCTCGTCTGTTGCCTTTCGCCGCATCGCCGGTGAAGTCGCGCGAAAGGTCGCGATGCTCGCCATCACGAACCCGCCGATCGCTGACACCAATATCACCTGGGTGAACAACTGATTCCGGGTTCTCGTACGGCATGTTTCGGGACGAAAGTCCGCTGGCGGGCGGGGCTTCGGGTGTTCGCGTTAGGGACCGCTCACGTCAGGCCTTCCGGATCAGCTTCAGGCAGAGCGCGGGCGTCACGGTGACATCCACAATCCAGGCGATCGCCAGGGTCGCCGCGCCGAGGATTCCGAACTCGGCTTGATTGCGGAGCTCGCTGCCACCGACTACGAGCAGCCCGACACAGACCGCAAGAGTGGTGCACGTAATCGCGCGCCCTACATGAATCAAAGCCGCACGAAGCGCGGCCTCGACATCTCCCGACTCCCGCAGCGCGCGGCGATACTCGACCAGCAGATGAAGCGTGTCATCAACCGCTATTCCCAGAACGATCGAGCCCATCAGAGCCGTCGAATTATTCAGCGTCACGCCCGTCGCACCCAAGAGCCCAAAATAGAGCAAGACCGGCAGCATATTCGGAATCAGCGCATACAAGCCGAGCCGAATCGACTTGAAATACCCGATCAAGAGCAAGCCGATCATGCCCCCAGCCGCGAGCAGACTCAGAACCTGACCGCGTGCGATCCGATTCGCTGCTCGGGTCAACAAAATCGCATTGCCCGTCGTGTGTCCGCTGATCTCTTCTGGAAGCATCGCGAGCCGGGCATCGATTCTCTGGGCGAGTAGATCGAATTCACGGGTTTCAGTTTCCGTCGAACGCACCATGACCGTGATGACCTGGTGCGCTCGGTCGAGCAGCACATCGAGTTCTTCGTTGGCCCCAAAGAGCAACAGCTGGGCGATCAGTTTCTCGCTCTCCGGAATTCGACGTGTGGGGGTCTCCTCGGGTCCGAGCGCTTCGTTCAAGACTTCGAGGTACTGAACCACCGAGGTCGTGTTGCCAATCTCCGGCTGCGCGACCAACCACTCCTGTAACTTAGCGACCTCGCGAAGAAGTTCTGGCCGCTCGAAAGCGCCGGGCTCCTCAGCCCGCAACATGACGTAGAACTGATTGGCCCCACCAAAGAGTCGATCGACTTCTTCGTAGGCGAGTCGGATCTCGGTTTTTGGACCAAAGTTTTCGATCACCGGCAGATTGACTTCGATCTTAGTCGCAAACCACATCGCAGCGGCCAGCAGGCCCGCAGCCACGACGAGAATGGACGTCGCATGGCGAATATCAAACTCTGCGAGGGAGCGAAATTTTCGATCAAGCCAGCTCTCTCCCGTCACCAACGGATGAGCAAGCGCGACTTTCTTACCGGAAAGCATCAGCGGAACGAAGGTAAGCGCCGCAAGCAAAGTGGCCGCCGTGCTCACCGCAGAGAAAATTCCGAAACCGCGGATCACCTCCAAGCCATTCGCCAACAAAGAGATGAAGCCGGCGGCCGTCGTTAGCGCTGTAAAGGCAACCGGGAAGGCCACCCGCGCCAATGCGCGCTGAGCGCGGTTCTCACCCTGGCTGGTCTGGAAGCTCGCCACCACATGCGTCGCGTAAGCAAAACCCAAAACGAGGACCAGAGGAGGAATCAAGGTGGTCACGATATTGAGATCGTGCCCGACCCAACCCATCACTCCCACTGTCCAGAGAAGTCCGAGCGCAACCGCAGCGATCGGAACGATCCCAATTCGGATACTCCGAAAGAAGGCGCACGAGATCACACTCATGAGCAAGAAAACGACAGGGACCATCATGGTCAACTCCGACGTCATCAAGCGGCCAACCTCGGACTTGATGTATGGGGTCCCCGCCAGAACCACCGACATCTCGGGTGCGGCGGCACGAGCGATCTCGCGCACTTGCAAGTCGAGAGATTTCGCGAGAAAGACCGCTTCGGGCATGCGTCCGAAGGTGACCAGGATTCCAGTAGCCGTGCCGTCCTCTGAAACGAAAGTTCCCGCCCGCAACGGATCCGAAAGGACATCGTCGCGAAGCTGATCGGCTTCTACCTGGGTCCGGGGGAGGTCATCGAGAAATCCTGAGATCTCGACATCGTTATCGATCGGCCGCATCCGGACGGCGTTCGCCAACCCATCGACATGATGCACGCCTTCGGCCGCCTCGACTGCGCGAGTCACACGAACCAGGGTCGCGAGACCCTCCGGCGTAAACAGCTCGTCTCCACGAAGCGAGATCATAACGACATCGTCGCTGCCAAAACGCTCGAGAAGCTCTTCGTATAAACGCCGCGCCGGGTCATCCGCCGGCAGCATTGCATTCAGCGACGGATCGATCTGGAGCCGCGGCACCCTATTGATCGGATCATAAATCCCACCCGCCGCTCCGAGTGTCAGAACGATGAGTAAAAGCGCGACCCATCCGCGATGGGCGAGAATCCAGCTCGGAAATGAATCGGACAGACTCAGTCCCTCGTTCAGTGCGCCACAGAGGCTGGCATCGGTTCCGCGAGCGCACGTTTCGTGAACTGCTCGACGGGTAACTTCGCGGTCGAGGCGAACTGCTCGATTCGTATGATCGTGCGCGTTTCTCGCCTCAGGTCTTCCATCACGAAGAGGTACGGCAGGTGCGCTGTCCCGACCGTTCGGATTTCGGCCTGGGGTGCGCGAAGTCGCTTGCGAAGACGGTCACCGCGCTCGAAAAGGTCGACCTGAATCGGCACACAATGCTGCTGATCGATGTAGGTGAGAACGCGAACGTATTCGGAACCATCCTCGGGGCCCGGAATAGCCTCGAGCAGCCACGCCGATCGGCCGTCGACCTCGGCGATTCCGACGAGTTCGAGATTCGCCCGATCTAGGGGGTCTCGCATTCGCTGAAGATCCTCAAAACTAAAATCCGTTCCCAACACCGGGCCTCGAAGATGCTTGCTTCGCACACGCTTCACGCGCGAGATCTCGGGAAGCCTAAGAAAGAATGCCGGCTGATCCGATTTTCGATCCATGATGAGCAACGCCGTTCCCGCAGTCTTGGCGGGCTCTAAAACTCGGAGCAGAACTCGAACCAGTTCATCATCATCTTTGGTCCAGCGGATCTCCGCGCGCGATCGCGTCGCCACACCACTCTGACCGATGGCTTCAACACTGAACTCGATCACACCAGCGGCTTGGGGAAGATTGCGAGTTGCGCAGCCTTCGATTTCGGAAAGCGTGGCCGAAGCACCGAGCAGCACTGGCTTGAAAAAGTTCGATATCTCCAACGCTGTCGCAGAGCCCGATGTAGCCCCCGCCTCCGAGGCGACATCCGACGCAGCAAAGGACGTCGTCGCCGAAACCACTATGCCGAGAGCAAGGGCAAGGGCAAGGGCAAGCGTGATGCCAGCGCTGATCCCGGCGAAGCCGCGCATCAAGCAGAGAGGTAAGTCACTCTTCCTCTGAGAGTGCTCAGGTTCAGCTCGCATCTTGTGTGGAATCCTCAATATCACCCGCCCCATGAAAGGCTGGATCAATCTGCGCCAGTCGTCTACCCGATCGACAATAAAGGGTCCGACTCGTCACGCCCGGGAGTCGGACACGCTACCCAAATCGACCGATTTTGGCCTCAGGATGGCTCGCGCACTCCCCGATGACCATTCGGGGGACCGCGCGACCACCCCTGATCCGCGCAGTCCCGATTGCGAAACGTCAGGCGCCTAGCGCTAATTCGGCGGACGAACCCCATGAAGTAGTTCGGGGAAGAGGACCAGATCCGACCTGACTTTCCCATTCAATGACTCCGAGACAAACTCCTCATACTCGAATTTTCGGAGTGAGATCGCCGGCGACGGGACAAAGAAGCTCTCGGAAATGTCGAAACTCGATGCCCAATTCGAGTAGCTCAGTGTCGCGGATTCGCCGCTCTCGCGATTGAAGTTCTCGACCCGAAGAGGAATCGGCGCAGATCCGGTGGTGACCCAGATCGTCCGGCGACCCGCCGCGTTCGTGAGTCGCCAGACCTCAGCGGGAATCCCCGAAACCGACTCGGTGCCAACTCGCTCACCGCCACTTTGAACCATCCTTTCGAAATCGTTTCCGAAGGGGCGTCCGCGATCGGCATCTTGCTTGATCGTCAACTCTGATCGCTTGATCTCGATGCCTTCACCCAGCAGAACGTCGTAGACCCAGTACCGATTCCCACTCACAATCGTCGTAATCGGATTCACGCCTAACATCGTCTGAGCCCGAAGGCGAACACCATGCGACCAATAATGCGAGACACGAAATCCGGAGCGCGCGGAAATCACGGTCATCACGTACCAGGCATCCGGGCTCGTCGACTCATGGTCATCTTCGGCACGAGCGACATGCGTCTCGACGAGAACGCTGATGATCGAGAACAGGACGATCGAGAGCGCGGAGCGCAGAGCCCCTTTTGGGTTGAGAAAACGCATTCAGGGCAGAGCCTCTCTCGTCTTTGCGAGCGGGTTCGTTTCCAGATCTCGGATCATTTCCGAAATCGGGCTTTCTTTCATCTGCGAGGGGATCGGGAGTTCGAGTAGTCGAAGCACGGTCGGCGCGATGGCAAGGCTCGAGACTCGCCCCAAAAGCGCCCCCTCACTCACTCCTCTCCCGCCCGCAACGAGAATCCCCGCCATCTCCGGTTCGAGCGAACGATACCCATGAAAGCCGTCAATCGGAGTCATCGCGCCGACGATGGCCGTCCCCACCGGCACTCGAACAACTAGATCCCCGAATCGAGGGTCAGCGACATGCCAGTCTTCAGGTGCCTCGGTTCGCACCCATGCCTCAGCGCCGGCGTCCCGTGCGACCTCCACCGCTCGTGCCAGAGCGGCCGGGGTCTTCCGGCCGTCTTTGAAAACTCCGATCGCAAACCCCCCGATCCCGAGCACCGACACACGGAGGCCTGCACGACGCAGCTCTTTTCCAAGATTGAGACGCTTCGACGCTTTCGCCATTCCATGGTCCGACACGAAAATGAGCGTCGTGCTTTCGAAGAGGTTTCGCTTCTCCATCTCCTGAATCAGCCGTTCGATCTGTTCGTTCTGAGGCACCAGGGATTTGGCAACCGCGCCGGAACCCGGGCCCGAAACGTGCCCAGCATGATCCGCTCCATGGAACCAAGACGTGATGAGCCGAGGCCGCTTGGCAGAATCCTCTATGTCCAGCCATTTGAGAATCTGTGTGACCTTGGTTTTTTCGCTTGTTCTGGACGAAAATTTCTTCGATTCCGACGGCCCTGGGCCTCCCTGCCATGGCCCTTCGGACCCAACCCAATGAAAAGAAGCCGTCGGAATACCGCTCCGCTCGGCAATCGACCAGATTGGTTCGGATTCAATCCAGGTGTGCGGAGCTTTCCGGGAAAATCGCCCACGAATCGGATCGACGAATAAATTGTTCACGAGTCGATGCTGCTCGGGAAGAACGCCCGTCACGAGACTCACATGACTGGGGAAGGTATTGGAGGGGTCAACGGGGGTAAGTGCGGCGGCCCGAAGCCCTGCCTTCCCAAACTTCACCAGGCTCGGCAACGCTTCGAGGGTCACATCATCGGGACGCGTCCCATCCATCGAAATCAAGACGACCGTGGGCTTTCGATCCGCCGGCACCTGAGGAAAGGCCGGCGAGGCCAGTGCAGCGATCATCACCAGGCACCCAAAACATCGGGCAATTAACTTGTCGAATCGTTTCAAAGGATGCGCTCTCCGGGACGGGAACTTACCATCGGTTCGAATGCAAAGCGTACTCTCGATCGCGGGCTCCGACCCGACCGGCGGCGCCGGCCTCCAAGCCGACCTGCAAGTCTTTCACGCCCATGGCGTCCACGGAGCAGCCGTCCCCACCGCACTCACGATTCAAGACGGACTCCGAATTGGTCGCGTTCTCCCGGTCTTCCCTTCGGTCCTGCTCGAACAGCTGCGCGCGACACTCGACGTCCTTCGGCCGAACGCAATCAAGATCGGCATGCTCGCGACCGACGACATCGTTCGAAATGTGTTGCTCTCTCTCGCCCGGTTTCCAGAGATCCCCGTCGTGATCGATCCGATCCTCGCCGCGAGCGACGGCTCCGCACTACTCGAGAAACGAGCCTACCCGGCACTTCGAGACCTGATCCAGGGTCGCCGCATCCTGACACCGAATTGGCCCGAGGCCGAAATTCTCGTCGATGCCTCGCTTCCCCGACGAAAGGATGGAGAGGCCGCGGCGCGCGAACTCCTGCTGGATCTCAATCTCGACGCGGTGTTGCTCAAGGGAGGACATCTCGAAGGCGATTGCGACGATCTCCTCGTCTACCGCAAGTCAGCCGACAGCTCCTCCGACAGCTCGAACAACGATGCAGAGATCGTCTGCGAGTGGCTGCCCGGAAAGCGGCTCCCCGGCCCGCCTGTACATGGAACCGGATGCGCATTGTCCGCGGCGATCGCGGCGGGCCTCGCTCAGGGCCAATCAATCCCGGACGCCGTTGTTCAGGCAAGGCGATTCGTTCGACGCGCGATCGAGAACGCACAGACGCTAGGGAATGGCGCCCGAATCCTGGCTTTTCAATGAGCGTGAACTCACGCGACCGAAGCGACGGCGACGATTGCGCGGCCTCACCGATGAGCACCTACACAGACGGCTTGGCGAAGGCGACCCTAGACGAAGGATTGTGGACGAGACGGTCTCGCTTCGCCTCCAATGCCCGACTTTTCTTTTTCGTCGCATTTCTGATCGTTGCATGGTTGGGCTTTGGAACCCGTACGCTTTCGCCGGGTTGGATCTTGCTCCCGACCGCGGCCTTCGTCGTGCTGGTCATCGTCCATGATCGAATCTTGCGGCGCGAAGAACGCGCCTCCCGCGTCCGACGCTTTTTCGAGGACGGGATCGCGAGGCTCGAAGATCGCTGGGCCGGCCGCGGCAATGCGGGAGAACAATATCGCGATCCCACTCATCCCTATGCCGATGATCTAGACGTATTCGGCCAGGGCTCACTCTTCGAGCTCCTCGCAACAACCAAGACAGAGACCGGCAATCAGAGGCTCGCGGGCTGGCTGCTTGAGTCCGCAGACGCCGACACGATTCGGCGACGTCAGGCTGCGGTTCGCGAACTCACTCCCCGCCTCGACCTGCGTCTACGCATGGCCTTGGCGGGCGACGACGCCGGCTCCCCGATCGCCCAGGAGGCGCTCGAAGCCTGGGCCGCCGCGCCTGCCGCGGCATTGCCTCGAGTGATATTCGTTTTTGCCATCGGCGCGACGTCAATGTCCATGTTAGGCCTGGCTCTATGGGTGTTGACCGCGGCGGGCCCCGGGCCAATGATTGCTGCCCTGACCCTTCAATCGATCCTTGCCTTCGCGCTTCGCAGCCGGGTCGCGCCGGTTCTAGCCGCAGCAGAAACTCCGGTGGGATCGCTTGCGCGCACGGCGTCTCTTCTGGGATGCATCGAAACCGACAAATTCGAATCCGCACTTCTTGCGCAACTGCGAGCCGAACTCGAAACCACCGGCCGTCCGCCGTCCGGAGAGCTGGAGGCTCTTCGCATCCTGGTGGATCGCCGGGATGCCCGATCCAATCAGTTTTTCGCACCGATCGCCGCGCTCTTGATGTGGGGAACGCACGCGGCTCTGGCGCTCGAGAAATGGCGGGGCCGATGCGGGCCACGTTTGTCGATCTGGATCGAGGCGGCGGGGGAGATTGAGTCGCTCTGCGCTCTGTCGACTTTTGCGTACGAACGACCAGAGAATCCGTTTCCGGAAATCGTCGAGGCCGAGGCGGTCTTCGATGGGACGGCATTGGGTCATCCACTTCTCCCGGCTGATCGCTGCCAGCGAAATGACCTGGCCTTGTCTTCGAGAGATTCCCGTCCACAACACCCACAACACCCACAGGGTTTGGTCATGAGCGGCTCGAATATGTCGGGCAAGAGCACCATGCTTCGAACCGTGGGTTGCAACACGATTCTGGCGCTGGCGGGTGCACCGGTCTGCGCGCATCGACTCCGAATCTCACCTCTGCGAATCGCTGCATCCATTCGAATCGTCGATTCGCTCCAGGATGGCCAATCTCATTTCATGGCCGAGATCACGCGTCTTCGGCAGGTCGTGGAAATCTCTCGCGGCCAAAGTCCGGCGCTCTTTCTCCTGGACGAAATACTTCACGGAACGAACTCCCATGACCGACGCATCGGCGCCGAGGCGGTCATCAATGGACTCATCGATCATGGCGCCCTGGGCATCGTCACGACCCACGATCTCGCATTGACCGAGATCGTGTCGAAAAGTGAAGGCCGACTTCAGAACGTCCATTTCGAAGATCATCTCGAAGCCGGCGTCATGCATTTCGACTACATGCTCAGGCCCGGCATCGTCGAGAAAAGCAACGCACTCGCACTCATGCGTTCGATCGGACTCGACGTTTGACGAACGGGCCGAAATGACCCATCGGGGCTTCAACGGAGAGACCTAACATACGGCCCACCGTGTTTACCCCGGCGACAATCACCCGGTCACCCCAACTCCCATCTGGAGACTTCATGTCTGCCCTCCTCCGATCATCGACCCTGGCTTTCCTGCTAATCTTCGCTGCCGACTGCAGCCCGCCTGTCCAGGCAGCAGGAGGTCACCTCACAAAGACTTCCCAGGATTCGGGCAGCACGCGCGTTCTCGACCACACTCCCGGCAAAGGCCGAGAAGTCAACGCCTGGTTCGCGGCCGGTCGGCAGAGCGTACGAAATGCGCAGCCATCGATTGACGGAGAAAAGCCTGCCAAGAACATCATCCTCTTCGTCGGCGATGGAATGGGCATTTCGACGGTGACCGCTGCGCGTATCCTCGAAGGTCAGCGACGAGGCGAAGCCGGTGAGGAGAATATTCTCTCCTTCGAAGAGCTTCCCTATGTCGCGTTCTCGAAGACCTATAACACCGATGCCCAGGTTTCGGACTCTGCGTCGACCATGACCGCGATGGTCTCTGGAGTCAAAACACAGACGGGAGTCCTCGGCGTCGATGAACAGGTCCGACGCTTCGACCATGAAAGCGTCGCCCAAGCACAGGTGCTGACCATTCTCGAAGAAGCCGAAGACCGCGGGCTAGCCACCGGCATCATCTCGACCGCATCATTGACCCATGCGACCCCAGCCGGTTGTTATGCCCATGTTCCAATTCGCTCGTGGCAGAACGATTCGAACATGTCAGAGGAAGCGCGCCAAGCCGGCTTTCCGGACATCGCGCGACAGCTGGTGGAATTTCCGCATGGCGATGGCCTCGAGGTGGCCATGGGCGGGGGCCGCGATCACTTCAGACCGAGGCATGCAAAGGATCCCGAAGATTCGGATCGGAAGGGTCAGAGAGGCGATCGCCGCGACCTGACACATGAATGGGTGAGTCAGGGAGCCAAGTCGCGCTTCATCTGGAATCGGGAACAATTTCTGGCCATTGACCCCGCCAAGACCTCCCACCTGCTCGGTCTCTTCGAACCCAGTCATATGCAATTTGAATCCGATCGAAGCCATGACCGTGCCGGCGAGCCGTCGCTTGCCGAGATGACGAGCCTGGCCATTGACCTGGTCTCCAAAGACCCCGATGGCTTCTTCCTCATGGTCGAAGCCGGCCGAATCGATCACGGCCATCACGGAGGCAACGCCTATCGCGCACTCGGCGACACCATCGCCCTGTCGGATGCCGTCCGAATCGCGATGAACAAAGTTGATAGGGAGGACACCTTGATCGTCGTCACCGCCGACCACAGTCATACGCTGACCATTGGCGGCTATCCAAAGCGTGGGAATCCGATCCTCGGAGAGGTCGTCGGCTTTAAGTGGTCGGAAAAGAAAGTCGGCGAGGGCGAACTCGCTCTCGATGCCGATGGCCGACCCTATACGACACTGACCTATTCGAATGGACCCGGCTTCGTCGATGACAAGAGTCGTGGGAGTCAATCGGACGCGGACACCCAGAGCCCCGACTATCGCCAGGCCGCAACTATTCCGCTCAGCAGCGAGACCCACGCAGGCGAGGACGTGCCGATCTATGCAGGCGGCCCGCGTGCTGCACTCTTTCACGGCGTTCAGGAACAGAACTACATCTATCACGCCATGGTCGAAGCCTTTGGCTGGACTCGTGCAGGCATTCCGATCGAATAGAGCCGAGACAAACCTCCGAGACAGGCTTGGTAGGCTGCTAGGAGGCCGACGCCCGGACGCGTTCCATCCCCGATCCAGCGACGGTCCACAGTTCAGCTATGGCATTTCCATCGCTCATCAAACTCTCATGACGTGTGCCTACGTCGGCCGCTTCGGGCAATAACAGACGCTCGATCATGACCAGTCTCTCAGGTTGGGGCGATGCGGTCCCAACCTGGACGAGAAAGCCCGGCTCACGTGCCGCGAGTCGAGCAACAGCAATCACCCGATCATTCGCGAGGCTGGCCGAGAAGCACCAAACACATCCATGCTCGGCTCGCCCTAACACAAACAGTGGTTGAGAACTGGCGAGCGGTTTCGAATCTAGGTCGGGTGGAAAACCAGCCAGATGTACACCGTTCCGTGTCCGAAGAATGCGCCCCGTCTCATCAAACTCGTAACGCATCCCGAACGTTTCGATGATTAAATCGAGTCCATTAGTCATCGACGCCTTTTCCATCACCACATAAGGTCATTGAATCTACAATTCGATCCCATATTATTTCATTTCCAGTTATAAAATTCACTCTCCCAGCATCGTTGGAGATCTTCATGATCAATCATCCCAACTCGCTTCTCGTTCACCACTGCCTTAAAGCCGCGGGCGAAAGTGATCACGAGACGCTTCGTTTACTCTGGGCACCCGACATCGTCTGGAATATCAAAGGACAAAGTCCTTGGCGCGGTGAGGTCAATGGAGCTGATCGGATTCTCGACTACCTGTCGGAAATCGGGCGCATCGGAGCTGGCGGCCTTCATGCAGAAGTTCGCGATATCCTCGTCAGTGACGATCGCGCCGCAATGATCTGTCGTGCCCATGCCGAACTCGGAAACCAGGTTCTCGACGCCGATTACGTGATCATCGCCAATATCATGGGTCGACGAATCCAGAGAATTACGTCCGTACCCGTCGATCCGGAAAATGCCACCGAATTCTGGCAGAGTACTCGGGAAGTCAACGGCATTTCCTCGAATCCCCCGGTCGTCAACGCTGGGCTCTAGCCAGACGTCGCATTCGCGGCTTCGAGCGCGGCGAGCAACTTTTCCCAAATACCGTCGAACGCCCCATTGCTCATCACCAAGACGACATCCCCGGCGCGGCGGCCATCGACCACCCAGTCAACGATCGATTGAGTCTCGGAAAATGCTTGTGCGTCGACGCCCCGTCCGCGCAGCGCCTCCGCGACCGCTGCCGACGAGAGACACTCGGTCACTTCTCCCGTATTGCTATAGATCGGCTCATCGCCGACTTCGGCAATTGCAACTCGGCCGGCCCTCGACAACGCCTCGACATAATCGTCCTGAAAGAGCGCGCGCCGGCTGGTATTCGTTCGCGGCTCGAGCAGTGCTACCACCCGGCTGCCCCGATGCCGCTGGGAAATCGCCTCGATGGTTCCGGCCACCGCGGTTGGATGATGAGCAAAATCGTCAATGACCGTGACTCCGGCAGCCACACCCCGAACTTCCTGACGACGCTTGACGCCGAGATGCTGGCGTAAGGCTTCGATCGAATCGTCCAGGGGAACGCCCAGAGAATCCAGCGCCGCCAACACTCCGACGACGTTCTCCGCGTTATGCGCGCCGAAGAGTGGGCTCACGACCTCCACTGACCGCCCCGCTTTTCGATCCTCGAGGGTGAACCGCAAGCCGTCCGGCTCCGGCCGGAGATCGTATCCCCACCAGTTCGCCAAGCCGGGCCTTTCCAGGCAGCCATCACACTGAATCGCATACCCATCTACTTCGCACGATGCGTCCGCCAACACATCACGCACGCCATCGTGTCCGACGGCGGCCACGATCCGGCCGGTGCTCTTCATCGAGCCGACCAGTTCGCGAAATGCAGACTTCACATGATCGAGGTCTCGGTAGATGTCTGCATGATCGAATTCGACCGAGGTCAAGATGAGCGTATCGGGGTGGTAGTGAAGAAATTTGGGCGTCTTGTCAAAGAAGGCTGTGTCGTACTCATCGCCCTCGACGACGAAATGCTCGCCCTCGCCTTCCCGAAACGAGCCCTCGAAGTCCAGTGAAATTCCACCGACGAGCAGCGACGGGTCTCGCCCGGTCGCCAACAAAATCTGGGCCATCAAGTTCGTGGTCGTCGTCTTACCGTGTGTGCCACTCACGGTGACGCAGTGGCGCTTTGAAATCGCGATCTCGTAGAGGGCATCCGAAAAACTTCGATAGGGCACGCCCGAGTCGATCGCGGCCACCGCCTCGGGATTGTCCGCGCGTACCGCATTTCCGACTACCACGAGATCGGGTTCTTCGTCGAGAACGTTGGACGGAGCGAACCCCTCAACAACGGCGATACCCCAATCCGACAGGGCCGTACTCATGGGCGGATAGAGCTTCTTGTCTGAACCTGTTATTCGAATTCCGCGCGCTTTCAAGAGCCCGGCCAGAGAGCCCATGCCGGTCCCACCAATGGCGATGAAATGCACGTGTTTGAGTCGCTCGGGAAACGCCGCGCTCATTCGGCCGTCAGACCCTCGAGGATCGCGTCGTGCACCTTGGGCCGAAGCGAAAAATGACTCCGCTTCGCCACCTGGTGAATCCGATTCGTCAGCATGACGACGATCAACTCGCGTTCAAGATCGATCCAGAGAGAGGTTCCGGTAAAGCCGAGATGGCCGACCGAGTGGAGGGAGAAATGCTGGCCCGAGGAGGACGAACCTTCAGTTGGCGTATCCCATCCCAGCGCCCAATCCGACGACTCCGGCAGATGTTGGCGCTTCGAAAACTCGCGAACACGTTCCGGCGGAAGAATGTCGCTTCGGCCATGCCATGCATCCAAATAAAATTCGGCGAATTTCATCACGTCATCGACGGTCGAAAAGAGTCCAGCATGTCCGGCGACTCCGCCCATGGCATACGCGTTAGGGTCATGCACCTCGCCCCAGAGAATACGATCTCGCCACGGGCAGTTCTCCGTTGCAGCAACCCGTCGACGCACTGAATCCGGCATTGCCTGCGAATCGTCTTCGGGAAGTGGGAAGAAATGCGTATCGGCAAGGCCGAGTCGTGTGAAAATCCGAGACTCACAAAACTGGTCGAGCGACTGCCGCGAGACCGCTTCGACGAGAGCGCCTAACACGATGAAATCGAGATCACCGTAGACTGCGGCTCCCCCCGGTTCGTGGACAAGCCCTGAACGCAACACGCGATCGAGAATCCATTCGCGACCCTCGAGCGTACCGATCCATCGCTCGCCGGTCTTTCGTTCCTTTTGAATCAATAATTCGTGAAAACCGCGCCACGGCTTCAGCCCGGCCGAATGACAGAGAAGATGTCTAATCGTGATCTCTTCCTTGCCTCGATCGGCAAAACTCGGAAGCGATTTCGCAACCGGATCATCGAGAGAGACCGACCCTTCGTCGGCTAGCATCATGATCGCCGTCGTCGTCGCGATCGGCTTCGTAAGCGATGCCAAGTCAAAGATCGTATCCCGACGCATCGGCAATCGTTCGGGCCGCGCCGAGGCTAGCCCCCTCACCCAAGAGTACTCGAGAACCTCCCCCTCACGCGGCATACGCGCGAGCACGACTGCACCCGGAATCTCCTGCTTCTCGATGGCCTTATCCAGGGCCTTTTCTACTTTACCGAGCTTGCGCTCGATCAAACTCCGCTTCATCCCGCCCCATTTCTCTATCTAGCTGTCGGCCTGTCATTTCGTCGAACAAGCTCGCCAGCGCTGCCCAACAATCGCATCGCGATGGTTGCAGCAACCGCGAGCCGTTGCCATTAACGCGACGTCACCGCCGCTTCCAATACTTCGAGCTCTCCCCGCGAACCATCCAGGGCCCCTCGCCCCGCATAGGGCCAAGGTCGATTCTCTCTCCCATGCCCAAAGGGCAATCCCAAAACGACCGGCTTCCCAAGCGAGCCAAACGACTCTTCGAGCAACCGCGTCATGGTCCATTCCGGATAGCGCTCATCGTCGCATTCGCGAAAGCTGCCTAGCGCAATCGCCACCACACGATCGAATTTTCCCGCTGCGCGGAGCTGCTGCAGCATCCGATCAATGCGGTACGGCGGCTCCGTCACGTCTTCGAGCATCAAGATCGCATCACGCGTGTCGATTTCCCAAGGCGTCCCGAGACTCGCGACACAGATCGAGAGCGAACCGCCAACCATCCGTCCTTCGGCCCATCCAGAGGCCAAGGTCTCTCCGACATAACGCGGCAGTGGACCGGTTCCCTGAAGTGCCCGCACCAACGCTGACCCCGACTCGCCTTCGAGGGAGTCTTTCGTTTCGAGCATGGGACCATGGATGCCGAGCAGTCCCGCCTGCTTGCGCTGCCAGAGCAGGAGGGTCGTAATATCGCTGTAGCCGACGAGCGGCTTCGCCGCTTTGCGAAACGCCGCCGCATCAAGCGAGTCAATGATTCTTTGACATCCGTAACCGCCTCGCGCACAGATGATCACATCGATATCGGGATCTCGAATGAAACCCATCAGCTCGCTTGCGCGCCGCTCATCTGTTCCCGCGAGGTAGCCATCCCGATCGAGAATGTCATCGCGCACAGCGACCTCAAAGCCAAGCCTTTCGAGCGCCAGTCGGCCCGCGTCAAGAGCCTCGGGATCCACCGGACCCGCAGGTGCCGCAATCGCAATTCGCGCACCAGGCCGAATGGCCCGGGGACGCCGGAGACTCGGCACTACATCCCACCCGGATCGGTATCGGACCCGAAACCACCGCCGGCAAAATCGTCTTGGGGCGCGGGCTGGAAGTCTCCGCCTGAAGCGCCATCGTAGGGATTATCCGAGAGCGGCCAGTCACGAAACTGCGCATAACGTCCCTCGAACTCGAGCTTCACCGTTCCGGTTGGACCGTTTCGCTGCTTGGAGATGATCAGCTCGGCCAGATTCTCGAATTCAGTTTCCTTGTTGTAGACGATATCACGGTAAATGAAGGCAATGATGTCCGCATCTTGCTCGATCGCACCGGACTCACGCAGATCTGCCAACATCGGGCGCTTGTCTTCCTTCCGCGTTTCCGGACCACGGTTGAGCTGTGAAAGCGCCATGACCGGGATATCCAATTCTTTCGCCAAGCCCTTCAAGCCCCGACTAATCTCCGAAATTTCCTGTTCACGGCTCTGGGTATTGCGATCACCGCGCGCGAGCTGGAGATAGTCGACGATCACGAGGTCGAGACCATGCTGTGAATGCAATCGGCGACATTTTGCTCGTATCTCGAGGATCGACGCTGAGCCGGTGTCATCAATCCAGAGCTTCGCCTCCGCCAATCGGCCCGCAGCAGCCATCAGTCGCGAATGCGCATCCGTCGAAATCAGCCCGCTTCGAAAGAGTGCGAAGTCGACCTGGGCTTCCGAGGAGAGCATTCGCATGACAAGAGAGCGGGTCGTCATTTCAAGGGAGAAGACGGCGACCTTCTTGCCATAATCGACGGCGGCGTTGCGGCCGATATTGAGCGCGAGCGCCGTCTTGCCCATGGAGGGTCGCGCGGCCAGAATAAAAAGATCCCCTGGCTGCAATCCACCGGTCATCTCATCTAGGTTCTCATAGCCACTAGACAGACCGGTGAGTTCACCGCTGCGGGTCATCAACATGTCGATGTGGCTGACCGCGTCGTGCATTTCGACGGAGATGCTCGAGAGACTCGTGCTGGCTTTCTCTGTCGAGAGTCCGAAGATGCGACTTTCGGCTTCATCGAGGAGCGAGTCCGCGGACTCGCCATGGTCGTAGCCCAGGGCCACGATCTCGCTCGCCGTCGAGATCAAGCTCCGCTTGATCGAGCGATCCCGAACGATCTTGGCGTAGTGGATGATGTTGGCGGGTGTCGCCTCGTAGTCGGCGATTTCCGCCAGAGCAACGGGCCCGCCCACGCTTTCGAGAAGGCTCTCGCCCTTCAGGTACGCGGCGAGCGTGGTCAGGTCGACCGGTTGATTGTCGTCCCGCAGACGCACCATCGACCGGTACAACATCTGATGGGAGGGATGATAGAAATCTTCCTCCCGGACTTCGGTGACCACAGCGTGGATGGCGTCATTGTCGAGTAGGATCGCGGACAGCACGGCCTTCTCGGCCTCGATGTCATGCGGGGGAACTCGCCCTGCAATCTCATCCAACTCGCCCACGCTCCCTCCTCTACGCCGCCATTGGCGTCGAGAGTAGCCGGTCTATCCCGCCGCCGTGACCTTCACCTGAAACTCTGCGACGACATCACTACGCAGCCGAATCGCAATCGTATGCTCGCCAACGGTCTTGATCGGTTCCTGAAGAACGATCTTTCGACGATCGACTTCGAGCCCCTTCTCCGCCAGCAGGTCGGCCAGGTTCTGAGTCGTCACCGACCCGAAGAGCTTGCCTCCCTCTCCGGCCTGGGCCTCGATCTCGAGCTTCGTGCCGTCGATCCTGGTCTTGACCGCCTCGATATCCGAGAGCTCTTTTCCTCGTTTCTCGGAAATCATGCGCTGTTGATGCTCGACCTGATGGACTCGCTCGGTCGTTGCGAGAACGGCTTTGCCCTGGGGTACGAGGAAATTTCGGGCGAAACCCGGCTTGACGCTGACGACTTCGCCGGCGTTACCAAGGGCATGGACATCTTCATTCAGAATGACTTGGACAGTTCCCATCATCGACTCCTCAGAAATGGCTCGGGGCGTAAGGAAGCATGGCCAGCTGGCGCGCGCGCTTGATTTCCTGCGCGAGCGGTCGCTGATGCTTGGCGCAGGTGCCGGAAATTCGGCGCGGCGTCATCTTGCCCGTTTCGGTGATGAAGAGTCGCAAAGTTTTGACGTCCTTGTACGACATCGTGAGGTTCTTGTCCGCGCAAAATCGGCAAACCTTGCGGCGCTGGAACGTGCCCTTCTTCTTGGCCGACTTGCGAGCCTTCTTGCGAGCAGCCGCCCGCAGACGACCCTTCACGGTCAAGGGAGCGCGCGGCGCGCGGTCATCGCGGGATGGGCGCGACCCTCGATCGCCATATCCACCCCGATCGCCGCCACCGGAACCCGTGGAGGACGAACCACCACTCGAAGCACTTCGCGGCGCGCGCGGCGGGCTATCGCCGCCTGCGGCGGGACCACTCGGCGGCTTGCCGGCTTCCGTCGACTGGTCGCTCGATTCTTCGCTCACGACTTCTCCTCCCCTTCGGACTTGTCGGTCTCGGCCTTCTCGGTCTTCTCGGCGGCCGCTCCGTCGGTTTCCGCAGCTTCGGTTTCCTTCGCCGCCTCGGCCACAACCGTCTCACCCGATTTCGGATCGACTGCGACGCCAGAGCCTTCAGCTGGGCTAACGCCTTCAGCCGAAGCCTCAGCCTCCGCAGCGGCGCTCGCCGCCTTTGCTTCTTCCGCGGCCTTGAGTGCCGTTTCGCGTTCGGATTCTTCAGCCGCACGACGCGTAGCGGCTTCTTCGGCTTCGCGAGCTGCCCGCTCTTCGGCGCGCTTGGTCTGCTCAACCTCGGCCTCGGACGCGGACGCCTTGCGGGCATCGACGTCGGCGACATCCCCGTCGGCCAGGATCGTTAGAAATCGCAGAACCGATTCTTCAAGCCGCAGCGTGCGCTCGAGATCGGCCACGACCTTGCCCTCGTCGAGGAACATCAGCGTGTAGTAATGACCCTTGCTGAACTTCCGGACCTCGTAGGCAAGCTTCCGCTTCCCGTGGTCCTCGCACATCAGGCGCGTCGCGCCACTGGATTCCAGAACGCCATCGAGCTTGCTCAAGATGACCTGGCCGCCCTCGTCCGAAATTTCCGGCTGGACGATGAACGTCGTTTCATATTCCCGCAATGCTTTCCTCCCGGTCAGATGTCTTTTACGACATCCGGGCGCTCTTGTTTCGAGCAGATGGCCAGAACGCTTGTTCGTCCGGACATTTGCCTTGCTCCGACCCAAGCGATCGCCGCTCATCAAACCGAGCAAGGGCGATACCAAGAACCGAGGAACAAGTGGGAACGCGATGGGTACTCGCGATCCGCTTCGAGAACACCGAGGTTGATAGTTGGTGTTTAGTGGGGCAATGCCCCTTTTTTGAAGCGCTTACGGGTAACACAGATGAAGCAGACCGGGCAATGGGTAACGTGACGTGAATCCGCTTCTCCAATCCCATCTCCGCGAACACTCATCGTCTCCGACATGGCGATCGCCCGATCACGCCATTGGCCCGCGGGGGGCACTCCCACAGGTTGCCGAAACGTCATCCAGACGGAGAGATTCGACCCGGTACCAGCCTCGGAACCTCACGGCTTCGCCCGTGCTCATCGATCAGTCCCCAATCCGCACAAACGAACAATCGACTTTTCGATCACGAGATCTCCTCAGCATGCCAACCCAATGAAGCAGGAGTAGCGGGCCATTGCTTCTTACCCTGCTCCTGAGCGTGTCACTCTGGATTGGCGCCCCCGCTGGCTCCGCTCAGGACTTCGGGCCTGCCCGCCCCCTCCAATCGGGACCTGGAACCTTCGCGACCGGAGATCCCCGAGCAGCCTGGCATCGATTGGTTCCTCGAAGTCGCTGCATAGCGCGGGCTCGACCGGAAGGACATCCTCTCGCCGAGGCCGTGCGAGGACGCAACCGCCGCCAGCTACTGCGAACTCGGCGGCGGCGAATCTTTGTCCGGCCATCATTTCTGCGCCGAATGCCAACTCGCAACAACGCTCTACCCGATTCTGTCGATACCACCCTAAGTTGCATTCATGCACTCGTGGTGCAATATTCTTTTTGCGCCCAACGACGGAATGAGAGAGAGCGAAATGCCGACTTCAGTGGAAGAACCAACGACGACAGATGAAGCAACCGCCCAGCACGAGTTCGACGCAGCGCGAATGCGAGAGAAGTACCGCGAAGAGCGTGACCGACGTCTGCGCGACGACGGCAACGAACAATACGTCGAGGTCAAAGGCGAGTTTGCTCACTTCCTCGATGACCCTTATGCCGAATCGGGCTTCGAACGCGAGAGCCTTCACGACGAAGTCGAAGTGCTCGTCATCGGCGGCGGCTTCGGCGGACTCCTGGCAGGCGCGCGACTGCGTCAAGCCGGCGTCGAAGACGTCCGCATCATCGATCCCGCATCGGACTTCGGCGGGACCTGGTACTGGAATCGGTACCCGGGCATCGCCTGCGACATCGAGTCCTACACATATCTGCCGATGCTCGAAGAGCTCGATTATGTGCCCAAGGAGAAATACGCCTTCGGTCCCGAGATCCTCGACCACAGTCAGGCCATCGCTCGTAAATTCGATCTGTATCGCGACGTTTGCTTTCAGACTCGAGTCGAGGACCTTCGATGGAGCGAAGAGGACGCGCGCTGGATCGTGACGACCAATCGCGGTGACCGAATGAAGGCGCACTATGTCTGCCTCGCAACCGGCCCTCTGAATCGTCCAAAGCTGCCTGGCATTGCCGGGATCGAAGACTTCGAAGGCCACACCTTTCATGCCAGTCGCTGGGATTATGAATACACGGGCGGAGGTTCAGACGGCAATCTAACCGGACTCGAAGGCAAGCGGGTTGGCATCATCGGCACGGGTGCGACATCCGTCCAGTGCGTTCCGCATATCGGGGCCTCCGCCGAGCAGCTCTACGTCTTCCAGCGCACTCCATCGTCGATCGACGTGAAAGACAATCCGGCAACCGATCCGGAATGGAAGAAAAGATTGAAGCCGGGTTGGCATCAGCACCGCATGGATAATTTCAATTCACTGGTCTCCGGCATTCCACAGCCCGAAGACCTGGTCAACGACGGCTGGACGGATCTGATCGGCAAACTCATCGTCGGACTTCGCGAGGCCGCAGGCAAAGATCAGCCGCCCACCGATATCGAGAAAGCCATCGAACTTGCAGACTTCGAAAAGATGGAAGAAATCCGTGCGCGCGTAGACAGCATCGTCGACAACGCCGATACCGCCGAGGCTCTCAAGCCCTACTACCGCCAATTCTGTAAGCGCCCCTGCTTTCACAACGAATACCTTGACACGTTCAATCGACCCAACGTCAAGCTCGTCGACACGAAGGGGAAGGGCGTCGAACGAATCACCAAGCGCGGTGTCATCGTGAACGGCCACGAATACGATGTCGATTGCCTGATCTATGCCAGTGGCTTCGAGGTCGGAACGGATTATTCACGGCGTGCGGATCTTCATCTCTACGGTCGAAGCGGGCAAACACTGACGGACAAATGGTCAGACGGCGTGCGCACGCTCCACGGAATGCATGTTCGCGACTTCCCGAATTGCTTCATCATGAGCAATCCCCAAGCGGGCTTTACGGCCAGCTATCCGCATCTCCTGAACGAACAAGCCAAACATCTGGCGTACATCATCAAGACCGGAATCGACAAAGGACTTCGAACGGTCGAAGCCAGCGAAGCCGGAGAGAGCGGATGGGTCGAGCAGTGTATCGACAAGGCTCGACTCGCCACCGACTTCGTCGAAAATTGCACCCCCGGCTATTACAACAACGAAGGGCAGATGTCGAAGCGAAGTATTCAGGACGGATTTTATGGTGGCGGATCGATCCAGTTCTTCAAGATCCTCGAAGACTGGCGCAAGGCGGACGAGTTCGAGGGAATGGAGCTTGGCTGAGCGCAAGCCCACCCAGGACGCAGCGAATCTGGACGGTCGCCGGGGTCGCAAGGCCAAATCGCGCCTTGCGATCTGCGAAGCCTGTCTCGATCTGATTCAAGAAGGCATTTTGCAGCCGAGCGCCGAGCGAATCGCGAAACGAGCGGGCGTCTCTCGGCGATTGATCTTCAATCATTTCGCGGACCTCAGTGAGCTCTATGACGCCGTCGCTGAAGTCAGCATGCAGCGTTATGCGCCGCTCCTGAAGCATATTCCAGAAGATGTTCCGATCGAGCAGCGCGTCGACCGACTCGTCGAAGTCCGGGCCAATTATTTCGAAGCAACGACATTGATCACCTGGGCATTGACCGCGCAAGCCCTCGTCGGCCCGGCAATCGAACAGGCGGTCCGGGTGTCGAGGGAAGGACTCGAGCGCCACCATCGAAGCATTCGGCGGCTCTTTGAAAAAGAACTCGAAGACCTTCCCCCAAGAGATCGATCCGAAGTTCTCGAAGCCATGACCGCTGCGACCAGCCCGCTCTTCTGGGAATATCTGCGGCAAAGTCGAGGAATCTCAAAGCCTCGCGCACGCTCAGTCGTTAGACGCAACCTGATCGCGCTCTTGCGGGACGCAGGCGTCGAAATCTAGCCGTCGCGGAGACCCGAGTTTCGGCTTCCGCCAGCTAACGAGAAAACGACTCGATCAGCGCCTGATGCACTCGCAGATCGTCGGTCAGCTCAGGATGAAAAGTACACGCAAAGCGTCGGTCCTGCCTAACAAGAACGGGCTCACCATCGACTCGCGCCAATACCTCGACGTCCGTTCCCGGCGATAAAATTCGCGGAGCTCGAATGAAGATGCATTCCATGTCGGCCCAGCCGGGCTTCGACTCTCGATCCGTTGGCGCCACAAAAGAGTCGCGTTGTGTCCCGTAGGCGTTCCGCTCTGTTTCAAAATCGATCAGCCCGAGCGTAGGCACCGGATGATTGCGGGCAGCCCGCGAGAGCATGATCGCTCCCGCACAGGTTCCGAGCAACGCTCCGCCCGCCTCGGCGAATTCCGCGATCGGCTTGACGAGATCGAATCGGACCAATCCCTTCGAGACCGTCGTACTCTCGCCGCCGGGCAGGATCAGACCGTGCAGCCCCTCGAGGTCTTTCGGCGCAAGCACGCGCCGCCCACGAACGCTGAGACGCTCGAGGGCGGCGAGATGCTTCTCGATATCCCCTTGGATTCCCAAGACACCAACGATCGGAGAATCGGGTGCCGGGAAATCATGCAAGAGAACAGACGACTCGGTCACGACTCGCTCTACCAACCGCGATTGGCGAGTCGCTCGTTCTCGGCAAGGGTTTCCATCTCGATCCCCTCCATCGCCTTGCCGAGACCGCGACAGGCATTCAGCACTTCTTCGGGATCTTGCCAATGCGTATTCGCATGAACGACCGCCCGCGCCCGAGCCGCCGGATCCTCACTCTTGAAGATGCCCGAACCCACGAAGACGGCTTCCGCGCCGAGCGATCGACACAGAGCAGCGTCGGGGGGCGTTGCAATTCCGCCCGCAGCAAAATTGGGCACCGGCAACTTCCCATTCTCATGGACGTAGAGAACCAGCTCATAGGGCGCGCCCATATTCTTGGCCGTCGCCATCAGTTCTTCCGCCGGCATCGCTTGAATCGCACGCATCTCACCGATCACACTTCGAAGATGACGAACAGCTTCGACGATGTTGCCGCTTCCGGCTTCACCCTTGGTTCGAATCATCGCAGCACCTTCAGCGATTCGACGCAATGCTTCACCGAGGTTTCGAGCACCACACACAAACGGAACCCGATAGTCGCTCTTCAAGATATGATGTTCGTCATCGGCGGGCGTGAGTACTTCACTCTCATCGATAAAGTCGACGCCCATGGCTTCGAGAACACGCGCCTCCTGCATATGGCCGATCCGAACCTTGGCCATGACGGGAATCGAGACGGTCTTCTGAATCTGTTCGATCATCTCGACCGCGCTCATTCGCGCGACACCACCATCGCGACGAATGTCAGAGGGAACTCGCTCGAGGGCCATGACGGCACACGCGCCCGAGTCCTCGGCAATCTTGGCCTGCTCGGCGTCCGTTACGTCCATGATGACACCATTCTTCATCATCTCGGCCAAACCCACCTTGAGTTCGAAGGCCTCCGCGCCGCGGCGCCCTGCCCCGTTGCCGTTCGATCCGCTTCCGTTTGTGTCTTTTGACATTGGATGTCTCCTTGTTTTCAACTGATCTGTGGAGTGAGTGCTCACTCGAATAGATAAAAAAAGGTCGAGAGTCAGAGATGCATTCCAGCCCTTTGGCCGGCACGACCGTTCACTGCTTGTCTCGACCGGATGACTTCGCCGAGTGCGGCAACACCGCGACGGATCTCATCCTCGTCGACACATGCGACGGTCAGGCGCATCCCGCGCGAGGGACGGCCATCCGGCATGAAGGAGGCGCCGGGCGAAAAGAGCACGCCGCCGCGTGCCGCATCCGCGAGCAGGTCCCGCGTATCCACTTCGAAGGGCAGCTCCACCCATAGTTGATAGCCGCCATCCGGCCGGGTCCAGGTCGTTCCCTTCGGCATTTCCAATTCGAGCATCTCATTCATGATGGCATGGCGAGATCGAAGCAAGCGTCGCATTCGAACGAGATGTCGATCATAAGCCCCAGACTCGACGAATCGCGCCAAACCCGCCTGGAGCAGGAGTGCATCCGAGAGATCAGTCGCGTGTTTCAGTGCGACGAGCCCTTCGAGGGCGCGACCGTGGGCAGAAAGCGATCCGACTCGGACACCGGGAAACAGCGACTTCGAAAACGAAAAGAGCAACACGACCAGATCCGATTCATCCAACGCCGCAAGTGGCGGAAGTTCATCGCCCTGAAATCGAAGGTCCAGCTCAAACGCGTCTTCGATCACGGGAACCCCATGGCGCTTCGCAATCTCGAGAACCTGATGCCGACGTTCAATGGACATCGACGTTCCTAGCGGATTATGAAAGCTCGGAATCGTGTAGAACGCCTTGACTTCAGGCTTGGCGAGAACTCGGTCCAGCGCCTCCGGATCGGCCCCTTCGTCATCCATCGAAACCACCGCCGGGCTGAGACCAAGACCCGCGAAGGCCGACAAGACATTCGCATAGGTCGGCACCTCGACGGCGATCTGATCCCCTGGCTCAGCGAAGAGACGCAGGGCAAGGGATATGCCCTGACTCGCACCGTGACATAACACGAGTTCGTCGGCACTTCGATCAATGCCCTCGGCTCGAAACCGCTCGGCCATCGCGCGACGCAGACGAGGGTCCCCTTCCGGTGAGGCATAGGAAAAAAGCTCAGGGCCCTCTTCGCGAATCGCCGCATCGATACACTCGCGGAACTCCTCGACCGGATAGAAGCGCGGATCGGGAATCAGGCGATGAAACGCAACGACGTCATCGCCCGTCGCATAACGCGGCCGCGTATTGTCCAGCGTAATCAACTGTTCGACCTGGGGCGCCAGAGCCAACTCGACCTCGGATGCTCGCTCACTGCCACCGGAGGGGGGATACGAGGATGCCACGACGCTCCCTGCTCGCCGACCGGAGGGGCGCACGAAAGTACCCGCGCCGACCCGCGCCTCCGCCCAACCTTCGGTTGCCAGACGTTCGTAGGCGAGCGCGATCGTATCGCGATGCAATCCAAGCCGTGTCGCCAGCGTTCGAATCGCAGGCAATCGATCGCCCGACGCAAGTTCACTTCCCGAGATGAGTGCTTCGATTTGTCCGGCAATCTGCTGATAGACGGACTCATCTGATTCGGAGTCGATCGTCAGGTGTTCGTGAAGTACCGCTGCGTCCATCTGAGGGAAATTATCAGGCGGACATCAAGGATGCAACGCCCATTGTCAGGCCATTATTCGCAGATTAGAGCCTGACAATCAAAGGGAAACATTAAATTGTCCCATCGCGGAGGTCACGCCCTCTCGAACAACGACCTCGACGGAATCAGCGGCACGGGCCAGTATCGCGGGCAGATGATTAGCTTCTTCATCCTCCGAAAAGTGCTCGAGCACCCAATCCACCACCTCCGACGCCGAACCCGGATGACCGACTCCCACGCGGAGTCGTGGAATCTCCTTGGTCTCGAGCTCACCCAGGATATTGCCGATGCCGCGATGACCGCCACTTCCACCACTTGGTCGCAGGCGAAGCCGACCCGTCGGCAAATCCATGTCGTCATAAATCACGAGAAGATCCGAACCCGGTGACAACCCAGGCCAGAACTGGCAGGCCGCACGCACGACTTCGCCGGATCGATTCATGAAGGTTTGGGGCTTCAAGAGCAGACAAGTCTCCGAGCCGATCTCGACGTAGCAGCCCAAAGCTTCAAGCCGCGGCAGTTTGGACCATTCGCCGCCCGCTCGATCTGCCAACCCGTCGACTACCTGGAAACCCACATTGTGCCGGGTTGCCGCATACTCGGGACCCGGATTCCCAAGGCCGACAATCAGCCGCGTCGGAGCGGGCAGCGTCCGCATCGGCGAAACCCTCGCTGCGCCTTGTCCGTCGTCGACGGCCGAACCGCCCGTTCGATCGAAGTAGCGACGCCAGAGTTGACGCAAGCCCTGCATCGTCAATGCCTCGACTTTCCGGACTCTTGCGACTTTTGCGACCCACCCCGGGCTCGGCCGATTCCGTGAATCAAGCGCCTTGCGCGGGCCGGCATCCGACTGGCTTAGCTGCCGCCGTCCTCGGATTTCTCGCCAGCATCCTTCAAGTCGCCTTCAGCGGCCGCCGCGGATTCCTCTTCTTCTCCTTCTACTTCAGCAGGCTCCCCTTCACCTTCGGCAAGACCACGAGGCACGAGAACCGTCGCAACGGTGAGGGACTCATCGGTATGAAACTCGATGTCATTCGGCACAGTCAGATCGAAGACGTGAAGAGTATCCCCGAGCTCCATCCCCGAAACATCCACCTCGATGTCGTCGGGAATGGCGTCGGGCATACAAAGAAGCGTGACTTCGCGGAGCTGCTGATCCAGCACTCCGCCGAGCACCACGCCGGCCGCCGTCCCGGTCAGATGGATGGGAACCGCGATTTCGATCTTCGCCTTGAGGTCAATCTCTAAAAAGTCGACATGAACCAATCCGCCGCGAACAGGCTCGCGCTGAAGCTCTTTTGCGATCACGGTTCGACCCGATACGGCTGAAGCACCTTCGAGATCGATCAGCGTATTCACACCGCCATGGCTGGTTTCGAGAAGCCGCTCGAACGCTGCCGCATCAAAAGAGATCGCAGTGGCCTCTCGACCGCCCCCGTATACGACGCCGGGCGCCATCCCGAGCATGCGAAGTCGGCGAGCATTGCCCGTGCCACGCGAGTCCCGCGCTTCGACTGCGAATTTAACATCACCCATCATTTTTCTCCTCGCCGACGACTTGCCAATAAGAAGGCGACCGCTGCCCTGCAACGTCCGCCGATTGCGTCGGCCCAAATATTGTTAGTCGAGAACCTTAGAATAGAGAGCTTACGCTCTCCTCATTGTTGATGCGTCGGATCGCTTCGCCGATAGGAGCGGCAACGGAAACGACGTGGAATTTCCCGATGTCCACGGCATCGGGACGCAACGGAATCGTATCGGTCACAATGACCTGTGTGAGAGGCGATTCCGAAATTCGCTTGATCGCGGGACCCGAAAGGACGGGATGTGTGATCGCGGCATGCACCGCGATCGCCCCGTTTTCAATCAGACTTCGAGCAGCCTCACAGAGAGTTCCCGCCGTGTCGACCATATCATCGACGATGACACAGGTCTTCCCCTTCACATCGCCGATGATATTCATGACTTCGGCGACATTCGCGACTTCGCGACGCTTATCAATGATGACAAGGTCGGCGTCGAGGCGCTTCGCGTACGCACGCGCCCGCTCTGTTCCGCCCGCATCCGGGGACACCACAGTCAACCCACTTCCGATTCGCCGCTCGATCGCATCGAGCATGAGTGGCGTCGAATAGAGATTATCGACTGGGATGTTGAAGAAGCCTTGGATTTGACCCGAGTGGAGGTCCATGCAGAGAACCCGGTCCGTGCCCGCCGTATGAATCAGATCAGCAACGAGCTTTGCTGTAATCGGCACGCGCGGCCGAACTTTTCGATCTTGGCGGGCATAGCCGTAATAGGGGATGACGGCGGTAATTCGCCGAGCCGACGCTCGCTTCAGAGCGTCGATCATGATCAGCAACTCCATCAAGTGGCCGTTTTGCGGAGAGCAGGTCGGTTGCAGAGCGAAACAATCCAGGCCGCGAACGTTCTCACCAATCTCGATCGCGCATTCGCCATCGCTAAAAGTTCCGACTTCCGCAGCACCAAGTTCAACGTCGAGGTAGCTCGCAACAGAGCGCGCGAGTGCGACGTTCGCGTTTCCGGTGAACAACTTGAGATCATGCATTGGCTCGCGTTCCCCTTCTCTGTTTGCTCGGTTGGCCTGCTGTTTCCGACTTGAAATTTCGATGATCTCGACCATGTATCCGCCTCGGCCACACCCGGGCCTCTCCGGAACCAAAAACCTTCGCACGAGTCGTCCAGTCGGACGACAATGTCTGCAACTGACTTCTTTTCCGCTGCTTCCCGCTGCTCTTCTTCTAGCGCCGACTTGTTCTACAACCTTCCATCGGGTCACCGCTTGCGTGCGCAACGCCGAGCGCGACCGGTTCGGGCGACAGCACCCAAACTTTGCGCCAGGTTCTGGCTGGGGCGGTAGGATTCGAACCTACAGATGGCGGCTCCAAAGGCCGCTGCCTTACCATTTGGCGACGCCCCAAGAAAATTCGTCGATTGGTTCACCTTCCGTGATGATCCGAGTCACCTGAATCCAGCATTCGTCCGCTTCCGAATCTCGCAGCGTGAGAGCCGCTCTTCCGGCCAATTCCTGCGACCTGAAGACGCCGAAAACGGTCGATCCACTACCCGACATGCTGATTCCGATGGCTCCGACCTCGCCCAGTCGCTCAATCAGTCGGCCCACCGGCGGGCAAAGTCGTCTTGCCGCCGGTTCGAGATCGTTGATCAGCAATGCCCCGAGGGCAGAGCCCAAATCTCCAGTCTCATCACGCAGTTGTGAAATCGCCCGCATCGTAGAGCCTGGCCTAGCGTCCGTCAACGCGCTGCGTAATGCATCCGTCGCGCGATAAACCTCAGCCGTCGCGAGAGAAATCCCAGGGTTGACGACAACGAGATTCAGGGCCGGAATGTCCGCCAATCGCTCGACCTTCTCGCCGATTCCAGAAACGAATGCCGGCGACGGGGACAGAAAGAAAGGCACGTCCGCGCCAAGGCCGAGAGCAAGCGCATGTAGCGTCTCATCCGCCACTGCCGCATCGCAAAGCGAGGCTAGGGCGACAAGAACCGCCGCTGCATCGCTGGATCCACCACCGAGCCCCCCTCCAGCGGGAATTCGCTTGGTCAGACGAAGGCCGATTCGAGCGTCGAAACCGGTCTCCTTGCAAAAGGCCATCGCCGCTCGGCAGACCAGGTTATCCGGCCCTCCGGTGACCGCCGACAAGTCGTCGGGGAGCTCACCGGCTTCGGGCGCGACCATTTCGAGTTCAACCCCCGGCTCTCCTGGCAGGATTCGGACTTCGACGTCATCCCAGACACCGATCGGCGCAAACACGCTTTCGAGGTTGTGATAGCCATCGGCGCGGACATCGAGCAGCCGCAGGCCGAGATTAATTTTGGCCGGCGCGCGCAGATGCCGGATTTTCTCATTCAACGGGACGGTCACCGACTGGCTTCGACGAAACGCATGCGGAGCTCGTAGAGAAGCGATTCGATCAATTTGCGCTCCTCTTGCTCCAGATTGCCCCGCGTCTTTTCCCTCAGCATTTCGAGGGTATCGATGGTCTGCTGCGCAACGAGCGGGTCCGCGGCGGATTTCTCGCCCGAACTCGGGTCCGGCATGACGCCCAGCTGATACAGCGCGGTCGTCCCCAGGGACAATACGAAGGTCGAGAAATCGACCTTCGGCAGGGCCGAATCCGACGGGCCCTGCTCCCCCGGAGTCTCTGCTGCTTCCGAACTTTCGGGATCGATCTCGTCGTCGTTTTTCGCCATGCCTCACTACCCTCCGAGTCTTGACTGCCTGTTTCGACTTCCGATTGGAACGACTGTTCCGCGCAGCCTAGCCGACGGATCTGCCATCCTGGTCGAGCCGCATCATCTCGCGATAAGCGTAGAAAAAGCGTTGACCGGCGGTGACCACCGTTCCGATGGCCAACACCCAGAGAATGGGCCAGAGAATTCCGAGGATCGCACCCACTCCGAGCAGACCGATCCGCTCACCGCGTTCGAGAAGCCCACCTGGCATTCGCGGCACCACTGCCTCGGCACGCGCCTTGGCGTAGGAGGTCAGGACAGAGGCTACGAGAATCACAGCGCAGAGCACGATTCCCAATTCATTGGGTTTTCCAACCGCGAAGGAGCCAGCCTGCAGAACCGGAACCTGTGCGAAATGAACCAGCAACCCGACCATGACCAGAATGTCGACTACACGCTCCAGCGTCGAGTCCAGAAAAGCGCCGAAGCGCGTCGAAATCTCGAAATGCCGTGCGATGACGCCGTCCACGAGGTCGAAGAAGCCACCGACGAGCAGGAGGCATCCCGCCACTCGAAAGGACCCCTGCGCGAAGGCCAGGCCCGCGCTTCCCGCGATCAGCGTACCGAGAATCGTCAGACAGTTGGGATTGATTCGATGCCAGAACAGGAACGGGAAGCCCGCATGAATCCAACCATCGATCCGATGACCGAGTCGTTCCTTGATCACTCGTCGCCCCGAATTCGTTCAGTGTCGAATGGGCCGACCCCTCGCAGCCGAGCTCAAATCAGTCTGATTCAGCGTCGCGACCCGATTGAATGTCGCGGCCCTATTCAGTGTCGCGACCCGATTCAGTGTCGCGACCGAAGCTACCAGCGCCACCGGCGGTTTCTCCGGGAAACGTGCCCGCGGAGCCCTGATCGCGGGGCGTAGAGGGCTCTGGAGACGCGGTCGCCCGCGAAATCGGTGATGTCGGGGGCACGGAAGAAGTCGTAGAAGAAGGCGCGGCGGGAGGTGACGGCGGCGCAGCGCTGGTCGAGAAATCACCGGCGAGTGGTGTCGATGCCTCGGTCTGCAATTCCGGGGTCGAAGGCGGCGCGGACGCGACCTCGGAAGCGTCATCTTCCTCGCCACAAGTCGTCATCTTCTCGGAGACATCCTCTAGAGCTGCGAGGTAGGCGTCCTCCGTGGAGGAGTCGACCCAGCCGGCACGAGTCTTTAATCGACTGTCGAAGCGAAGGCGCTGTACTGACTCTCTATCCATGATTTCGTTCTCCAGTTAAACCGGCGTTCGGCCAGTTGCGGCGCGGCAGGCTAGCAGCCTCTTCGAAAACCTGCCGCCATCGGGCGATCCGGGCGATCCGCGCCTCGGTCACGACTCCGAATCGAACTCTTTCGGTTTCGTTGGCTCCCTATTCGAGTGTGAAATTGACTGTCACTAAGCCGCCCGGTAGGGTGCGCCGGGGAATTCCTTCATTGCATCGACTCGGTCGCGACATGAATCATCAAAATTCAGACGAAGAGGGGATTGCCTCGCCCGGTCGACGTCCATTCAACATCACAATGCTACCGATCGTCGTCGCGCTTTCCGTTCTGGTTTCGTGTGCGGAGAAGGTTCCCACCTTTGAAGAGACCAAGCCTGCCGACGAACTCTACGCGGAAGGGCTCGAAATTCTCGAGGGCCGACGAATCCTCTGGATGTTCACCCTCGTCAACTACGACCTCGCGATCGATAGCTTTCAGGCCATCATCGACAACTATCCCTACAGCGATTACGAGCAGAAGGCCCTGCTCAAGATCGCGGACGCGTATTTCAACGATCATCGCTACGAAGAGGCACTCGCTTACTATCAGGATTTCGCCGATCTCCATCCGGGTCATGAAAAGGTGCCACTGGCGATGTTGCGCATCGCGGAATGCCATCTGAATCAGATTCAATCGATCGATCGTGACCAGACCGCCACCAATCAGGCAACTGAAGCACTCTCGACATTGATGCGAGCCCATCCCTACGCCGTAGAAACGCGCCGGGGCGAAGAGTTGATGGTCGAACTTCGAACGCAACTCGCACTCAACATGCTTCACATCGCCGATTTCTATCGCGTTCGAACCCAGTGGCAGTCCGCGGCGGTTCGCTATCGACGCGTTCTCGACGAATTCCCAGGGCTCGGTCTCGACGCTCGCTCACTCTTTCGTCTAGGGCTTTGCCTCGAAAACATGCGGCGTGAAGACGAGGCCCTTCGGCTCTATCACGTCGTCGTCGAGAATTATTCCGAATCTGCGTCGGCCGACCGGGCTCGTTTGCGCATCGCGAGAGCCGAATAGCGCGCTCGACGCGAAGGAAATGCACCCGACCGGCGTCCATCGAGCTCCACCTCACCCCCCAAACCCTCTCGACTTGAAGGAAGCGAAATGCGATCCTTTAGCTCGTTCCATGCAAGGGGAGATCGGCTTGGAGATTCAGCGGCGGCTTCAAACGTGAAAACACCGGCCTCCTCCAGCCCTTCCTCGACGATTCCCTCGCGCGCAGAACCGACCACACGGCCAATAGCGCCTCCCCGAGGTCAAGCCCCCCAACAGCCTGCGCACGGCCGTCTGGGATCAGTGGCAACCGATCGAGAAATTTTCCTGCGTGGCAAACGTGCCTTTGCCCGAGGCGATGACGCCGGTGCACTCGATAATCTGACCCGCCTGATCTCCCATGGCTTCGAATATGCCGACGTCTATTACATGCTTGGAATGGTGCATGAACGCCGCGGCGAGATCGACACAGCCGTTCACAGCCTCCGCCGAGCCATTCGAATCAACCCATCCTACGTGGAGGCCCTACTCGCATTGGCCAGTCTGCATGAGCAGCGTGGCGATTTCGACCAATCACAAGGCTATGCCGAACGCGCGAGCCAACTCTCGAGACCCAGCGCCGGCGGCCTCGATCCGACGACCCGTGGCAAGCTTGCCAACCAACAGGCCGCGCTGGGAGACGCACTTGCACAGTCCGGCGAGCGCCCCGACGCGATCCTGGAATACCGGCGGGCCCTTGACCGCTGTCCAACATTTCACGACGTACGACATCGACTCGGCGTCACTCTGCGCGAAGCCGGCCTGCCATCTCAGGCCGCACTCGAGTTCCAGCAGATCTTGCGCGCTCATCCGCGCATGCTCGATAGTCAGGTCCAGCTCGGCCTGACCTACTACTCGATGGGTCGTACTCCGAAAGCGATTACTGAATGGGAGGCGGTTCTCGAAAAGGATCTGAGTCGCGACGACGCCCGAATGTATCTGCGCCTCGTTCGTAACGTGCAGAACCGCGCCGCAGGCTCTGCGATCAAGAAGCCGGCAGTGACTGTCGAGGCCGCACGAGACAACGACTCAAACGGCAAGCACGGCTCCTCGGACGAGACCGAGATCTCAGCCTGGGCGACGTCACTGCTGACCTCGCCCCCCGGAGATCCAACCCCATGAACGACCCGGAACTCCCGCTACTCGACATGATCGTCCTCACCGTACTCTTCATCGCGGTCCTGCGAGGCATCTTGATCGGATTGATTCGGGAGGGCTCCTCTCTCGCAGCCATCGGCATCGCCACCATCGTGACCCGCCTACTGGTCGATCCTTTCGCCATCCGGATCGCGGATTGGACCGGGGGAGAAATCACTGGGAAGACCGGTGTCTGGATTGCCGGAGTCCTGCTCGTCGTTGCAACGATCCTGATCCTCGGCTTCTCCGCGCGCCTGATTCGGCGAGGGGCTGAGGCAGCGGGGCTGGGGTGGGCCGATCGCCTGGGAGGCGGCGCACTCGGCGCGGCCGAAGGTGCAATCGTCGCTGCAGTTATCGTCACCATCGCGCTCTGGCTGGTCGGACCGAATCACGCCACGACCGACGGCGCGCGCAGCATCGAACTCGTCAGAGAATTCCAATCGATGCGCGAAATGGGCGAACTACCCGAAGTCGGCTCGCCGGGCGAATGGCTGTAAAAACCGAACAGGTCCCTGGCCGAACAACGGAAATCGCTCGAATCGCCGACCGGACCAAACAACCGACACTCGCAGATCGACAAGGACCGCGTGAGGCTCAGGGATTGACTGCACGACACGCGGTCCGCGGACTCTTTATCTTCGGGTTGGCTGTCGTCATTCGGGCGACGCCCTGGCAGCGCGTCATGACCGATTCGGATGGCGTGCTTCTCACGACAGGCGACCCCTACTTCCACATGTGGCGAATCTGGAACTCGGCCTCAAATTCCATCCCACTCGCGGCCCGCGACCCTTTCGCCAATTTTCCGTCGGGTGGAGAGATTCTCTGGTCACCGGCCTTTGATTGGATGCTGGCCACGATAATCCGCTGGATTGGCCTGAGCCAGCCGGCTGCGGAGCTCTTCTGCGCCTGGGTCCCTGTCTTTCTCGGTGCGGCGGCGGTCACGCTGGCCGCGCATATCGCTTGGAACACATTCTCACCCGCCGCGGGCTGGACGACGGGGCTCGTGCTGGCCGTCCTGCGAAGTAATTTTATCTACACCCAGTTGGGCTACCTCGACCATCACGCTGCCGTTACGTTGATCGGCACAATGATGTTAGGGGGCGCGATGTATGTCGTCTCCGAACACCGATCGGTGTCGCGTTACTGGCCACTTTTAGCTGGAGCGCTCTGCGCATTCGCCTTGTCGATCTGGGCGGGCGCGCTGCTTCATATCGGCGTGCTGCAGATCGCGATGCTCGCCTGGGGACCCGCAGCCACGTCGAGGGAACCGGCCATTACTCGCACATACCAAATCGCATTCGCCCATGCGTTGACCGCGCTTGCGATCTGGCCTCTTTCAACCCGAGAGTGGGAGATCTTCGGCAATTTCCACCCGCTGGCGCTCACCCTCTTCCAGCCGATTTTTTTTGGCGCCGGAGCAGTCTGCCTGTTAAGCGCCTCCTTGCTTTGGAGCATGACGCCCGCCGGCGAAACGCGCGCCCGTCGTTTACTGTCGTTCCTTATTCTCGGCGTTGGGGGGCTTATCGTGGCTTTCGCGCTGATTCCGGAACTGGCGGCCGTTCTCGATCGATCCGCAGGCTGGTTCACCGGAGACATCGAATTCCTCGCGAATATCCGGGAAACGGCCCCCCTCTTCTCGAGCGCCGCGGCCGGCCTCCCCGATGGCAAACCGGGCTGGCACTCCGCCACCAAGTTGTTCTCCCCGCTCTTCTTCATTCTGCCGCTGTCGATGGCGGCTGTTGTTTGGCGGACCTCACGACCCGAGCGCTGGCTATTGATCTTCTGGACCGCGGCATTTTGCGTACTGACTCTCGCGCAGAATCGTTTTATGAATACTTTTTCGATCCCCTTCGTAATCGTCTGTGGTGCAGCGGTGTCCGTACTCATCGAATGGCTCAAGAGACGGTTTGCCAATACCTGGATTCAGAAGGCGGCGCCCGCTCTCGTCGGCCTTGCGGTCGCGCTCATCGTTTTCGCTCCGGCATGGCCGCATTATGCGCCGGACCTTCGCCCAAATCCCTACTCCCAGTCTGAAGCAAGACGCTCTGCCTTTCGCTCGGCGGCACGCTGGCTTGCCAACTCACGGCCGATCAGAGTCGGAGAGGCGGGACTGCCAATGGCTGGGCTCCTTACAAATTGGGGGCTGGCTCATGAAATTCGGTACTACTCGAATTGGCCGATGAACCAAGATGGATTCGGCCCGTACGTCTCTCCGCAGAATGTAAAACTCGCAAATCGCTATTTCGAAGCCCAGAATGAAGAAAGGGCCGTCACGATTCTCGGCAAGATGAGAACGCGTTATGTCTTGACAGACACCACGGGCGGAGGCCAAGGCCCCTATCACTACAACAGCATGACAGGTCGACTCGCCAGCTATCACGGCTCCGGGGGCTTCGTTAAAATCGAGAACACGGAAAAACTGCGATGGGTCCCCGCACTCACACGGCATCGACTCGTCTTCGAAGCAGCAGACGAGCGCAAAGGAATCTGGCTCTATGAAATCGTGCCGGGCGCCGTCGTGACCGGATCTGCGACGCCCGATTCGGTCGTTGCCATCTCGCTAGAGCTCGAATCCGACTCCGGAAAGAATTTGCGTTGGGCAACGCGTCGACGCACCGATAAGGAGGGGGAGTTTCGAATCCGGGTTCCGTATGCGACCGTAGGCGCGCCCTCCTCGGCCATCCACAGCCTCGGACAATATCAGTTGCGAACGGAGCAAGGCGTAGTAGCCACATTCGATGTCACCGAAGACGCGCTCCAGCAAGGCCTGAAGATCCCTGCGCCAAACGTCGTCGAGTCTCACTCGAGCAGCGAGGGGGGCGTGGAAGGCGGATCGTCACTAGAGGATACTGAGGAATGATCGAATCATGACTGCAGATAGATCCGGTGACACTGACGATGAAACGATCGGCGGTACGGCCGAGAATCCCTTGCGAAACCCCAAGCTCCGCCCTAACGCGCGCCGTGTCGCAGTGGTGATTCCCTGCTACAGCGAAGAAATAACAATCGCCAAAGTCGTTACGGACTTTCGAAATGCACTCCCGGAAGCGGAGATCTACGTCTTCGATAACAATTCGACCGACCGCAGCATAGAGGAAGCAACTCGAGCGAAGGCGACCGTCGTCCGCTCGCTGCAACAGGGCAAAGGCAACGTTATTCGTCACATCTTCCAGGTCGTCGATGCCGACATCTATATCCTGGTCGACGGCGACGATACCTATCAGGCTGCGGCCGCCCCGGGCATGATCGAGGAGCTGGAGAATGAACAACTCGACATGCTCGTCGGCATTCGGCTCGGCGAATATAAGGACGGGGCCTTCCGCCGCTTTCACTTGTTTGGTAACACCGTCATTTCTGGACTCATCAGCGTCTTCTTCCGAAGGAAGCTCAAAGATGTCCTGTCCGGCTATCGCATCCTGTCACGAGACTTCGTCGAGATCGTTCCGATTCGAGCTCGGGGATTCGAGGTCGAAACAGAGATGACCCTGCAGGCGTTGAGCAAACGTCTTCGAGTCGGCGAAACGGCGGTCCTCTATGGAAGCCGCCCGCCCGGCAGCATCTCGAAGCTCGATACGTTCAGTGATGGCACGCTGATTCTGCGCTCGATCATCATGCTGCTGCGCGACTATCGACCTCTTGTCTTTTTTTCGGGGCTCAGCGTGCTCTTCGGATTGACTGCTCTCGTGGCCGGGATTGCTCCAGTCCAGGACTACATCGAAACCCGCTATGTGCTTCATGTACCTCGGGCGATTCTCGCCTCAGGCCTCGCGATCCTTTCCTTGTTGAGCTTCGCCGCCGGATTGATCCTCGATACGATTTCGCGTTTCCATCAAGAAACGCTGGAGCTACTGCGACCTATTCTGAGGAAAAACCGCTGAGTTCCCGGGATCGCGCATTTGAAGCCATCGATCTCATCGAAGTCATGGATCTTGCCGTCCGCTACAACCACTATCTACGAGATCAGGTCCTCGATTGGGCCAAGGACAAAACACGACTGCTTGATTTCGGCGCCGGCAACGGACGTTTTGCCATCTCGCTGCAGAAACGCGGCTTCGAAATCCATGCGATCGAGATCGATCCAGATTTGCGGTCGATGATCGATCTCGGCGGCGTCATCGCCCATGCCAACCTTTCGGATGTCTCTGGTGAAATTTTCGATGGCATCTACACGCTCAATGTTCTCGAACACATCGAGAACGACGAAGCCATTCTCCGCCAATTCCATGAACGACTCGCCCCGATGGGCGGCCTACTGATCTACGTGCCGGCATTCACTGTGCTCTTCTCGGCCAATGACGTACGCGTCGGCCATGTCCGCCGCTATCGACGCACCTCGCTCGTGGCCAAGCTCGAAAGAGCTGGCTTCATGGTCGATCAAGCGCGCTATGCCGATTGCATCGGGTTTTTTGCAACGCTTGCTTATCGAATATTTGGCGATCCAGACGGCGGACTGAATCCGACGATGATTCGCTTCTACGACCGCGTTCTTTTTCCGATGAGTCGCGCCTTCGACCGGATCTTCGAACACTTCTTCGGCAAGAACTTGCTGGTGCTGGCACACAAACCGAAGAGCGAGCAGATCTTGAAAAATCGCGGACCGAAGTCCGCCAGGCCAGTCGCCTAGCGCAGCGACGGCGTATCCCGGCTGGGGTCTCTCTCCAAGATCAAATTGATGAAGAGGCCATTGCCGAAAGCATTCTCGAGTGCCAGAACCAGGGAACTCACGGCGGTCACGATTGCACTGCCGTCCATGCGATCACGAGACAACCGATCGAACCACATATCGCGCACGCGAAGCCCAGCCGCAGCGGCAAGAAGATCGATGCCCAGGCGGGAGAAGAATACTAGATGGTGGGCCTCATGGGTTCGGGCGGCGGGATAGCGCAGACGACCGCCAGTCCACTGATAAAGCAACCGCCCCACGCTCGGCAGAATACTTTGTTCGTGAATTGTCTGGATGTAAATCACACCATCCTCGGATAAAACGTCAACCAGATCCTTTAGCAGGACAGCCGGTGAATCGACATGTTCAAAGACGTCCCAGAGTGTGACAAGATCAAAATAACCATCCAGCTCTGGGAGCGTCGCACGCGCATCCCCTTCGAAGATCTCGACATCCGGGTTTCTCGAACGCGCCTGCACGACTCGATCGGACTCCAACTCGATTCCGGCCAGACGGCATTCGGGGCCCAGACGTTCTCGCAAATGGGCTAGATAGGCGCCGGTCCCACAACCAACATCGAGCGCAGCGCGATTCGAATGCCCTGGCGACGCGAGGCGACGCGAAAGATCGTCCCACTTGTCGAGATCGCTGTCGGCGTTGCTGAAATAGTTGTCGGGGACGAATGAAGTTTCCGCGTTGCGATAGAGCGCATCGCTCGACCAGCTATGGCAGCGCATGCATTCGAAAAGTCGATATTCGTGTAGCTCGATCCGCGCCGTCGCCACCTCGCCACACACGGGGCAGACATCACCGCCGCGAGTCGTAAGTGCTTCGTCGATGTGGGCCATCTTCACCAGATCCATAGAGCCGAAACGAACACCTCGGCAGCCAGGTTCACAAACTAGTCTTCGGGTTCATCCACCCAACGACCATTGTCCCGGATCAATTCGACGAGTCGATCCGTCGCTTCAATCTCTGGAACCGCGCGCGCAACGACTTCCTTCCCGACATAGAGCGTAATCTGCCCAACACCGGAACCGACATAACCAAAGTCCGCGTCCGCCATCTCGCCCGGACCGTTTACGATGCATCCCATCACGGCAATCTTGAGCCCGGGAAGATGATCCGTCCGTGCCTGTATTTTGGCCGTCGTCTCTTCGAGGTCGAATAGCGTCCGACCGCAGGACGGACACGAAATATATTCGGTCCGCGTCGTTCGCTGCCGCGCACCCTGCAAGATTCGATAGGTCAGATCCACTGCCACCGCAACATCGATCCCGGAATGCACCGAAACGACATCACCGATTCCGTCACAGAGCAGCGAACCGAGTCGAACCGAGGCATCGATCAGCGCTGCGTCGGGGATCGAGGTCCCGGCCGAGTCCACGGAAGCTGATGTCGGCGGGGCGTCCATTCGCTGCCGCAGAACGATGGGCAGAGTGCTGGCCTGCTGATCGGCAAGCGTCGCGGCCAGAATGCGAACCGCGTGCAGAGACGCGCTAGGCACAAGGCTCACAGCACAGTCCAATGAATCGCCGCCCATATTCGAAAGAGCCGCGCGCACCAGACCGGGAATCTCATGGTTCTGTCCCGAGAGTTCCCATTCGATCGACACCCGCGCTTTGCGTGCTGCTTCTGCGAATCGAAGGATATCCGACCCCTTCGTTGACGCGTCTATTCGGCCGACCCATCGCCCCAGTGACATCTCGATCGGCAGAACTACGGGTTGAGTCGCGCCGTCCAGGACTTCATCATCGGCGAGATCAATTCGCAGCGAGATGGGAAGCCCCTGACCAAGACTCTCGAGCTCTCGATGAAATTCCACGATCCGAGAGAACTCTTCTGAACCCGAGCAGCCGATCAAAAGGGATTCACATTCGACGTCATGCAGCGCCGACAGCTCCGTTGCGATTCGAGCGGCCACTTCCGCCGGCCGTGCCAGGGCATCGGCAATTTCCAGTTCAACTCGAATCGGTGCTTCGCCGCCGACATCCAACCCGGCCCAGTTCATCGCCACGCTCGATCGGCGTGTTTGTTCGAGGCCGAGATCGATGGGTGTCGCATCGATTTCGATAGACGCATCTCCTGAGCTCGTCGGCGATGACACGATCAAGTCACGGCCCGCTCGCTCGGTGATCCCCCGCGCAACCGGAACTTCGCGAACGGGATCCTCGGTCAGAGAAACTCGGATCGTGTCACCCAGCCCGTCTTCGAGCAGCGAGCCGATGCCGATGGCGCTCTTGATTCGACCATCCTCAGCCGCTCCCGCTTCCGTTACACCCACATGAAAGGGATAGGAGTCCTCTCCGGGCTTCCGTGCCTCGAGCCGCTCGGCCAGCAACCGATAGGCCGTGATCGCCACCTGTGTATTAGAAGCCTTCATCGAAAACACGACATCGAAATAACTCTCGGCTTCGCAGACGTCGAGAAACTCGAGCGCGCTTTCGACCATTCCCAGAGCCGTATCGCCAAAGCGGTTCATGATCCGGTCGGAAAGCGAACCATGATTCGTCCCGATGCGCATCGCAGTCCCATTCGTCTGACAACGCAGCACGAGCGGGCGGAATCGATCGGCGACCCGTTCAACTTCTTCACCGTACTGTGATTCATCGTATTCGCGAACTTCGAATTTCTTCTTGTCGGCATAATTGCCCGGATTGATGCGAACCTTCTCTACAATGTCCGCAGCGATCATCGCCGCGTTCGGAGTGAAGTGAATATCCGCGACCAGCGGGACATCGATTCCGAGCTTCACGAGCTGCTCGCGAATTCCTCGAAGATTTTCCGCATCACGAATCGAAGGCGCCGTCACGCGCACGATCTCACAACCCGCTTCGGCGAGCTTCGTTACTTGCTCAACCGTGCCCGCGGTATCCATCGTGTCGGTATTCGTCATCGACTGAATTCGAATCGGATTCTGGCCGCCGATTTTCACATCGCCGACGCTCACGACACGAGTTCGTCGTCGAGCAGGTGAGAAGGGATCGATCCCCCGCAAAATCATTGCACTGCCTCTTCGCTCGAACCGACCGAGTCGACCATCTCGTTGAACTTCTCGAGCGCTTGATCAATCCGACCCGGATCCTTGCCGCCGGCCTGAGCGAAATCCGGACGGCCACCGCCGCCACCGCCCACGACGCCCGCGACCTCTCGAATCAGATCGCCGGCCTTCAGCTTTGAAGTCAAATCTTTCGTCACACCGATCGCAAGCAGCGCCTTATCACCGTTGGCCGCAGCCAGACAAACAACCCCGGTTCCCATTCGATTTCTCAAATCATCGACCATCGACCGCATCGCCTTCGCATCGACATCCTCAACCCGAGCCGCAATCACCTTGGCATCCGAGATTCCCGGTAAATCCCGAGCAGAGGCAAAGAGATCGCTCGATCCGCCACTCTGCTTACGCGATCGAAGATCATCGATGTCCTTCTGCGCCTGCTTCCGCTCTTCGATCAGGCGGCCAACACGACCCGGCAATTCGGACAGCGGAACCTTGAGCTGACTCGCGGCATCGCTCGCGAGGCGTTCCTGCTCTCTGATATGACGAAGCGCACCGATTCCCGTGAGCGCCTCGATGCGGCGAATTCCAGCCGCGATACCCGATTCGGAAACGATTCTCAGCAGGCCGAGATCACCGGTCGCCCGCGCATGGGTTCCCCCGCAGAGTTCCGTGCTGCAGTCGCCAAAGGAAACGACGCGAACGCTTTCTCCGTATTTCTCGTCAAAGATCGCGATGGCCCCGGCGCGGATTGCAGACGGGTAGTCCATCTCTCGAGTCTCACCGGGTTGGTTCGACTCGATCCAGAGGTTGACTTGATCCTCGATCGCTTCGAGTTCCGCCGTCGTGAGCGGCGAGTCATGCGTAAAATCGAAACGCAATCGATCCGGACCCACCAGCGAACCCTTTTGCATCGCCTGCCCACCTAACACACCGCGCAGCGCAGCGTGTAAAAGATGCGTCCCACTATGGTTGCGCACAGTTGCCTCGCGAGAATCCGCATCGACGCGCAGTCGCGATTCTTGATCCACCCGAAGCGTTCCCTTCGTGACGATGCCCTGATGAACGAAGAGCCCGGTCACGGGTTTGATGACATCGCGGATTTCGACTTCGCCGGAATCAGTTGCTATTCGACCCGAGTCGCCGACCTGCCCACCGCTTTCCGCGTAGAAAGGAGTCTCTTCGAAGACCAGCTCGATCGCTTCGCCCTGCCTCGCCTCGGACACGATCGCGCCGTCTTTCAGGATCGCGGCGATTGGAGCCTCGAGATCGAGCGACTCATAGCCGTGAAACGTGGTCGTCACGTCCGACGCGATTCGGCCGTAGATCTCCTGAACGGCCGTATCCCCGCTGCCCTTCCATGCAGCCCGCGCCCGCGTCTTCTGGCCCGCCATGGCGTCATCAAAGCCTGATTGGTCAAGCGTCATGTCATGATCCACGAGAATGTCTGCCGTGAGATCTATCGGAAAACCAAACGTGTCGTAGAGCTTGAAGACAGTTGGCCCGGGCAGCTGATCGACGCCCTTCGCTCGAAGTTCCCCGATCTCCCCTTCAAGAAGCGTAAGACCGCGTGACAGTGTTTCGAGGAAGCGTTCCTCTTCACGACGAATTCGATCCGTGATGTACGCACGCCGCTCGGTCAAGTCGGGATAGGCTTCGCCCATTTCGTCAATGACTGCATCCGCAACCGAATGAATGAACGGCGTCTCTTGGCCAAGCAATTTCCCATGACGAGAGGCCCGACGCAAAATTCGGCGCAGTACATAACCGCGACCGGCGTTACTCGGCAACACGCCATCGCCAATCAGGAATGTCAGCGCGCGCGCGTGGTCTGCAGCAACTCGCAGCGACACGTCGACTTCCGCGTCTTCCCCGGGCGTGACACCCGAAAGCTCTGCCGCACGCGCGATCAGAGGCGTAAAGGCATCACACTCCCAGGTCGAACGATGACCCTGAAGTAGCGCGGCAACGCGCTCGAGACCAAAACCCGTATCGATCGAGGGCTTCGGCAGCGGCGTCATCTTCCCCGTTGAATCGCGATCAAACTGCATGAAGACCAGATTGCCGACCTCCATGAAGCGCCCGGTTTCGCTGGATGGATCATCATTGGGATGATTCGGATTCTCGCCCCAATCAAAATGAATCTCCGAACAAGGGCCACAGGGTCCGGTGTCTCCCATCGACCAAAAATTTTCTTCTTCGTCGAGGCGATAGATCTTGGACTCAGGAAGACCGATCTGGTTGCGCCAGATGTTGTAGGCCTCGTCATCTTCACGAAAGACCGATACGACGAGATTGTCCGCCTTGAATCCGAGAGCGTCGGTCATCAAGGTCCAGCCCTGCTCGATGGCCTGTTCCTTGAAATAATCGCCGAAGGAAAAATTGCCGAGCATCTCAAAAAAAGTGTGGTGCCGAGAAGTCCGACCGACGTTCTCGAGATCATTATGCTTGCCGGAGACGCGCATGCATTTCTGAGAGGACGTAGCGCGGACATAATCGCGCTTCTCTTCCCCGAGCAAGGCTCGCTTGAAAGGCACCATGCCGGAATTCACGAACATCAGGGTCGGGTCGGATTCCGGCACCAGGGGGGCACTCGACACACGTCGATGATCCCGCTCCTCGAAGAAGCGAAGGAAGATCTCGCGAATCTCCCGGGACGACAGCGGCATGGGGCACCTCTTTTTCAGTCAGCTCTCGGAATGAGCGCCCGAATATAGCGGCCCCCGGCGCGGAGTCTCGACTTCGCTTCAACGGGTTTCGGGAATCGGTCAGGCAATCGCTGGAAGCAGCCATTGCCGATTCGCGCGAGGCAAACGCGGGCCGGCGTCACAGCGATGCGCTGGAGACGAACCAGGCCATTGCGGCCCGAGCGTGGATCACCCGGCCTGATCGCGAAGCGGATGTGTAGGAGATGCAGGCCCTAGAATCGGTCGATATTGAAGTCGTCGTCGAGCAACCCGTCGACACCATCGTCCTCGGGCTTCTGTTCGGCCTCTTCTTCGTCGCCCGCGAAGCCCGACCATTCGGTGTCCGAAGTCGATTCGATCCCGCGAAATCGCAGCGCGAAGTCGTCGGGATTAGAAACGTGCTTGAGGGCCTCTTCGTAGGAAACCAGACCTGATTTCACATGGCTCATCAAGGACTGGTCGAAGGTCTGCATGCCGTAGGTCGTCTGGCCCTTCGAGATCGCATCGGGCAACTCTTTGGTCCGGTCCTTATCCGCAATGAGTTCTCGTGTAAACGCTGTCGAAACTAGAACTTCGAGAGCGGGGACCCGACCTTTACCGTCGGCACGCGGAACCAGCCGCTGACTGATTACGGCCCTCAAGATCGTTGAGAGCTGGAGCCGTACCTGCTTCTGCTGATGGGGCGGAAAGACCGAGATGATGCGATTGATCGTCTCCGTCGCATCCAGCGTATGCAGGGTGCTCATGACCAGATGGCCGGTCTCCGCCGCAGTAATCGCGGTCTCGATAGTTTCGAAATCGCGCATTTCGCCCACGAGAATTACGTCGGGATCCTGCCGCAAGGCGGCACGAAGTGCGGCGGAAAACGAATGCGTATCGACACCGATTTCGCGCTGATTCACAATCGAGCGACGATCCCGAACCAGGAATTCGATCGGATCTTCAATCGTCATGATATGGCTGGTTCGCTCGGTGTTGATGTGTTCGATCATGGCGGCCAGTGTTGTCGACTTACCCGAGCCAGTCGTTCCCGTGACGAGAACCAGTCCGCGCTGTTCCTGCGCGATCTTCTCGATGATCTTGGGCAGGAAGAGCTGGTCGATTGTTTTGACACCGAAGGGGATCACACGAAAAACGATGCCGACGGATCCGCGCTGCTGAAAGCAATTGACGCGAAAACGGCCGAGGCCGGGAATCCCGTAGGCGAGGTCGGCTTCACGGTTCTCGTCGAAGCGGGCCTTCTGCAGAGGATTCATGATCGAGAACGCGATCTTCTGAAGTTCGTCGGGAAGAACGCGCTCCCCGTTCTTAAGAGGAACCAGGGCGCCATCGACGCGGAACATCGGCGGCAATCCTGACTTCAGATGAATATCGGATGCGCCGCCTTTGATGGCGACCTTCAAGATCTCGTTGAGTTCCATTCTGCGCCTCGGAACCCCCTGTCGAAACAGAGGTTTTTGGGTCTCGTGGGTTGTGGCTGGCCTGCTTCTATTTCGACCGATGGGGCGGCTTCCTTGAGAAGCCACGAGCCAATTCTCGCGAGTGCAATCGGGCCGCGAGAGGATCGGTAATGCGCAACTCCTTCGACAAACATTCGAAAAACCAGGAAAACTTAACGTGGGGCCTTGCTCGCCCAACATCCAGCATGAAAATCTTCCCATAACCAACCTCGCCGGCTCTGGTCATGCGGCCTTCATCGCTCGATTCGAGCGGGTATCACGCGCCGCCTCTTTTCCGAGACCGACCGACCCCGCACCGTGAACGCAGGCGGACGACTTCACGCCGGCCGGTGCGCTCTGGGGCTTCGGATTGCCTCACTCGTCTTGGGACAGTTTCGGGATTCCGGGAACACCGACGTCCTTCGATGGTGCGACGGCTCCCTTCAGTACCCGTCAACATCTCACCACTGCGAATAGCGACTGTTCTGGAGATCCCATGAAGAATGGCTTCTATCACTAGTGCCATTGCGTCGACGGCTTCATGCCTCCGTCCCTCCCGGACGGGACGCCATTCTTTCAACCGGTGTCGAACGAACTTTTCCGACTCGATCTAACGCCAGCGCCCGTGCCATCCCTCAACCCAATGGGCACCCTCGCCCTAACATCCTTGGTCATGATACTCGGCGCCGGCTCCGCGCACGCGTCTGCCACGCGGGTCCGAATGGCCCTAAAACTGCCGAATTCGAATGTCGACCAACGTTAGTCGCGCGTTGATTCCACAGGAACCGCCAGCGCCATCCCGTCAGACCCCGGATCCGCGCCTCCGGTCACAACGCCATTCTTGATTGCAATCCCATGGACCGAGGCGAAGGTGTAACTGAGCGGGCTACGAACGACCGAATAGCCGGACTCTTCCAGTTCTCGAGTGACATATCGGGGAATCCGGTTACAGACATCGATGGCATCGCTGGTCGCCGAGAATCGCGGCGCGGCGACCGCCTCCGACACCGTCATCCCGTGATCGATCACATTGAGAATGGCCTGCAAGACCCCCATCGCAATCTGCGTCCCACCCGGCGCCCCGATCACAAGTACGGGGTCGTCGCCGTCGAATACCATCGACGGACAAAGCGAGCTGAATCGGCTCTTCCCAGGCTCAATCGAATTCGCGCGACCCGGCCGCGGATCGAATACACCCATGCAGCCGTTGTACATGAACCCGAGGCCCTCAGTCACGACGCCAGAGGGCATACCCAATGAATGAGTCATCGAAACGGCGTTCCCATGCCCATCGACGACCGAAACATGCGTCGTGTCCTTGCTCTCTGGTGAACCCACACGTTCAACGTGCGCTACTTCGCCAGCACGAATGTCCTTCGCCAACTGCGCCGCGTAGTCTCGATCCGCGAGCCTCCCGACGGGCACATCAAAGAACTTCGGATCACCGACCCAGCGATCCTTGTCGATGGTCGCTCGCTTCATAACCTCACAGACCGTCCGAATATACTCAGGGCTGTTATGCCCCATTCCTCGAAGGTCGAACTCCTCGAGCATGTGCAGCATCTCGACTAACATAATTCCACCGCCAGGCGGAGGATTCGTCGAGATCCGTCGCCCGCGATACTCACCCCAAAGTGGCTCGCTGCGTTCGATCTCGTAGTTCTCTAGATCCTCTCGCGAAAGCAGCGCACCCCCATGCTCCATATCCGCGACGATTTCGTCGGCGATCTCGCCCCGATAGAAAATATCCGACCCGCCATCCGCAATCCGTCGCAGAGTTCGGGCCATGTCGGGATTCTGAACTCGACTGCCCATACTGTGGAGTTCGCCGGCTTCGTTGTAGTAGATCGCTCGAGCTGGATCGGTCTGTAACAAGCGATCTGCGACGCGGACACGGCCACTATCATCGCGGCGAGTCCAGAATTCATGGACATAAGGCCGCACAATGAAGCCCTCGTCAGCCTGAGCGATGGCCGGCTCCACAACCTCCTGCCACGACAGATCCCCAAACTGGCTCTGCGCTTCGAAATAGGCTTTCAGACTCCCGGGAACGGTGATCGACTGATAGCCGACATCGTTGACCCGGCCTCGCAGTACGAAGCCGAATCCGTCTCGATTCTCACCTTCGATCAAGTCCTCCCACATATCGGGGGTCGCCGCCGCGGGTGCACGTCCGTGAAAATCGATCAATTCGTGGACTCCCCGCCCAGGAAGGTAGAGCTGCATACTTCCGAATCCGGCAATGCCGCACATTTGAGGATCGACTACGCCCTGCACCAGAGCGCAGGTGATCGCGGCATCGACCGCGTTGCCGCCTCTACGAAGCGCGAGCGCTCCGGCTTCAACAGCCTCCGGCTGGGGGGCAACAATCATCGCACTGGACGTCATGTCGGTGGCTCCTGGCTACGTCGAGGGTTTCGCAGAGCTGAAGGGCTCCGATCTCTCGACGGTATTCTCACAAAAGCCGCCCTATTTCACCAGAATCCATCCGATGAACACGATGGCGGGAGCCGAATTCCCGGAACTCCCGGCGTCACTCGCAAAGTGTTCCCAGAATCCGAAGGGCAGGATGTAATCGGCCCAGACCTGGCTGAGGAAGATCATCGATCCGCAGACGACGACTCCCGCCACCCCGGCGAGGACAGCCTCGGCTTCACCTCGATAGGACAAGTTCAACACAAGTATGATCGCGACAGCGACATAGACCACGAACAAGACCAAGCGTTTCGCCAAGTCATCTCACCATTCGCTCAATACTCGATGACTACATGATGACTACATGTCTCTGTGTGTTCCGGCTCGCCTGTTCTCAACACGACCGACGGGCACGGCTGGACCCATGCAAGCGAGCTCCTGGCCGAGCGTGGAAGACTACCTTCCCACGCTCGGCTCAAGCCGAGCGGATTCGCTACTCCGCCGCGCCGTCCTCTGCATCGCCTGCGGCCTCTGGCTTCTGGCCAGCTGGGGCCACAGCAGGCACCGCTAGTTTCAACCCCTTCGCCAGGTAGACCTCTTCGGCGAGACGTGCACAGGCATCCGGATTTTCCTTCAAGAAGGTACGAGCCTTTTCTCGCCCCTGACCGATGCGTTCGCCATCGTAGGAATACCAGGAGCCGCTCTTCTCGACGATGCCCTCCTCGACACCGATATCGATGAGATCGCCTTCTCTCGAAATTCCCTCGTTGTAGATGATGTCGAACTCTGCCTGACGGAAAGGTGGCGCCACCTTGTTCTTGACGATCTTGACGCGCGTCCGACTGCCCGTGACTTCGTCGCCATCCTTGATAGCCGCGGTCCGACGCACATCGATGCGAATCGAGGCGTAGAATTTGAGCGCGTTGCCGCCAGACGTGGTTTCGGGACTCCCGAACATCACGCCGATCTTCATTCGGATCTGATTGATGAAGATGATGGTCGCACCCGACTTCGACACCGTTCCCGTCAGCTTACGGAGCGCCTGACTCATCAGACGAGCCTGCAAGCCGACATGGGTATCACCCATCTCGCCCTCGATCTCCGCACGCGGCACCAATGCGGCAACCGAATCCACGACAACCAGGTCGATCGCCCCGGACCGCAACAGAACATCCGCGATCTCGAGCGCTTCCTCACCCGTATCCGGCTGTGAAACCAGCAGCTCGTCGACATTCACGCCGAGCCGCCGCGCGTAATTCACATCCAGCGCATGTTCCGCATCAATGAAGGCGGCAACGCCTCCGAGCTTCTGCATCTCTGCGATCGCATGGAGCGTCAGAGTCGTTTTGCCACTCGACTCTGGACCGTAGATCTCAACAATGCGGCCACGCGGAAGGCCGCCGATCCCAAGGGCGATATCAATACTCGGCGCGCCACTCGAGAAGTAGGGGATCTCGTGGTTGACCGCGTCCTCGGTCATCTTCGTAATCGCGCCCTTCCCAAACTGCTTCTCGATACTCAGGATTGCGAGCTCGATCGCCTTGTCTTTAGCGCTCTCTACCACGCCTCCTCGTTCAACTTTTGCCTTCGGTGTCGCGTTCTTGCCTCGTGCCATTATCAGAGTCTCCCCATTCTTCCGTTTACCAATTAATCAAAACCAGTCAAAAACAAAATTTTCAAAATCCAGGCCTACAACCAGGTCTGGACTTCGACCTAAGCCAAAGAACCACTCGGGTTCGAACCCCCACCAGCGCGTCTCATCAGACTCGGACCCACTAGCTCGATTCCAAGCAGACTCCGTCGAATCCAATCCAGCGCAACCTGGGATGTCAAACTCCGATGCCCACTTCGAGAAACCTTGAAGACGAAAGACTCGGCATGTGTCGAGGTCTGACCGTCCGCGCCCTCGCTTGCAGGCATTGCCAACGCAAGCCAAACGAGCCCGACCGGCTTGTCTTCGGTCCCGCCGCTCGGCCCCGAAATTCCCGAGGTCGCGATTCCAAAGTCACTGCCAAATCGTTTTCGAACACCCTCGGCCATCGCGCGCACGACCGGCTCCGAAACCGCCCCATGCTCTTCGAGTACGGCCTCTGAAACGCCAAGCATCGAAGCCTTGACCGCATTCGAATACGCCACGACTCCGCCGAGAAAATAGGCGGAGGAACCCGGCACGTCCGTCAAACGCTCGGCGATGAGGCCGCCGGTACAAGATTCTGCAGTGGCAATGCTGAGTCGCTTTTCCGTCAACAGACGGCCGACGACGATTTCCATCGTGTCGTCACCTTCTCCGTAAACGATCGCGCCGAGTCGATCGCGAATGGCCGCGGACACCCGGGCGATCCGTGCATCCGCCTCTTCCACGGTCTTCGCCCGAGCCACCGGTCGCAATAAATTGTCGGGAAAGCTCGTCCGGTAGCCCAGATCGACCTCGCCCTCGCGAGCCAGATCCAGCAGCTCCGTCTCGAGCGTCGACTCTCCCATCCCGAACGTCCGGAGCATCACCGCGCGAACCACGCGCCGCTCCGACCTACCCTCTGAAAGCGCCTGCTGCCCCTCTTCCGGAAAAAGAGCCGATGTGATTCGCGGCAGAACCTCATCGTCCATCATCAAGTCGAGTTCGCGTGGAACACCGGGCATCGCAAAAAACACGGCGCGCCCCTCTCTAATCGAAAATCCCGGAGCCGTTCCGATCGAGTTCTTCAGCACATCCGCATCGACGGGGAAATACGCCTGCTTCCGGTTCACGTCCGACATGTCACGACCGACACTGCGAAAGAACGCCTCGATCACGACCAGGGATTCTTCGTGCAACTTCATTTCTCGCCCGAAGGTTTGCGCCACCACCTCCGTCGTCATGTCATCACGGGTCGGTCCGAGCCCGCCCGAAATCAAAACAAAATCGCTCCGCCCCGCCGCCCGACGAAAGGCATCCTGCATGTCTGCGGGATCATCTAAAACCGAAACCTGGTAGCGACAATCCAAATCGAGAAGCAGCAGCCGCTCAGCGATCCGCGCCTTGTTCGAGTCGATGATCTCGCCCCGCAACAGCTCGTCGCCGATCGTGATAATCTCCGCAATCACAGCGACACTCCAATTCCCACGCCAATGCCTGCGCCCAGATCGATTGGTTTCACCCCACTCAGCGTACCTAGCCAGGTCGCGGGATTCGAATAGAAGCCCTCGAAGACCGATGCACGAAGCCCGAAGAGACAAACGGCTGCATAGAGCCCCGCCATCACATCGTCCGCCATCACGCCAAGCCCTCCCCCGAGTCGCCGCTCCGCCCATCCGATGGCCCCCGGCTTCCACACATCAAACAGCCTGAATAGGACGAATCCGGTCACGACCTCGAGGAAAAAGACAATCATGTCGGCCTGACTGGCGACGGGGTGGCCCATTGAGTCGCGAATGGGTTGCAGGCTCGGACTCGCCATAGACTGCGCCATCCAAAGCGCCACAGGCAGAAGCGGGACCAACGTGATCAGCTGGCCAAGGACTTCGTCGATCACGATCCGTCCGTCATCGCGTTGACCGAAGTCGATTTCGGCTCTGCCCGCCGCATAGATCCCGAGCAGCAGGACAACGACGACCGCCAATCCGTAAAACCAGAAGAAGCTCGAGCCCACCACCCCCATCCAGGCACCGAAGAAGGCCATCAACCCGAAAAGCAGGACGCCGGCAAAGGATCCCGCGGTCCCAGGCGCGAGGGGCACGTACCCAAACCCGCCAGCAATCGCGATCCAGCGGGACCAACGGCCCGTCGAGAGCACCACCGGTGACACGCTGGCCGGTTCCTCGTGATTGCCAGCTTCGCCTTCGCGGCCGGAAACAACTCCGGAAACAACGGAGGTCACGGGGTTGGACGCGTGGTCATCGCCTTGAATACCGGATAGCGAGTCGATGTTGAGATTAAATTCGATGGGAAAACCCATCCATTTTCGAATTCATTCGACTCTCGTCGATTCTGGGCAGATACACGGCCCTAATCCATCGTGCTCTGATTCGTCGCATCGAATGCATCGTCCGAAAAATTCGAATTCGTCGTCGCGGGGGGGCGTCGGTTCTCCGGGAAAGTAGCTGGGCACCTTGGAGAGCGTCAATCCAAAAGGCGAAAATTTGACGAAAACTGCAAGATTCCCCGGCGAGTCGGTCGAGTGTTCAGAGAGCCCAACTCCAGACCGATATCCATGGGAACCAATGGCGATTTCCGATGACACGACCGAGATGAGGACTCCTCCGCAGAGGCCTTTCAGCCCCAGCCCCGGAGGATCGAGGGACTGGAGCAAGCGAACCAATGCCGATGCGAAAAGCTTCCTTCTCGAACTGGCCAGAGCCCTCCGCGGCTTCTCCTTCTACGACGAGACCTCGCCCGAGCGGCGTCCACTGTTGGACCGAGCCTTTCGTGCCCTCGTCGGAGAATTGGAGCGTGCGGGGTCGATCGAATTCGAGTTCGGCGATGACGAATTCAAGGTCCGCGGACTCCCGCAGCGGATCGAGACCAGCGACGTTCTGGGTCCACTCGAATCGGTCCTGCGAACCCATCGCATCCAGCGAGTCCGGCTCGACCGGGATCTCACGAGCACCGCTCTTCACGGATTCTTCGATCTCCTCGGCCAGCCTATTGAGCGATTCAGGGACCCATGGAACTTCGTTCGAATGCTCGAAGCGAGGGATTCGCGAGGCATCCGACTGAACGACACCGTTCAAGACGTCGCCCCCAGGACACCAAAACTCGAAACGACGTCACCCCGCGCATCGGCGTCCTTGGCAACCGCACACCTTGCACCCGCCCTGGACTTGCAACTGCTCAGTCTCGAGTCCCACCCCCTCGACATGCCATCGACGAACGATTCGGGCGAACGCCTGCGAGCGCGCCTGATCGAACTCGATCAGACGACCAAAGATGAGGCCTACGGCCAACTCGCCGGAGACATCACCATCTGGGCCGAAGATCTCTTCCGTAACAACGCACGCGATGATTGCTATCGCGCGCTCCTAGTCCTGGCTGACCACGCCGTCGGCTGCGGCGGACGCCCGGAATCCCAGGCCCGCATCGCCGCCACATGTTTCTCGCAGGTTGCGAGCGGCGATTGTCTGCGGGATCTCATTGCTCGCGCGACGGGAACGACGGAAACCGGCGTGCGGGCCGCGCAACTGCTTCTTCAATTGGGTTCGTCCGCGGCACCCGCGGTCTTCAACCAGATTTGTGACGAAGCGCAGCTGGCGCAATCCACCGCGCTCCGGTCTCTGGTATTGGCCCTCGGCGAGCACTCCCTGCCAACGCTGGTTCAGGCGATCAACAGCGAGGATGAAATCCGCGCCGAGAACGGCATTCGCCTCGCCGGAGAACTCCAGAACCCGGCCGTCCTCCCCGCACTGATGAACGCGCTGCGAAACGCGGCGCCGCCGCAGCGGCGGGCGTCGATTCTTCGCGCCCTGGGCTTCCTTCCGGGCGACGCACCCAAACGCGCACTCGCCGAGGCCGAAGCCGCTGCATCCGACCGGCTATGAGATCACCAGCCCGGACTCGCTGATCTCTAATCTGAGTTCCTGAATCGACTTCAGAGACTCGAAACTCGCCCGGCGCCACGCGCAGCTTCATTCACCCCGCTTCAACTCGCCAACGATATCCGCCCAATGTTCTGGATCTGGAGCGCGGTTATGCGTCAGGCTCACGCCATCCGCGATGCCCGCCAACCGCGCTCGTAACTTGCCAGCGATCTCATTCCGAGGCCCCACCACGGCGACCGTCTCGAGAATTTCGTCGTCAATGAGTTCTGCCATGTCGTCCCAGCGATCCAGCTTCGACAAGCGATTCAGTTCGAGGTGCAGATCGCCCCAGCCATGGCAATCGAGCGTTGGGCGATAGGCCGGTGTCGAACCGTAAAAGGCAAGATGTTTGCGTGCAGCGAGCCAAACGCGCTCGAAGTCTTCATCGGAGTCGGCCGTGACGACCATCGTTGCAAGAATAAGGTCGATGTCTTCACGCTTCCTCCCCACCTTCGCGAGACCACGCTCGATCGCGGGCAACACATTCTCCTCTAGAGACTTGCGACTATTGAAAGGGTGGCCGAAGAACCCATCGGCTACTTCGCCTGCCACCTGCGTCATCAGCGGACCAAATCCGGCGGTATAGATGGGCGGGGGACCAAAGGGATTCGGACCTGGACTAAAGGCCGGAATCATCAGCGTGTGCTGGTAGAACTCACCTCGGAAATCGAGAGACTCCTGCCCCTCCCAGTCGGCGAAGATAGCCTTGATCGCAAGGGCCATCTCCCGCATTCGCTTCGCGGGACTCGACCAGGGTTGACTGAACCGCTTCTGGATATGCGGGCGGACCTGTGATCCCAGGCCCAGAATGAATCGTCCCCCGCTGATCGATTGCAGCCCATGTGCGAGATAGGCGAGATTCATCGGATTGCGTGCGAATCCGATCGCGACGGCGGTCCCGAGTTGAAGATGCTCCGTCGTCTCCGCCGCCAACACCAACGGTAGAAAGGGGTCGTGTTTGGCCTCGAAGCTGAATGCGCCGTCGTAGCCGATTTCCTCGAAACGCCGAAAAGAGGTTCGTGCCGAACGCGGATCCTCGAGTGGCGCTGTCGTATAGATCTTCACCGGGCAATGATAGACATCTCAGCCGGAACTTCGCAGTCTTCGACACCGCCACGAACCTCGGCTGAGACAACGCACGCAGTCAAGAACAAGTCGCTACACTCATCCCCGTGCGTACCCTTGGCGTCGATCTCGGCAGTAAACGAATCGGACTCGCGATCTCGGACGAAGCGGGAGAGTTCTCTTTTCCGGCGGGCATCCTCGAGAGTCGCGGACGCAAGAAAGACATCGCATCGCTCTGCAAGCTGATCGTCGAAAAGAAAATCGGTGACGCCGTCATCGGACTACCAATTCACATGGACGGTCGGCGTGGCCCCGAAGCCGAGAAGGCGATGCAATTTGCCGAGGCGCTCCATCAGGCCAGCAAGATTCCAGTCGAGACCCTCGACGAACGCTGGACTTCAAAGGAAGCTGAAAGGCTATTCCAGCCCGCGCCCCAGAGACGCGGAACGAAGCAGCGAAAGACCGACCGGCTTAGCCCAGAGCAGCGCAATCGCGGCGTCATCGACGAAATATCGGCCTCGATCATCCTGAGAACCTATCTCGCGCAGCGCCGCACCCCCTCGACGAAAGAGGACCTCGAAGCGTGCAACGGCAGCTGAACGAATGGATGCAGCAACGAATTCCGGCAAGCACCGCATGTTGAAGGCCATCCTCGCATTGGCAGGGCTCGGCGCTCTCCTAGCCTTGGGCGGATGGCTCTGGATTGAGCGATCTCTGGCCCCGGTCGTCGCAGCCGGAGACGGAGCGATCGTCGTCCAGACCATCGACTTCGTGGTGAAGCCCGGCGATTCGCTGGGTCGCGTGGCCGATGCGCTGCAGGCGGAGGGAATCATTCGCAATGCGAAGGTGACGCGCTGGCTCGCTCGAAAGGAAGACCTCTCCTCGAAACTCAAGGTCGGCGAGTACCAGCTTTCGGCAACACAATCGACGCACGAAATTCTCGAAACCCTCTCTAAGGGTCGCGTACGAACACATTCCGTCGTCATCCCGGAAGGCAAACGCGCAACAGAAATCGCAGACCTGCTCGTCGCAGCGGGCTTGGCCGAACGAGATGCATTTCTCGAAGTCGTTTTCGATCCGGAAGCGCCGAAGCGATTGGGGGTCGAGGGAACGAGTCTCGAAGGTTATCTATTCCCTGATACCTATCGATTTGCACGCGGCCTAGCACCCTCGAGAATTGCCGAAGCAATGGTTCGCGAGTTCGTCGGCGTTTACGAAGAATTACCGGCCCCCGAAGCGGAGCCGGTCCTCTCGATGCGCGAACAAGTCACGTTGGCGTCCATCGTTGAAAAGGAAACCGGGGCCGCTCATGAGCGACCGCTCATCGCGGCGGTCTTTCTCAATCGTCTTCGACTCGGGATGCGATTGGAAACCGATCCGACCGTGATCTACGGAATCGAAAAATTCGACGGCAACCTTCGCCGTGTCCACCTTCGGGACGCCAGCAACATCTACAACACCTACAAGATTCGCGGATTGCCTCCGGGACCCATCGCGAGCCCGGGCCGCGATGCGCTTCGCGCCGTTCGTCAACCCGCGGACTCCCCCTATCTCTATTTCGTTTCCCAGAACAACGGAACGCACGCCTTCTCAAAGACCTACGCCGAACACGAACGCGCCGTCGATCGATATCAGAGGAGACGCCGCAGGCGATGAGTCTCATCGATGAACAGGCAGCGTTCTACCGCGAACGTGTCCCCGACCAATTCAATCAGCTCCTCGAGCGCCAATGCCGTGATGCGGCAGATGATCCTGCGGCCGCAAGAATGCTCGAAGAAATGCAGGCCGTCCGAACTTCGATCGTCATTCAGGTCGACTGTGGCGATGCGATGCATCGAACCTTCTACGACATCGACCGCGGCGAGATGCGGACAGTCGAGCGACCAACGCACGCGCCCTTCTTGATTCTCGGTCATGTCCTCGATGACTTCGCCGCGATCCGCCGCGAGTGCGGCGACTCCCTACTCGGGTTTCTCGGCGCGCTCGCAGGTCTTGGCGAGGAGATGCGCCTGACCTCGCAGCGCGTTCGAAGTCTGCGCGATCTTCATGGAAGCCTCGTTTTCGAACGAGTCGGCCCAGATGGCTTCACGCTTTTCGTCTCACTTGGAATCGAATCGCCCGAACCGGAACCCCGTACCACCATCCGGATCAACGAAAAAATCTACGCCTCACTTCGCAGAGGCGACCTTGATCCCCAGGACGCATTCCTCGACGGCCTGATCGACGTCGAAGGCGACATGGAGATGGCCCTCGGACTCGCGCTCGCAGCGCTGTCACCGGACTAACAAAGACGCCCGTCGCCGTCTCGACATCGTCGTCGAGACCATCCCCATCGTCGTCGTCATCAAGAAGGAACTGGGTGAGATCGCCGGCGAGATCGAGAGCCGGAAAAGCGCCGACGACGATCGCCCAGAATCCGGGGCTGGCGGTCGCAAGATCCACCGCGCTGCCATCTGGAGGGGATCCCTTCGAATCGCCCAGTGTTCCCGCAGCACCGGTGAATTCCGGCGAGGGCGCCGTAGTCGTCATCGCCGCATTCGAATCGGCGGAAAAGCTTCCACCCCTCTGAATAAAGCTCTCACTCGTTAGGTCGCCCGCGGAGACCATGCTTGCACCAACGAGACCGCGAAACAGAAGCGCCATCAGCGCGGCCAAAATCTTGCCGATCGGCAATCTCGACCCTCGATACGCAAAGGGACCAGACTTCGGACTGTCGACAGATTGAGCGGAAAGCATTCGGGCTTCGTTGCATGATGCGGAATGCAGGGTCATGCAGAACTGGACCAGTCTTCGAAGCAGGACGAGCAACGTCCGAGTAAGTCACATGATCGCTCCGACTCCTCATCTGAAGATGAGTATTCGTCGAAGCGTGGAAGGCAGCAGAGCGTCGGAAACGGCCTGGCTCCGTACACCGCTGTGACGGACCCTGAGTCGAGCCTCGCTCTAGACGAGGGCGACTTCGCGAAGGAGCGCAATATCGTCGAGCGCCTTGCCTGCGCCGTGAACGACCGCCGTAAAGGGGTCCTCGCTGCGTAGAATCGGGAGTCGCGTCTCCTGCCTAAGCAGATGGTCGAGATCCGTGAGGAGTGAACCGCCGCCAACGAGCATGATGCCGCGGTCGACAATGTCGGCAGCCAACTCCGGTGGCGTCTTCTCGAGTGTGAGATGAACGGTTTCCACGATGGCATGAATGGGCTCGACAAGAGCCTCACGCATTTCGTCGCTGGTCGTGACAACGACCTTTGGAATACCCGCGACGAGATCGCGGCCCTTGATTTCCATTTCTTTCGTCTTGCTCTCGGTGGATGCGGTGCCGATCATCATCTTCACTTGCTCAGCAGTGCGCTCACCAATCAACATGTTGTACTTGCGCTTCACGTAATTGATGATCCCCTCATCCATCTTGTCACCGCCGGTTCGAATCGAGCGGGATGTCACAATGCCGGACAGGGAGATGACTGCGACGTCTGTGGTACCGCCACCGATGTCGACGACCATATTCCCCGTCGGCGCCGTCACGTCCAGGCCGGCCCCGATGGCGGCCGCCATGGGTTCTTCGATCAAGAAGACTTCGCGAGCGCCTGCCGAGAGTGCGGACTCGCGGACCGCACGTTTTTCAACGCTTGTTATGCAGGGCGGCACGCAGATCACGATTCGTGGACGCGCGAGGGTCCGTCGATTGTGGGCGCGCTGAATGAAATATCGGAGCATGGCTTCAGTGATTTCGAAGTCCGCTATGACGCCATCCTTGATGGGTCGAATGGCTTCGATGTTGCCGGGCGTGCGGCCGAGCATCTCCTTCGCGGCGTGACCAACGGCGCGAACTTTTTGGGCGCGACCGTTCTTCTCAGTGGTGATGGCGACGACACTCGGTTCGGAGCAGACGACGCCCTTTCCCTTGCTGTAAACGAGTGTGTTCGCAGTTCCGAGATCAATCGCGAGGTCGTGCGAGAACATTCCGGCGATGGCGTCAAGAAACATCATTTTCTCCATGGGGATGCGCGCTCTGGTGAGGAGTCCAGGCGTTCCTGTCCCTATGGATCGGCACAAACACGCAGAGGTTGAGCCATAAAGGCACGGTGGCACGTGAAAGTCAGCCGGCCAGCGTGAGTCCCGTCACAGGCTCTGAGCTGAGCGTCTGGCATCGACGGGATGTCTCTGCCTGAGGTCGCGTAGGGTTGTTTAGGGGGTGGTCGGGGTGATGGGAGATGCGGGAGTCGACTCGGGCAATTCTACGGCGCCCCTGTGCGGTCCGGCATCGATGAGCGCCCGGAGGCCATCGAGCTGGTCGGACAATTCGTAGACCCCACCGCGGATCTCGCCAAGATGGGCCCCCTGAGCCTCGACCAAGGCCTGGGAACGATCGATCTGTCGCTCGAGTCCGGCGACCTCTGCTTCGAGTTCGCTGGCTAGCTGAGCCTGCCAACCGATCACCACGACGCCTAGAATCAGCGCCACCACCAGCATCCAGAGAGGCACGCGGCGGGAATCGGAATCGCCCTCGCGATCGCCTGCCAGGGGCATGGGCGCGGTCGTGGATGAGGTATCTGTGACGATTTCGTCGCCCGATTCCGGCGCGGAATCCACCAATTTGAGCCCGGCTGCGGCCGCGTTTTCAGAAGGCGTTGAAATATTCGACGGCACGGCTTCTCGCCTAAGATTGGATGACGAGTTTCGAGAGGCTCGTCTTGCGCAGATTGGTCTTCTGAATCGTCCGGACGAGCTCCGCCACCTTTTCCGTATCGGTCTCGAAGGGGTTGTTACAGATCACGCGAACATTCAGAAGGTTGCCAAGCCGAATATTAGACCAATCGAGGTCGTATTGAATCGAATTTTCCCGTGCAAGCTTGATGAACTCACCACGCATTCGCGCGCGGGTATCCTGGGGCGGCGTGCTCTTGGCGGCATCAACCTCTTCGTCGGTGAATAAGCGCTCGACCGCGCCCTTTCGTTCGAGCAAATAATAGAGACTTCGCTCTCGACGAATATCGTGATACTGAAGATCTAACATCAGGACACGCGGATCAGACCAATCCGTCTTGTGCCGGTCGACCCAGGACTGGATCAGCTTTCGCTTGATGATCCAATCGATCTGTCGATCGAGCTTATTCGGATCCGTATCGAGACAGTCGAGCACGTACTGCCACATGATGACGGCCTTCTTATGGTCGTCGGTCACCGGATACTGCTCGATGTATTTCTGCGCCATCTCGCAGTACTCGCGCTGGATTTCGATCGGCGAGTACTCGCGGCCGTTATCGAGGCGTATTTTCCGCTTGCAGCTCGCGTCGTAGGTGATGTCTTTGATCGCCTTGACCGGGTTTCGCAGCGTGAAGTCTTTGTTGATGTAGTTGTCTTCGATCATCTGAAGGACAACGGAACAAGTACCCACCTTGATGAAGTTGGTGTACTCGCTCATATTTGAGTCGCCAACGATCACATGCAGGCGCCGATACTTCTCGCGATCCGCATGGGGTTCATCGCGGGTGTTGATGATCGAGCGATCGTTCGTCGTTGTTCCCGAAATCTTCTGATAGATATGCTGCGCGCGTTGACTCACGCAGTAGTGAATGCCGTCCTGAGTCTGAAAGACTTTGCCCGCGCCGGTATAGATCTGACGCGTAACGAGAAACGGAATCAGCTGTTCCGCCAGATAGTAGAAATCAACATCGCGATCGACGAGATAATTCTCGTGGCAGCCATAACTGTTGCCAACAAAATCAGTGTTGTTCTTGAAGATCGAGAGCTTTCCGGGAATGCGCTCTTCCCGAATTTTTTCTTCGGCGTAGATCTGGAGATCTTCGAGAATACGTTCGCCGGCCTTGTCGTAGATCACGAGCTGGCCGGGCGCGGCACATTCAGGCGTCGCGTACTCGGGATGACACCCGGTGTCTTGGTAGAAGCGTGCGCCATTCTCGAGAAACACGTTGAGGAAATGTTCGGTGGTGATCAGCTTCTCAAAGAGAAAGCGAATCGCCTTCTCCACTGGCAGTGTCTTGCGACCCTCCGGAGTGAAGATGATCCCGTACTCGGTCTCGATGCCATAGATGCGCTTCTGCACAAAGCCGCCTGACCGCTATTGACGCATTCGAGCACGCAAAACACGTCCTCTCAAGCGTCCAGCATACCCTGAACTTCTTCGGTAGAAAGGCGGCAGAACTTGCGACCCGTTCGATTCCGATCCATTAGACAAACCTCGAGGCTTTCCGCGTCCAATTCAGAACTGTGTTCTGCTCCCGCATTGAGGGCGCGGCACCCAAGACTCGCCGCCTCCCCCGCGGGCATGCCGTCCCGGTAGTCGTTTTTCAGGATTGCCTCGACATCTTCGACATTTCCTCCGATGACGCAGTAGCCGGGATGATCCGAAATGAAGCCATCGTATTTCACTCGGTAGAGTGAATTCTTCTTGTGGTCCTCGTAGCGGTCGTCTCCGACCTCCGCGACGATGATCTCGATTTCGAGCGGCTTGATTTCCCGAGTGAATACTTCGCCCATCACCTGCGAGAAGGCATTCGCAAGCGCCCTGCCCCTAACATCTTCGCGACTGTAGGCGTAGCCCTTGGTATCCGCGAAGCGTACGCCGACCTTTCGGAGCTGGTCGAACTCGCTGAACTTGCCAACTCCAGCGAAGGCGATGCGATCGTAGATTTCGCCCACCTTCGAAAGCGTCGTCGAGTTCTCGGCCATCATCATGATTCCCGTCTGGTGTTCGATGGCAACGATCGATTTACCGCGTGCGATTCCCTTGCGTGCGAACTCGGCCTTGTCGGCCATGACCTGTTCCGGGGATACGTAGAAAGGCATCGACATTAGAGATTTCCTCCGGCGGCGCGTGCCTCCAGTATGCTTCGATAACAGGCTGCGATCTCGTCTTCACTGGCATCGGTTTGGCCCTCCGAAGTACAGACCTTGATCACTGGGTAAATGCCCCGTTCGAGATCCACTCCACCTGTCGCCCGGTCCTCGTCCGCCGCCGCAGTCAGTGCGGCCACTGCAACCTTGACCGCGTCATTTCGATTCAGCTGCGCATCCCAACCATGTTTGAGAGACTCACGGGCATAGAGTCCGCCGGAGCCAGTCGCATCAAATTCGAGTTCCTCGTAGCGACCGCCCGTGATGTCAAATTTCCAAAGCCGGCCAGTCTTGCGACGCGTGTCGTAGCCCGCGAAAAGCGGCACGACGGCCAGTCCCTGCATCGCCGCAGGCAAATTGGCGCGAATCATCTGTGAGAGTTTATTGGCCTTGCCCTCGAGTTCGAGAGACTCGCCCTCAATCTTCTCGTAGTGTTCGAGTTCCACGGAGAGAACCCGAGCCATCTCGATACACGGCCCAGCCGCACCCGAGATCGCCATCACCGAATAGGGATCAGTCTCGAAGACCTTGACCACGTCGCGAGAAGCGACGGAATGTCCGGCAGTGGCCAGCCGATCGCCGGCGACCAGGACCCCGTCACCAAAGCGCATGGCGAGCACGGTGGTCCCGTGTGGAATCGTCTCACCCGAACTCTCGACCCACGCCGACAGGTCTGGCAAGAGATGCCGCTGCTCGAGCTGAAGAAGCTCAAAAAAACTCGAACCCTGATAGTTGCCTCGAAGCGGCACAGTTCCCCCCTCAGAAAACAGTCGAACCGTCACTTATTTTACGTCAATCGATTGCCGGCGCGACCATGACAGTCCCGCATGCATCGATTAACACTCGAACCTTCTTCTACTCGCCGCCTCGCTGAACATAGTTCTTCACGAACTCTTCAGCATTCTCTTCGAGCACGTTGTCGATCTCATCAAGGAGTTCATCCATCTCCTCCTTGAGCTCGTCGCCCTTCTCGGCAAGTTTCTGGCCACCTTCGCCCTTTTCGCCGTCGCCGTCGTCTCCACCACCGCCCTTGTTCTTCTGCTTCTGCTCACCGGCAGCCAGATAGAACGGCATTGGATCAGCCTGCGCATCGACTTGTCGATGGGTACCAAGCGTTTTCGGATCTCGTATGAATGTCGCCATTTTCGTATTCTCCAGACTGGTTCAGGCTCGCCGAAACTGATTGAAAGCGAGTCAGGTCCCCATGTTCTCAAGAAGTTCGGCGGCCGTCTCCGACCGTTCGAGTAGCTCCTCGACAAATTCGCTCGTGCCCTTCAACGGCTCCGCCATCATGATTCGTTTGACCGAATCGTCTTCGAACCCGAACGAAATCGAATCCCAATTAACGCCGAAGACCTCAGTCGAATATCGCCGTAGACATTCGCCTCGGAAAAAGGCCCGCGTATCCCGCGGCGGATTGTACAACGCATGCTGGATCTCATCGTCCGTCACGATGCGCTCGACTTTCCCCTGACGTTCGAGCACGTGATAGAGCCCCTTGTCCGGACGGGAATCGTGATATTGCAGATCGAGCATCTGCACCTGGGAATCATCCCATGCGAGATTTTTTCGGCCCATATAGCGCTCGATCAAACGTTTTTTGATGATCCAATCGATCTTGGTGTCGAGTTCCATCGGATCTCGCCCGAGTGCCTCGATGACTTCCTGCCATTTCTGCAACACATCCTTCTGGACCGGATCAAGAGATCGCGAAGAGGTATACGCGAGCGCCATTTCAAGAAAATCCGATTGAATTTCGAGCGCCGTCCGAGCGCTGCCATCGTCCATCGTCAGTTCATGCGCCAGCGACAGATCATGCGAGACCGCGCGGATCGTCCTCACTGGATCGCGTAGAGTGAGATCCTTCGAGATGGCTCCATCTTCGATCATCGACAGAATCAGGGCCGTCACTCCGTTGCGAAGATAGATCGTGTATTCACTCATATTCGAATCACCGACGATCACATGGAGTCGGCGATACTTCTCTCGGTCTGCGTGCGGCTCGTCACGGGTGTTGACGATCGGACGCTTCACCATCGTGTCAAGAGCGACCTCGGTTTCAAAGAAATCCGCACGCTGTGAAATCTGATAGTCGCATGGATGGTTCCGGCTCTCGCTCCCCACTTTACCAGCGCCGCACCAGATCTGGCGCGTAGAGAAGAAGGGCAGCAGCGGCTCGACGATCTTCTTGAAAGAGGTCCGCCGATCCATCAGATAATTCTCGTGACAGCCGTAGCTATTGCCCTTGCGATCACTGTTGTTCTTGTAGATCAGCATCTGCGCACCGTCGGGCAGTAGATTATTGGCTTCGCGCCGACTGATCTCTATGACCCGCTCCCCGGCCTTCTCATGAATCACCAGATCGCGAGCGTTCGTCACCTCAGGACATGAATATTCTGGATGGGCGTGGTCGACGTAGTAGCGAGCTCCGTTGATCAGCGTCTTGTTACGGGCGATGTTTTCCTGCTGGTTCGGCGTATATTTTTCGCCTTCGACCTGAAAGCCCCGCGCGTCGGCCAGCGGATTTTCCTGGTCATAGTCCCAGAGAATCTTCCCGTCCGGCTCTTCACGGTATGCATTCACAATCAGAACGCAGGACGAGATCGGATCAAAGTCTGGGTCGTTCTTGACCATGATCCCGAATTCGATCTCGGTACCCATGACTGTTGGAATCGCCATTACGCCCTCTGTGCCTCTTTCCTCTGTACTCCAGCAAACGTGTCCAAGAATCCAATCAATCTGCCTGTCGAGTCAGCGGGCCGGTGCTCTGTGTATCCCGCGCGAGTCCGCTGACTCAACAAGGCTGATTGGAGTTTCCTAGAGATACTGACCTTGACCGCCCGAGACGTTCTCGATGGTCTCTTCCTTGCGCTCTATTCCGGTAATGAGCGTTCGAACGTTGATGATTCGTTCGCCCTTTCGCCCGGAGATGCGAGCCCAATCGTCGGGATTCGTGGTGTTCGGAAGATCTTCGTTCTCCTTAAACTCCTCGCGTACCGACTCGATCATGTCCGTCGCCGTGATTCCGCGCTCCCCGTTGGCGAGCAAGCGTTTCACCGCTTTCCGTTTTGCCCGGGCAACGATGTTCTCGAGCATCGCACCGGAAGAGAAATCCTTGAAGTAGAAGATCTCTCGTTCACCCTTGGCATAGGTCACCTCGAGGAATTTGTTCTCATCCCCCGTCGAGTACATATTCTCGATGACCTCATCGATGATGTGCAAACAGGCCGCATCCCGATCTCCATTGAAGGACGTCAGCGTCGACTCGTGAAGCGGTAATTCCGCTGTGAGATACTTCTTGAAAATCTCACGCGCCGACTCGCGGTCCGGTCTGGAAACCTTGACCTTGAGATCGAGACGTCCAGGCCGCAAAACCGCGGGATCGATCAGATCCTGTCTGTTACTTGCACCGATGACGATGACGTTCTCGAGAGATTCGACGCCGTCGATCTCCGACAAGAACTGCGCGACCACCGTCGCTTCCATGTCCGAGGAAATCCCCGAGCCACGCATTCTGAAGAGCGAATCCATCTCGTCGAAAAACACGACGACTGGTACGTCTTGGCTCGCCTTGTCACGCGCCTTCTTGAACACCTCGCGAAGCTTGCTCTCGGTTTCACCAACGTACTTGTTCAGGAGCTCAGGCCCCTTCACGTTCAGGAAGTAAGCGGTCGTCGCCTTGCCGGATTGTTCCTCGATCCTCTTGGCAAGGCTGTTCGCAACCGCCTTCGCGATCAGCGTCTTACCGCAGCCAGGTGGTCCGTAGAGCAGGATGCCCTTCGGCGGCCGCAGCTGATGCTCCTTGAATACCTCCGGATGCATGTACGGCAGCTCGACGGAATCTCGCAGGATCTCGATCTGATCGCCCAGGCCTCCAATGTCTTCGTAAGTGACGTCGGGAATCTCTTCGAGCATCACCTCTTCGACAGACGACTTCGGCAGTTTTTCGAAGGCATATTGCGTTCGCATGTCGACCAAGAGGGGATCACCCACCTTGATCTTCTCACGACGCATCGGCTCGGAAAGCGTAACGACCCGTTCATCGTCCGTGTGTCCACTCACGATCACGCGGCTATCGGAGATCGAATCCACGACGGTGCAGACCTCGCCCCGCTGTGTGTACTCAGCCCCCTCGATGATGTTGAAAGCTTCGTTCAGCACGACGTATTGGCCCTCGTCGAGCTGGAAGGGATCGAGATCAGGATGAACGTTCACGCGCATCGGACGTCCTTCCATCAAGATCTCCGACGTGCCGTCCTTGTTTGCGCGAATGAAGACACCGTATGTGTTAGGCGGCGCACAAAGCTTGTCGACCTCTTCCTTGAGCAGTTCGATCTGCTGCTTGGCCTCCTGCAGCATCGCAACGAGCTTTTCATTCTGTCTCTCGGCATCATGATGCTGGCCTCGCGCCTGCTCATAGCGTCGACGCAGGGTCTCGAAATCCGCCAACATGCGGTCGAGTCGATGTCGAAACTCGCTTGAATCCGTACCGAAGAATCGCATCGCGTCCTGGAGACGTTCCGCTTCGTTCGCGCTGCTCGAGGCGGCAGTGGCGTGTGAAGAGCCAGCAGGTTGTGATGCGCCAGCGGCTCGTGAGTCGTCCGCTGGTCGGTCTGCTCCCGGACCACGCGGGGACTCGAATTCCGAATCCTCTATCCCTGGCTCGCCCGGCGGAGTCATCCGCCGCATGACATCACGTACGAACCCCGTGCGTCCCGAACCCGAGCCATTCGAATCTTCTTCGCTCATTGCGCTTTCTCCTATTTGCCTCACCCCGCAGGTTTCTGCGAAAAAACCTGCGTAGACGAGCAGTCATCCCAGCCCTTACCGAGATCATATTGCAAAGGCTGTGCCGCAACTGCCAACTCTCAATACCAACGCGCATCCAGCGCACACGAATCAAGGATTTCAATGTTTGCGGGACGCGATCGGTTACCCGCACCCGAGACACGCATGGAAGGAGCCGCGGATCGTGCGTCGACCAGAGATCGGAACGGCTTCCGACTACGTCCGAAAAGTCGATATAATTCAACATACTCGAGAGTTTTTTCGGGTGATTCGCGTGAGCTGAAGGGACTGTGGAGCGTCGTTTTCCGCCGAAAAGACGAGCCAGGGAAGGCCGAATAGATCTTCGATCCTGATCTTGGGCTTCGCGCCGATGAGAGATCGGCACGAAGGGGTGGCCATTCATTTCCCTCGCCTCTCGTCCTAAGTGACTCCAGAATGCTCTAGAGCGCCGCACAACACTAAATACATTCTGGTCGGCCGGAGCCCCTCTCGCTGTCCGCAGCCTTCGTATCCCTAAGGCCTGATTGAGCCTTTTCATCCCGATCGTCATGGTTGTGCTTCTTCCCCTGGCCATTCGAAGCGCGAATCCCATCCAGATCCAATTTCATGAGGATTCTCGCACCGCGTGTCAGCACAGTCGATCGAAAGAATTGGAAGGAAGCCCTCGAACCACTCGAATTTTAAGCCTTTTTCGCACTTTTTCAGTTTATCGACTGCGGAAGGTGTGTCAACCAGAACTCGTACGCAGGCAATGTCGTAAACTACTGTTTTAGAATGGTTTCGTCGTTCGGATACGAACACCTAGGCTCCGATCGGTGCACATTCGTACGGCCGCCACGATCGAGCTGACCTGCTCGATTGAGTGCGCGTCAATCGACCTGCACATGAAGTCAGTACCCGTTCCGAATACGCTGGTTTCAATGACTGAACATGCAAACTGTGGCGGCATTCTGCCGCCGAAGTTGCCGGTTTCTGAACTAAATCGTCGAGATTGCACCGCTTTGAAGTTGCATTTGAAATGCCACGAACCGATTTGCGTGACCCACCATGAGGGAAAATACGGCTGATTCCGTCCCACCCCCAACCATCCCAATGGAGGAAGCAGCCCCCGGGGCTCATTCTGAGGGTGAATTCGCCGGCTCGAAACCGTTCTGCCGGGCGTCGGATTCCAAGCCCTCGGCAGAGGCTGAGCCTTTCGTCGAGTTCAAGTCAGAGGCTGAATCGTTCGTGTAGTCGATGAGTTCGACACCTTCCGGAATATCCATTTCGAACAGGCCCTCACCCTGGTCGAGATTGATCCGAGTCTCGGTGAATCGGATCTCTGTCAGGTTGCCGAAGAGATCGAGCATCGAGGTTGCGATCAGTTCACCCGTTTCCCTGTCCGCCACGAGGCCGAGCCGCTCGTAGGTGGCCTCGACTTTCGGGTGCAATGCCAGAGTTACACGACTCGGCTGACAGTCACTCGCGACCACATCAAAGGACTCGAGGATCTGGCCGTCACCAAGAAGAAACTGCAGGGCCGCACCGCTCAAAAACCCCGCGGTCACATTAAGACGCGTGATCGAGCGGCCTTCCATGTCATAGATCCAGAGGAGCGTTCCGTTCGAAACCACCTCGCTCGGCTCGGGCGAGAGATAGGTCCATCGCATCTTCCCGGGTTTGGCAAAGACGACCCGGCCTCTTTTGGCCTCCGCAGTCATCATGGGCTGGCCCGCAAAGCTGGCCGACTCGTTTCGCTGCTCAAAATTCGAATGGATATCCCGGATCCCGTCATATCGATCCTGAATCCGCATCGCCATCGACCGTGCGTCGCCGGTTCCGCAACCCGACGCGTCAGCCTCGACTGCACCCGAGGTCTTCCCCGCGTCGATCTCCGTCTCGTCCTCGCCACCCGCCCATGCCATTCCGGCGATCCAGAAGAACACCAAAATGAGCATGCTGAGCGACGCCATCAGGGAAAGTGCCAAGGACGCAGGCTGTTGCGGTCGGAATTCTACGATGCGCATCGGACTCCTCGAAGCGCTTGAGCGCCATATACGCATTCAGGCTCGGGATCGGTCGCTGAATGCCTATTCGTCGTCGGAAATTGGAGAGGGCATGAAGACCTCACGGCCCTTCGAACCGACTTGAGGTCCGATCATGCCATCCGCCTCCATCTGTTCGACGATTCGCGCCGCGCGGTTGTACCCGATCTTGAGGCGCCTCTGAACATATGAAATCGACGCATTCCGCGTCTCCGCTACGATGGCAACCGCTTGATCGAACATCTCATCAACATCCTCGCCGCGCGATTCAATCTTCTCTGCTTCGGCATCGGCGCGCACTAGGTCCTGATCGAAGACAGGCCGCCCCTGCCCCTTCAATAAGGCCACGAGATCATGAACCTCGTCCTCCGTCACGAAGGAACCGTGGAGCCGCTGCAACACAGCGGTTCCCGGCGGCAGAAAGAGCATGTCGCCCATTCCCAGAAGATCGTCCGCACCCTTTTGATCCAAAATCGTACGACTGTCTGTACCGGAGGAGACTTGAAAGGATACACGTGCCGGAAAGTTGGCCTTGATCACGCCCGTGAGCACGTCGACGCTGGGACGCTGTGTGGCGAGAACCAGATGGATGCCTGAAGCACGCGCCATCTGGGCCAGGCGCTGGAGCGACTCTTCGACTTCTTTGGCCGCCGACATCATCAGGTCTGCGAGTTCGTCGATCACCACAACGATATAGGCCAGCGTTTGCCACTCGACCTCGTCACCCTCTGTCTGTCCGGGCTTCGGCTTCAGCGTAAAGAACTCTTCGCCTTCGGCCATCGACTTGCGCGCTTTTTCATTGAACTGATCGATGTTGCGAACGCCAGTCGCGCTCATCATCCGGTAGCGCTCTTCCATCTTTCGAACGACGCCCTGTAGGGCGGTAGCCGCTCTCTTCGGGCTTGTCACGACATCCGCGATGAGATGCGGAATCCCGTCGTAGATCGAAAGTTCGAGCATCTTTGGATCGACCATCAAGAGTTTCAGTTCGTCCGGCGTCGCCCGACACAAGAGCGAGCACAAAAGTGAATTCAGGAAAACGCTCTTGCCCGTGCCCGTCGATCCAGCGACCAGCAGATGCGGCATCTTCGCGAGATCCGAGGTCACTGGATTCCCGAAAATGTCCTTCCCCATCGCGACGGCGAGCTTACCCTTCGATTTGCGGTACGAATCGGAGTCGATCATCTCGCGGAAGTAGACGGTTTCGCGATCGGGATTTGGAACTTCAATTCCAACGACGGATTTCCCGGGCAGAGGTGCGATGATGCGAATCGAGATCGCGCGCAGCGCCATCGCGAGGTCATCCGTCAGCCCGACGATCCGGTTGACCTTGATACCCGCGGCGGGCTCGAATTCATACATTGTGATGACGGGACCGGGATGAACCCGCACGACTCGACCCGTAACACCGAAATCGGCGAGTTTTTTCTCGAGAATCTTCGAATTCATCAGGAGCGAGTCGCGATCGTAGGACCGCGTGCTCTCGGGAGGCAGCGAGAACAGCGTATTTTCGGGCAACTGAAATGGCCCCGTCGCTCCCCCATCATGAAAGCGGAACGTCTCCTGCTCGGGCTTTCGCGTCTTTTCCCGCTCTTCGTCATGATCGACGATGTCAGGCCCTTCTCCCGCGCGCAGCTTGCGCGGAATCTTTGCGAGAGCACGCTCCGGCTCTTCCGCAGCAATCTCCTCGGGCGCGTCCTCTACTTCCACTTCCCGAGCATCGTCTTCGAAGAAAGATTCCGGTTCTCGCAGCTCCTGAACACGGGTTCTGCGAGCGCGGCGTTCGCGCCAGACACCGATCGATACGACGGAATCTCGTAATCGAACAAGACCCTTCACGGCCTGCTTTGCCGCGACGCGCGTCCATTTGAGCAGATTCTGCCCGAGCACTCGAGCCTGGCCGAGCAGCCATTCGCCCATCCAGAGGGCCCGAGCTCCCGCCCAGGTCAGTCCGCGACCGATCGCGCTGAGCGTCGTCCCGGTCGAGATTCCGGTGAGCGACAGTACGCTCACCAGCAGGAACATTGAGGTCAAGACGAGAGCTCCGGCGCTCCCAAAGAGCAGCGTAAGCGCCCGCGCCCCCCCCGCCCCAAGCCAACCCGACTCGACCCAGGGAATGGTTTCCGGTGCGAGGTCGAAAAGAAGAGAGGGCAGAACCGCAACGGCCGGCACAAGGGCGACGGCGCCGATCCAGAAACGTGAGAAAAGGCCCGGAAGTCCAAGGCTCATGACGAGTCGGCCACCCAGAAAGGCACAGGCCGCAACCAAAACGACGGCTCCAGCACCGAGCGATCGCAGCAGGAGCGCTGCGAGGGTCGCACCGACGGGTCCGGCGCCATTCGAAACCTCGATCAACTCGGCGACCGGGTCTTCTGGCGAGTACGTGGCCAATGCGAGGGTCGAGACCAGCGAAACGCCGATCAGAATCAAGCCGACAATCTCTGATCCGACTGCGATCAGGATTGGCCCGTCCTCTCCGCTCTCCTTATCACCCCGAGCGGAGGACGGCCGACTGCGGCGGGAACGAGATTTGGCAGCTGCCCTGGCCATGGCGGACATCCGATCTTGCTCGCGCGGCGCCCGCGTCGCTGGCTTCGTCCCGGGGACGATCGCCCATGGAACACTGGCCCACGGGACTGCCGCGACGAGAGGTGCGCGTCGTCGAAACGATTCGTTGATTGTTTTTCTCTGCAGAGTCGCTCGGTTGATAGTGCGTCTGCATTCCCTCACCCCCCGGAGAGGAGAACCCCATCAGGATACCGTGACCCTGGGACCACGCAAACGCGAACGGCGGGGTCTCCCTTGACGCCTTTCGACCACGGCGGGACAATGCAGGTCAACTATTCCTCGCAACGTGTCCCAGGGAGCCCCCACCATGGCAGGCGTCAACAAAGCCATTCTCGTCGGTAATCTCGGCCGTGACCCCGAACTTCGGCAAACACCGAACGGGCAATCGGTCGTCAACTTCACTCTCGCAACCAGTGAGACCTGGACGGACAAAAGCGGCGAACGCGTCGAACGAACCGAGTGGCATCGCATCGTCGCTTGGGGCAAGACCGCCGAGATGTGCAACCAATACCTATCCAAGGGCCGAACCGTCTACATCGAGGGCCGCATCCAGACCCGAGAGTGGGAAGACAAAGACGGCAACAAGCGATACACGACCGAGATCAATGCCAACACAGTCAACTTCATCGGCCCGCGTACGGACGGTGGCGGGAGTGGCGGAAGCTCAAGTGGCGGCCCATCCGGTGGTAATACCGGCGACGGCAGCAGCGGCCCTTCCGGCGAACCAGGGCCTCCGATGGACGACAATATTCCGTTCTAGGCAAGATCGCTGAGCCTGGCTTTCAAGCCCGATGGCGATGAAGCAAACGGGGCGCCAACGAAGCGATGATGTTAGTCGAGGCGCACCCGTTCGCTACGCCGTGGACACAACACCCACAGCACCCACGCCATGGCTGGCTCAGCCGATTTGCGCTTCAGAGGATCCAACCTCGCGAAGCGATAGTCCGAGCTTCCACACGTACCACAATCCGATACCCGTGATCGGAAGCCAGTTCACAAAGAAGAATCCAAAGGCGAAGGCCAGAGCCGGGGCTGCACCCGCACCATAAACGTCGCTCAAGGCAAAAATCGCCGCGACCTGGAACGTGCCGAGAAATCCCGGCGCCGAAGGCAGTGCCACGCCGAAGGCGACGAAAGACGATGTGAACAGCGCGGACACGAATCCGGTATTGATTCCAAAGGCCATCATGCCCAGCCAAAACGCCGTTGCCTGCCAGATCCAGAATCCGAACGTCCAGAGAAAGCCAAGCGCGGTGAGCTTGGGATCTCGAAGAATGGACAGCGATTGCAGGAATGACTCGATCGAATGCAGAAGAGGGTCGCCAACTTTTCCCGGAAGAATCGGAAGAACGACTCGGGCCAGCGCAATGAAGCGCTTCGGAAAGGCCACCATCAAGACGAGGGCAATCAAAATCACCACCACGGCTGCGCCGCCTGCTCGCAAGACAAGTCCGCCCCAGCCCTCAAAGAGTGCATTGCTATTGGGAAAACCTGGACTGAAAACCGGAATCACAAGGAAGCAGAGCAGAATTACAGCATCCATGAACCGTTCGACGATCAGCGAGCCAAAGGCGGCCACGGGATTGACCGATTCGATGCGACCCAATACCCAGGCGCGAGCAAACTCTCCTACTCGAAGCGGCAAGATATTATTCGCCATAAGATGAATGGACACCGCGGTCCATCTAGATCTGAAACTCGTATCCGACTTCACCGAGGACAGCAGAATCTTCCAGCGCATCGCCCGAATGACCCCACCGGCGGTCGCAAGGAAGGAGGCCGCCAGCAAGAGCCATGGATTCGCCTGGCGCGCACTTTCCATGACCTCTGAAAAAGCGACGCCAGACAGTGCCCAATAGAGCAGTCCGACCGTTATGGCGACACCAATGAGTACTTTTCCCCAGTACCCCATCTACGTAGGACCGCTCATCATTTCGGCCAAAATTCCCCTCATCGTTTCTCGATCTTCTCGGCGAGCGCAGTCATTCATGAACGCGCTCTATTTTTGTCGAGGTGACCATACTCCACATAACCCATTCCGTTCCGGCAAAGGGATCCAAACAATCACAGCTTCCGTCAGGGCGAACGCTCGAGCTGATCAAGAATCCAATTCGATACGAGAGGAGCACTCTCGAGGCTGAAATGAATGCCGTCGAGTCGAAGAACCCGCCCATCGATCTCCCGCCGACACGCGCCGTCCGGACAAATCCAAGCCTCCATATCAACAATCGCCACGCCACCGTCATCGGCAACTCGCCGTCTAACACGATTGTGACAGTCCGTACTTCGCCGAAGTGCGACGTCGATCTCGTCGACCGGCAAGTCCATGAGATAGAGAAAAGGACCTTCCATGTCCTCCACCCAGGGTGGAGGGATGGTCAAGATCACAGGCTCGATCGATTGCCGAAGCAAGAATTCGATCGTGTCAGCGAGGTCGCTCGCATACGCCGACGCATACTCCGCATCACAGGTCGAATGCCAACTTCCTGCGATGTCCTTTTGCCCACCACCGGGCCAACCATCGACTAGCAAAACTTGTCGAGGATGATTCTTAATGGCCCAAGCCCTCCACTTTTGGTGAAAAAGTTCACATCCACGGATCTCGAAGATCGCCCCTCTCGGGAGGAGCAAGCGATCGCTTCGGAGTTGCGTGCACCCCACTTGACCCATCACGGATGTCGATCCCCCGCGACGCATTGCTTCTTGTCGAAACGCCTTCCGGAAATTGAGTGTGAGTGAGTCTCCAACCATCAGTGCGTCGATCTGACCGTCAAATGCCTGGGGCTCCAGATCGAACGAACCCTGCCGAGATTGGGTCGCCGCACCGAGTAGTGCAGCGACTCCGATCGTCGCCATTAGACCCATCGCAATTGCCCGTCGACCAGCGGGCCAGCCCTGACGAATGGGACGTTCTAGGAGGAAATACGAAACGAGCGTAATTCCGAGGGTCGCAACGAAGCGCAAGGCGGTAAGCCACCAACCGTCGAGAGCCGTGCGGTCCGCGTCCAACACAATAAAGAGTGGCCAATGCCACAAATAGGCGCCGTAACTGATCAGCCCCAGACCACGAATGGACCGAACTTCAAAGCATCGAGCAACGAGTCCTCGAGGCGCAAGAATCGCTGAGGCAATTGTCAGGGTCGCAGCGATCGCCAGGGAAAAAAGCAGACCGTGATAAACGCGTGGGTCGTCTCCATCCAGGGAAAACCATGCCCATGCTTGTAGCCCGACAGCGGCGATTCCCATCCATTCAAAGATCCGTGGAGATGATGGGTACGTCCGGCTTGCGATCTGCGATTGCAGCCCGACAGCCAACCCGGCCCCCAACAACAACGCAAAGATCCGCGTATCGGTTCCGAAATAGACGCGGGCCGTGCTTTCCCCGGGCACAAAAAGCGCCGCCATCAGCATCGCCGATGCAGCGGCTCCCACGAACACCGATCGCCCGAGAATTCGTCGCCCCGAGGAACCAAAGACGCCAAAGAGCAGAGAAACAAATACGGGAAAGAACAGATAGAACTGCTCCTCGATGGCAAGGCTCCAACAGTGCTCGAGCGGACTCGCCGCGCTAAAAAGATCCCAATAGTCGGTGCCATCGATGATAGAGATCCAGTTTGCGACATAGAAAAGCGTCGCATACCCATCGCGGCGAATTCCGCTCAACTCCTCTGGCGTCGCCAACCAGGCAGCATACGCGGCTACTCCGACGAGGAAAAACAATAGGGCCGGAAGCAACCGCCGGGCGCGGCGCACCCAGAATCGAGACAATGAGATTCGTCCCGTCCGCTCGTATTCGGCGAGCAAGAGGTTGGTGATCAAGAACCCGGACAATACGAAAAAAAGATCGACGCCTAACCATCCGCCCCGCAGATGGCCCGCATGGAAGAGCAGGATTCCCAAGATCGCCATACCGCGAATCCCGTCGAGCGCAGGGAGATGTCGGGCGGGTGTCGATGTCGGGCCGGTTTGCTCAGTCAGCTGTGGGGTCGATTTCAAATGAGTCATCGCGAATAGGAGAAAAGTTCATGATCTCGCTGAACCGAACATCACGCAAATCGAGAGTCGAGTTCAAAGACTCGCGCCAGGGTGATTGAGACAGCCGCCATACAATTCAATTAGGGGGTTGTCGTCCTAAGAATGTTCCGAACGAAGGGAGCGCACGATCCGGTCGATGACCTGACGATCCGCGTCGGTGAGCTCGTCGAATTCGATCCCCATGCCCGACGGTATCCCCGGCCCGCCGATCGATACGCGGACAACGTGGCCAATTGTGCGCAGCACATTCCCACTCCCAGGCAATCGAAAGTGCATCGCGACCTCGGTCCCAGGCTGTTGAGGCTTTTCCGTCTCGATGAAGAGGCCGCCTTCATTGATGTCCCGCGTGAACTCGGAGAACATCTCATCGACTGTCGAATAGTCGATTTGCACGGTCACGCCGGTACGGCCGGTTCGGCGTCGGTTATCGTCTTCCACAGAAGTGCCGTCGCTCTCCGTATTCGATTCCAGACTGATTCTTGCCACGACAACTTCTCCATGGGTCTGCGATAGGCCTGCGCGCCGAGATGACCGATCGCCGATGGACCCCGTCGGCGACGAAACACACCCCTTCATCGTCTGGACCGACAACAAGCCTTATAGAGACAGCGAGTTGCGACTCCCCCGTGGGAACCCCGGCAGGCCTGAGCACACCGTCAGCGCTCCTCACCGTCCTGCTTTCAAGATCCGCTGGATCCAGTCTCCCCGAATGATTCGCCCGCTTCACGAAAGCTGAAATAGCTGGCTCGCGTGACGATGACATGATCGAGAACCCGAATCCCGAGTAGGAGGCCAGCGTCTCGCAGACGCTCAGTCACCGATCGGTCTTCTGCGCTTGGGGTCGGGTCTCCGCTCGGATGATTGTGAACAAGAACGACGGCCGCTGAGGCGCATCGGATCGCTTCGCGAAAGACCTCTCGGGGATGCACCAGGCTTGCGGTCAGCGTGCCCACCGAGACCTCCTCGGCCCGGATCAGGCGATGGCGACCGTCGAGCATCAGCACGTGAAAGGACTCTCGACAGGCATCGCGCAATCGCGCTCGGAAATGACGCTGAATATCCTCGGGGCTTCGAATCGGCTGTCCACGCTCGAGCGGCTCGTCGACCAGCCGCTTGGCCAGTTCAACCGAGGCGCACAAACTCGCCGATTTGGCAGGACCAAGCCCCGGCATCGCCTCGAGCGACGCTGCAGAAGTGCCCGCCAATCCCGGAAGGCCGCCAAAGCGCTGAAGAATCGACCTGGCCAGCGACCAGGCATCCCGATGCTGGTCACCGGTCCGCAGAACCAGCGCCAGGAGTTCGGCATCCGCTAGCGCGCTCGGTCCACAGGTGTCGAGTCGCTCGCGTGGCCGATCAGACGACGAGGATCGAACACGACCATCAGAGCAGATGATCGCAGTCGGTCGATCTGAAAATGAGGACAAGGATGAAAGCTCCGCAAACGGGAGCGTCGAGATTACGCTGGCTCGATCAAGCGGCCACTCGAACCCTGGAAGGCACTTCGTGTAACAAAGTATTCACGAGGTCGACGGGTGCCCAGAGAAGCTGTGCTTGACGCTAGCGAAGAGTCGGCGACGCTGGCTCGCCGCTGGAATCGAGACTCGAGCGACTCGCCGCTTGTGCGGCAAAGTCGTCTGCAATCCAGCTCGCCGTCGAGTCACCGCTGTCGCGGAGCGCACGAAGAAGATCGTCCATCAACCCGCGTGAAGCAGCCCGATCAGAGAGACGCGCAGCCCACAATTCCTGCTCGGCAAGATTGCGACCCGCAATGAACTTTGCGAACTCGACAGGATCGCCAAATCCCAGAGCCAGCCAGGCATCGCGCGGATCCGCATTACCACGATCGAGCTCGGCGAGAATTTGACCCTGTGAAGCCGCTGGAGTCAGAGCCACCGACTGCACCAACCCCTCGGATGCTCCTCCGAACCGCGATGCGGAAGCCAGCATCCCGCCTCGACCCACGCGGTCCACTGCCAGACTCGCCGGCGTGCCATACATCACGCGTGAAAACTGGTCTGCCCAGGCCTCGGGTACATCGGATGTGAAAGCAGGCGCGCTCACGAAGACGACCGCGGGCGGCGCAACCGGCGAACTCCGCGACATCGACAAACGCTCCACACCAGACCCGTCAACGCGAATCCGAATTCTCCGCAACTCCGGCTGCGATTGCCGAGCGTCACTCACCCGGAGCGCGTTGCGACGCTGAGAAGCGTTGTGACCGGGCGAAGCGTTGTAACCCGAAGGCGAGCCGATCGTCGAAGCTGAAGGCGATGCGAGCAGAGGTAGCGCCGCCGCTGCTGGCTGTTGACCATTCGAGGAGATCCGAGCAGTCCCCCGCTCATCCTGCCCAAAGAAATTCGTACCAGGTCCTTGAGTAACCGTCACGACGAGCGCGGCCACCGCGATGGCCGACGCGGGTAAGACAAAGGTGGGCTCAAGGACCGACCCGACCGCCTTACCCATTCGAGCAAAGAACCCGAGTCGACTTTCGCCAGCCCGAATTCGACGCATCACGTTCGCCGCAATCATCGGTGGAATCTCGGGATCGGGCAGCGTGCGCAGCAGACGAATGGTCTGCAACATTCCTTCTACTTCGAGAGAACAGACATGACATTGATCGAGATGTGCATCCACAATCGCCCGGTCTTCGAGGGCAAGATCCCCTTCCAGGTAGTCAGTCAAATTTTTCTGCACGTCCGCGTGATTCACGTTAGAACCCTTCATCCATTGCCGAGTGACCCAGCAACTCCTTCAACTGTTCGCGCAGAGCTCGTCTGGCGCGATGAATACGACTCTTGACCGTTCCTTCTGCGATACCCAGGACTTTGGCGACTTCGCCATAGGCGAGTCCTTCGATGTCATAGAGAATGACGGGCATGCGGAGGGATGGAGAAAGAAGCTCGAGCGCCTCGCGGACATGGCCACTGAGTTCGACACCGAGCGTCGAGTCTTCTGGATTGCGAGGTGAACTGGGCAAATCATCTCCGGCCGCTTGCCGATGCTTCAGCTTCTCAACCCGCGCCCGCCCGCGCCCGAGAGAACGTCGGCGGTTCAGCGCGGCATTCGCGGCCACGCGATACACGAAGGTGGAAAACCGAGCCTCTGCGCGAAACCGATGGCCGTATCGATGCAGGCTCAAGAAGGTTTCCTGAGTGAGATCTTCTGCATCTTCCTTGCTTCCCATCATCCGATAGAGCAGTCGGAAGACGCGGCGCTCATGTCGATTGATGAGCTCTTCGAAAGCGGCGTCGTCACCCTTTTGCCAACGCGCGACGAGATCCCGGTCAGGATCATCGATGACGATCGGACGAGCGGAACGTTCCCTCACGACGTCGGTGGCGCTGCTCGCCATCGGTCCCTGCGGAGATCGATCGAAGGTGCTGCATGTGCCGTAGGTCATTCGTTGCCTCTCGGAGGAGAGACCCCGCTCTTCGCGGTCCGGTTCCCGAGAATCGGGCTCCGCCGCGGGCGACTGTTCTTTTTCGCTTCCGTTCACAAATCCCTCATCGTCCGGCCCCCGCCCGGCCCCGGTCATCGTTGGCGCCCCGCGGGCCCAGGACCGGCCCATTCCGGCGCTTGAGTCACATCCCGCCCCTGATTCATAGATCCACGGGCTCCTCGTCTCCACGCACAAACTCACCGCTCTTGCCGCCGCGCTTCGCAACCAACCGAACGCGGTCAACCACCATCTCCCGATCCACCGCCTTGCACATATCATAGACCGTGAGCCCGGCGGCCGAGGCGGCCACCAATGCTTCCATCTCCACGCCCGTGCGCCAGTGCGCCTCGACACGCGCCTCGATCAAGAGTCGCTCGCCGTCCTCGGCGGGCTCGAGTTCAACGGTCACGGAATCGATCGGCATCGGATGCGCCAGCGGAATCCAATCCCCTGCCCGCTTGGCCGCCTGAATCCCGGCGATTCGCGCAGTCGCCAACACGTCACCCTTGGCAACACGCCCCTCGACAATTCGCGACAGCGTGGAAGCCGCCATGCGAACCTCGCCACGGGCGATACAAATCCGATGACTGATCGGTTTGGCACCGACATTGACCATTCGCGCTCGACCCTGCTCGTCGAGATGTGTTAGTTCGCCTGCCATCTCATTCGCCTCACTCGCTTCATTCGTCCTCTATGAATTGGATCATGTCTTCCCAAACACACTCGCGTTCGGGTTCCTGAAAAATTTCGTGACGCAGCTCGGGGTAGATTTCGAGCCGGCTCCTTTGGGCAATCTCCGGCTTCAGCCCCGCAAACAAACTTCGACTCCCGTCGACCGGGCAAATCGGATCGTCACGACCATGGAGAACCAGGATTGGCCGATCAATTGCGCTGGCCGCACAACGCGTCGCAGCCACCATCCGACTCATGCCCGCGGCAAAACTCATCGACATACGATCCTCGATCAGCGGATCTTCCCGGTAGCGACGAACAACGTCGGGGTCGCGCGAGATACCCTGAGGATCGAGGCCGGTCGCAACCGCGACGCGAGGAACCACCGCGGCCAGGATCTTGGCCAGTCCAAGACTCAGGGATTGCCGCAGCCCTGAGTCTTCCCCACCCAACTGCAGCAGAGCACCCGAAACGACAATTTCGCTCACCGCAGGCTTCTGGAATGCGGCGGTTGCGGCCACCACGAGACCGCCCATGCTATGCCCGACCAATGTCACAGGCAGTTCCGGATGCTCGAGACCGACGAGCTCGATGAACCGAGCAAGCTCCTCGACCAATCGATCAAAGCGGTCGACATGACCACGCGGACCCTTCGTTCGACCATGCCCGACCTGATCATATGCATGCACCGCATAACCACGCGACGCGAAATACATCGCCATCTCGTCATAGCGCCCGATGTGCTCAGCATATCCGTGAACCACCACCATTGCGCGCCTAGGCTCCGGCGGCCGCCACGAACGACGATAACGTGCGCCGACCGAAGACAGTTCGACCAACGATTCGCGCCGCCAGATTTGTTCACGCGCGATCATGAAGTGCTCGCCCCGCGTACGCGGGCCCGGGTCTCTTGCACCTTTTCCAAATAGGCCACACCTCGAATGCGCCGCCCCCAGAAATAACTGGAGATCCCCTTCGCTTCGCCCAGCCGATTGATGTTGTCCGACAAGATGAAACATCCCGCTTCTACGTTGCTTTCAATCGTCGTGAGGTTCCCGGCCAGGGGGAGTTTCTCGGCCATATAGGGCATCACCTGCATTAGACCGACAGCCCCCTTGCCGCTCACCGCCCAGGGACGCGCATCGCTTTCGACCAGAAGCACAGCGGTCACGAGGTAGGGATCCAGATCGTAGCGTCGACTACTTCGCAGGACGGCTTCGATGACTCGGCGCTGCTCTTCGGTCGAAAGCGACGAATTCCGGTCCTGAAGATGTGCGACGAGCGCCGCTGTGATTGCCGGACGGATCCGGTCGAAGTCGTGCCCAGCAGAGGCCAGCACGTCGTCGGATCCCCAATCAAAGAGCGGCCGATCAAGTACGAAGAGCGCGGCCAGGAAAAGCAGGCCCCAGGTCCCCGCTCGACGCGCGCGCGTCGAGATCGGAATCACCCGAGTCGCCGGGATGGGCGGCGACCCGGTCAAATCTTCGCTTGAAGCGCTCACGGGAACTCCTCGAAACACTAATGATGGAGTGCGTCCCACCGGACCATCCCCGGGACTGGCATGACTGGAGACGTTTCCGATCGCCGTCCGAATCAATCTGTCGGATGCGATGCACGGCTCCTACCCAAATGACGCAGCATCAGAAACGCTTTGTAGGCAAGCAGCGTCACCGAATCGGTTGTCGAGTTTTCTAGGATACCCGCGGTGGGCTTGGGGGTCGACACAACCAGCGGTCGGTTTTGCTTCACTCTTTTCCGCGTCCCTGGTAGGATCGCCAACAATGCACAGATCGACTCCGTCCGGCGGGGCCTGTTGGATCCCAAATTGATTGAATGGCTGGGGGACTGTGACGGAAACTGTGCCGAGTCGGTGTTGAGCGGGTTGGAAGCGGGCTGGGAGTAGGTTGGGAGTGGGATTCGTTTGGCTGAAGAAAACCGAAAAGTGCAGGCGGCTGCCGCCCATCAAAGAATTCACGCCGTAAATACCACGCCGCCGTCCGAGCCACCCGATCTCGGCACCCGGTCGATGCTCGAGGGACTGGCGACGCTCCATCCTCTCGTGATGGCGATCGATGCCGAGCGGCGCGTGATCTGGCTGAGTGATGAACTCGATCTCGTTTCCGGAAACATCACGGACCTGATCGGCCGGCCGCTCGCTACGCTGCTTCGTGCTGTTCGTTCCGACGACCTCGAAGTGTCGAAGCCTCAGACCCTCGCTTTTGTCGACGAAATGAAGAAGCATGACAAGGTCGTTCGCGCGCGATTTGACCTGTGTCGAAAGGGCAGCGACCTGCCTCTCGAAGTCAGTGCGTTCTGCGTGCGAGACGCGGAGATGAATCGACTCTTCGTGTGCATTGCGGATCGGCACGAACCACGTGAATCCCTGGAACAGAAAAACGACGAACTCGAGGCCTGTGTTCAGGGCGTCGCACACGACCTGCGATCTCCCCTGGTCTCGCTGCTCGGCTTTGCCGGGCTACTTCGGGACCACTACGGCGACGTTCTCGATCAGAGGGGTCAGCACTTCCTCAGCCGAATCGACCAGGCCGCCCGGCATATGGACGAACTGCTCCACGACATGCTCGAGCTGTCCCGACTCGGCGCGACATCTCAGTTTCGCGTCCCAGTGAATCCTGCGCCCATCCTCGACCAATTGCGTTCGGAGTTGAAGATCCAACTCGATGAGAAGGGGATTGCACTCAAGCTCCCCGAAGATCCGCCCACCCTGCTCTTCGACCGGACCCGGCTCTATCAACTCTTTTCGAATTTGATCGGCAACGCGATTCAACACATGGACCGAGATTTTGGCGCGCGAATCCGGGTCGAGATCGAATCGGTTTCCGATGGATGGCAGATCCAGATCATCGACAACGGGCCTGGAATCAAGCCGGAGGACCAGACACGAATTTTCGGCGTCTTCGAAATCGCGAGTCGCGTGTCGGGCGAACGGCGAAATAGCGGGCTCGGCCTCGCGATCGTCAAGAAGATCGTCGAACTCCATTCGGGTCGAGTCTGGGTCGAAAGCACGCCCGGCGAGGGTTCCCAATTCTTCGTGTGGCTCCCCGGCAACGAGCGCCCGGCGAATTCGAAAACAGTCCGGCAAGCTTCCTTTTAGGCCCCTGGCGGCCTTTGCGTACCCCGGCCTGTCGCGTACCCTGCGCAACCGGGGGACACGATGTATCCGGAACTCTTCACGATTCCATTTATAGGCTGGCCGATCAGTAGCTTTGGGGCCGCCATGGCCGTCGCCTTCTTGGTCGGGTACTGGATCGCGATTCCGCGCATGTCTGAGGAGGGACTCAATCCCGAAGACGCGGCAAACATGCTCATCTGGATCATGATGGGCGGGGTCCTCGGCGCAAAGCTCTACTACGCCACCGATTTTTCATTGCGCGGCGAAACCGAATTCTTCGCGTCGCTCTTTTCCCGGGCCGGCATGGTCTTCTACGGGGGGCTGATCGGCGGCGCAGCGGCGGGCTATGCGGGATGTCGCTTCTACCAGATTCCGCTCGCGCCCTTCGCGAATGCCTCTGCCATTTCGCTGGCCGTCGGTCAGGCGATCGGCCGGATAGGATGCTTGTTGGTCGGGGACGACTACGGTCGTGCAACGGACCTGCCTTGGGGAATCGCCTTCCCGAACGGACTCCCCCCGGTCAACTATCCCGTTCATCCAACCCAGATCTACGAATCCGTCTGGCTTTTCCTCGTCGCTGCCATTCTCTGGCGACGCCGCAAGAAGAGTCCATCGCTGATCGGCGAATATCTGATCTTGAATGGGATAGGGCGAGCGATCATCGAACATTGGCGACTCAATCCACGCGTCGCCCTCGATCTTTCAGAAGCACAATGGATCGGAGTCGGGCTCGTCATCTTCGGCACCGTACTCCTAGTGCGCGCGCGCCGAGAACCGAAGAATCAGCCAACCGCCGCTTCCAGCCGAACATGAAGCTGTGTGGCGCGGCGAGCGATGACCTCACCATCTTCCTCATTCTCGACGAGGTGACCGAGCCGACCGAGCGCCGCAGCCGCTAGACGCGCGAAATCGGGTTCGCTCGCACCCAGGTCTGCCCAGGCCTCCAACCTCGATAGACTGGCCTTGTAGTCGCCATCCAAAACCGCCTGCATGCCCCCAGCGTAGAGTCCGAGCTGTTCGAGTTCCGCTCGCGGCGCGGCCGGACTCTTGCCAGCTTCTTCAAGGGCCGCCGCGGCTTCGATGAAGTACGCGCTTTCAAGAAGCGCCCGAGCACCTTCGATCAGACCCGTCACAAAGTCGCCATGCATCGCTTCCAGCAAACCCGAGAATCCCTCTGGGAAAGTCGCATCGACCTGCTCACGGCGGCTGAGTAGACAGCGCGTGACCACTCGATCCTGATCGCGATCGACCAGCAGACGTCGCAGCTGATCACGAGTCTGGGCAAGTAATGCCCTCACTTCAAACACGACTTCTGCCAGGTTCGAAATACTCTTGCCCAGGATCCGGTCGAATTCTCGAAACAGCGCATCCGATTCTTCGTCTGCCGCTTTTCGCAAGGACGCTACGCGCGGGGCATAGACTTCTCTCTGGTAAAGCGTCTCGCGAAGTTTCATCGTTTCATGAAAGAGTGATCCAACCGCAAGATCGAACAGTGCTTCACGCCGAACCGCTCGCGTCACGATTCCCCGGGAGCGAAAGAGCGCGTGGCTCTTTTCCTTCAATCGAAAGAGCACGGCCCGATCATCATCACCGACCAGCGCCCGGATCCCCGAGAAGGGGATCTCATCATCCGCGTGCTGCGAAAAAATCGCGGCCAACTCAGTGTGGGCCGTCAGATATTCGCGAAGCACGTGGAGAAAGTTCGCGATGTCATCTGTAGATTGATCGCGATTCGACAGGTTCATTTCGCATCCTTGAATCGCAGCGGGGCCGACTAGTCGGTCCCGAATCGGCTTGGCCGAGATCGGCTGTTCGAGAATAGAGAAGTCAAAATAGACAGCCAATGGAACCGATCGCCCATGACCTTCCCCTCGGAGATAGCATGAAAGAGAGCGATCAAGAGTCTCGGCACCCCTTGGGGTAGGGAATTTCGATGCAACGCTTCGCTGCCCCGTTCGCGACCGTTTCAGTTGTTCCAGGACACGCCTTCTCCTACGTTCACACCGATCAAAATTCCGGCAAGTCCCGCCTCTAGAAAGGAAAAACATCGATGACCGAGCCCGAACGCGAGAGCATGGAGGTCGATATCCTCTACGTAGGCGCTGGCCCAGCGACCCTGGCCTCTGCGTACCACCTGATGAAGAAGGTGGAGGCCCATAACGAGGCTTGTGAGAAGACCGGCGAATCGCCCATCGAGCCCCCGACCATCCTTGTCATCGAAAAAGCCGCGGGCGTCGGAGACCATCAACTCTCGGGCGCAGTGATGAACCCTCGAGCGATCAAGGAACTCATGCCCGATTACCTGGAGCAGGGATTCCCCTCGGAGCACGTCGTCACCAAGGATTATTTCTGGATGTTCACCCGCAAGGGCACTATCAAGTCGCCGGTCACACCGCCCATGTTCAAGAAGCGCGGATACCACGTCATCTCGCTCTCGAACGTCGTCAAATGGCTCGCGGAAAAATGCGAAGAGGTTGGCATCGAGATCTATCCCGGCTTCGCGGGCGATCAGATCTTGACCGAAGGTGACCGCGTCGTGGGCGTACGCACAGGCGACATGGGCGTCGGCAAGGACGGTCAGCCTAAAGCAAACTATCAGCAGGGCATGGATATCATCGCGAAATGCACTGTGTTAGGCGAGGGCGTACGCGGCTCGATGACGAAGCAGCTCGTCGATCGTTTCGACATGCACGGCAAAAATCCACAGACTTTCGAGACTGGCATCAAAGAAATCTGGCGTGTCAAGCCGGAGAAGCACCAGCCCGGGCGCGTCGTCCACGGCTCGATGTTTCCCGACTTTTTTGGCGAGATCAACGGCATGTGGCTCTATGACATGCAGGACAATCTGATCTCTTACGGATACGTCACGCCGCTCGGCAGCGAAGATCCCAACAATGATCCGCATCGCGGCGCGCAGGAATTCAAGCGTGACTCACCGTTCATGCGAGATCTGCTCGACGGTGCGGAACTCGTCCGATACGGCGCGAAATGTATCCCAACCGGTGGGATCTATGCGCAGCCGAAGCTCTACACGAATGGTGCAATGTTGGTGGGCGACTCGGCTTCGATGCTTAACATCATGAAGCTGGCGGGCGTTCACATGGCCATCAAGACCGGCATGCTCGCCGCGGAAACCATTATCGATGGTCTCAAGATTGATGATTTCAGCACAAAGACCCTCGGCAACTATGCGGAACGCTTCAAAGAGAGCTGGGCCTACGAAGAGCACATGGAGGGTCGCAATTTCACGGGCTCGAATGAGATTTCGCCGCTCTTCGGCATGCTGCTCAACATCCCATTGATGCTGATCACCAAGGGTCGCGGCCTGATTCCGTTCATCAAGACGGAACCCTCCCACACGATGATGAAGAAGATCTGGGAGATGCCCAAGTCGCTACGCAATCCACCACCTTTCGAGCCCGACGGCGTGCTCACTTTCTCGAAGGAGCACCTGGTTGGCTTCTCGGGAACCCAGCACGAAGCGGATCAGCAGCCGCATCTCAAGGTCGCCGACACGAACGTTTGTGCGACGTCCTGTCTGCGTGACTACGGAAATCCGTGTGAAAAGTTCTGCCCGGCCGCCGTTTATGAAATGATTGATGTGGCGGGCAAGCCTGGTGAGAAGGAACTCTTCATCCATCACGAGAATTGCGTCCACTGCAAGACCTGTGATGTTGCGGATCCGTACCAGATCATTACCTGGACAACGCCCCAAGGCGGAGAAGGCCCCGACTACACTCAGATGTAGAAGGCGGGAGTGAGTGTGGGGGAGACCTCGAGATTGGGCATTCCTGGGTGAATACCGGAAATCTCGTCGTCCGCGCGGGCACACGGGCCGCGAAGCGGTTGCGTCGCGAAGGCTTTCGCGCCGAACTCTTCGACACCCTGATCGGTGCGTCCGGCGGGCCGAAGTGGCTCGTGCTGCGAGCCCTCGATGACGTGCTTGTTGATCGACTGATCCTCGACAGGTCGGAGCCGATCGCCACCCTCGGTTCATCGATCGGTAGCTTTCGTCATGCTTGCTTCGCACAGCAGGATCCCCACGCCGCAGTCGCCCGTTTTGCGGAAGCCTATGTCGAACAGTCCTACACAGGTCGGCCGACCATGGAAGAGATCTCGACAGAGAGCGACCGAATCCTCGGCCACCTTCTTGGCAACAACGGGTCCGAACAGATCGTCGACAACAAGCTCGTTCGAAGCCATCTGATCGCCTCGCAGTTGCGTTGGGATCGCGGACACGACCGGGGAATTCCCTTTCGACTCCAGCTCGCGGCCGCCGCCGGACTGAACCTCGTCTCTCGAAAGCTTCTCGAGAAATCCTTTTTACGAGTACTTTTTCAACCCACAGAGCCCTCGATCGAATTCAGCGATTTTCAAACGAGGGCTGTGAGTCTGACTGCAAAAAACCTTCAAGACGCTCTACTCGCCAGTGGATCGATCCCGATGGTGATGGCCGGCGTGCGATCAATTCCCGAGATTTCCGGAACACTCTTCGACGGCGGCATCATCGACTACCACTTCGATTTCGAATTCAAGCGTCTATACACGGAGAGCGCCGACACAGAGAAGTGCGGGCTGACGCTCTTTCCCCATTTCGTCGACCGCATCACACCGGGCTGGTTCGACAAGCCACTTAAATGGCGGCGACCGTCCGCAGAGGCGATCACAGACGTGGTCATGATTGCGCCCTCGGATGCATTCGTCGAGAAACTCCCGGGTGGCAAGATCCCGGATCGAAACGACTTCCTGAAATTGGAAACGAATGATCGGATTCGTCAGTGGCGGCAGGTGATGGATGCCGGCCGCACTCTCGCGGACGACCTGAACGATCTCTTTGACGCCAAGGCTGGGGCACCGCGAATCGAGGCGTTTGCCGGCTAACAGCCGAGATCCAACCCTACATGGAACGACGGGGCCCAACGTGAGCGATTCAGAATTTTCGAGCTTGGCGGCACGCAGTCGATCCGTCGTTCCCGCCGCCACGATGCAACACTTCCTCAACACCATTCTCTACAAGGAGGAGGCCGTCCGGGTCGATGAGATCACATCGCTCGATCACCAGAACAAGTAAATCGAAGCTCTTCTGAACTCGAACCGGCCCCTGCCCTTGGCGGCACGCCAACGCGTGGGCTCTCACCTTCCCGCCCACGTCTCCGGTCCGGAGCTCGTCATGGCGACGGGCAGCCTCGGCTGTATGTATCCCTATTTCTTTTATGGCTGTCGCTGGGAAGAGGCCTGGGCCAGATTCGGCAACCGAATCCATCGTGCAGACTTCAAGTGCCTAGCCGCGATCGGGCCACCGATTACGCTCAAGTCCGTCGAGACCCGGGCGCGCATCGGCCTGCGCTACGCGTTCTGCTTTCACCTAAGCGGCGAACCCTTAGCTACAGCCGCTCGTACTTCCGCAATTCGGACACTTATAACAAGCGCCGTTGCGGATCATGATCGACCCGCAATCCATGCAGGAGGGAGCGTCGGCCTGATTCACAAAGCTACCGACGACATTCGTTCCCGAAGGCGTCGATACCGCGTTCGTCGTTGCGCCACCGGATCCTCCCGCGACTGCACCTGCCGCTTGTAGCGGCGTTGATGCCGCCGAAGAGGAAACAGTCGAGATCGTCGTCAGCTCTGTCGTGCCACCCTCCGGTCGAATCGACACCGGCGCGGCCGCCGTACTCGCCGATTCCTCCGAACCCTCACCCGCGTCCGTCGCCTCAACCTCGAGGTAACGATTTCCGAGGTACCGGAAGACGTAGTCCATCACCGACTTTGCGATTGGGATCTGCTTGTTATTCGTGAATCCGGAAGGCTCAAAGCGCGTGTGACTGAACTTGTCGACCAGTGCCTTGAGCGGAACTCCATATTGAAGCGAGATTGAAGTCATCGTGGCGATGGTGTCCATCAACCCCGAGACCGTGCTCCCCTCTTTGGCCATTCGCAAAAAGATCTCGCCGGGCTGACCATTTTCATACAGCCCTGTCGTGAGATATCCCTCATGACCGGCAATCGAGAATTTGTGCGTAAATGCCTCGCGATCATCATTGAGCTTATGGCGGCGTGGCCGATACTGATCGAGTTCGACTAGGTTGTCGGCCTCGCTCGCCGCTGAATCCGCGAGATCGCGACCGGCGTTCAACGGCTGCGTCCGCTTGCTTCCGTCCCGGTAGACCGCGAGCGCCTTCAGCCCGAGCTTCCAGCCTGCGGTGTACGCCTCCATCACGTTCTCGACTGTTGCATCCGAGGGGAGATTGACCGTCTTCGAGATCGCACCGGACAGGAAAGGCTGAACGGCGCCCATCATCCGAATATGTCCCATCCAATCGATCGATCGAACACCATTCTGGGCTCGGAATGCGCAATCGAATACCGAAAGGTGTCCTTGCGAAAGACCCGGCGCGCCCTCAATCGTCTCTTTGTCGTCGATGAACGCCACGATCGCGTCCACTTCTTCCTGGCTATAACCAAGCTTCGCCAGCGCCATGGGAACCGTGTTATTCACGATCTTGAGGAATCCGCCGCCCACGAGCTTCTTGTACTTCACAAGGGCGATATCCGGTTCCACGCCGGTCGTGTCGCAATCCATCATGAAGGCGATCGTGCCCGTCGGGGCAAGGACGGTCACTTGGCCGTTCTTGTAGCCATGCGCGGTACCGAGCTCAAGCGCCTCATCCCATGAATGTCGCGCCGCCCTCATCAAATTCTTCTGCACGCCCGCTGGCGGCGCCGCGTAAGCCGCATCTCGATGCATCTCGATCACTTCGAGGAAGGGCTTTCGGTTGGCCTTGTACTCCGAGAACGGGCCCATCGCCTGCGCGATTTCGGCACTCATCCTGTAGGCCTCGCCGCACATCAAGGAGGTCAACGACGCGGCAACATTGCGACCCTGTTCACTGTCGTAGGGCAATCCATCGGCCATCAAGAGCGCACCGAGATTCGCGAAACCGAGTCCAAGCGGTCGATAGAGATGACTGTTTCGCTCGATCTGAGGCGTGGGGTAATCCGCGTAGTCGACGAGAATTTCTTGGCCGAGTATCGTGAGGCCAGCGGCTCGACGGTAGTCTTCGACCTCGAAACTTCCGGCGTCATCGACGAACGTCATCAGGTTCAGACTCGCCAGATTGCAAGCCGTGTCATCCAGGAACATGTATTCCGAACAGGGGTTGCTCGAGTTGATACGACCGGAGTTCTTCACCGGATTCCACGTATTGATCGTCGAGTCGTATTGAATCCCCGGATCACCACAGAGATGCGCTGCCTCCGCCATCTCCCGAAGAATCTCGTCCGCGCGCAAGGTCTCGACGACATCGCCGGTCGTCACCGCCTTCGTTTCCCATGCACCACCCCGTCCAGCCGACGCCATGAATTCGTCGGTGACGCGAACCGAATGATTTGCATTCTGGAAAAACACCGAGTCATAGGCGCCGCCGGGAACGTTGAATCCTCCGTCATAGTTTTCTTCGATCAGCGACCAAGCCTTCTTTTCTTCGGCTGCCTTGCAGCCAATGAAATCCATCACGTCCGGATGGTCGACATTCAAGATGACCATCTTGGCCGCGCGACGGGTCTTGCCACCCGACTTGATCACCCCCGCAAAGGAGTCGAAGCCGCGCATGAAGGAAACGGGACCTGAAGCGACACCCCCGCCCGCGAGCAACTCCCGCGAAGAACGAATTGTCGAAAGGTTGCTGCCCGCGCCTGAGCCGCCCTTGAAGAGCAGCGCCTCGGTCTTCGCGAGATCCATAATCGACTCCATCGTGTCTTCGACAGAGTTGATGAAACAGGCGCTCGCCTGCTGACGCGTTCCCTCGACGCCGAGGTTGAACCAGACCGGGCTATTGAAGGCCATCTTCTGGTGCACAAGCAGGTAGGTCAGCTCGTCCGCGTAGGCCTGAGCGTCCTCTTCCGTGGCGAAGTAGCCGCCCTCTTCACCCCATGATCGGATCCGGCCGACTACGCGCCCGATCAACTGCCGAACACTGGTCTCGCGCTCGGGTGTCCCGACATGGCCCCGGAAATATTTAGAGACAACGACGTTCGTCGCCAGTTGCGACCAGTCGCTGGGGATCTCGACGTCGTTCTGTTCGAAGACGGCCTCACCCTTTTCGTTGGCGATCAATGCGGAACGAAGTTCCCATTCGATCTCGTCGAAGGGGTCGACACCGGGTTTCGTGAAATGGCGGTTGATGGTGAGCCCTGTCGCCGCAGCGGCCTGCTCGCTCTCTTCGCTGCCCTTCACGCCATTTGCCCGATCCCGTCCGTCGCTCACCGCTTTACCCCCTGGAAGTCTCTCGCGGGTGATTTGCATCCCGCTATCTGGCACTCACCGGCGCCACCCGGCGCCAAAGAAACGTCTTAGATGAGCAGGGCGCCGGAAACTTTCCCGGCGCCCTCCGAACAGCAAATGAGTCGAAAAAACTACACTCCAAGCTCACCCAAGGTTCGTGTTCCTCCCCGCAACCACCAAGTTGCGACCCCCCCAGGCTACAGGAGGAACCTCACATCCCCGTTGAGGATGAATTTGCGCGTATCATTGACATCCGTCAACCAAAAAAACACAAAATGTTGGGATGGACTCATGAGGTGACCACAACCCCTGGTGTCTGATACTCGACTGACGCAAAAAAGTGACCCGACAAAACTCCGCAAATCCTCGGATCTGAAGGAGAATCAGTTTAGTGCCAAACAGTGTTTGCAAGCTCTTGTTTTGACTGAGGTTTTTCACTCTCAGGCGTTTCTTTTTACATCCCGGGGGAAGAGGCCCCTTCGGGCGACCACGACGCCTTTTTCGGGGCGTCTGAAGTGGTCGATCATCGGTCCAGATGAGGACCTATTGGTCTTCGGGAAGTCCCGTAAAGCGGACTCCGAGACCTTCTGGAACTTTGTGTCGAATATTGAGGCCGATGATCAGTGCCGTCATTTCTTCAACGATTCGGGCGTTCGAAAGTGGCCCACCATCGAGGCCCCTAAGCCCTTCCACTAGCGGACATAGCGCCATCACCTTCTGCCGCGCCGCCTTCTGTCCCGACACGACGACGTCACACTCGACGGGATTGGCCAGGTCCTGGAGGCGATGAGAAGACACGTTCTGAAAGGCAGAGACGACATCGACACCCTTCGGAACCAGCGACTTCACGAGCTCTGCCGCCGATCCTTGCCAGATCCCAACCGTACGAACCGCGCTATCACCGACCGCAGTCGCCAGCGGCACCGTCATGGAGACCACGATCTGGCCTTCGCGGAGCGAGTCCTTGATGCCTTTGACCGTGCTGGCGGTGTGCTCAAACGGGACAGACAGGATGACGATCTCGGCCGCAGCGGTCGCCTCGGGATTCCCAAGTCCTTCGACATCGGCCTCAGGAACCTGTTTGCGCACGTCTTCGGCGGCCTCAACCGCGCGCTCAGCCTTGCGAGATCCAATCAGGACGCGTCGGCCGGAACGGCAAAAGCGAAGGGCCAGGCCGAGACCCTGGTCACCGGTTCCGCCAAGAATTGCGATTGTGTCGTTTCGAGTTGTCATAGCGGCGGACGCTAGCAGGCTGAGACACAGTCAAAACGTCAAAATAGGCCGCTGGGGGATTCAACCTTTCAGCCCTGTCCCACCCCCAAATCCAGCACACTCGAAAGTAGAAACCGAGCAATGTAAATCGTCATTCGAGAGCGGGACGAAACACAAGACTCGTGAAACCGTCATCGACAACTGTGTCGCAAAGCCCCAAGACGTCCCAAGATAAAGGCCTGCAATAGATCTTCGCAGGACCTAACGCGACCGGATCAAGTCTGTCTCGACACCCATTCGTTCCGATGTGGAATGAGTTCCGTGCTGAATGGAACTCCTTACCCATATGCGTGGCGATGAAATCCCTTGTTTCTTATCGGTTCGCTCCCGAGTTGATCGAACAGGCCCACCAATCGACCCAGCCGAAAATTCATGTGCACAGACTCCGATCGACGGCCACCCTCCTGAGAGCCATTGGGACAGCTCAATCAATACTTAGAACACGGCATTCCCGAGACCAGTGGAGCAAGAGGCAGCGCAATCGGCGGCCAGATCCCGCGCCGGAAGAAGCACCTATAGTCTCTCCACATGCGAAAAGACGAAGGCCAACTTCCAAGTAAAATCGAACAGCGAGATGCGCGCACGCTCTCGATCATCTGGGCCGACGGTATCGAGAGCCTGATCGATGTCCGCGCCCTTAGACTCGCCTGCGGCTGTGCGAACTGTGTCGACGAGTGGAGCGGTGACGCTCTGCTCGCGCCGCACAGCGTACCCTCGGACATCGCGCCAGTCGGGATCCAATCCGTCGGACGTTATGCGATCCAGATCGACTGGAGCGACGGGCACAGTACGGGCATCTATCCTTTCGAACGTCTTCGAAAACTTGCAGACGACGGCTTACTCGAGGCACAAGCTACCAAGACCGACGGACTAACGAACGGGGCTTCCTGATACAATGGCGACCGCACAGACACGACTCTCCGCAACCATCCTTCTGCTTCGCGACGGACTCGAACAACTCGAGGTCTTCATGGTCGAGCGACACCACAAGATCGACTTCGCCGAAGGCGCACTGGTTTTCCCCGGTGGCAAGGTCGAGACGAGCGACTCTGCGCCCGAACTTGCGGATTTTTGCCGCGATGCCGAATCGAGTTCGGCAGACGACAGGACTCTTCGCGTGGCGGCTATTCGCGAAACATTCGAGGAATGCGGCGTTTTGTTGGCACGTCCGCGTGGTGAGGACCGGCTCGTCGACGGCGCGCGTCTGCAGTCGATTTCCAACAACCATCTCACGGCACTCAAGAACCATGACCTGAAGATGGCTGCCCTGGTTCGCGCCGAAAACCTCGAACTCGCCTTCGATCTCCTGGTCCCATTCGCGCATTGGATCACGCCAGAGTTCATGCCTAAACGTTTCGACACGCATTTTTTCCTGGTTGCTGCGCCCTCCGACCAACTAGCCATCCACGACGGATATGAATCTGTCGATTCGCTCTGGACGACAATTCCTCGCGCCATCGAACTCGAAAAGAGCGGCCAACGCACGATCATCTTTCCAACGCTCGAGAACATCAAGAAGCTTGGCCGAAGCCAGTCGGTGGGAGAAGCACTCGACAATGCGCGGCAGGATACGATCGTGACGGTGCTCCCGAAAATAACGAAGCAAGAGGACGGAACAATGATGATGGAGCTACCCGAAGACGCTGGCTACGAGACGATTCGAGCGCCCGTCTTTCCGGGCGGCAAGACCCAGTCCTAGACCACCGCATCAAAATGACCAAGACGCGTCCGCCGAATCGACGTCATCGCCGGTGAGAAATTCCACAGGTCGTCCCCGCGAGGCGCTGAATCAACGGGTGCGGCGCGATTCGTCGGGACTGCAGGTCCCGTCGCCGATTCCTCGCGCTATGTTTCTGCCGCTTCGAATGCGACGCGTGCATCACCTCCCAGAAACCGCACGTGATCGCCGGCCAGCCCCGCATCCCAGATCCGGGTTGTCCAGAAACCCAGTGACACCAGAATGTGACCGAGTCGGGGCCGCCCGACATTCGGACTCGACGATCCGGGCTCGAACCCGGACTCAACCCGGAAAAAGCCAGGAGAGATCCACCGATGACCGTAAACGCCACTCAGGACGACGCACGACTGATTCTCGAAGCCGGCTCACGGCTCCTGGCCGAAGCCGTGGCCGCGGCAAAGAGCAAGACTGAGGGCGGGAAGAAGATCGATGATCATCAGGTCATCACCGAGCGCGTCGCGTACGCGGCGACCGAAGCCGTGGCCGCGCATGAGGTCCTGGCCGAACTCGACAACTGGGTGGCGGACGGGAAGCTGACGCCCATGCGCGAAAAGTTGGCGATCGCCGCGGTCGGCGAATTGATGATGAACCTGCGCGAGCGCTTGTCTTCGGCGGCCGACGATCTGGGAATCGGAGATGCCGTCGTCGAAGCAACCTTCGGCCCGGATGAACGCGCCGCCCTTCGCCGTACGACTTCGGAAGCGAGTCTCCGTGAAATCGGCGCAAACGTCGCCGAGACTAAGGGCGTGAACGACTGGGTCCTTGATGAGATGCACGAACAGGTACGCGATCAGGTCCGTGAGTTCGCTGCGCAGGAAATTATGCCCCATGCCGAACACATTCATCGCACCGACGCGATGATCCCGGAAGAATTCATCGAGAAGATGTCTGAGCTCGGCTTTTTCGGACTCTCCGTTCCCGAACAATACGGCGGGGTCGAGATGGGCAATCTCGCGATGATCCTGACTACGGAAGAACTTTCGCGGGCCTCACTCGCCGGCGCGGGTTCACTCATCACGCGACCTGAGATTCTCGCAAAAGCCTTGTTAGGCGGGGGCACCGAAGAACAAAAGGAATACTGGCTGCCCAAGCTTGCCTCGGGCGAAATCATGGCGGGTATTTCCGTCACGGAACCCGACATTGGCTCTGATGTGTCCGGCGTTCGCTGTCGCGCAACCCGCGGCACGGTCGACGGAGTCGATGGCTGGCTCATCGATGGCCCGAAGGCGTGGTGCACGTTTGCCGGCCGAGCCAACGTCCTCGCGGTCCTGCTGCGTACCGACCCCGACATGTCCAAAGGCAACAAGGGCCTCTCACTCTTCGTCGTGCCGAAGGAAGCTTCCCGCGAGCACACCTTCGAATGCAAGCAGCCCGGCGGTGGCCGCCTCGTCGGAAAGGCGGATGCGACACCCGGTTACCGCGGCATGCATTCCTACACGCTCAACTTCGAGAACTATTTCGTTCCCGCAGATCATCTCGTCGGAGGAGAAAAGGGCGAAGGCCGTGGCTTCTATCTGCAGATGGCGGGCTTCGCGGCCGGACGTCTGCAGACCAGTGGTCGCGGAACCGGATTGGCCCAGGCCGCCCTCGAAGAGACTGCTAAATACGTCGTCGATCGAAAGCAGTTCGATCGGCCAATTTCAGAATTCCAGCTCACCCAGTACACGCTCGGCAAGATGGCCGCGCAGATCGCGGGGGCCCGCGCGATTACCTACGCGGCGGCCCGTGCCTTCGATATCGACGAGCGCGCCGCCGGGCCACTCGCGGCACAGGCTAAGCTCCTCGCCTGCGACGTCGCCGTCACAACGACGCAACTCGGCCAGCTCATGCACGGAGGCTGGGGTTATGCGGAGGAGTATCCGATCAGCCGCTATGTCGTGGATGCGGCAGTGCTGCCGATCTTCGAAGGCGTGAAGCCGATTCTCGAACTCAAGGTGATTGGTCGAGCACTCCTCGCAAGCTAGCCGGCGAAGAACTCCGTCAACACAGCGATCATCGGGGCGACATCCGCTGCGCCAGCCATCTCCCGACAGGAATGCATCGAGAGCATCGGATTCCCGACATCGACGGTGCGAATGCCGACTCGCGCCGCGCTGATCGGCCCGATCGTCGAACCGCAGCCGAGATCGCTGCGCGTCACGAAGTTCTGTGGCGTAACGTCGACCCGCGCACACAGCGACGCAAAGAAACCCGCGCTCTCGGAATCCGTCGCGTAGGATCGGTTCGAGTTCGTCTTGATGACCGGACCGGAACCGATTCTTGGACGGTGCCCCGGCTCATGGCGTTCGGAATAATTCGGATGCACGGCATGAGCCATATCCGCTGAAATCAGCCATGAACGAGAGATTGCGCGTGCGGGATCCTGTCCCGTCGAGGCACCCACGCCCTCTCCATCGGGACAAGCCCCGGCGATTCGTTCGAGCGTGTCGGCCAGGAAGGTCCCGCCCGCACCTTCTGCGCTTCGGCTACCCACCTCTTCGTGGTCATAGAGAATAACCATACGAGTCGCCGCAGATGCATCGTTCGCACCGGCCGCAACCAGAGCGCTCAGCCCCGCATGACTCGACGCAAGATTATCGAGCCGCGCAGCATGAATAAATTCGCCGTCGGCGCCGGATCGAGAAGCAGGCTGACAGTCATAGGCCATCAGGTCGTACGCGAGTATATCCGAGGCGTCGACCTCAGAATCGGCACCTCCACTCAGCTCCTGCGCCAAGAGTCGGCCTAACGTCATGTCTTGGCTCAGCCCAAAGACGGGAACCAGATGCCTCTGGGCATTGAGCTTGAGCCCCTCTCGCGCCAATTCGCGATAAAGATGAATCGCCAAATTGGGGATGCGCAGGAGGGGTCTCGTAAAGTCGACCAGCTGCGTCCGCGTCGCGTCCCCATCACGAAGCGTGACGCGTCCGGCCAGGGAGAGGTCGCGATCGAGCCAGCTATGCAGCAGCAACCCGCCGTAGGGCTCGACTGCCAACTGATGCAGACCGTGGGCGCGCACGTCGGGATTCGGTTTCACGCGTAAGTTCGGAGAGTCGGTATGGGCACCGACGATTCGAAAGCCAGCGGAGGCCGGTGCGGCCGTGCCGACTTCGAAGGCCACCAGACTTCCACCGCCCCGGACGACGTATCGCCGGTTACCGGACGCGAGCGACCAGAATTCCGTTTCTTCGAGGCGTTCGTAGCCGGACGATTCCAGTCGAGCAATGGATTCGGCCACCGCGTGATAGGGCGTGGGGGATCGATCGATGAATGTCAGTAGGTCGGCGACAGGGTCTTGCATGGGGCCGAGCATAGCTGGCACGGCGGAAAACGAAGCGCAAGCTAGAAGAGAAAGTCCAACGACATCGTCTCACGCAACTTCGCGCGAACTCGAAACCGAACCAGCAGGTCTGAGTTGCCAATCGAAACGGGGTGCACCGCTCGGAATAGCTCCATTTTCCGGTTGAGGAATGGATTCTCCGGCTCGACTTCGCCGGTCGGACCGAGATCGATTGCATCGGCAAGAGCCGCACCGGGCGTCGTTCTTTTCGACGAGCCGTTGCCACTGGACCGAATAGCGAGCAGGGCTGCGAGATTCGGACGTCGCTCGCGGGGCAGCGACATCTCATCCTCGACCACGCTCGGACGGGTATCGCTGAGTTCGGACTGAGCTGCTTTGGGTGTCAGTTCCGTGCGGGCGGGAACAGGGGCGGCAGCAGGAGCCGAATTCACGGGGCTGCCTGTCTCGGCCGCGAAAATCGTGTCGGAATTGCCGACCGCTCCCGAGGCGGTGAACAAGAAAAGAGTTGCCGTCATCACGACCAGCCGGAAGCTCAAGAACTTCGCGGGCCGGACAATTGAATCGTCAGCATGCTCCAATAATGCTTGTACGGCCCTGTGTCGCACTATGCGACCTCCGCCTTTTAATGTGGGGTGATTATACCATAGCGAGGGGTGCAAGTGGTGAGCCAATCGCCCTTATACCCCTGAAGCTCTCGTTGCTCTCATTTCGAGCTGAACCGAATTTTATGAAATGAATCGATGTGAGGTCGACAGCTCTTAGAACGTGGGTGTCCCATTTTGGAAATCCGCTTCCTCCCTTCGGGGCATACGCATAATGCGGTGCAGGGAGAGTAGCCGTCAGCGCGGTCCGACGGGTGCGCGCGAGAGCCAGTCGGACGCCTTTCGCGCCATGCGCAGCAGGCTTTCCTCGTAGAAAAGATTTGCAACGTCGCGTTTTGGGAACCAGCGGACTTCCTTCGACTCGCTTTCCTGGTGAAGGATGGGCTGCTGGTCAGAGACCTCGAGTAGAAATCGAATATCGTGATGTTGATGTGTCGGATCGGCACCATGCGCGGGAATATCATGGACATCCAGATCCAGAATTTCGGGCGAACCGTTTTCTGGCAGCGACCGAAAATCGCGCAGACCCGATTCTTCTTCGGCTTCGCGCAGCGCCGATGCGAGCACATCAACTTCACCATCCGCATGACCGCCGAGCTGGAGCCAACGCCCGAGCTTCCGATGATGCGTGAGCAATACCGCGCCACTCTCGCGCGATACGATCCAAGCCGAGGAAGTGATATGCCCGGGGAAGCAGTCTCGATGAAAGCAGCGATCGAAATTCGCAAGAAGACCTCGAAGACGATCGAGGGTGGCCGTCTCCTCCGGATGGCGCGAATGATAGCGATCCAAGAGGTTCACGAGATCTGAACGATTCATATTGGAAAACTAGCATTCACGGGGCCACTATTAGAACGCCAGTCCGAATCCAGCCGAAAAATTTAGGCCCTCCGAGGAAAATCCGAAATCGGCCCGGAAGATGGCAGTTCGTTCCACGGTCGCACGTGCACTCACGCCATAGCTCTGGCGGACAGTCTCGTGAAAGAGTTGCGCTGCGTCCGCACCGACACCGCCTACTTCGTAGAAGACGGCGGCTCCGATTCTTTCTATTCGAATATGTCGCCAGACGGTAAAGCCTCGCGGAATCACCCAGAAGCGATACTCCGCGGCCGCCGTCCAGATCGCGTCATCCCTAAATCGGCCAGGGACGAAACCGCGTAGGTGCCAGATTCCGCCCAGCGTCGGACGATCGAAGAAAGGTAGATCTCCCGAGCTCACGCTCGATAGAAAATGCAGCGCCAATGCATCGGTCGGTGGATGTTCTTCTGCTTCGGACCCACCGTCATGGAAGATGGGCCAAACTGGGAAGACCTTGTCCCCGAAGATCGTGTAAATCGCGCCGACCCTACCCTTGGATTGCGCAAGCGCAGCATCTACGCCAAGTCCGATGGCACTTCCTCGATATGCGTTCGTCTGACTATCCCGTGTATCCCAGCGAGCCCCGGCCCGAAACCATCCAAGACCAATCCCATCGGATTCGGCGAAGAGCCCCGGAAATCCTCCAGCGGCGAGCGGGTCGTTCGTTGATGGAACACCACTGACGCGGCCACCGGCCAGCCAGTGGCCCTCGCCTAACAATCCGACATCGATGACGAAATCTGACAAAGCATCTGAATAGGGCCCGAGCGCCTCAACGGAGTCCAGTGATATCGACAATCCAACGTCGAGAAACACGACTTCATCAGTAAAACTGGTCTCGTCGCGTTCCTTAGTCGATGGACCAATTCCAAAAAAACGACGAGTCAGGGTTTTCCGGTACCCACCGCCGGCGCGAACGAAGCTTCGCTCCTCCTGCAGGATTCCGCCCTCTGGAAGATCCAGATGTTTGAGCCATCGTCTCCACAAGAGCACATAACTCTGCTGCCCTTCCGTGGTGTACGAGAAGAATCCGCCCAGGAATTCACGTCGGCGCTGCTTTCTAAAATCGATATCCGTGAGCGCTAAACCAACGCCGGTCCCAATGTCGGAATTCGCAAAGACGAGGGGTGTGACGAAACTCGAAACGAGGAACCGCTCGAATAAATTACCGGGCTTGATTCGGCCTTCCGGCACGTATCGCCAATTGTCCGGATCGCTCACGAATGCCGACTTGTCGACCTTCGGGATACGTCCATCCGCCTCCATGCCTCGATAGGGGTCGAAGGGATCACCGACCGCGTCGAGTGCCGGTGTCGCCGGCGCACGCATTTCATCCTGCGCACGTGCCGGCTCGACCGCCAGGCTCACGCATAGCATCATCCAAATCGATGCCTTCAGCCGCCGCAACGACGCCACTTCCCACCACGCGAACGCCGATGGAATCCACGAATCAGACTCGGATTTAACGCTTCGCGAGCCTAGCAACTCAGCCTTCCACCGGCGTCCTCATTGTGACGAATTCTTCGGCAGAGGTCGGGTGGATCCCAATCGTCGCGTCGAAATCTGCCTTCGTTGAGCCCGCCTTGATTGCAACCGCAAACCCCTGGACGATCTCGCCCGCCTCGGGACCCACCATATGAAGCCCCACCACGCGGTCGCTTTTCTTGTCGACCAGCAGTTTCATCATCGTCCGTTCCCATCCTCCTGTAAGCGTCTGCCGAAGAGCTTGAAAGGTCGATCGATAAACCTCAACTTCGCCGTATCGCTCTCGTGCCTGAGTCTCCGTGAGCCCGACAGTCCCGACCGGAGGCTGCGTAAACACGGCCGCCGGAACATCTTCATGATCGGGCGAAAGCGGATTGTCGTTGAAGAGCGTTTCGGCGATACAGACACCCTCATGGAGGGCTACGGGGGTCAGGTTGATGCGATCCGTAACATCTCCGATCGCCCAGATGCTTGGAATCGTCGTGCGCGAAATTTCATCCACGACAATCGCGCCACTCGGCGCCAGCTCGACACCGACATCTTCAAGGCCAAGATTCGCACTCAGTGGATGACGTCCGGTCGCGTAGAGAATCTGCCCAGCATCAAGCGTCGAACCATCGGTGAGCTTCGCGGAGATCCCCGACTCGGTTTTCTCGATCGCCGTCACATTCGTGTCGAAACGGAGATCGATGCCCCGGCTTCGAAGCTGTTCGGCCAGATGACTACGCACATCATCGTCGAAGCCCCGAAGAAAGAGCGGCCCTCGATAGAGCTGGGTCACTTCGACACCCAGCCCATGCAGGATGCAGGCAAACTCGGCCGCGATATAGCCTCCGCCCACAATGATCGCTTTGCGCGGCAGTTCGTCGAGAAAGAAGATCTCATTCGATGTGATCGCGTGCTCGGCTCCCGGGATCTCTGGAACTGTCGGCCAGCCTCCCGTGGCCACGAGAATATTCTCGGTGCTGTAACGCGTGCCCTCGACTTCGACGGTATGCGCGTCGACGATCGTCGCACGGCCATCTATATGCTGAACTCCAGCATCCCGAAGAAGCCCGTCGAAGATGCCATTGAGTCGCTCGATCTCGCGGGTCTTGTTGTCTCGAAGCGTGGGCCAGTCAAAACTCGCAGAGGGCACGCTCCATCCAAAACCCGAGGTCGCACTCTCCATCTCATCACGAAAATGAGAGGCATAGACGAAGAGCTTCTTGGGTACGCATCCGACATTCACGCAGGTCCCGCCGAGATAGCGCTCTTCGGCGACCGCCACGCGCGCTCCTCGATCCGCGGAAAAGCGCGCGGCCCGCACGCCACCCGAGCCCGCCCCGATTACAAATAAGTCGAATTCTCGATCAGCCAAGATCCCCTCCTTCGTCTCGCGTGTTCGCGAGCAATCACGATAGCCCCACTTCCTTGAATACCTTCGATCCGGTTTGGTTTCCGTCTGAAAATGTGATCCCATGCGACCTCGGATCAGCGACCTTGAGAACCGGTCGCATCAACGCGCGTCAAAGGGAGGTTGGCCAATGGCGGAAAGCACAGAAGACGATGCCTCCTCGCCCAGCCGACCGGGACCGAGACGGGTCCCGGCGCTCGTTCTCTCCGGCTTTCTCGGATCGGGGAAGACCACCGTCGTTCAGCGCCTACTCGAAGACGCCAAACGCCGCGGAATCCGAATCGCGCTGATCTCGAATGAGCTTGGCGAACTCGGCATCGATCGCGCGCTGCTCGGAGCCGGCGACCAGCTCTACGTCGAACTCGAGGGGGGATGCGTGTGTTGTGAGCTCAGTGATGACCTACTCGACACGCTGACCCAATTGCATCGAGAGGTCGATCCGGATCGATTCGTCATCGAAACCTCCGGTGTCGCCCTACCCTATGACACGCAACTGAATTTCTGGCGCGAACCGGCCTGTGATTTCATTGGCGATGACATGGCCGTCGTTGTCGTCAATGCGGACCAGCTTCATGAGGGTCGCGACCTCGTCGGCACCTTCGAGGACCAGGTCCAATCCGCCGATCTTCTCATCCTGAACAAAATGGACTTAATTCCGGAATCCGACCGAGCCGCGATCGAACAACAGCTTCGTGAGATCGAACCGGAAGCGCCAATCGTCCACGCGATTCGCGGCGAATTCGATCTCGACCTGCTCTTCCCACCCGACGCGGGCGAGGTCGAGGTGGAGGTCGATCGTCGAGGCACTGGCCCCGAGTCGCGGCCCCATCATCACGAACAATTCGAGACCAGCCTCTGGAAACCTGCGATCGGCATCACTGTGGCGGAAATCGAGCAAGAGCTGACAAGCGATGGGCTACTGCGCGCAAAGGGATTCGCCTCGACGGACGAGGGAATTCGACTCGTTCAGGTCGTCGGCCGCCGCATCGAAATCACGGCTCCGCCTTTCGACCCGCCAGATGAACTCATCGGCCAAATCGTGCTCATCCGCCGCGCCTGACCAATCCATCGATGCCCTGCGCATCGAGAGGCCGTGCACTCAAGAGTTTCGCGTGTGCAGGAATGTCGCACTCGGCCGATTTGCGTCAGCGTCTTTTCTTGGCGGGGGATTTATTCTTGGCGATGGCCTTGCGCGAAACCGGACCGCCGCCACCCGACCGCGCCTCTTCGGCGATCCGCTTCTTCGAAGCGGCCCAGCCACAGATCGGACAGTTCGCGAGATCGTGTCCCCGCGCCGGACAATATCCACGCCCGAAATAGATCATCGAGAGATGGACGCGCGCCCAGGCCGCTCGAGGGAAGACGACCTTCAGGTCTCGCTCGGTCTTTTCGACGCTCTTGCCATCGGATAACCCCCAGCGCGCGGCAAGTCGATGAATATGGGTGTCTACTGGAAGAGCCGGAACGCCAAAGGCCTGAATCAGTACGACACTCGCGGTCTTATGACCCACGCCGGGCAAAGCCTCGAGTGCTTCCATATCCGCGGGCACGACGCCGTCATGCTCGCGCACCAGCAACTCCGACATTCCCTTGAGGTTCTTCGCTTTACCTGGGGCCAGACCACAGGAACGAATTTTGGCCAAAATGTCTTCCACCGAACATTTCGCCATCGCCGCCGGCGTTCGCGCCATGCGGAAGAGCCCGGGCGTCACGAGATTGACCCGTTCATCCGTCGTCTGGGCAGAAAGTGCCACCGCGACCAGTAGGGTAAACGGATCCTCATGATCCAGAGGGATTGGGGGCTTAGGGTAGAGCTCATCGAGAATTTCGAGAATTCGCTCCGCTTTCTCGATTCGCTTCACCGCTAGCTCTGCCTTTTTCGACGACTCGCGCCGACCGACGCCCGGGAATCATTTTGAAATCATGTTAGCCAAGACCGCTTCCCTCGGCGCGTAGAGCGACTAGTCTCTTGGAGCCCGACCCAGGATTTGACGTGACGCCGAATCGTGAGTCGGGTTCCCGTCTGCTCTGGCACTCCGCGGCCGGGTGGCTGAAGGATGATCTTGCCGACTTTTGAACCAAGCCAGAATACCGATTTCCCCTGGTCGGGAGGCAAGCTGCGGATCGCCGGAGCCACGGACGTCGGACATGTCCGGCGCGTCAATCAAGATGCCTATGGCTATTTTTGCGATGATGAACGCGAGGAAGTGCTCATGGTGGTCGCCGATGGACTCGGTGGACATCGAGGCGGCGAGGTCGCAAGCCGGATGGCAATCGAGTCTCTGGAATCCGAATTCCGCGACGGCGACGGCGACAACGATCCCCGCGTTCGACTCACGAACGCAATCGAATCAGCGAATCAGCACATTCTCACCGCCGCCCGCAAGGATCGGACGCTCGATGGCATGGGAACCACCATCGTCTGTCTCCTGCTCTCACAGAACGGCCCGTCGGTCATTGCCCATGTCGGTGATAGTCGGCTGTATCGACTTCGCACGGGCACATTCAGCGCGATGACCCAGGATCATTCGCTCGTCGCGACGCTGCTTCGAGAAGGCGTGCTGAGCGAGCAAGAAGCCAAAGACGATCCGAGGCGGAATCAGATTCTGAGTGCACTGGGCGTCCGGGACGAGCTCGAGGTCGAAGTGAACGAAGCGCACCCGCTGGCCAACGATCGGTATCTACTCTGCTCAGACGGTCTCCACGGTCTTGTCGACGATCACCAAATCAAGAGACTCCTCTCTGCGGATGACGAATCTGACGGTTGGGCTACGAGCCTGATCGCCGCCGCGAATCGCGCTGGCGGAAACGACAACATCACCTGCCTGGTCGCGAGCCTGCCCAAATCCACCCTGTTTCCGGCCCTTCGCGCCGGGACCTCACGTCTGGTGGCGACGACTCGCTCGCTCTTCCGAAAAGAGCCGAGCAAATGACCTTTCATCCATGACCCGAGAGCATCGACGACTCATCGATTGGGTTCCCGTCGGCGGCCTCTCGGATTCTGAGGCGATCCTCGACCGATTTACCCGCTGGTGTAGCGATGCTGGCCTCTCGCTCTACGACGCTCAGGAAGAGGCACTGCTCGAGATCGCCACGAATCGTCATGTCGTTCTCAGTACGCCCACCGGGTCGGGCAAATCCCTCGTCGCATTGGGTATGCATTTCAAGGCGTTATGCGAGGGAAAGCGGTCTTTCTATACCGCCCCGATCAAGGCGCTGACGAGCGAGAAATTCTTCGCACTCTGCGAGGAATTTGGTGCCGAGAATGTCGGCATGCTGACCGGCGACGCTGCGATCAACTGGGCGGCCCCTATCATCTGCTGCACGGCTGAAATTCTTGCCAACATGGCGCTGCGACAAGGCCTGAAAACCGACGCGCCTTATGTCGTGATGGATGAGTTTCACTTTTTTTCGGATCGCGACCGCGGTTGGGCTTGGCAGATCCCTCTACTCGTCTTGAAGCGAAGCCGTTTTCTGCTGATGTCCGCCACCCTTGGAAACACGGCGGCGATCGAAGAGCGAATTGCCGAGCGGACGGGGCGGGAAGTCGCTCACGTGCATAGCGATGAACGCCCGGTTCCCCTCGATTTCAGGTACCGAGAAACTCCGGTCGTCGAGACGGTCGAATCGCTTCTCGCGACCGACAAAGATCCCATCTACATGGTTCATTTCACCCAGCGCGATGCCGCCGAACAGGCCCAGGGCCTCACCAGCGGTCAATTGACGACGAAGGAAGAAAAGCGCGCGCTGACCGACGCCATCGGCGCCTTTCGATTCGACTCGCCCTACGGCAAGGACATCCAGCGCTTTCTCAAATTCGGCATCGGTCTCCACCACGCAGGCATCCTTCCGAAATATCGCCTTCTCGTCGAACAACTCGCCCAGCGCGGGCTTCTCAAGGTGATCTGCGGGACCGATACCCTGGGCGTCGGCGTGAATATTCCGATTCGCAGCGTCTTGTTCACGAAGCTTTCGAAATACGATGGCGAAAAGGTCGGCATTCTCTCGGTTCGAAATTTCAAGCAGATCGCAGGGCGTGCCGGGCGCCGAGGATTCGATGTCGCCGGCAGCGTCATCTGTCAGGCCCCAGAGCATGTCATCGAGAACCAGCGGGCGGCGGCCCGGGCGGCCGCATCCGGGCGCAAGAAAGAAAAGAAGAAGAAAAATCCGCCACGTGGTTTCGTCGCCTGGTCTGCTGAGACCTTCGAGCAACTGCGGGAAAGACCGGCGGAAACCCTCCGCTCGGAATTCAAGCTGGGCCATTCGATGTTGATCGCGCTCTTGCAGCGCGGCGAAGAGCAATCGCTCGCCGGCTCGGGATACCGCGAGCTGGCCGAACTCATCAACGAGAGCTTCGAGACCCCGATCCGAAAGAAGCGACTACGGCGTGAGGCGGCAGTGCTATTCCGATCGCTTCGTGCCGCCGGCGTTGTACAGGTCGAGCGTGGCATAACAAATGAGCCCGCACTGGCCAGAGTCGACGAAGATCTCCAGAAGGATTTCGGACTTCACCATACGCTCTCGCTCTATCTAGTGGATGCTGTTGCCGCCCTCGATCCGAATCACCCGGACTACGCACTCGACGTTCTTTCGATCGTCGAGGCCATTCTCGAAAACCCGCGAGCACTTCTCGATGCCGAAGTGCGCCAACGGAAAACCGAGCTGATTACGGAACTGAAAGCCGAACGCGTGCCCTATGAAGAACGGATGGCCAAGCTCGAAGGCGTGACCTGGGAAAAGCCGAACGCGGATTTCCTCTACTCGACTTATGACATCTTTTCGGAACACCACCCTTGGATCGGCAGTGACTCCGTTCGACCCAAAGGCATCGCACGTGAAATCTGGGAAGGCTTTCTCGCCTTCGATGACTATGTCCGCCGGTATAACGTGGCTCGACTCGAAGGCGTCCTGCTCCGCTATCTCAACCAAGTGCATTCGACCCTCTCCCGCAACCTTCCGGAATCCGCGCGCTCCGACGAAATCGAAGAAGTGATCGCCTTCTTTCGTGCAATGTTGGCGCGGGTCGATTCGAGCCTGATCGAAGAGTGGGAAAACCTCGTGCGGCCGGGCGCGGTCACCTCTCCGACTCCGGAAGCCGTGCCCGATCGCGCACCTAGAAAACTCGACGGAAAGCGTTTCAACTCGAGGGTTCGAGCCGAGATGCACCAGTTGATGCAGGCGCTTTCGAAGCGCGACTTCGGCGCGGCCGCCGGCTGTGTGGCCAATCAGGACTGGGGGGCAGATCGGTTCGAACACGAATTCCTCGCCGTCTTCGAGGCACAAGGCGAAGTGCGTCATGATCCGGAGGCGCGAAGGGGACATTGGACTCGGATCGATGCTCGGAGCGAACTCGCCTTCGATGTTGTCCAGACGCTGATCGATGAGGAAGGTGAAGGCGGATTTCAGATAGAGGCCGAGGTCACGCTGGAAGATGCGCGCATGCCGGCGGGACCCATGTTGCGAATTCTTGGGCTTCGCGAATAGCCATTGACATCGACGGCCGGCCTTCGGAAGAACGGTCCTCGGCGAGCCGGCCTGGACCAATCGGATATCAGGCGATGAGTGCGGCCTGATGGAGCCGGCCTTTGCCGCCCTCGTCGCTCTCCTGTTCAGCGATTTCGCCAAACACAACGAGATCTCCATCGTCAACACCATCAAATCGCACATCGAATTCGAGATCCGTAGATATCATCGCAAGCCGAGCGAGCAGAGCACCAATCAGCGCCTTCAAGGCAGGACTGACCTCGCTCATTCCACGCAGGCGAACATTGAACGAAGATCGGCCGCCGTCATAGAGCCAATCAGCATCTCGAAGAAGAAGCGCACTCGCTTGACTCACTACGAAGCCGGGAGAATCCATGAGCGAGCACCCGGCCTTCACCAGGTTCTCTATCGCAGCTTTCTCTTGCCAATCCGAAACGATCTCGTCGGCCCATTCGACCAGCCCCGTTTCACCACCGATCTGTTCCGCAACCAGACCAACCAGACCTTCGACGTCATCGAGCGACGCCCAATCCTCCTCGGAAAGGGAATGGTCGATCAGCGCACGTGCGTCTCCGGATAGCGCATTCTCGAGATCCTCTTCGCTGATCTTTCCAGCAACATTCCAGCCGCGAATCCGCTCGGCAATTGGCTCGACGATAAGACCGCTTAGATGAATGCCGTTCATGATTCGCCTCCGGGCGCGATTGGGCGCCCTCTTGAATTCGGCTGCCGACGATCGGGACTTGAGCGGACCCCGCTCTCCGCGAATGCCGCCGCCTTGCAGGCTTCTAGCGATTGCCATTGGCGGAGGAGGGCAGCTCGACCATCACGCCGGTGCCACGCCCCGGCAGAGACGAAATCCGAATGTCGTCGCCGTGGCTCTTCACGATCGGATCGGAGATGGCGAGTCCCAGCCCGGTCCCCTGACCAACCGGTTGGGTCGTGAAGAAGGGATCGACAAATCTTCAAGCTCGTTCTTCGTTCGAGCGACCGGCTCATCAATCGAACGCGAAATTAATTTGGCGAGATCACCCACCGCCGCGAGTCGCGCCGAGCCGACGATGCGGCGCTGGAGCGCAAGAGATCGAAAGAGCGCCCAGTCGAGGCACTGAGATTTCGAGAAGCGGCATGGCGTACTCGCTCAAGATCGCGGCAGACAGCGATACGCAGATAGCAAAAGTCATCGTTCTGACTCAAGCCGTGTCCACGGGCAACCCGCGAGGCTCGCTCTCGAAACGTGCAACCTCGAAGACAGCGAGCAGCGGAAGGATCGTTCCGAGGGAGGAGACCACAACGACCAATCTGCGGGAAGGTTTAACCCAGCCGCCAGGTCACGCTCGGCCCGAGCAGAAGGGCCGGCAAATGCATGCATACGATCCAGAACCGAGCCGCAGCGGCTTCCGTCTGGAGGAAGCTCATCAGGTCGGCCAGACCCTTGAAGAAGGCACGCCGCGTTGCGACGGGAATGCCTGGAAGCTGGCCGAGTCTTCTGAATTCTTCGGGTGGTGCCCGGGCGCATTGCCCAAGCCCTGAGCAGCCGTGGCGCTGGTCCGGGCAAAGCATCTCTCAGGACGCCCGAAATCCACGATCGGCTAACCCTGGGAATCGCCATAAGTCATTGTATCAAATGGACTTTCGATGCCATTTTGGGAACTGGCACACTCATTGCTAATACCTCCATTAAAAAATCGAGCCGGATGATTTCAGTCGAATCATTCATCTGAATTGCAAGACCTTGGAAAGCACGTGCCCTCCTGCGGAACTAGCGCTTCCCCTCGTTTTCATTCTTCACCCAGTCAACTGGAGATTATTATGTTTCGCAGCCCAAAGAGAACCCTGGACGCTTTCTCGCCGCCACGCGGCTTGCGACTTCCTCTATCTGCCTCTGTCGCGACGATTACGCTGGCGTTGATCGCGCCATCCATCGCGCTGGCGGACGATGCCTCCGATGCATTGTTCACCGCGAATAACGTCTGGATGATGTTGTCGGCGGCACTCGTCTTCGTGATGCATCTCGGCTTTGCCATGGTTGAATCAGGCCTAACGCGAGCCAAGAACACGATCAACATCCTGTTCAAGAATACCTTCATCATCTGCTGCGGGATCCTGACCTACTTCCTGGTGGGCTTCAATCTGATGTACCCGGGCGAGTTCAACCTGATCTCGTCGGGCTTTCTCGGATTCGCCGGCGTCGGGCTGAGCGCGGGATTCGCGGAAGGTGCGAACACGCCGGGCTACGCGGATGGCGGCTACACCTACTGGACCGACTTCCTGTTCCAAGCGATGTTCGCGGCCACCGCTGCCACGATCGTGTCGGGCGCTGTCGCGGAACGCATCAAGCTCAAGAGCTTCATGATTTTCTCGACCGTATTCGTGGCTTTCGTCTATACCATCGCCGGTTCGTGGAAATGGGGCGGTGGCTTCCTCGACGCCGCCGGCTTCTACGACTTCGCGGGCTCGACACTGGTTCATTCGGTCGGTGGCTGGGGAGCCCTGATCGGTTCACTCGTCCTCGGCGCTCGACTCGGAAAATACGGCGAGGACGGCCAGGTTCAGCCTCTACCCGGTAGCTCGATGCCACTCTCGACCATTGGCGTCTTCCTTCTTTGGCTCGGATGGTTCGGGTTCAACGGCGGTTCTGTTCTGTCTGCGGATCCCGCAGCGACATCCTTCGTCCTGGTCACGACCTGCCTGGCCGCTGCCGCCGGCGGAATCGGCGCGATGATTGCCTACATGTTCGTGAGCCCGAAGCCGGACCTTTCGATGGCCTTGAACGGCATTCTCGCGGGTCTCGTCGGCATCACCGCGGGGGCCGACGTCATCAATCCAACCAGTGCGATTCTGGTCGGAATGATCGCGGGTATGCTGGTCGTGGGCTCGGTCCTCTTCTTCGACAGGATTCGGATCGATGATCCGGTGGGTGCTATTTCGGTTCACCTGACCTGCGGCATCTGGGGAACACTCGCCGTCGGGATCTTCTCGACGAACCCGGAGCACTCGCTGCTCATTCAGGCCTATGGTGTGCTGTGTTATGCGGTCTTCACGACGATTTGCGCTGCAACGCTCTTCCTCGGACTCAAGGCAACAATTGGACTGCGAGTCTCGCCCGAAGAAGAACTCGAAGGTCTGGACCAGAGCGAGCATGGTATGCATGCCTACGACCTCTCCGGCACTGCGGGCTTCGGTCAGGACAGCGGAGGCAGCGCGTTTGCCGAAGCAGGCCTAACCCAGGCAAAGCTCGTCGGAACAGAAATTTAGAAAACAAACCTCTCGACCAGATACGGTGCGGCATCGAAGGGACGACGTCGCACCCAGAAATCTGTCACGTCAGTGGAGATCGGATCATGAAAAAAATAGAAGCCATCATCAAACCCTTCAAACTCGACGACGCCAAAGAAAGCCTCGCGAAGGCTGGAATCCAGGGCCTCACAGTGAGCGAGGTCAAGGGTTTCGGACGACAAAAGGGCCATACGGAGCTCTATCGCGGAGCCGAGTACGTCGTTGATTTCCTTCCGAAGCTCAAGCTTGAGATCGTTGTCTCTGACGGTCAAGCGGAAAAGGTCGTCGTCGCACTCCAGGAAGCTTGCCAGACGGGCAAGATCGGAGACGGGAAAATCTTCGTCCTACCGGTAGAAGATGCGATCCGAATCCGAACCGGCGAGCATGGCGACGAAGCTGTGACGGCGAACTAATAAGCGGATCAAGAGCCGCAAGCTCACCGCATCGATCGCGACCTTGCGGATTGAGTGGCGACGAGATCAGGAGAGCTGGTCTTCCATCGGAAGGCTGGCTCTTCTTGTCTCGAACTCACGGAATCAACACAATCTTTCCGACCGTCTTTCGTGTCGCAAGGTCCAAGAGGGCCTGCCCGGCTTCTTCGAGGCGGTAGCGGGCCGATACCAGAGGCTCGATGGCCCCGCGTTCGGCCATCGCGAAGAGACCTTCGAAGCAATCGTCGATGCGTTCGGGTTCGCGCTCCGAATAGGCACTCCAATGCAGACCAACGATGGCGATATTCTTGAGCAAGACTCGATTGAGTTTGATCTCGGGGATTTCGCCACTCGCGAAACCAATCACGAGGAGCCGTCCATTCCAGGCAATGCATTTGAGTGAGCGATCGGTCGTCTCACCACCGACCGAATCATAAATCACATCTGCGCCGCGCCCGTCGGTTTCCTCCAGCACGCGCGGCACGAAGTCCTCGCGCCGGTAGTCGATCAGAACGTCGGCGCCAGCCCGGCGAGCCACCTGCAGCTTCGCCGAACCGCCCGCCGTTGCGATCACGCGCGCCCCAAGCGCCTTGCCGATCTGAACAGCAGACAGCCCAACACCACCGGCCGCTGCGTGGACCAGCAAAGTCTCGCCCCGCACGACCGGTGCCCGCCAGACCAGGGCCGCATAAGAGGTCGGATACACCGTTGGCAAAGCCGCGCCCGCTTCGAAGGACAGCGCATCGGGAAGTCGATACACCGCGGCCGCGGGCACAACCACCTCGTCCGCGAAACCACCCAGGCCGCATCGGGCCAGCACACGCGTTCCGATCTCCATCGAATCTGGGACATCGGCCCCGACCTCCCGCACGACGCCCGCCACTTCGGCCCCCGGCACGAAGGGAAAGGTCGGTTTCACTTGGTATTTCTCCTGGAGCATCAGAATGTCCGAAAAATTGCAGCCGCCCGCGCGCACTTCGATGCGCACACCATCGTCGGTCAGCGCCGGCGAATCGATTTCGGAAACCTTCAGCGCCCCGGGTTCCATCTTTCGCGCAACAACCACCGCCTTCATTTCGCCTCCCCTCGATTCGTTTCGTCATCATTCCGTAGCAAAGAGAGGAAGGTCGTCGATAGACTCCCGATCAGGGGGAGTCCAATCGCAATGTCCATCATCAGTTCACGCAGTCTCGCGCTCGTCCTCGCCTTCTGCCTGGCGGGCTGCGCGAGCCACGTTGAATCCGAATCACCTCGCGAAGCGATTCCGGTCGTCACACTCGAACAAGACGCCCCGAAGACCCTGGCCCGTCCCCCCTTCTATCAAATTGACGGCGGCGTGGGAGCCACACTCGCCCTCATGGGCACCATCCACATCGGACCCGACTCCGGTTGGACCTTTTCAACGGCGATCAATGACGGCCTAACGCGGGCCGACCTCTTCATCCTTGAAGTTGATCTCAATCAGGTCGGTGAGGACGAGATCGGTTCGGCTCTCGCTCGCATGGTCATCATCGAACCACCCCGATTCCTACAAGATCTCGTCAGCCCGGAAACGGCGAAACTGCTCGAACAAGAAGATGCGCGCCTGACGGAAATGGGCATGCCCTTCAACGCAAGAAAGCGCTTCAAGCCCTGGTATATCGCGATGAGCCTCGTCGAAGATGCAACCCGGAGCAGCGGGTGGTCCAACTCGGCGTCGGCAGAGAGCGTGATCCTTGCGGCCATCGGCGGGCGACCGATTCACGGACTCGAAACACCTCAGGAGCAGCTCAGGATGTTAGGCGGGCTTGACCCCATCCTCCAGGACATGATGCTTCGCGACACCCTCCTCAGACTCGATGAGGCCGTCGAGGAAGTGCATACCCATGCCGAGGCCTGGCGAATTGGGGATGAGCCGTATTTCGAAGCCCTTGCACGCGAGGGCGTGGACGAGATGCCCGAGTTCGAAAGGTTCTACGAGATTATATTAGGCGACCGGAATCGCCGCTGGTTGCCCGAGTTCCAGAAATTTATCGACGATCCGGCATTCGCTGGCAAACTCATCTTCGTTGGCGTCGGGGCCCTGCATCTCGTTGGTGAGGACGGATTGGTCGAACTATTCCGATCCCGTGGCTACGAAGCCCGACCCATTGATCATGCTGAGCGAATTAAATTGGACAAGCGATGAGTGAAGAGCCGAAAATCGATTCGTCCAGCTTCGTTTCACCAAGCGCCCAACTCTTCGGAAACGTCGAGATCGGATCCGAATCGTCTATTTGGCCCAATGTTGTGATCCGGGCGGAATGCCAGTTCGCGCGCATCGGCCGCTATACGAACATCCAGGACTTCGTGATGATTCACATCGGATATTCCCATGCCACGGAGATTGGAGACTTCTGTTCGATCACGCATCACGCAACTGTTCACGGCGCGAAGATCGAAGACGATTGCCTGGTTGGCATCAACGCAGTCGTAATGGATGGCGTCGAGATCGGACGGGGGTCGATTGTCGCCGGCGGCGCGATGATCCGAGAAGACAGTGTCTTTCCGCCCGGTGCGATCATCGCGGGCGTGCCAGCGAAACAGATCGGCGAACGCGACTCCTCGAGAGCGAATCGAAAGAATGCCTGGATCTACCACTTGAACGCGCAGGCCTACAAACGCGGAGAGCATCGGGCATGGACGGGCCCGAAATACGAGCGCTGGCTTCGGGAACTCGAAGAACGAATCGAGACCGACTCCGACCTAGCCGGTCTCCGCGCTGATTCCGCGAAAGAGTAAATCCACGCCCTGATGAATCGATTCTCGGCAGGCATCGTCCGAGACCATGCCATTGGCCCAGGGAATTCGTGCGCCGTTGGTGATATGGAATAGGAGCCGCGCCGCCTCGAGGACATCGACGTCCTTCGCAAGATCCTTCTTCATGCGACCGCGCTGCAAGATTTCCATCAACAGCCCAATCGTTCGGTCATAGAGCTTGAGCACACGCTTCGCGACTCGTGCTTCGGTTTTGGTCGTCGCACGAAGCGCAATCGTCGTCAGATCTCGATCCTGCACGAGTAATTCGTGCTGTACATCGAAGAACTCGCGCAATCGATCCGCAGTCGGCCGGTTGCGATCGTCGAGCTTGCGAAATTGCGTCCAGGCCTCTTCCTGCATTTCGGAGAGCTCCTCGATCAAGAGCTCTTCCTTGCTCTGCACATGTCGGTAGATCGAACTCGCGCCCATACCTGCGCGCGCGGCAATCGCACGCAGTGTTGCCCCGTCGAAACCTCGCTCTCGGAAAAGCGAACCGGCCGCTTCGCGAATCCGCGCTCTGCTTCGGCGACCACGCGCCAGGCGGCCATCATCAGCGCGAAGGGGCGCGCGGCTGGTTTCGCCTAGATTGCCGGCTGCAGGCGGTTTTGGTGGCGGAGCGACGCCACGGTTCTCTCTGTTGGCCTGCGTGGAAGATGATGCCGAAGACAACCCCATAGTTGGCGGCGTGCTCATGTTGGGAACCTGCTCGTGAGAGCCTCTCGGCTCGCTCTGTAATGGGGGGGCTTTGAGGCGTGAATCGCTCGTTCAAGTTGCGAGTTCGCGAACAGAATCGCATAGATCTGCGCTTTCGCCAGAGAATCCGCGCCCAATACACCAACATCCTACGCCGTCTAGTGTGGTTTCCTCGCGAACCATGAACCCTCGCCCCAAATAGAAGCGAACACTCGCCGCTCGATCCGATTCCAGATAAATCGGATATGGGTCCTCAGCCACCAGTTCCCCGAATGCGTCGAGCAGATGACCACCAAGGCCACGACCTCGAAACTCCGGCAGAACGCCGAGGACACCGAGATACCAATGGTTCTCAATGGGGCGATATTCACCCATCTGATTGGCAACACTTCGCCAACGCTCCATCGCCCGGCCACCTTGCCTCAAATAGCAGCCAATCTGTCGCGACAGATTCGGATTAGAGATGGGAAAAACACCCGGTGGTGCCGCAACAAAGCCGCCGACGACCCGTCCCCGATAACGAATCACCCGGGTCTCCGCGCGTCCAGCCGAATCGAGTACGAGCGCCCGAAGGCCGGCGCGATTCGCCCGAATCCGCCGTGAAGGCCGTGGTCCATGAATCGCCATATTCATGGGATTGTCCCGAAAGGCGATCGCCAACACCTCGAGCAGCGCACGACGCGCCCTCGGATCGGGGTCTTCAATGGCTTCGTCTATCATCGACGGCGCATACTACCGGCATCCTCCGGAATGCGCGGCACTCTCAAACGAATTCCTGACCGCGTCTTGAAGGAGAGCCTGCCAGAGATGGGCGTTCAGCTGCGGAATCAAGTGAATGGGTGGGAGCAAGTGCTTGGCTGCCGGGTGCGACCCCGCTTGAGCGATTTGACCGAAGCGCCGATAGAGAACGAACGCAGATCCATCCGTCCAGGCGTTCCCAAATACCCGGACCCTGGACAACTGCTCGGGAGCAAATTGATTGAAGAGTGACGATCGCATCATCTGCCGTCTTCGATTCACTCATGACGGTCGGGATCGAGTCTTTACGATCGGCGAACGCCCGGTCGTGATCGGACGCGCACCTGACTGCGAACTCCTGCTCCAGAATGAAAGCATCTCTCGCCAACATGCCCGCATAGCATACGACGATGAGGGCTGGATTCTCCGAGACCTCGGCAGCAAGAACGGTTCACGGGTCAATACGTTCCATGTCACCGACCAGCTTCTTCGACATGGTGACCGGATCGACCTTGGCACGATTCGCATGCATGTCGAAATCGGCCCCGAATCTGCGGCGACTCGCGCCCGAGTCGTATTCGATGAAAAGCCGTCGACACCCGCCCATACAGAAGTGCTCGAACTTCAAGGCCTAGACGATCTCCTGCAGGCGGCTGGAGACCTAACAGGTCGCCCCCCGACCTTCGCCGACCGCGGCGATCTGTCGGGGCTCGGCTCCGAGAAACCGAACGGGCCCGAAAGCTCTGGCGAACTCTTGCGGCTCGTGAGCGAATCGGCAGAGAGCCTTCTTTCCTCGAACACGCTCGCAGAAACCCTCGACCGGATTCTCTCTCTCGTATTCGCGAATCTACCGGTGGAACGCGGCGTGATCTGCCTTTTCGACCCCTCATCGAATGCCATCGAACCAATGGCGATGCGAAACCGTGAAGGCGTTCCCGATTCGCCGATCACCATCAGCTCAAAGATCGCTGGACTCGCCATCGATGAAAAGAAAGCCGTGCTGATCAAGGACACGGCTCTCGACGAGCGCTTCGGCGGTGCCGAAAGCGTGCTCATGATGAATATCCATTCCGCGATGTGCGCGCCACTGCTGCGCGATGGCAATGTCAGCGGTTACATCTACGTCGATCGACAATCGACCACCGACCCCTTCAACATGGCCCAGCTTCAAGCCCTCTCGATCCTGGCTCTTCTGGCCGCAATCGCCGTCGAACAAGCTGCTCTACGCGAAGACATCCGGCGTGAACAAGAGCGACGCATGCGACTCGCCCGATACAGCTCCCCCGCCGTCGTCGAAAAGATCCTCGAAGCTCCGGGCGCCGGCATGGGCGCGATGGTGGCGGATGAAAGCGAGGTCTCGATTCTCTTCGCCGATCTCACCGGATTTACGACCATGGCCGAACGACTCCCGGCGAGCGAAGTCATTTTGATCTTGAATCAAATATTCGAACGCCTAACAGGCGCAGTATTCGAGATGGAAGGCACCCTCGATAAATTTCGAGGTGACGGCATGATGGCCTTCTTCGGCGCCCCGCTCGCCATGCCCGATCATGCAGAAAGGTCCATCGAAGCGGCCCTTCGAATGCAAGAAGCCCTCGGCGCCCTCAATTCGGCCCGCGACGGTGTACGCCCGATCCAAATGCGAATCGGAGTCAATTCCGGCAGCGTCGTCGTCGGCGACATCGGCTCCCCACAACGCAAGGACTACACGGTCATCGGCGACGTCGTCAACATTGCCAGCCGGCTCGAATCCTCCGTCGCCAAACCGGGCGAAGTCGTCATCGGCGAAGCCACCTGGCTCCTCGCTAAGCACGCATTCGACTGCGAACGCCTCGAGGAAGTCCGCATCAAAGGCCGACAGAAAACCGTCCAGCCCTACCGCGTGTGCGCCCGCCTGCATATTCCGATCGAAACGACGCGGGTGCTCTAAGCATCCCGCGAGCACGTGCACCGCATCAGGTCGACGCGACCTCGGCGCGCCAAGTGCGTATAGTATGATGATCATTGCCCGTACCCCGAATCACCGACCGGAAAACTCAAAGTCATGGCCATCGACAGCTCCAACCCGACCTCCGACTCCACCCCCACGAATGCCGAACTCGCTACCCGAGCATCTGAAGTCCTCGTCGGCAATTATGCGCCGCAGCCGATTGCGCTCGTTCGGGGCGAGGGGTGTTGGCTCTATGACGCGGAAGATCGTCGCTATCTCGATTTCATGGGGGGAATTGCGACGGCCGTACTCGGTCATGCGAACCCCAAACTGCGCGAGGCCCTTGAAAGCCAAGCGGCCAAGCTCTGGCATGTCTCGAATCTCTACACGACCGAGCCACAGATCGAATTGGCCGAGAGACTGACATCGAGTTCTTTTGCCGAGGCGATCTATTTCTGCAATTCCGGTGCGGAGGCGAACGAGGCCGCGCTGAAGCTCGCCCGCAAACACCATCGTGATCATGACGATGATCGATTCGAAATCATCGCCTTCGAGGGCGCCTTCCACGGTCGCACGCTGTTCACGGTCTCAGCGACGGGGACGCCCGCGTATTGGAAGGGCTTCGAACCCCTCGTCCCGGGGATCCATCACGCACCCTGGTGCGACGAAGAGGCCGTGCGGTCTTTGCTCTCCGAGAAAACCGCGGCCATCATCATCGAGCCAATGCAAGGCGAAGGCGGCCTGCGAACGCCGGAGCCCGGTTTTCTGCGAAGGCTCCGGGAACTGGCCGATGAGAACGGCTGCCTCCTGATCTTCGACGAAGTACAGGTGGGCATGGGCCGAACCGGGACGCTCTTTGCGCATGAACAAGAGGATGTGATTCCCGACGTCATGACCCTCGCCAAGGCGCTTGGAGGCGGAATCCCCATTGGCGCAATGTGTACGACGAGAGAGCTCTCCCGAGCACTCATGCCCGGCACCCACGCTTCGACATTTGGCGGAAACCCTTTGGCCTGTGCGGTTGCGAGTGTCGTTCTCGACGAACTTCTTGAAGGTGGAGTATTGGGCCACGCGAAATCGATGGGAGAGCGGCTCGGCGACGGGCTTGAGGCCATCGCGGCGGACGCTGGACCGGATCAGATTCGCGGCGTCCGAGGTCGCGGACTACTTCGAGGCCTCGCGCTTCATGATTCGCCTAGCGCAGTCATCGAAGGCTGCCGGGGTCGAGGGCTTCTCGTTATCTCCGCAGGAGACAACGTTCTTCGTCTCGCACCGCCGCTGACGATTTCAGCCGACGAAATCGATCAGGGCCTGGCGCTTCTGCGAGAAGTGCTTATCGAATCCAACTAACATCACAATGAATTCGACATTGCGCTAAACCGACGCTGACCGTCGACGAGTACCGATATAGTAGACGACGGCGCCGATCGCGAGAGTCACGACCCCGGCCGCGGCCTGGGTCGGTTGTCGCTGAACCATGAAGCCGGCGCTCCCAAGAGTCGTCACGATGAAGATTCCGGGCACCCAGGGAAATCCTGGCACCCCGGGACCGCCATCCTGTTCCCGCATTGATTTCATGAAGAGACACGAAACCGTTGCCGCTGCGGAAAGCCCCAGCAAAAAACCCACGTAGAGCAACAAGTCACGCAGCTCGCTCATAAAGAAGGCCACGAGAGAAAGGCTCACCTGAAGTGCAACCGCGCGATGTGGCGCATCGCGTCCAGCAGCCAGGCTTCGGGGCAGAACCCCGTCCTCGGCCATCTGCGCGTAGACTCGCGGACCGATCATGACCATGGCCGAGATCGAAGTCAGCAAACCCAGAGCGACGACACCAGACAGGGCCGCCCGAGCCACCGGTCCACCCAGGGCTTCCGCCGCGACCGCACCGATTTCGGCCTTTCCCGCCAGCTCCGAAATCGGGGCCGAAAAGAGAAATACCGCGTTCAACGCAACATAGATGAGAGTCACACCCAGCGTCGCGAGCACCAGTGCCCGAGGCAGGGTCCGCGCCGGATCATCCAGCTCCCCCGCCACGTAGACCGCCGCGTTCCACCCCGAATAGGCGAACGAGATCCACACAAGTGTCACAGCGAATGCGGAAATCGAGACATCCCCGGTCGACATCGGAATGCTCGCAATCGATTCCCCTCGACCTAACACCACTGCACCGATCACGATGAATGCAAGGATCGCGATGAGCTTTGCAGCGACCGCAATATCCTGCAGTCGAAGGCCGGGGGCACGGGCGATGCCGTGGGTAAGCCCGGCCAGAATGATGGCACCCGCGCCAAGAACGCCACTGGGCAACTCAAATCCGAACGAACCCCGCGTATACGCCTCGAGGCTATGAGCGGCCACCGCGATGGGCGCTGTAAATCCCGCCAAGAGCGAGACCCAGCCGGCAAGAAATCCAACCAGGGGATGAACCGTCCGCGAGAGGAATAGATACTCGCCTCCGTTGCCCGGAATCTGCTTGGCCAACCCCGCATAAGAAAGCGCGCCACAAAGCGCGAGCACGCCACCGACAACCCAAGCGATCAGAACCGGAATCGGGCTTCCGAGATCTGCCAGCGCGAAACCCGAAGTCGTAAAGACGCCAGCGCCAATCATGTTGGCGGCAACGAGTGCGCTCGCACTCCCCATCCCAATTCCTCGAACCATGCTCATGCCAAAAAGCCTTGTGCCAGAAAATCGATCGTATGCTCGCGCGCTCGGGACAAATCAATCGTAACCGGCAATCGATCCCAATGAATGTGCACGGCCCAGGTGGCCACAGTCTCGATGAGTAGCCGGGCCGGGAACTGAATATCCTCAATCGGCCTGAATTGGCCACTACGTGACCGTGCTTCCAGATATCGCGCAATCACGAGACGAGATTGCTCACGACCTGCCGTCTGCCAGAGGTCACGAATCTCGGGATGATCGACACAGCGATCGAGAAGCTTGATCCCGTGTCGATTCGCATGCATCAGATCGAAGAATTCGCCGGCCACTTCGCGAAATTTTGCGGCCGAATCCTCCACGCGCGCCACTTCGGGAAGTGAGATCGGCCCGATCTGGTCGCCATGAATCAGACAAAGCGCCAGCAAGGCATCCTTGCTTTCGACATATCCGTAGAGCGTTCCCTTCGCGACACCGACCTCTCGGGCCACATCCGACAGTTGGGTCTGCCGATATCCGGTCGCAATGAAAACTTCGGTCGCTGCACGAACGAGTTGGTCGAAACGATTTTTGGGAATCCGCCTCGCCATCAAGAATCGGTTTCGTATTCCACGGCGACCAAGACTTCCGAAGGGACTCTACGAAGCTCCGCGGATGCTGCGGGAGCAAAGATCTGGAAGCTCTGAACCGGTAGGAAGTCGAATTCCGCAGATTTTTCGTAACCGGCGCCCGCCATCTCCTCGACGACCAGCGCCGGGTCGACCCAATGCCCACCCGCCTGGAACCCCGAAATGGTGCCCCTGCGCCCGGGCGATCGTCCAAGTGCGCGATTCGTCCTCCGTTACGCAGGACCCCGAGCAGCCGAGCAAAGTAGTCAACGCGCCCCGCGATATGGTGGTAGGTCAAGACTGTCACGGCGAGATAGACGGAAGCGGCGGCAAATTGGGATCGTCGTAGGTGCCCAAGATGACTTCGACGTTATGCAGGTCTTCCTTGTCAACAAACGCTGCGAGATCTGCCACCAGTTCCGCCTCGACCTCCACAGCATAGACTCGACCTCTGTCCCCCACGGCTTCCGAAAGCCAGGGGAGCCAGTATCCGCTGCCGGATCCAATCTCGACAATATGGTCGCCCTTCGAGATCGAGAGTACAGCGATGACCTTGTCCTCTTTTTGTGCCGTCCTCGGCCACACCGATTTGGCCAACCGATTTCGTTTCGCATTTAATAACTGGCCTAGTCAGTCATCAAAAGAGGGGAATTGATGCTTTTCGAAACTCGCGATGCGCTTTGACTCCATGAGCGTGCGGGAAAAACGATTTGGTGATCTATTTCAGATAGATACTTGAATCCGAGAAGCCTAAAGAATCATTGGCCCTTCCACTGCGGTGGGCGCTTTTCGGCGAAGGCCAAGGGGCCTTCGACGAAATCTTCACTCTTGAACAACTCTCGAATGGCCGGATAGTGCTCGGCCATCGCGTCTTCGATCAGACCGTGCTTCAGACCAGCCAGGGCGGCCTGCTTCGTCGCGCGTACCGAGAGCGGCGCACATTCCACAATCTGATCCGCCCAGCGCCGTGCCGCAGCCATCAAGTCATCGGGCGCCGTGACCTCGTTGACGAAGCCCAGGCGCTCGCCCTCCTCCGCGCCAACACGACGGCCCGTCAGCATCATGCCCATCGCTCGCTTTAGTCCGATCACTCTCGGCAAGCGATGAATGCCACCGGCGAGCGCGGCCAATCCGACCCTCGGTTCCGGAAGCGCAAAGATCGCCTTGTCCGAGGCGATGATCAGATCGCAAGCCAGCGCGATCTCGAAGCCGCCGCCCATGGCGACGCCGTTGACCGCTGCAATGATCGGCTTCAAGCAGTCGTAGCGCGCTGTCAATCCAGCGAAGCCTGTTTCAGGACCGGTATTGAGTTCGCCACCGGCTTCCTGCGCCTGATATTTGAGATCGTTGCCCGCTGAAAATGCGCGATCCCCGGCACCCGTAATGATGGCGACCCAGAGATCCGGATTCGAGTCGAACTCGTCGAAGACCGTCGCCAGCTCGGCGTTTGCTTTCCAATGCAGCGCGTTCATTCGCTCTGGACGATTGATCGTCACCGTGAAAATTTGCCCATCGATTTGGGTCGTACAAAATTCAAGAGTCGTGACTTCGCTCATCGGCTTTCCTCCATTCGAGTGAGATGCGTGCGGACGACCAAAGGGCGGTTGACGCCTAACGTCCTCGACGCTTTCGAACCGCTTCTGCCAACACTGCAAAAAGCGGATCGGTCTGTTCCCAGCTCATGCATTTATCCGTGATGCTCTGACCGTAGACTAGGCCCTCGCGACCCTGAGACTGCGAATGCTTCTGATTCCCGTCCTTGAGGAAGCTCTCCATCATCAGTCCAAAGATCGATCGATTTCCATTCGCGATCTGCTCGGCGAGGGATCGCGCCACTGCGGGCTGCTTTTCGTGATCTTTGCCGCTATTGGCGTGGCTGCAGTCGACCATGATGCGGGGAAGTAGCTTGGCCGCCGAAAGCTGTTCTTCCACACGACGAATCGATTCCACATCAAAGTTGGGACCACTCGATCCCCCGCGCAGGATGACGTGGCAATGCGGATTACCCTTGGTGGCCACAATGCCAGCGACGCCGTGTTTCGTGACCGAGAGAAAATGATGCTCACCCGCAGCGGCACCGATTCCATCGATCGCCATCTGAACCGTTCCAAAGGTCCCGTTCTTGAAACCAACGGGCATGGAGAGTCCCGACGCCAGCTCTCGATGAACCTGGCTCTCGGTCGTTCGAGCGCCGATGGCGCCCCAACTAATCAAATCCGCGTAGAATTGCGGCGTAATCGGGTCGAGAAATTCAGAGCCCGTCGGCAGGCCAAGATCCGTCACATCGCGCAGGAATCCGCGCGCCATGTAGAGACCTTCGCGAATCGAGAAGCTGCCATCGAGACGAGGGTCGTTGATCAGCCCCTTCCAGCCGACTGTCGTGCGCGGTTTCTCGAAGTAGACGCGCATGACGATGCAGAGATCGTCTCGATAGCGCTCGCGAATGAGCGCCAGTCCTCGGGCATATTCGAGCCCAGCTTCCGGATCATGAATGGAGCACGGACCAACGACCACCACGAGGCGATCATCGTCACCTTCAAGAACCTTCTCGATCTCGATGCGCCCGCCGGCCACGACGTCACTCTGCCCCTCGCTGACCGGCAAGTCCTCGATCAGGATTCCAGGCGCCATCAGCGGCCGGATATTTTGAATCCGAACATCATCGATCTCGTGAGTCATCGAGCCAACCTCGCCCCTCGTCATGCCAGCGGCATCGGCCAATCTCGTCGGCCAGGAGGCAGTTGTATAACGATGCTGGGCGGGGCAGACAACCCCAAGCGATGGGCTAAGCCCGTGAGTTCACGGGATTTTATCAGCCGCCGCTCGCCTCCTCAGCAGCCCAATACGCCGACCAGGTATTCAGCGCATGAAGCAAAAAGCCCGGCACGAGAATCGCCCAATACGCAAACGTGGTTGCCACAAACCAGATCGCGCCCGCCGCCAGCCGCCCCGCATCAACATGGCCCAATCCGGGCAGCAGAACCGCCAGCACCGCAGAGATTCCACCGCTCGGCATTCGGCGGACCCGAACCTCACCCATCGCCTCTTGAAACTCGAATTCATCGTTCATTGACATGTATTCTCCTCGTGACCGCTGAGCGATCCAGCGTGAGAGGCCCCCCTCTCGAGATCTTCCATCGGCCAGTTCGCTCACCTTGGTCAGCATTCACATACGCAACTCCCCTGCCGAATCTCAAAGCCGTAGACTCGTCCTGATTGCGTCTCCCATGGAAAAGTGTCGCGGGAAGGCGACAGACAAAGTCCGGCTGCATCGAATTCCCTGCACTGACATCGGCGATCGTCCCATGGCGGACGCCACCCTCTCACCTTGCCATTCGCGGGTACGGATACCCAAAGGACGTGCAGATGTTCGAAGCTCTGAAATCATCGATCCAAGTAGGCAAAATGTTGCTTCCCAATCGCATGGCAATGTCGGCGATGGGCGTCGAGATCGCCGAAGAAGATGGTCACGCAGGCGAGCCGATCATCGCCTACTACGAAGAACGCGCTCGCGGCGGTGTCGGGCTGATCGTGACCGAGGTCTGTGCCATCGCCTATCCCCAAGGTGCAACCGCGCTACGCCAGCTCGCTTTGTCGAGTGATAAATTCCTACCCGGCTTGCGGGAACTAACAAGCCGCGTCCATCAGCACGGTGCCAAGATCGCGCTACAGCTCGTGCATCACGGGAAGGTTTCTCGCGTCGATATGCGTGCCGGGCGGCCCCTGCTCGTCCCATCGGAACCCCGGTTCGCGGGCGCTATGGACCTCGCAAACGATCTATCCGCGGAAGAGATCGGTTGGCTGATGAAAGCCGTATCCGGGCCACCACCAAGCTTCAAGGAAGCCGACGCGACAGACATCGCATGGGTCATCGACTCCTTCGCCATGGCAGCCGATCGAGCCAAACGCGCGGGTTTCGACGCCATCGAGGTCCATGCGGCACACGGCTATTTGCTTTCGGAATTCCTTTCCCCCGCCTGGAATTTTCGCGAAGACGAATACGGGGGAAGTGCCGAAAATCGAGCGCGCCTACTCTGCGAAGTCATCCGGGCGATCAAGGAACGCGTCGGGGACAGCTTCCCCGTATGGCCGCGCATCGACTGCCGCGAATTTCGCACACCGGGTGGAATCGCACTTGGGGACGCACAACGAACCGCCGAACTCGCCGAAGAGGCGGGTGCGGACGCGGTCCATGTCTCCGCCTATGCCGACGCGACTTCCGGCGTCGCCTTCACCGACGCTCCGCTTGTGCACAAGGAATCCGGTTATGTCGAGGATGCAGCCGCAATCAAATCGCGAATCGATATCCCTGTCATTGCGGTCGGTCGCATCGAGCCTGAGATCGCCGAGGAGCTCATCAAAAAGGGTCGCATCGACATCGTCGCGATGGCCAGGAAGCTGCTGGCCGACCCCGCCCTGCCGAACAAGGTCAAGGCGGGAAAGGTCAATGATATTCGTCCCTGCATCTACTGTTATACCTGTGTCGCGCAGCCCTACTTCGATCGCCCCGTTCGATGCGCCGTCAATGCCCTCACCGGACATGAAGCCGCCTTCGCCGGTCTCCTGCGCGAAGCGAGCGAAAGGCCGCGGCGAATCCTAATCGTCGGCGGCGGGCCTGCGGGCCTCGAAGCCGCTCGCGTCGCGTCGCTCCGCGGACATGATGTCATCCTCTGCGAAAAATCGAAGCGACTCGGTGGAACGCTTCGCTTCGCCGCCTTGGTCTATCCGCCCAACGAACGACTTCTCGACTGGCTCGAAAGACAAGTGCGTGAACTCGATATCGACGTGCGGCTTCAAACGGAGGTGACCCTCGATCTGATTCGCGAAATTTCACCCGACGAAATCCTCATCGCCATCGGTGCCCGTCGGGCAAGGCCCGAAGTGGAAGGAGCCGACCAGGATCACGTGTTCGACGGAGAAGAACTCCGCGAGCTCTTGACCGGCGATGGAAAAGGAAGCGGAGGCGCGGTCGAGAAACTCTCGCTCACGGGTCGAATCGCTCTTCGCGCTGCCCGCGCGACGGGGCTCACCCAGTCTCCGAGACAACTTCGGCTTGCATCAAAACTCTTCATGCCGATCGGGGCGAACGTCGTCATCGTCGGTGGCGGGCTCGTCGGCCTGGAACTCGCGGAGTTTCTCGCCGAACGCGGGCGACAGGTCACCGTTCTGGAAGCCGGTCCCAAATTCGGACTTGAAATGGCCCATCCCCGCCGCTGGCGAGTTCTCTATGAATTGCGGCAACAGGGCGTCCAACTCGTGCCAAACGTAACGCTTCATGCCATTGGACGAAGGGATGTCGAATACATTCTCGACGCGGACTTGCAGGCGGATCCCGAGGCGGGTGGTTCAACTCTGGAAACCGCCGCCGACACCGTGATCTTTGCAACCGGCCTCGAAGCGAACGCCACGCTCGCCGAAACCCTGCGCGAATCCGGAATTCCACTGCGCGAAATTGGCGATGTGAAGGGCCCTGGATATCTAGAAGGTGCTATTCACGACGGCTTCCATGCCGTAATCGATCGCCCCTGACTCGACCATGGCCATAAAGACTGCCCTGCGCTTCGGACCGAAGACACTTCAACCCTGGGAAGAATCTGATGCCCCACTGTAGTAATCTGCTCATCTCCGCTTCGAATATCATCGCCATGAGCGCGATCTTTCTACTTAGCCTCGCGGGTTGCACAACAAGCGGCCTCTTCGGAGGCGGGCGCACGGAGAGATCCGTCGGCCTCCAAAGCGAGGTTCGGCAGCTGACCTTCGCCGGACGCCGCAGTGGCGAGGGCTACTTCGATCCGATGGGGAAAAACATCGTCTTCCAGAGCGAGCGTGATCCGGCCAACCCCTTCTACCAGATATTCAAGATGAATCTCGAATCCGGCGAGACAACCCCGATCTCCAATGGTCAGGGAAAGACGACCTGCGGCTGGATCGATCCATATGGGGAAATCCTCTTCGCATCGACCCATCTCGATCCGAATGCCGCGAAAAAGCAGACGAGCGAGCTCGAACTGCGCGCCACTGGCATAACGCGGCGTTATGCATGGAGCTACGACCCCCATTTTGACCTCTTCAAGACTCGACCCGGCGAGGATCTCGAGCGCCTCACCGCGGCCTTTGGCTATGACGCGGAGGGTTCGATTTCACCCGACGGGCATCAGCTCGTGTTTGCATCGAACCGCCACGCCTACACCGAAGATCTCGCCCCCGAAGATCGCGAACGACTTGCCGAGGACCCCTCCTATTTCATCGATTTGTACCGACTCGATCTTCGCTCCGGCCAAATCGAACGTCTGACCTCCGCACCCGGTTACGATGGCGGCCCCTTTTTCAGCCCCGACGGAGAACGCATCGTGTGGCGGCGCTTTTCTGAAGACGGTGCACATGCCGAAATCATGACCATCCGCCTGGACGGGACGGACGAGCGTAGGCTGACGACTCTCGGAGTGATGTCATGGGCACCCTATTACCATCCCTCGGGCGACTACATCATTTTTACGACGAACCTTCACGGCTTCGACAACTCCGAGCTCTATCTCGTCCGTGCCCGCCCGGACAAGGAGGCTGACTCGACGCCCATTCGCGTTACATCCCGGGAAGGCTTCGACGGCCTCCCGGTCTTCTCGCCCGATGGTGAGAGACTGCTCTGGACGAGTAATCAGACCTCCGACAAGAAGAGCCAACTCTTCATCTCGGACTGGAATGATCACGCCGCCCGAAGAATGCTCGGCCTAACAGTGAGCCAGGTGCCCTCAGAATCCAGCGGCCTGCCGCGAGCATCTCTTCCCCTACCCGCGACACAGCGATCCGCGATCTCGCCAGCCGATCTCGAAGCCCACGTCCGGGCGCTCACGGATGAACAGACCGAAGGTCGCCGCACAGGCACACCGGGCGAGATCCAGGCGAGCGACTACATCGCGCGATTCATGAAATCGATCGGCCTCAAGCCTGCCGGCGTGGATGGTGATTTCCTGCACCCATTCGAATTCACATCGGGCGTTTCACTCGGCGATAAGAATGAACTCCGACTGAGCACTCACTCGGACTCGAAAAGGGAATCACGTCGTCTCGAAGTCGGTTCCGATTGGCGCCCATTGGCCTTTTCTCGCTCCGGCGCAATCCCGGCCAGTGCGATCGCCCTCGTCGGCTACGGGCTCATCGCTCCAGCCCACGCCGATGCCCTCGCTCTGGACGCCTACGCCGGCATAGAGGTCAGTGATCGCTGGGTGATGGTGTTCCGCGGATTACCGCCCAGTCTCAAGGGCGCCGATCGGCAGCGCCTCCAGCGTTATGCGAGCCTTCGCTACAAAGCCATGGTCGCGCGGGATCATGGCGCGCGGGGGATCCTCTTCGTGAGTGGACCAATCGGCGAATATCTAAACGAGTTGGTCCCTCTTCGCTTCGACGCCTCACTCTCGGGAACACGGATCGGAGTCCTCTCCATCCGCGATTCATTGGCTGCCCGTCTCTTATCGATGGACGAGCAGGGACTGGAGATGACCCAGCGACAGGCAGGCGACCTCTTTGGTTCTGGCGACGATCCGGCTGAAATCTTTCAGTCCTTCGAACTCAAAGATCAGGCATTGGCCGGAAGCATCGACCTCAAGACCATTAGGGCGACCGGCAATAACGTCCTCGGCCGGCTTCAAATCGGGCCGCAACCGAGCGGCGAAACCATTCTTCTCGGCGCGCACTACGACCACCTCGGGCGCGGCCAGGGTTCGGCTTCCCTGGCCTCTGGAGACGACGTTGGGGAAATTCATTTCGGCGCCGATGACAACGCTTCCGGTGTAGCCGTGTTGCTTGAGATCGCCGAAGACCTCGTCTTTCGACGTGATCAGGGGCAGCGCCTCGGCAATCGCGACTTTATATTCGCGGCCTGGTCCGGTGAAGAATTGGGCCTACTCGGCTCGGCGCACTGGGTCGCGGAGAATATAGACCCCCATGGAACCAGCGCCGCCAATGCTCACGGCATGGCCGATCCGCATAGCATGCAACCTGCCCACCCGACGCAGATCAGCAAAGACGCGGGTATTGTCGCCTACTTGAATTTCGACATGGTCGGTCGACTTCGAGAGAGCGTCGTCATCCAGGGCATCGGGTCGAGCCCAGCCTGGCCGGGTTTGCTGGAAAGTGCGGGGGCACCCCTTGCACTGTCGATCGTCCCACAATCCGACAGTTATCTTCCAACCGATGCAACCAGTTTCTACACGAGTGGCATCCCGATCCTGAGTGCCTTCACCGGAATCCATTCGGAGTACCACACGCCGCTTGACACCCTCGATCGACTCAATTTCCCAGGTGCGACCAAGATTGCGGAGCTCGGCCTTCGAGTGTCCCGTGCGTTATCTCGCGCCGATCATGCACCTCCTTACAATGCCCAGGAAGAGCCCTCGACGGATCAAGTCCGATCTGGTTTTCGAGTCTTTCTCGGAACTGTTCCCGACTATGCGCAGAGTGGCGTCGTCGGGGTTCGACTGACCGGAGTCAAACCAGCAGGGCCCGCTGAGAAAGCGGGGCTCCGAGGCGGCGACATCATCGTCGCAGTCGATGAGCGACCAATCGACAATTTATATGACTATACGTATGCGCTCGAAGCGCTCCGAGTCGGCCAGCCGGCGAAGATCGTCGTCCTGCGCTCCGCAAAGAGAATTACGCTCGAAATCGTCCCGGCGGCGAGGGATTGACTACGCTTCGGTCCATGCACAGCGAGATCTCTGAACGCTTCCGTACGCTCGCGACGCTTCCCGAGAGCCAGCTCGGACTCGCCGAAGGTGCACTCGTATTGGCGGCAGAAGCGCGTCCCGATCTCGAGATCGATCACTCGCTCGAATCCCTCGATGAATTGGTCGATCGCGCCAGACCTTTGGTCGAAGCCAGCGATACCCCCAGTGGCGCAGTGACCTCACTCAATCATGTTCTCTTTGAACTCGAAGGATTTTGTGGAGACAAGCAGCAATACGATGATCCACGCAATAGCTTCCTCGACGAAGTCCTCACACGCCGCCGTGGGTTACCCATTACGCTTTCAATACTCTACGTGGAAGTCGCGCGTCGGCTGGGCTTCGAAGCGTACGGCGTCGGGTTCCCCGGACACTTCCTAGCCAAAATCGTCGGCGTCCATGACGCGGACGAGGGCGAGATCATTATCGACTCCTTCTTCACTCGGATACTCAAAAGAAGGGATTGCGTTAGCCGGGTGCAGGTGGCGACGGGAATACCGGAAGCGCAATCAGAGGCCTGGCTTCAACCTTCTTCCGCGCTCGAGATCTACGTCCGTGTCCTCAATAACTTGAAGATCCTCTACCTACGCGAAGGCGATGGCCTTTCGGCATTGGGTTGTTTCGATCGAATATTGCTACTCACTCCGGCTGTCGCCGCCGAAGTTCGCGACCGAGCCATTCTCCTCGAACGACTCGAATGCGCTCACGCCGCGATCGAAGCATATTCACATTATCTAGAGCTGGCCCCGGACCAAGATGATGCCGGGGCGATTCGGTCACGTCGAAATGCGCTGGCCCAGAGTAGACCCCGGCTCAACTGACTCAGATGCGCCCAGCTGCGCAAGTCCAAAGGAAGACCGGGCGCCCCCTATTAAAGAAGGACGCCCAGCAGCCACCCGCATGCCAAAATCAAGATTTTCGAATCAGTTCATCGGCGGTGCAACGACGCCGTTCGTCGACGCTGAAGCTGCGCTCACAACAAATCCGTTGTCCGTGGTCATCGGAGCCATTCCGGTGCTCAAGTCATCAAAGACCTGAACTTCATGATCTCCGTTTCGCTCGAAACTAACGACCATTTCCTCCGCGAAATCGCCATCCACGTCACCGATCGAGACACGAGTCGCACCATCGTCGATCACATTAGCGGCAGGGCGCGTTCGCCGGTCATCGGTTGAACGACTTCGCCTGCGGTTGCAGCTGCAACCGCAGGCTCGGTCACTTCAACAGTGAATTGAGGGATGGTTCGTACCCGCGGGGCCTCAGCGCCTACGCCCGGTACTCGGTCGCGAACTCGTCCCCTCGCTCGATCGCCTTCGTGAGGAGGATCCGTCCGGTCGCTTCGAATCGCCGCTCGACTTGTGCGGCGATCGGCGTGATTTGGCCGGGCCCTTCGAGTTGGTCTTTCGAGTGCCCTCGCGTGTGTCCCGCGGCGTCTGACGCGACCTTGATCGATTCGACCCGGATCGATTCGGCTGCCCGCCGCCGCCCGTGGTCGACAGCTTTTCTGGCTCGAAGCCCGGAAGTTGCTTTCGCGGAATCGGCGTGCCGAGAACTCGCTCCGTATCTCGCACCCAGCCCGAGTCTTCTCGAGTGACGAGCGTACACGCTTTACCACTCTCCTCGGATCGACCCGTTCGACCAATTCGATGGGTGTAGGTCTCAGGCGTGCTAGGCGGATCAAAATTAATGACGTAATCTATGCCGGCTACGTCGAGACCCCGTGCAGCGATATCCGTGGCAACCAGAATGTCGAAGCGCCCCTGTCTAAATCCGCTCATCGCGCGATCTCTCTGGCCTTGAGACATGTTGCCTTGGAGGGCGACGGCTCGAAGCCCGTTCTTCGAAAGCTGGAGAGCGAGTCTCTTGGCCCGATGCTTGGTCCGCGTAAAAACGATCGCTGTTCGGCAATCATCCTCGGCGAGCAATCGATCCAGAAGATCGCGTTTGCGGCCCTCTGGGATCGGGTAGAGCGCATGTTCGATTCGCTCTGCCGGAGCGACTGTTTCGAGTTCGACGACATGGGGTCGATCCAGAATGCCACTGGCCAGGTCCCGAATCGCTCGCGGCATCGTCGCCGAGAACAAGAGGTTCTGTCGGTCCTTGGGCAGAGCCGCAAGGATCCGCTTGATGTCGGGCAAGAATCCCATGTCGAACATGTGATCGGCTTCGTCGAGCACGAGCGTCTCGACCTCGGAAAGATCCAACTGTCGCTGCTTCAACAGGTCGAGTATCCGCCCCGGACAGCCCACCACGATCTCGGGACGCCGTCGAAGCGTTCGAATCTGGGAACTAGCAGAGACACCACCGAAGACGGTGACGGTTTCGATCTTGGTGAACTTCGCGAGCAATTTTATTTCGGCATCGATCTGGATGGCCAACTCGCGAGTCGGTGCAAGAATGAGCGCGAGCGGGCCCTTTCCGGGCTCCTCGAGCAATCGTTGAAGTATCGGCAGCGCGAATGCGGCTGTCTTTCCGGTTCCTGTCTGGGCGAGGCCCATCACGTCTCGACCTTCGAGACAGGCTGGAATCGTATCGGCTTGAATCGGTCGGGGATCACGAAAACCCGCTGCCTCAAGGCCGTCAATCAAAAGGGAATCAAATTCAAAGCGGTCGAATCCGCTCTCCGCAATCGTTTGCGGTTGTGCACTAGACAAATTACTTCTCCGCCAGACCACACCGAGAATGGGCGTGGCCGGCCTAATGGTTCTGCCCAAACAACATATGGTCAGAGATAGATTGAATTCAGGGAATCTTTGGATTCACAGCGCGACCTCGATCGGGGGAACGAGAGGTCCTGTTGTTCGCCGTTTTTGCTTGTTGGTTTTGCAGTGTATGCTTGTTTGTGTTCTGCTTGTCTTCTTGACTGTTCGCCGCACCGCGCCTTGTTACGCAGCTGGCTGAAACCCTGATGAGCGGGGGTGTAGCGGGTTTAGAAGATCCATGCCAACCCGTCGCTCAATCACTTCTTCGGGCGAAGTTGCCGTCTCCTTTAGCTCAACCCCGGACGGCGTTCTCGTCGGATCGGCCGAAGTGCCTGTATTCTTTCAGGTTTCGCCTCGGTGAAGCGACAGTCGAACGATCACCCGAGTGCCCTTTTCCGCCCCGCACACGAGATCCAGCACACCGCCGTAGTCCTCAACGACACCATCGGCAACCCGGAGCCCTAGCCCCGAGATCCAGACGCGTCGTGAAGAACGGGTCAAAAACACGATCCCGATCCTTCTCAGCAATCCCGGTCCCGTCGGCCGAGACTTCAGTGGACGTTTCTGAGTCGCCATGACGTCGCGTACTCACAACGACTTGTGCTCGGCCGACTCGCGATTCTGCCGCATTGCGAATCACGTTGACCAACACTTGTTCGACATCGATGCGACTGACTCGCGCCGGGAGTCGCTCGAGCAGGGTATCGATCTCGAGAGATCCGGCTCGCTCGACGACATAGGCACGCGTCAGTTCCGCGGCACAGCGAACGATGTCATTCAAATCTTCGACCCATTTTGCTGTCGGCTCGACGCGCGCCGTTGCTGCCATCTCCCATTGCTGAATTCTACCCCCTGACGAAGAATTTAAATCCTCGAGGGGGCGACCGATGACGTGACCGCCTGTGGTGGCCCCAGCGACCCGAGGCCGACGCGACTTCTCCCTTTTTTCGAATGGGGACGGCATTCCAGACCCGTGGACTCTAATCTTGTCGTTGGAACTGACTTCGACGAGGAGACGACATGGAAGATTGGATCTCGGCAGCCCAATACGCGCAGGACCTAGCTTGGGTGCGTGCTCTCGAAGTCATTATCCTCTCCGTGTTAGTCGCAAAGATATCCGACCTCGCCATCGCTCGAATCCTGATCCGACTATCCTTGAGCACAAAGACCGACTTCGACGATCAGCTGGTTCAGGTATTGCATCGACCTATCTTTCTAAGCGTGTTTCTGGCAGGATTTTTCGTCGCCGCGAACATTCTTGAACCGAGTGAGAACGTCGCAAATTTCCTCATCCCTCTCATCCAGACCATTGCGATCCTGGTATGGACAATCGCCGCATCTCGAATCAGCTCGATCGTGCTCGGCGGACTCAGCCGTCTGGCCGACCGCGTGACCTGGCTCGAATCCCGCACCCTGCCCCTCTTCGACAATCTCAACAAGATCCTGGTCTTTGGTGTCTCGACCTATGCCATTCTCGTCGCATGGGACCTCGATCTATCCGGCTGGCTCGCCTCCGCCGGGATCATGGGCATCGCCGTCGGCTTCGCGGCCAAAGACAGCCTGGCCAACCTGTTCGGCGGCCTCTTCGTCATCATGGACGCGCCGTACAAGATCGGCGACTACATCAACCTCGACTCTGGCGAACGCGGTCGCGTCGTTCGAATCGGACTCCGCAGCACGCGCCTACTGACGCGCGACGATGTCGAAATCACACTCCCCAACTCGCATATCGCCAATGCCAAGGTCGTGAACGAATCCGGAGGGCCCTACGAAATGACCCGAATCGCTATCAGCGTCGGCGTGGCCTACGGATCCGACATCGATCAGGTACGCGAGGTCTTGATGGCCGCCGCGGAATCCGTCGAACATGTTGTCTCGGATCCCGAACCGCGCATCCGATTCATCGAGATGGGCGATTCCGCCTTGATCTTCCGGATTCAGGGCTGGATCGACGAACCCGCGCTTCGTGGCATCTGTATCGACCGACTCAACACGGCCGTCTATAAGGCGTTAGGCCAGTCGGAAATCGAGATTCCATTTCCACAGAGAGTCGTGCATATAGCGGCGACGCATTAAACTCAGTCAAATCCTCAATGGGACGGAGAATCCGATGAAGTTCAGCCAAAGTAAAACCAACAAAGGCGTAACCGAGCGCGATTTCAGCGTCACCTGCCAAGACCGAACCATCCCAGGCGTGCTCTGGACTCCCGAGGCCCGAAGTGAGCCAACTCCGCTTGTTCTCATTGGTCATGGCGGGAGTGGGCACAAACGCGAAGACCACCTGGTGAGCCTCGCCCGGCGCTTCGTGCGACACAACGGCATCTCTGCCGTGACGATCGACGGCCCATTCCATGGCGATCGCGCTTCAGACGAGGTCAAGAACGAATCGGTGAACAAGACCCTGCGACGACTGAATGGAGAGGACATCGTGGATAAGATGGTCGAGGATTGGAAGGCCACCCTCGACGCGCTTCAGAAGCTGCCTGAGATCGGCATCGCTCGTGTCGGCTACTGGGGCCTTTCGATGGGCACGATGTTTGGCGTGCCTCTGGTCGCGGCGGAACCTCGCATCGAAGTCGCCGTACTTGGACTGATGGGGCCAATCGGGGGATTCGACCGACTGATCCGAGACGCGCCAAACGTCACATGCCCATTGCTCTTTTTGCAGCAATGGGACGACGAACTCATCCCGCGCGAAAAATCGTGCGAACTCTTCGACGCGATCGGTGGTCGGGATAGACGCCTTCACTCAAACCCCGGCCCACACTCGGCCGTTCCCCAAGAAGAATTTTTCAACACACAGGCTTTCCTTGCTCGGCATCTTTCGCCGGCGAGCGACTGACCTGATATTCCAATCGATCGTCGAAAAGAAGCGAGTTGGCGCGTAGGTGTTGAGGCCACTATTAGTCAGCACTAAACCGGGAAGCGAAAGAGCAATTATGTCGGAAGAACCAGTCGACGTCCTCATCATTGGCGCAGGCGCCGCCGGCGCAGCCATTGCGTGGAGCCTGGCGGAGACCCGCATGCGGATCGTCTGCCTCGAACAGGGCGGCTGGATGAACCCCGCGGAGTATCCAACCACCCGCCATGGCGGGGAGATGGAACAATTCGGCGCATATGGCCTCAGCCCCAATTCGCGCGGACGACGCGAAGACTATCCAATCAATGACGCAGACTCACCGATCAAGATTTCCAATTTCAACGCAGTAGGCGGCAGTACGATTCTCTACGCAGCGCATTTTCCACGCATGCATCCGTCAGATTTCCGCGTCAAAAGCCTCGACGGTGTCGCCGACGATTGGCCCATCGATTACGCCACGCTCGAACCCTGGTACGATCTCAATGCACGCATGATGGGTGTCGCCGGATTAGCCGGCGACCCAGCCTATCCAGCCAAAGACCTTCCACTCCCGCCCGTCCCCCTAGGTGTGTTAGGCGAGACTCTCGCCGAAGGCTTCAACCGCCTCGGCTGGCATTGGTGGCCCTCAGACAGTGCCATTGCGACCAAGGACTACCAAGGTCGCGCCGCCTGCGTCAACCTGGGTCCGTGCATCCTGGGATGCGCTCAAGGGGCCAAGGGAAGCACTGACGTCACTTATTGGCCCACCGCGATTCGCGAAGGTGTCGAACTCCGAACTCATTGTCGCGTTCGAGAAATCACTGTAGACGACGACGGACTGGCGAGCGGTGCGCGCTATGTCGACGAAGAAGGCGTCGAACATCACCAGCGGGCCGAGATCGTCATCGTCGCCTGCAACGGCATCGGAACGCCGCGCCTGCTTCTCAATTCCTGTTCCGACCGCTTCCCAAACGGCCTCGCCAACTCGAGTGGCCTGGTCGGCCGCAACCTTATGTTCCATCCCTACGCGATGGTGACTGGCGTCTTCGACAAACCCCTCGACGGTTATAAGGGCCCCACCGGCTGCTCGATCATCTCCCAGGAATTCTACGAAACCGATTCAAGCCGCGGATTCCTGCGCGGGTATTCATTCGAAATGCTCCGGGGCATGGGCCCCATAGCCACGGCGCTCTGGGGCATGTCCTCCGATCGACTGCCATGGGGCGCAGACCATCATGACGCCTACGATGAGATCTGGAACCGAACCGCCGGCATGGTTGTCATTTGCGAAGACCTTCCCGACCCCGAGAATCGCGTAACCCTCGACCCCGACCTGGTCGATGCCGACGGCATCCCGGCCCCCAAAATCCACTATCGGTTCAGCGACAACAGCCTCAAGATGCTCGACCACGCCGTGGCTCGGGGAACCGAAGTCCTCGAAGCCGCCGGTGCCAAGGAAACTAAATCCGAAGCGCCCCTTCCTCCCGCCGGATGGCACCTCATGGGAACCGCGCGCATGGGAACCGACCCTGCCACCTCCGTTGTCAACCCCCTTGGCCGAACACACGACGTCAAGAATCTCTTCATCGTCGACGGCAGCGTTTTCGTGACTTCCGGCGGCGTCAATCCAACTAACACCCTTCAAGCAATCGCCCTCTACGTTGCCGACTTCATGAAGAAGAACCTCGACACCCTGCTCGACTGACCTCTCCCGAAGAATTGGAACCCAAATGACCACCGCATCCCTGGACAAACCGACGTTTATCGCTTTACTCGACGAGCTGATCCCGGCGCGCAACAAATCTCTACCCGGCGCAGGCAGCCTCGGCATTGGAGATGCGATCGAGACGAGACTTGGGGAAGCCATTCCCCTCGTTGCGAGTGGACTCGCCACGCTCGATGAAAAGGCGAAGGGATTGGGCCATTCGGGGTTTTTGAATTTGCCCAAGAGTGAACGCGCTTCGATCGTAGGAGAGGCAGCGGAAGCCGTTCCGGGGTTGGTCGAGGTTTTGATGTACCACGCGTATGGCCTCTATTATGCGAACCCGCGTGTGGTGGCTGCACTAGGCATCAAAGCGGATCCCCCGTTTCCGGGTGGGTATGAGCTGGAGCAGGGGGATCTTGGGCTGTTGGATTCGGTGCGTCAGCGTGAGAAGTTGTATCGGGAGGTGTGAGACGATGAGTCTCGGCCGCAATCATATTCTTGTACGAGCTATTCGGGCTTCCAATTGCCGCGAACGAGTGCCTACACCTCGATCAACCGAATACCAAGGTCGTCATCACTTTCGCAAATGGGACGTTGCGTCCGTCGACACAAATCCAACCAAGAGTGGTAAGCCTTAACTTGCAGACCGCCGTCGACGACTCCATAATATGCCCATATGTCGCAAAGTGTGACCGAAGGGTTCAACGTGAAAGGGCGAATCAAAGAGTGGATTATCGATTCGGGAGTTCGTTTTTCGATTCTTCAAGAGCTACGGCACGAGCTTCACTTGATCGGCTTGCGCCTTCGGAAACGCTTCGATCCCCGTCATCGCAGAACTGCCCGCCGGCTCTATGCGCAATCGGAAGTCATGCTTCATTTCGGTTGCGGCAGCCGCATACTTCCGGGATGGGTCAATCTCGACGCCTATCATTGTGAAGGCATTTCCCTGGAACTCGACCTGCAGGGCGACCTGCCTTTCGGCAACGGCTCGGTCCGTTGGCTCTTTACAGAACACGTTCTAGAGCACATCGATCGAAGCGTAATTGGCAAGGTGTTTTCTGAGTTTCACCGCGTGCTCGCTATCGGAGGAGTTGCTCGGATCTTGGTTCCGGATCTGAACTTTTACTGTACCAAGTATTTAGATGGCGATGTCGAAACGATCACGACGCCACTGCCGGATATGCATACAACCGCCGACGCGGTGAACAGTGTGTTCAACGACCATTTCCATCGTTTCATCTACGATTTCGACACGATGAAAATCGAGCTCGAAAAGGCCGGCTTCAGTGACATCGTCTGCAGCAAGTACGGCGAGAGCCGTCATCGGGAAGTTATAATGGACTCGAACACGAAATCGCGCCGAATCGGCACACTCTGTGTAGAAGCGACTCGAACCGGGGAGTAGGAATCGGACGCGAATGCCCTCGCCTTCGATCGATCTTCCAGCTCATCGGGCTCGCCGAGCTGCTCGAGTCCAGCGGACGTACCGCTATAACCGGTGACCGAGAGCTGCCCAAGCGAAACTCCCATCGAGCCAAAGCGCGATCTCGAAGAAAAACGGAGGCGGCTATCTCCGGCGCTCATTCGATGTCCCGCAAGGAGTTGGTAGCTCGAACTAGACAGCGACTCGACAGCCCCCAATGAAGCAACCAAGTTAAGTGCGAACGACATCGGCATCAGCTAGATCCTGATTGACCCAAAATATTTCTACATTCCCCGTGTGCTTTGCCAGAGTTGGCCGTCCAGGAATCGTACTTCGCATTCAAACCCATCTCGAAATCTCCAACCTTGAATTGATGCGAAAATCGAAAAGCCCCAAGTCGCACCTCCTCGACCGTCTGTGTCCGTTGAACATTGACCTCCGCGAAGTGGTTGGCGTCGCTCCGAATGCCGTATCTGCAATAGCACCTACTCCAATACCAATAAATTACTCTCGCTGCCCGATTCTTGGGTATGGCGCCCCGGGCAGGACTTGAACCTGCGACCCGCTGCTTAGAAGTTGGTTCAGGGGCCAGGTCGAGCGATGTCAAATCATGCCACCCGCCTCGGCGCGCCCTCACTGTGCCAATGTCAATCAGTTCCAGACGATGTCACGGTCAAGATGGGCGTGAAGATGGGCGACTCGCGAGAAAGCCTTCGACGGCCTCTGTAGTCCTGGAGTCGTTACCTGGCATCATATGCACGTAGATCGCGAGCGTCGTCGCTGCGCTCGCATGCCCAAGCCCAGTGTTTCCCAGTCACGCACAACACCAAAGTAAAGTCTGAGAGACCATCGGCTCGGTCCCAGTGACCACCGGGCGTGCTCACGCCAGACCGGCGAACGCTCAAGAGAAGTTCTTGCATGTGTCTTGGACTTGGGAGGACGGGGCTGGGCGAAACGAGTTTCTGCTCGCAATAGATGCCGCCGCAGTACCCGCCACGAGGGCAGACATGTTGTGCGGAATCGCTAGGGGCAAATCGACCGATACAGTTTGTGTTTGCGGGCGCTAACTGTTGTGCGAATACGGAGTCGGGTTCCCAAAGGCGGGTTCGTTGTTGACGAAGGCGAGCGGCCTCCTACTCTGTGGAAAGGAGGATGCCGTGACAATGCGCGTCGACGACGACAAGGATCTGTTCAACTGGCTGAGGAATCTCGTTAGGCTAAAGGTTCGTATCCCGCTGAGGGCCCTTGCCGTAGTGGTGGTGCTCGCCGGGTGCAGCACGATGAATATGGGCGCGGGCTCCCATAGCCCCGCGACGTCCGAGGACGCGCTGGTCTACTACGAAGAGATCCGCGCCGCTCTTGCGCGGGACGACGGCAGTGAAGTGCCGGCCAACGCATTGCTGCTCGCGGAGGCGGCGGAGCAGGCGGCGGCCGGCTCGAGCGACACGCGGGCCGAACTCCAGGAACTCGGTGCAACTGCCGAGAAGCTGGGGGCAATTCCGAACTCCGACATGCGCGCGCTCCGCGGCGCGTTCGGCGAGGTCAGCCGGGCTGTGGTGAGCTTGATCGTCGCCGACGAGTCACTCGCGAACGACCGCTACATCTTCCGCTGCCCGATGGCTAGGGGATACAAAAAGTGGGTCCAGACCAGCGCCGAACTTGAGAATCCCTACATGGGCTCGCGGATGCTCCGCTGCGGCGTGAAAACCCGCTGGACGCCGTAATCTCAAGCAGGCCCAGCGTTCGAGCCAGCTTGTGCGCGATTCACCAATCACGCTCCGATCGTCGGCAAAGTCGAAGCTGAATCCGCCCAGCGATTGATCGATCGGGCCGGCACAGGTGCGATCCGCCAGCCCGGTCAGAAGGGCTTGCTGATCGCGAGCCAAGCGGCGAACCCGCCTAGCACGGCGGCGACCAACCAGGCCAGACTGTGGGGGATGAGCTGGCGGCGGACCACCACCGGCAGCGCGCCGATCGTCAGCCACACACCGAGCTTCGTGATCAGCCAGCCTGGCCACGGCCATTGGACACCGAGCCGAGCCATCATGCCGAAGCCACCGACCAGCATCGCCAGCAGACCCACTGCGTGCAGGGTCGCGGTGCCCTTCGGCGCGTGGCCTCGCTCGGAACCAGCACCAAGCAGCTGTCCTCCCATTCCCAAGAACAGCAGCAAGAGTCCGACCACGTGCAGAAGCTTGTAGATTTCGTAAGGCATCGGGAATCATCTCCTGGCGCGGTGGCGGCGAGATCCGTGCGTCGTCTCTCGGTTCGGCTGGGGCCGAGTGTAGGGAGTTGATGCTCGAGTTCCAGTGGGTCTACTCCGCCCGCTTTGGGTCCACCTGGATCGTTCTCCCTCAAGAACTTCCCGTTGCCGGGCTTAACTCTCCCCGGAACTTGAATTGACATCCCGCCCCTATCAGTACTTTGAGCGAAAATGGGTCCCTGACCTTGCTCCGGAAAAGTAGACACCCTCTTAGTTATGCGGCGCAGACCCCTGTGGCCTGACCCATTTCTTCGACCGCAAGGTTCGCGCATCGCGTGAGAGCCTGCGCCGCTCACATACACGTTCCCACTCGCACTGACGGCGAGGAAGAAGGGGCTGTGAGAAGATTGCCATCCCCATCACCTGCCGAATCGAGGACCTCGGTCACAAAACCACCGGCTGCGATCCCGCCTCACGGGCAGGTCGCCGTGCCGTTACAGGAGTTGGCGCCCAGGTTGACACCGCCGGAGACGGTTCCCGACGAGTTCAGGCTAATGACGTTTCCGCGGTAAGCGCTGTTCGTACCGAGATTAAGCCCAAACAGGGTGTTTCGGCTCACTGTGTTTCCCTGCACGTTTGAATCGGTCCCAGTTTGGATCCCATCCGCAGCACCGAACCTCACTGTGTTGCCCGTGACCGAAGAGCCGTTGTTGGCAAAAATCCCGTCGCCGCCACTGCGATTTGAAGTATTGCCGGAGATCGTGCACTCGCCTTGGCAGAAAATGCCATTGAAGACGCTGTCCCAAACCGCGTTGCCCGAGACCGTCGAACCAAAACCAGCAAAAATTCCGTTGTTCCCGTTTAGGTACGATGTGTTGCCTGAGATTGTCGAACCATCTTCAGCACGTACTCCATCGGCGCCATTTTGATACGCAACATTGTTCGACATGGAACTACCTATATCACAAGACACGCCATTGAAGCGATTCCAGCGTGCTCGCACATTCCTGACCTCGCATTGCGTTCCCAGGCCTATTCCGGAACCCATCCCGACAATGCTTCCGTTCTTCACCGAGATGCCCCTAGTGTTATTGAAGGAACAGACGCCACACCCAGCCACCGTGGTAGACATGCAGTTCGTGTTTGAACCCTCGCAGCCTGAGCGTACAATCTCGAACCCGTTGAGATCAATGCTGATGCTCGGGCCGCTCACGAAGATCGCGTTGGTGGTCGCAGCCACGGAATCTGGGATCACGAGATCGCTCGTGAGGCGGTAGCTGCGTCCCGCCGAGCCGTCGATGGTGACCGGGAAGCCGGCCGCATCAAGATTGAAGCAGCCGGTATTGACCGCGCAGGTTTGGTTGATCTCGAGTACGCCGTCCACAGCCAGCGCAGGACTCGCCAGACCGATGGCCAGTAGGGTCAGAGTTAGTCGCCTTACAATCTGTCGCATCATCTCCAAATCCTCCATTCTTGGTCAATTGTGAAACTCGCGAGAAGAGCGCGCTTACGTTTTCGCCTCCCGAGTCCGTAAAGCAGGGCCATGCCCGCTCCCAAGAGTGACCCCACGCCGGGTTCGGGGACGGCCACCAGATCGGCTCCCTGCCACTGACCGGGATGGATCGCAGAGCCATCGTACGCA